>Ga0075436_100002160_pt1 | contig 13558 bp, 15 predicted proteins | sample RhiMethybrSRZTD5_FD_75303 | JGI IMG/M metagenome (GOLD analysis project Ga0075436, IMG submission 75303) | Populus rhizosphere microbial communities from Tennessee, USA - Rhizosphere MetaG P. TD hybrid SRZTD5 | ecosystem: Host-associated > Plants > Roots > Rhizosphere > Soil | place: USA...
ACCGCGAGCACACCGCAGGCGGCATTGCCGAGCGTGAGGAAGTCCGCGAGATGGAACCCGCGGATCATCGACAAGCGTCGCGGTGGCGCCGACGCGCTCACGCGATCTGCACTCTCCGCATCAGCCGGCGGTACGGCCCGGCGTCGTTGACAGCGAGATGTTTCACACAGCGGTTGTCCCAGAACGCGACAGCGCCTTTCGTCCACCGGAAGCGGCACGTGAACTCCGGGCGATTGCCGTGCTCCATCAAAAACTGCAGCAGCGGCCGGCTCTCTTCGTCGGTGAGCCCCTCGATGCCGACGGTGTAGGAGACGTTGACGAAGAGCACTTTGCGGCCCGTCTCGGGGTGCGTGGTCACGATCGGGTGGGTGTTGACCGTCTCGCGCCAGGATTCGTCGTGGCGCGCCTTGGTGGTGCGACCGACGCTCGCTCGGGATTGCGGACCGGCCACGAGCCGGTCGCTGTGGACCGCGCGCAAGCCGCCGATCAGACGCTTCATCGCGTCCGACAGCGTCTCGTAGGCGAGGTACTGGTTGGCGAACAACGTGTCACCGCCACAAGGCGGCACCTCGAGCGCGTAGAGGATGGCGCCCATCGGCGGCGTCGTCATCATCGTGGTGTCGGTGTGCCAGTCCTCGCCCACCACCCGCGTGTCGCCCGGCTCGCGGCGGATCATGACGATCTCGGGATCGGCCTGCAGGCCGGCATAGTTCGGGTGCACGAAGATCCCGCCGAAGCGCCGCGCCAGCCGCTTGTGCTGCTCGGCATCGAACTCCTGGTCGCGGAAGAAGATCACGCAGTGCTCGAGCAGCGCGCGGCGGATGTCGGCGATCGTCGCGTCCTCGAGCTCCGCGCCGAGATCGACGCCGGAGATTTCCGCGCCGAGCGCGCCGGCGATGGGCTCGACCGTGAGCCGGGTCGTCGTGAGCATGAGCGCCTCCCTCGTGGTCGGCGATGGTATCATCTGCGCACGATACGTCGCCAAGGAGACACCGATGAGTGACCGGGCCATCACGCCGCGCGGGATCAACCATCTCGTTCTGAACGTGCGTGACCTCGAGGTCTCGCACCGATTCTGGACGGAGATCATCGGCTTCCGACAGGTGGCGGAGCTGAAGAATCGGCCGTTCAAGATGCGGTTTTACAGTGGCGTTTCGGAGCACGGCGACGTGACCCATCACGATCTCGCGCTGGCCGAGGCGCCACCGGACGCGGCCGGGCAGAACGCGTGGACGATGCAGCCCAGGCGCATCGGTCTCAACCACGTGGCGATCGCGTGGCCCGATCGCGAGTCGTGGCTGCGCCAGCTCGAATTCCTCCAGAAGAAGGGCGTGAAGTTCCTCCGCCGGGTCAACCACGGCATGACCCATAGCGTCTATATCGAGGACCCCGACGGTCATGGCATCGAGGTGCTCTACGAGCTGCCGCGCGAGGTCTGGGGCAACGACATCGACGCCGCGCAGAACTTCTCGGAGCGGCTGCCGACCGAGGGCCCCGAGGCGCTCGTCGATACCACCGACAATCCGGTGTTTGGTCGCGCGAAAGTCTCTGCGTGAGCCGACTCGCGCAAGAATTCGAGCGCTACGACGGGCTCGGCCTGGCCGAGCTGATCCGAACCAAAGAAGTCACCGTCGAGGAAGTGCTGGCGGCGACGCTCGAGCGCATCGAGGCGCGCAACCCCGCCATCAATGCAGTCGTCACACGCATGGACGAGCAGGCGCGCGCCGCAATTCGTGCCGGGCTTCCGGACGGGCCGTTCAAGGGCGTGCCGTATCTGTTGAAGGATCTCGGTGCGCTCTACACCGGTGTGGTGACCAGCAACGGCAGCAACCTCTTCGCGAGCTACCTCGCCGATCACGACAGCGAGATCGTGGCGCGCATGAAGCGCGCCGGGCTGGTGATCGTCGGCAAGTCGAACACGCCGGAAATGGGCATCGCGCCCTCGACCGAGCCTCGCCTGCACGGTGTCACGCGCAATCCTTGGAGTCTCGGTCACAGCGCGGGCGGATCCAGCGGCGGCGCGGCGGCGGCGGTGGCCGCCGGTATGCTGCCGATGGCGCACGCCACCGATGGCGGCGGATCGATCCGCATTCCGGCGTCCGCCTGCGGCCTGTTCGGCCTCAAGCCCACCCGCGCGCGCAATCCCATGGGACCGGACGCCGGCGAGGGATGGAGCGGGGCCTCCATCGGCCACGCCGTCACGTGGACCGTGCGCGACAGCGCCGCGCTGCTCGACGCGACATCCGGTCCCGACGTGGGCGATCCGTACTGGGCGCCGCCGCCGGCACGACCGTTTCTCTCTGAGATCGGCCGCGATCCGGGCCGGCTCCGCATCGCGCTGACGACGACACCGTGGATCGAGGGACCCGTAGATCCGGAATGCGCGGAAGCGGCGCGCGCGGCCGGCAGGCTATGCGAAAGCCTCGGCCACCATATAGAGGAGGCGCGGCCGCAGATCGACGAGGCGGCGTGGCTGAAGTCTACGCTCGTCATCGTCACGGCCAGCCTCGGGTTTGCGCTCGAGACGCGCGCGACGGCTCTGGGCCGCGCGCTGAAGTCGGACGACGTCGAGCGCATCACGTGGGAGCGCGTCGAGCTCGGCAGGACATTCTCAGCGACCGACTACGCCCGCGCCATCCATACCGTGCACCGCACGGGCCGCGTGGTCGCGCGCTTCCTCGAGCGCTACGACGTCCTGATCACGCCGACGATGGCCAAGCCGCCGCATCCGCTCGGTGTGCTGTCGCTGTCGTCTCCCGACTCCGCGGCATTCACGGCCGCGCGCTCTGCCTCGGTCGGCTTCACGTCGCTGTTCAACTCGTCGGGCCACCCGGCGATGTCGGTGCCGCTGTCGATGTCGCGCAGCGGCCTGCCGCTCGGCGTGCAATTCGTGGCGCGCTTCGGCGACGAGGCGACGCTGTTCCGGCTCGCGTCGCAGCTCGAGACGGCAGCGCCGTGGAAGGATCGTCGACCGCGACTGGCGTGAGTTGACCGGTCGCGTTCGCGGCTGGGTCACACCGTACGCGTCATTTCGTTCCGGCTCGTGGCGCCGCGCGGACTCGCTCTAAGTCGTTGCCGACCGTGTGCCACATCGGCCTAAACGTTAGGCCGCTGAGCACGTGAGCGACTACGACGTCGCCACCTAGGGAGACTATGAGCAAGGTTTTGGTGAAGAGCGCGTGGGGTTCTGATGACCCGACGAAGGCGGCGTTTCCGTTTCTCCATGCGAACGCGCTCGCCGAGGCGGGTCACGAGGTGCAGATCTTCCTGCTGGGCGAGGCCGTGTCGTTGATGCGCGATCCGGTGGCAGGCGCAGTCGTGCCCGTCGGCTGGCCGCCATTGGCAGAAACGTTGCGAACGACCGTGGCGCTCGGCATATCGATCCATGTCTGAGGCGCATGCTCAAGGGCTCGTGGAGTCCTTGATGCGGATCTGGTCGGGAAGAAGGCGTCATTCGCCACCCCCGCGATCCTTGTTCGGCTCATTGAGTGGTCGGACAAGCTACTTACCGAATGACGGAAGGTCGGGCTGTGGAAAGAACGACACTCGCGGTCTTCGTCACGCTCGCTTTTAGTGTCGTCGGCGTGGTGGGTGACTACTTCCTCAAGCTCGCCAGCGCGCGCGAGCAGCCGCTTCGGACGGGATGGTTCTATCTTGGCTTCGCGCTGTATGCCTCGACCGCATTCGGGTGGGTGTTCGTCATGCGACACCTGAAGCTGGCGACCATCAGTGTAGTCTACTCCGTTTCCATGGTGCTGCTGCTCACGGCCGTCGGCGTGGTCGTCTTCAGGGAATCGCTGAACCACTACGAACTGGCCGGGATCGTGCTCGCCGTCGCCTCGCTCGTGCTGTTGATGCGCTTCGCCTAGCGATAACGCATGAAGATCGCCGTGACGGCCCTGGCCCTGCTGTGCGGGCTTTCCATGCTCGCCGGCTGTGCGATGATCTCGCAGCCTGGCACGCTGCCTTCGCCGGAGGAGGAATGCGCCCGCGTCGGCGGCACCTGGGCCCACAGTTTGTGTCGCTACCGGGGTCAATGAAGAAGGTCGCGGTCTTCGGCAATACGGGTGGAGGCAAATCCACCCTCGCCAGACGGTTGGCAGAGCTGACCCACCTTCCTCTATATCCTCTCGACCTGATCCAGTTCCGACCGGGTGGCGGCGAAGTTCCTCGCGACGAGTATCTGAAGGCGCACGCAGAATTGTTGCAGCGTGACGCGTGGATCATCGACGGCTACGGCTGCGCTAAGTCCGCCTGGGAGCGTTTCGCCCGTGCGGACACGCTGGTCTACATCGACCTGCCGCTGTTTCGGCACTTTCTGTGGGTGACGAAGCGATTCTTGAAGAGCCTGTTCGTGGCCCCGGAAGGGTGGCCCGAAGGCAGTCCAATGATCCGTAGCACGCTCAACAGCTACCGCGTGATTTGGCTATGTCACCGCCACTTGACGCCGAAGTACAGACGGCTCCTCGCGGAGGCGCGGCAGCACCAGCGCGTGCATCACCTGAGGTCCGCGGACGAGATGAATGCGTTCCTGAATGCGGTGAAGCTGGAGGCACAGCGTGCGTGACAGCATCGCCGGCCGCTTTCTCGTTGGCGTCGTCATCGTCCTGACCATTCTTGGTGCTGCGTTTGCCGTCGCTGCTCAGACCACGCGGGCTGGGAAACCCGCGCGCATCGGCCGCTTGTCACCCAACTCCCTTGAGACTGACGTGCCGCATCTCGACGCCTTTCGGAAAGGGCTGCGAGAGCTCGGTTGGGTTGAAGGGCAGGACTTCGCCATCGAAACTCGGTTCGCGGGAGGAAATCCGGACCGGCTGCCCGAGCTGGCAGCGCAGCTCGTGCGCGAGCGCGTGGATCTGATCCTGGCCGGCTCGACTCCTGGCGTCCTGGCCGCCAAAGGCGCAACGAGTGCGATCCCGATCGTGATGGTGACGACGGGTGACCCGATCGACAGCGGCCTCGTCGCAAGTCTCGCCCAGCCCGGCGGAAACGTCACGGGCGTCACTGCGCTTGGCCAGGCATTGAGCGCGAAGCGGCTCGAGTTGCTCAAGGAGGCTGTGCCGGGAGTGACACGCGTGGCCGTCCTGACCAGTCCCGGATCGCCGTACACAGGCCCGTTTCTGAAGGACCGGGCGAATCTGGCTCAGGCGTTGGGACTTCGGCTGCAAGTCGTCGAAGCTCGCGAGCCGAGTACCTTCGAGCGCGCTTTCGCCGAGATGGCCCGCGAACGAGCTGGAGCGCTCATGGTGTTTACCGATGCGATCCTCATCAATCACCGACGGCGGCTCGTCGAGCTGGCGGCGAAGCATCGATTACCGGCCGTGTATCCTGACCGCGAATTCGTGAACGACGGCGGCTTGATGTTTTACGGCGCCAGCCTGGTGGACATGTACCATCACGCCGCCGTGTACGCCGACAGGATCCTCAAGGGCGCGAAGCCCGCGAGTCTCCCCGTCGAGCAGCCAACGAAGCTGGAGCTGGTCATCAATCTCAAGACCGCGAAGGGTCTCGGGCTGACGATCCCGCCATCACTGCTCGCGAAGGCGGATCATGTCGTCGAGTGATCCTCAGGTTGCGCCTCACGTCCGCTCGACGATGTGCAGCCCCCGATCGCGGTCGATGAGATACATGAGGCCGCGCGCGTCGTAGCAGACGTCGTTACTGCAGACGCGCCGTCCGTCCGCGGCGTCGGGCACGAACGACGCCACCTCACGCGGCGCGTGCGGATTGGCGATGTCCACGATGCGCAGCCCGTGAGCGAACCACGCGACGGGAATCTCGGTGCCGCGCACCTCCTCGCACGGCTGATGGCAGGCGGTGAACTCCGGCTGCGGCGAGCCGTAGATGCCGTCCACCTGGAACGACGCAAACGGCGTTGGACGCGTCTCTTCGGAGATGTCCACGAGCCAGAGGAACGCCGGCGTGCCGGGCGCGATGCGCATCACGTCCTCGTCGGCGACCAGCAGCACGCGGCGACCGTGCAGCGGAAAGGGGATCGGCAGCGCAGTGTGGGTGGGCGTGCTGAACGGCGGACTCCAATCGAGGCCCGCGACGAAGCGCGGCTTGCCCATGTCCTCGATGTCGAGGATGACGAAGCCCCCGTGCCAGTACGAGACGTACAGGCGATTACCCAGACGGATCGGATGATGGCAGCGGTGTGCGCGGCCCTCCCACGTGGGCGTCTCGCCGCCCGCGATCCACTGGCCCGGCATCCACCAGCGTCCGACTTCTTGCGGCCGCGCGGGATCCTTGAGATCGAGGATGCCGACGATGTTGCCGCGGTAGCCGTCGAGATCGGGCGACAGATACGCGTAGCGGCCGTCGAACGTGAAGCGATGCACGCCTTTGCATTCCCAGAACGCGATCTCGCGCGGCTTGTCCGGCCGCGAGACGTCGAAGATGCCGAGCCCGCCACGCACGCCGCCGGCGGGCGCGGTGCGCGGCGCCGCTTCACGATTGACGAGCATCACGTCGTTCATCACCCGCACCTTGTGCGAGTGGATGTCGGCCGGGATGGTGATCTCGGCGAGCTTGCGCGGATTCGCCGGATCGCTGACGTCGACGATGGTCGTCCCGTGTGGCGCCTTCATGTGCGCGATGTACGCGGTGCGGCCGCTGACGACGACCTGGCCGCCGCCCGGACAATCGAAATAGCCGACCGGCTTGATGCCTCGCGCCTGTGCCATGGCTGCCTCCCGGCGTGTAATATACGTCGCCACGGAGGCCCCCATGAACCGCACCCGCGTCCTGATTGCAACCGCCGTGACCATGCTCGTCATTACTGTGGCCGTGGGGCTCACCCCCGTCGCGCGCGCCGCCGATCCGATCAGGATCGGGCTCGGCATGGCCCTCACGGGCGGACTTTCCGCCAACGGCAAGCCGGCGCTGCTGGCCATGCAGATCTGGAAGGACGAGGTGAACAAGAAGGGCGGGTTGCTCGGCCGCCCGGTCGAGCTGATCTTCTACGACGACCAGACGAACCCGGCGACGGTGCCCGGGATCTACACGAAGCTGCTCGACGTGGACAAGGTCGACCTCGTCGTCTCCGGCTACGGCACCAACCTCATCGCGCCGCTGATGCCGATCGCGATCGAGCGCAAGCTGACGGTACTGGGGATCTTCGGGTTGGCCAACAACGAGAAGTACCAGTACCCGAATTATTTCCAGATCTCGCCGACGGGGCCTGATCCGGCGACCAGCACGGCGATCCCGTTCTTCGAGCTGGCGGCCAAGCAGACACCGAAGCCGCAGACGGTGGCCATCGTCGGCGCCGACGCCGAGTATCCGCAGACGGCCCTCGTGGGCGCGCGCGAGGTCATCAAACGGTTCGGGTTCAAGACGGTCTACGACAAGACCTACCCGCCGAGCACGGTGGATTACACACCGATCGTCCGCGCCATCAAGGCGACGAATGCGGACATCGTCTTCGTGGCGTCGTATCCGCCGGACTCGGTCGGCATGCTGCGCGCCGCGCACGAGGTGGGACTGCAGCCAAAGATCTTCGGCGGCGGGATGGTGGGCCTGCAGTTCACGACGATCATGCAGAGCATGGGCAGCAAGCTGAACGGCATCGTGAACTACGACTACTGGGTGCCCGAGAAGACCATGATGTTCCCGGGCATCACGGAGTTCTTCAAGGAATACCAGCCGCGCGCGACCAAGGAGGGTGTCGACACCCTCGGCTACTACCTGCCGCCGTACGCGTACGCGGCGATGCAAGTCCTCGGCGACGCGGTGACGGCCACGAAGGGCCTCGACCAGCAGAAGATCGCGGACTACATCCGCAGCAACGAGTTCAACACAATCGTCGGCAAGGTGAAGTTCGGCAAGAACGGCGAGTGGGCGAAGGGGCGCACCCTCATGGTGCAGTACCAGAAGGTGCAGGACGGCAACATCGAGCAGTTCCGTCAGCCCGGAAAGAAGCCCGTTCTCTATCCCGACGAGCTCAAGTCCGGGACCATCGTCTATCCGTACTCCGCCGCGCTGAAATAGCCCGCGTCCCGTGTTCTCCTGGGATCTGCTGGCGAATGCGGTGGTCGCCGGACTGCTGCTCGGCGGCTTCTATGCCGCCGTGAGCCTCGGCATCTCGCTGATCTTCGGCCTGCTCGACATCGCCAACATCGCCCAGCCCGCCTTCGTGATCGTCGGCTCCTATGCGGCGTACGTCCTGCACGACGCATACGGCTTCGATCCCATTCTCACGGGGATCCTGTTGACGCCGGTGTTCTATCTGCTCGGCGCGCTCGTGTACCGTATCTACTACGCGAGCTTCGAGCGGCGCGGCGACGAGGCGCTGCGCGGGCTCGTCTTCTTCTTCGGCCTGCTGTTCATCATCGAGGTCAGCCTGAGCATGAAGTACGGCGTCGACTACCGACTGGTGCAGACGGGATATCTCAGCCGGTCGATCGAGTTCGGCGGGGTCGGGATCGCGTTCAGGTATCTCGTGCCCTGCGTGATCGGCGTCGCGATGACGGCCGTGCTCTACCTCTTTCTCGGCCGGACATTCTACGGGCGCGCGATCATGGCGGTGTCGCAGGACCAGGCGGCGCTGCGCCTGATGGGCGCCGATCCCATCCACATCAAGACCATTGCCTTCGGCATCGGCATCGCCGCTGCCAGCCTGGCCGGCGCGCTGCTGATCAGCATCGCGCCGGTGATCCCGTCGACCGACCGCGACTACATCGGCCGGATGTTCGCGATCACCGTGCTGGGCGGGATGGGCAGCATCGCCGGCACCCTGCTCGCGGCCGTGATCCTCGGCGTGGTCGAGAGCCTGATGGCCACGTTCTTCGGCCCCTCCTGGTCGCTCGCGGTGTCCTTTGGGATCCTGCTCGCCGCCCTTGCCGTGCGGCCCGCCGGGCTCTTCGGCCGTTAGATGGGCCGGACCGTTCCGGCACTGCTGGTCGGGCTTGCCGTCGTCGCGGCCGGGATGGTTCTGGTCCTGGTGCGCGTGAACCCGTACTTCTATTTCGCCGGGTACGTGATTCTGCAGTACGTCGTCATCGCGACGGCGTGGAACATCCTGGGCGGATACGGGGGCTACGTGAATTTCGGCACGCCGGCCTTCTTCGCGCTCGGCGCGTACACGGCGGTGGTCCTCATCCGTTCCCTCAAGGCGCCGCTGCCGGTGCTGATCGTCGCGGGTGGGCTCGTGGCCGCGCTGCTCGGTCTCGGTATCGGCTATCTGACGCTGCGTCTGCGCGGAGTTTTCTTCTCCATCGCGACGCTCGCGCTGTCCGTTGTGCTGCAGACGATCATCATGAACTGGGAGTACGTCGGCGGCTCGCGGGGCCTCAGCATCCTCCGCCCGAGCGGGCCGCCCTTCGGCAACTACGGCGTGTTTCTCTTCACCGTGATGCTGGGCCTCGCTGTGGTCGCGGTGCTGATGGCGCGGTTCATCGAGCGCTCGTGGATCGGTCGCGGCCTGGCCGCGCTGCGCGACAACGAAGAGGCGGCCGAGTGCATGGGCGTGCCGACGCTCCGGCTCAAGCTGTTTGCCACGACGGTGAGCGGCTTCCTGCTCGGCGTGGCGGGCGCGCCGTTTCCGTATTACGTGACCTTCATCGAGCCCAACTCCGCGTTCGCCCTCGACTACGCGGTGAATGCGCTCGCCATGCCGATGATCGGCGGCACGACCAGCTGGATCGGGCCGGTCATCGGCGCCGTGCTGCTGGGGACAGCGCAGCAGGTGGCCATCGTGACCATCTCCTCGGAGCTCAATCTGCTGCTCGTCGGCGTCGTGCTGGTCGGCTTCGTCGTGGTGGCGCCCGAGGGCATCCTCGGCCTCGTGCGGCGGTTGCGGACACGCTGACGATGGCCGGCGCGCTCCTCGAAATCAACGGCCTGACCAAGCGCTTCGGTGGGTTTCTCGCCCTCAACCAGGTCAGCATCGCGGTGAAGCCCGGCGAGCGCTTCGGCCTGATCGGCCCCAACGGCTCGGGCAAGACGACGCTCATCAACTGCGTGTCGGGCTCGCTGCCGGTTGACGGCGGTCGCATCACGTTCGAAGGGCGAGACATCACCGCGATGCCGGCGCACCGGCGCACGCGGCTGGGCATCGTGCGCAGCTTTCAGATTCCCAAGCCGTTCACCAGCATGACCGTGCTCGCCAACCTCGGCATCCCGCTCGAGAACGCCGCGCACGGCCGTGGCGCCGACGGCGCCGACGCGATGCAGATTCTCGAGACCATCGGCCTGGCCAACAAGGCGCATCTCCGACCGGCCGGCCTCACGCAGATCGAGATGCGCAAGCTCGAGCTCGCGCGCGCGATGGCGGCGCGGCCCAAGCTTCTGATCTCCGACGAAGCGATGGCGGGACTGTCGAGCGCGGAGGTCGACGACATTCTTGCGATTCTGTTCCGCCTCAACGAGCAGGGGATTACGATCATCATGATCGAGCACATCATGCGCGCGGTGATGCGTTTCTCCGAGCGCATCGTCGTGCTCGACGCCGGCGAGCGCATCGCGGAGGGCACGCCGGACGAGATCGTGCGCAACCCGGCGGTCGAGAAGGCCTACCTTGGCGAGTAGGCTCGTCGTCCGCAACGTCGACGCCGGCTATGGCGCCGTGCGCGTGCTCCACGGCGTGTCGATCGAGGTGCGCGAGGGCGAGACCGTTGCGCTGCTCGGTACGAACGGCAACGGCAAGAGCACGCTGATCAAGTGCATCATGGGCATGGTCAGGCCGGAAGCCGGCGAAGTGATCCTCGAGACGGATGGCAGGCGCGTCGATCTCACGGGCCGGTCCACGGAGGAGATCGTGGGCCTGGGCATCGCGCTCGTGCCCGAGGGCCGCCGGCTGTTTCCGAAGCTCAGCGTGGAGGAGAACCTTCTGCTCGGCGCCTATCGCCGCGCCGCACGCGCGGACATCCATCGCAACCTGGAGTTCGCGTACGAGGCGTTTCCGGTGCTGCGCGGCCGCCGCGCGCAGCTCGCCGGCAGCATGAGCGGGGGCGAGCAGCAGATGCTCGCGGTGGCGCGCGCGCTCATGTCGTCGCCGCACATCTTGCTGATCGACGAGCCGTCGGTCGGGCTGGCGCCGATCCTCGTGTCCCGCGTGATCGCGAAGATCCGCGAGCTCAAGGAGCGCCGGCAGCTGACCGTGCTCATGGCCGAGCAGAACTTCAACCAGGCGACCAAGATCGCCGACCGCGGCTACATCATCGTGCACGGCAAGATCGAGTTCGAAGGCCGCAGCACGGCCGAGCTGCGCGAGAACGAGCTGGTGAAGAAGTACTATCTCGGCGTCTAGCCCGTCGCCTGCCGCAGCGTGATGCCGCCATCCACGGCGATCCACTGGCCGGTGATGTTCCGCGCCGCGTCGCTCACGAGGAACGCTGTCAGCTGACCGATGTCTTCCGGCGTCTGCTCGCGGCCGAGCGGCACGCCGCGTTTGACGACTTCCAAAAACACGCCGCGTGCGTCGAGCGCCGCGTACTCGGGCACGCTGAGCCTGAGCGCGCCGGCCAGACCTTCCCAGGCGCGTGTCCACAGAAACCCAGGACAGATCGCATTGACGCGGATGTCTTGCGGCGCGTATTCGAGCGCGAGCGTCTTCGTCAGCGAGATCACGCCGGCCTTGGCCGCCGCGTAGGCGGGAAGCCGCGGTGAGGCGACCAGCCCCGCGATCGAGGCGATATTGACGATCGCACCGCCGCCGCGCGCTTTCAGATGAGCGAGCGCCGCGCTGGTCGTGACGAACGTCGTCTTGAGATTCTGCGAGAGATACTCGTCCCACTGAGCCGCCGAGAGCGCGGCGCTGCCGAGGCTGCCGAGCGTGGCGCGCGGAACGTTCGGATCGCTGGGCCCGCGGCCCACGCCGGCGTTGTTCACGACGATGTCGAGCCCGCCGAAGCTGTCGACGACGGACCGCACTGCCTTGGCGGTATCGGCCTCGACGGCCACGTCACACGCCACCGCTATGCCGGGCGAGGCGAGCGCGGCCGCCGTCTTCTCCGCCTCGGCGCCGTCGAGGTCCAGCACGGCCACGCGCGCGCCGTGCGACGCGAGCACTCGCGCGATTCCAGCGCCGATGCCGCGCGCGCCGCCCGTCACGATCGCCGTCTTTCCTTTCAGCATCGTGGCTCCTCCTGTCGCGCTTTTCGGTCCGGGTCGCTCGGCATCCCGGGCTGCTCCACGACGCCGATCGTCGCGCCCGGCCCGTGAAGCTCCTGCGCCCGCGCGACGGCTTCCTCGACGCTCGACGCGACGTCCCAGCCCAAGTGGCGTGGCACCTCGGCATCTCGCGGCGCCGCCACGATCACCCGCCCCACGCGCGAGAGCCGCTTGAGCGGATGCGTCGCGAGAATGCCGTGGATCGGGTGAAACGCGAACCGATGACGGTACGCATCGATGTGCGCCTCGTGACGCGCGAACTCGTGCTCGAAGCGCGCGTTGATCTCGTACGGATCGCGCGTCTGCGGCAGCACCCGCTCCCAGACGTCTCGATATGACGGATGGTGCACGCGGTCCCACGTTTCGCGCACGGCGGCCGCCATCACGACGGTGCAGCCCGGCTTTCCCGCAGCGTCAATCATGCCTCCGAGATATCCGAGCCCCATCGAGATGAGCGTGAGGATCGGATTCAGCGCGGCCCAGATCGCGTACGGGCTCGAGTCCGGCACGCCGTAGACGAGGATGTCGACGGGCGCGGGCGCTGCCGCCCGTCGCGACGGGAAGCGTCGGCTCTGCACCTCGAGCGCGGCGCGCCGGGTCTCGTCCACGCCGCCGGCGAAGACACGCGCGGCGCGAAACGGATCGGCGAGCAGTGTGTCGATCTTGAAGATGCGCCGGCCGAGCCGCGCCTCCAGATGATGGCCCATCTCGTCGAGCACGGCGTGCATCCGGTTGCGCTGCAGCGACATCGACATGCCGTCGGGGTCGTGAGTCACGCGGATCGACCGCCACGTCGACAGCCCGACGCAGACCGACTTCCATCCACCGGTGAAGCCGCGGATGTAGTTCGTGTTCACGTACACGGTGAGATCGGCGTCGGTGACGCGGCGGCTGACCTCCACCGGATAACCGTGCTCGGCTGTCTGGCCGAGATCGGCGATCTGCTCGGGGTCTTCGGCGTCGTGGCACGACAGACGAGCGCCGAACTCCGCGACCAGCGCCGGATCGAGCAGACGCTCGAGCTCCGCCGGACGGCACATGCGGTGCAGCGCGTTGGCGCACACGAGGCGCACGCGCGAGGCCGATACGCCGGCGCTCTTCAACTCGTCGAGCACCGCGCGAATGGCCACGGGCCGGATCGGCCCGAACGAGCCGGTGGTGTGGTCGTCGAAGGCGATCGTGACGCGTGAGCTCGGCTTGACGAGATCACGAATGCGCGGCAGGCCGAGCGGCGACGCCAGCGCCTGCCGCATGGCGCCGTCGAGATCGTCGAGCGGCGGCAGAGCACCGGCCGGCTCGACCGATACGCGTCGAGTGCCCATCGGCAGCGTGGCCGTGAGCATGCCGTCGCCGTACGGCAGGTCGATCTTCATGCCGTCCATTGGCGCGGGCCGTCGTCCGAGAACCCGCACTGCTCGCACGGATGGAAGTAATGCATGGCGGG
>Ga0075436_100002161_pt1 | contig 13556 bp, 10 predicted proteins | sample RhiMethybrSRZTD5_FD_75303 | JGI IMG/M metagenome (GOLD analysis project Ga0075436, IMG submission 75303) | Populus rhizosphere microbial communities from Tennessee, USA - Rhizosphere MetaG P. TD hybrid SRZTD5 | ecosystem: Host-associated > Plants > Roots > Rhizosphere > Soil | place: USA...
GCTGAGAAGCTGGCGCAGCTATGAAGCTGCGAAGCTAACTCTTTCTTTCCACGAGAAAGTGGGCGAGCTCTTTCAGCGTCTGCGCGCGCGGGCCAAAGGAGTCGAGCGCCGCGCAACCGGAAGCGATGAGCGCATCGGCTCGGCGCAGCGACTCGTCGATTCCATAGACGGCGGGATAAGTGGCTTTTTCAGACGCTGTATCTTTGCCGGCAGTCTTTCCCAATTGTTCGGACGACTGAGTAACGTCGAGAACATCATCGACAATTTGAAAGGCGAGTCCAACGGCACGCCCGAAGCCACGTAATCGCTCAACTTCCGCGTTCGTCCCACTAGCGAAAATTCCACCTGTAACTAAGCTGGCAGTGATCAGGGCACCCGTTTTGGAACGGTGAATGTACTCAACAATTTTTGCATCCGGCTTACTATTCTCGGCTTCGAGATCGAGCACCTGACCTCCGATCATTCCGTCAATGGTGCCGGTGGCGTGGGCGATCTCCTGCACAATGCGAATGCGATTCTCGGCCGGACACTGCACCTTGCTGAGCACTTCATAGGCGTAGGTCTGCAAAGCATCGCCGGCGAGAATCGCGGTTGCTTCACCAAAGACCACGTGGCAAGTCGGCTTGCCCCGACGCAGGTCGTCGTTGTCGAGCGCCGGCAGATCGTCGTGGATCAGCGAATAAGTGTGCAGCATCTCCAGCGCGCTGCCCAACTCTTCAATTCCTTGCGGCAGCGCTCCCGGAGAGCTCTCGCGCTGCACCATGCGCGCCGCTTCTATGCACAGCACCGGACGAAGCCGTTTGCCACCGGCAAAGACGCTGTGCCGCATGGCTTTGTGGATAGACGCAGGCACCTGCGTCTCTCGCGGAAGGAGACGGTCGAGGGTCGAGTCGATCAACGCACAGCCTGAAGTCAGGGTCTCCTTGAGCATTTGTTGGCGAGTATAAATGACGGGATTCGCCGCTAACTGAATGCGTCACAAGAGACACTGTCATCCCTCGCGCAGCCGGAATACTGGAGCGCGCTTCTCTAATTTGCGTTTGCTGCGGGGGACCTATTTTTGTGATCGCCTCATACACAACAGATCCCCCGCGCCGCCAAGCAACGCGCCTTTCCTTTAACCGTATTGCTGCGGCGCGAGGCATGACAGTGCTTGGAATATGGTTCTATTTTTGAAAGTCATAAACGCTTCAGCAGCGCCTTAGCCTGCTCCAATTCAGGAAACAGCTTTTCTTCCTCTTGAAATGCTTTGGGATGAACGCAGCGGCGGCTCCCGTTCAGCTTTACCGGGTGCTTCAGGTGCAGCATCTCGTGATAGACGAGGTACTCGATTCCATACCGCGGCATGTCGGCGCGATCGAAGACGCGGCTGATGACAATGGTGTTATGCGCGGGATCGTAATGTCCGAGGCTCTGCCGTGAAACGTGGCGGCTCCACGTCATCGGCGGACGCGCAAGGAGTCCGTGAAAGAAGCGGAGGTTAAGGTCGTCGAAGATGGCCTCCAGGTTATAGTGGCGTCCCTGCGCAGTCAGCAGTACTTTCCGTCCGCGCTCCTGGCGAACCAGGTGCGCTTTGCGGGAAATGTCGCGCCTGCCTAAGTAGCGGCGATAGCGCGTCGCGTGGCGACTTTCAATTTCCTTGCGATACAGTTTCGCGAGCAGGATGTGAGCGATAGCGTGCAGAACATCTTCCGGCGCTCCCGACAAGAGATCGGAAATGCGCACCAACACCTTGCCCTGGCGCAGACGAATGGTGTTGTTGACATTGGAAAACGGGAAGAACTCGACGTGGAACTCGGGATAAGGCGCCCGCGGACGCAGCTCGCGGTACGCCTCAAAGAAGATTTCCTTCAGCTTGGGAATCACCTAAGTTGAATTTAACACGAAGAATTTCACGACTGTATAAGCCTGTCATCCTGAAGCGCCTCTGTTGCGCGAAAGATCTCCCGAAATGCGTCAGCCTGAAAATGCACTCGCGAGGCTCTTAGGCCCATGATGTCCGGTTACTCGTGAGGAGCCACGCTGACGACAAGTAAGATCGACGCATCGCGGGAGATCCTTCGCGCAACAGAGGCGCTTCAGGATGACAGGCTTAGAAATGTCGCCATAATTCATGAATAATCCAGCACAGCCGGGTGCCCGCCCTGGATCAATTCGCAGGTAGCATGGCGCTGAGTTAGATCATTTCTTCTTCTTCGCAAACTTCACGTTCTGCTCGTCCAACAACTTGCGGTTCGTAGTCGCGCTTTGATCGATTGATTCGATCGCATCGTCGAGCGCAAATTTGTAGTCGGAGGCCTCGTCGATGTTCTTGGGATCGTTCTCCGCGTTCTTCAGCTCGTGCAGCTTCGTCTGGAAGTCGCTGTCCATTTCTACAACTTGCTTCAGCGGCTTGCGTAGATCGGCACTGCGCTGGTCGTAGTCGTCAACATTGTCGTCGATTTCGTCGACAAGCGTGGAGATGTCTTCCAGCAGATCGTGCATGCGCTTACCGCGATCCTTGGCTTTCGGATCCGTGCGCACCTGTTCGAGCGACGTCATGCGAGCCTTGGTGAACTCGACCATCAATTTGAGACGCTTTTCCGGTTCGATTGCGGTCTCGCGGAGTTGATCGACCTCCGCGTCCGTGAGCGGATCGCGATCGTGGATCTGCGACCAGAGCGGCGCCGACATGACAATAACTACGGCCAGAAACGCTAGTGGACGAATGCGCATAGAGGGCCTCAATTCTTGAAGACCTGATTCAAAATGTCGTCGTCGACGGCTTCGATCTTTTTCACTACCTTGTCGATTGCGTCTCGATCTTCAACCGAGAGGGCCTGCGCGATGTCGGAAAGGCGCCGCGCAGACTTGTGCAGCGTCAGCTCCGCCTGCTTCAGCTTATGGTGACTCTTCTTAGCGGCCTCGCGCGCTTTCTCAGCGTAAGTACCGATGTCGTTGAGCGTCTGCTGCGCGGGCTGGAGTTCTCCAGCGTTCATCTGGTTATTGAACTGCTCGACCAGATCGCGCACCAGTTCGGCGGAGTTATAGCAAACTTCCCGTTCTGAGTCGTGCTCGATTTTCTGCTTGAGCTGATCAATCTTCGCCGTCTCCTGCTGTTCGGGTGTTGTGCCCGGCTTGTCAGCAGACGAGAATGACGACAGCACGCAAACAACGATGAGGGTCCGCAATTTCATTTCAGCTTCTCAATTGCAATCAACCGGTGCCGCGCCTTCCACTCCTCGTCAGGGTATTTTCCGTTTGCCGCCGCAAGAAATTGCCGATAGTTTTCCGTGGCTTCTGGAAAGCGCCGCAAATGATCCAGCGCCGTCGCACGTAGGAAGAACGTGCCCGGATTGTCGCCCAGCAGCTTAGTGCGAATCTCGAGCGCCTTCAAGGTGAGGTCGTATTGCTGATTGTCAGACGCAACTACCGCCAGGTCACCATAAGCCGGAGCCAAATTGGGATTCAATTTGACGGCAGCCAGCAGTTGCTCCTCAGCGGGCACCCAGTGATGCTCATGCATCAGCGCTAACCCGTACTCGTAACGAAGCTGTGCGTCGTTGCTGCTGGTGCTGACCAGCAGCTTGTAAATGGGAATCGCATCACTCTCGCGATGGACTGCGCTCAGTAGCTCGGCTTTCTCGCGCAGCACAGCAGGATCATTCTGGTTCCCGGCTGCGTCCAGCTCGTGAAGAGCCTCGTCGTTCTTGCCTTGAGCGGCCAGAAGTCGTCCCAGCAGCAGATGCGCCTGAGAGTCGTTGGGCGTGGTCGCAAGATACTGCCGGACGTTTGTTTCCGCCTCGCCATACTGCTTTGATGCGACAGCTATGTTTACGAGTCCGCGCAGCGCCTGCTCACCTTGCCGGGGATCAGTTGCGCTGAGACTTTGCTGATACTGCGCTTTGGCTTGATCGAGCTTGCCCGAGTTTTCATACAACTCGCCAAGCAGCAAATGCGGTTGTGGATCTTTCGGCGACAGCTTCGATGCGCTGAGGAAAGCCTGTTCAGCCCCGGCTGAATCTCCCGCCAGGAGAGTCTGCCCGAGCGCGAGCCAGGCGTGCTCCTTGCTTCGCTCAGGATGACTCGCCGGCTGCAGCTCAGTCGCGGCCTTCAGGTATTTGGCGCCCTCGTCCTTCTGACCGGCTGAAGCGAGCATCATTCCCAAATTGAGATTGGCTTCGAATACCTTGGGATTGATTTCGAGCGACTTGCGATATGCAGCGATTGCATGCTCATGCTCATTCAGCACCTGTTCCGCATAGCCGAGGTCGTACCAGGCCTGATAGCTCTTGGGATTCTTTTGCGTGGCTTGCTCTAGAAGCGGCTTTGCGCTAGCAGCATCGCCTTTGCTGAGCAATGTTTCGGCCTGATCCAGAAGATTCGAAGCAGGATCTTCCGCGACAGCGACCGGACGATGGCGAACGGATCGTCCAGCGTCTTGAGCGAGTCCCGACGCAACCAGACCGCAGACGAGCACCGGGATCAATCGCTTACTGCAAGAGCGCATCACCGTTGGAAGACGAGTTCCCATTCTTCGACAAAACACGCGCAAGCCACTGGCCGGTGTGCGACTTCTTGTTGCGAGCAATCGCCTCGGGCGTGCCCGTAGTCACGACCTCGCCGCCACGCGCGCCGCCTTCTGGTCCGAGATCGATCACCCAGTCAGCTGCTTTGATTACATCTAGATTATGCTCAATCACGATCAAAGAGCCACCCGCTTCGATCAGACGGCGAAAAGCCGCGAGCAGCTTGCTTACGTCGTCAAAGTGCAGGCCAGTCGTGGGCTCGTCGAATAGGTACAACGCTCGGCGAGCAGCCGACTGGCGCGACCTCGAACCATTTTCGGATTCTTTATCTCGATTGCCGCGTCCCTCGCCTGCACGCGGAGTCAAATGCGCCGCGAGCTTCATGCGTTGAGCCTCGCCCCCGCTAAGCGTTGTCGCCGATTGACCTAAGCGCAGATACCCAAGTCCAACCTCTTCGAGGACGCGCAGCTTATCGGTAATCTTCGGCACGCCGGAGAAGAACTGCAGCGATTCTTTCACCGTGAGGTTTAGAACATCGTGGATGTTTTTCCCCCTGTAGCGAATTTCGAGGAGTGAAGGCTTATAGCGCGTGCCGCGGCATTCTTCGCAGGTAAGTTCGACGTCAGCCAGGAATTGCATTTCCACGGTTACGGTTCCATCGCCCTGGCAAGCTTCGCAGCGTCCGCCAGGAACGTTGAACGAGAAGTGACCGGCGCTGTATCCACGCTTCTGCGCTTCCGGCAATGACGCGAAGAGTTCGCGGATCGCGTCGAAGGCTTTGATATACGTCACGGGATTGGAGCGAGGAGTGCGCCCAATCGGCGATTGATCCACAAGGATTACTTCCTTAATCAGCTCTCCACCTTCGAGCCGCTGGAAGAGTCCGGCTGCGCTTCCCGCATCGGTACTGCCGGCAACGGCCGCTGCGGCCTTGTATAAGACATCATGGACGAGCGTCGATTTTCCCGAACCGGAAACGCCAGTGATGGCCACCAGCATTCCTAACGGAATTGTCACGTTGATGTTCTTCAGGTTGTTTGCTCGGGCACCGACCAGGCGAAGTTCTCCAGAGGCCTTGCGCCGTGAAGATGGAATTGGAATCGCGAGATTGTGGCTGAGATAGCGGCCAGTGAGCGATTGCGTGTTGCGCGAAATCTCGCCGTAGGTACCCGCAGCAATGATCTTGCCTCCAAGCTCGCCGGCTCCGGGCCCGAGATCGACGATGCGATCTGATGCCGCCATCACTTCCGGATCGTGCTCAACGACCAGGATGGTATTTCCTAGATCGCGCAGCTCGTGGAGGATGCGTACGAGTCGGTCGGTATCGCGGCTGTGCAGCCCAATCGACGGTTCGTCCAAGACATAGAGAGCTCCCACCAGACGCGAGCCCAGCGAAGTTGCAAGCTGAATACGCTGTGACTCGCCGCCGGAGAGCGTAGAAGCTGTCCGATCCAGTGTCAGGTATTCGAGACCCACACTGTTTAGAAATCCAAGGCGGTCTCGAATCTCTTCGAGTATTTTCTCCGCAATCTCAGCCTCGTGTGTCGTCAGCTTTATGTCGGCAATAAAGCGCGCGGCCTGCTCGACTGTCATCGCCGTGACATCGCAGATGTTCTTGCTATTGATCTTCACATTGCGGGCTTCGGCGCGCAGGCGCTGTCCCTGACAATCCTGGCAAGTCGCGTATCCGCGATAGCGGCTCAGGAACACCCGCACGTGGAGCTTGTACTTCTTGCGTTCCAGCAGAGAGAAGAAACCCGTGATGCCGGGGAATTTTCCTTCGCCATGAAGAACTAGAAGACGCTGATCTTCTTGGAGATCGCACCAGGACACGTCGAGCGGAATGCCGTGCGTTTTCGCAAAGCGCTTCAACTCGGTTTGGAAGACGCGGTACTTCGGCTTCGTCCACGGCTCGATCGCACTATCGTTCAACGTGAGCAGCGGATTGGGAATGACCAGATTGAGATCGAAATCGATGGTGTTGCCGAATCCCTGGCAGCGCTGGCACGCGCCGTAGGGATTGTTGAACGAGAAAAGCCGTGGCTCCGGCTCTTCGTACTTGCGTCCGCAGGTCTTGCACTCGAAGCGCTGCGAAAATCGAAGCTGACGTCGTGGACTCTCGTCGCGCGGAACGATTTCGAAGATCGCCTCGCCAGATTCGCGGTAGCCGATCTCAAGTGCATCAACGATGCGGGCGCGCTGGTCGGGCGCGAAGACAATACGATCGACCAGCACGAACACCGGTTCGGCGAAGTTCAGCTCCAGCAGTGACTCTGGGGTCGAGAACTCAAAGATGTTCCCATTCTGGTAAAGGCGATTGAATCCTCGTCGGCGCAACTCGCCCAGGCGGTCTTTGAGTTGATCGCTCAACCCGCCATTCGTCTTTGCCGGAGCTTTGGCCCGTCCACGTTTGTTTTTTTTGTCGGCCGCAATCTGCGGGCTTGTCGGGAGCACGGGAAAGAGCACGTTGAATCTTGTGCCTTCGGCCAATTCGCTCAAGGCAGCAAAGACCTCATCGACCGTGTCTTTTTTTACTTCGGTGCCGCACTTGATGCAGAACGTCTTACCGACACGAGCAAAGAGCAGTCTCAGATAGTCGTAGATTTCTGTAGCGGTCGCAACCGTGGAGCGAGGGTTACGTGTCGTGTTCTTCTGCCGGATTGCAATCGCAGGAGAGATGCCGTCGATCAGATCGACATCCGGCTTCTCGATTCGCTCCAGAAACTGGCGCGCGTAGGCGGAAAGTGACTCGACGTACCGGCGCTGCCCTTCGGCGTAGATGGTGTCAAAGGCTAAAGATGACTTTCCGGAGCCAGAAACCCCGGTGACCACCGTAAGGGTGTTGTGGGGGATCTCAAAATCCACATTTTTCAGGTTATGGACGCGCGCCCCGCGCACCACAATGCTCTCGTTCGACATCCGGAAAAGACCTAGTCCCGCCGCGCTCAGGAAGGTTCGGGAGGCAGAGGGGAATCTTCAATTATACCTTCTTGAACCTGGCTTGGCGGGCGCTCCGGCAAGAGCCATGAGCCTTTCAGCACTAAAAGAAACATCGGCGGGGAAGATGCTTCGAGCGCCTTCCCATTTCGGCAATTGAGGCCATTTTGGGAACGATTTTTTTTCGGCTTATCTCTCCTGATTTCTTTGGCTTAGGTCGAGATTCGAAAACCCACTCTCGATTTCATTCCTAAAATGAGCAGATCACACGCCAATTAAGACCAGTTTGAATTGCATTTTTAACGACTTAGCTCAGGTGGTTTGGAACTCGCTCTGCAAGTGGCGCTGAGATGAATCGGCAATCCATTCTGCTCAGTTGCTTCTCGTACGGGTTGCTGGATGGCTGATCCCCTCCCTCCAGCCTCTTCTCTCAGCTCGCTGAATCCTTCCGATCTTCTCGTTGCGGATGCGGAGTCCTCTTCTCTCGAAATCTGCCGGGAAGTTTTTAAAGATCTGGGGCTCACGATCCGCGAGGCCCCAGATGCCGACACGGTCATGGACGCGCTCGAATCGGGGCTGGTCGATATTCTCCTTCTCAGTCAAGAACTTCCCGGAGCTCAGGACCTGGAGCTCCTCCGCCACATTCACTACTGGTATCCAGAAACGCAGGTCGTCATGATTGCGGACGCCCCTAGCTATGCTGCGGCGGTGCAGGCGGCCAAGACCGGTGCCTTCGGCTATCTTGCGAAGCCGTTGGAAGGCTTGGCCCTACGGCATACAATCGAGCGCGCGATGGAACAGTACCGGATTGAAGCAGGCCAGCACACCATCATGCGTGAGTCGCCCGATGCCGAGGGAGCATACGGGATTGTGGGCAAGACGCCCGCGATGATGAAGCTATACAAGGTAATCGGCAAGATCGCCGGGAACATCCATCCGGTGTTGATCCTGGGCGAGAGCGGTACAGGAAAGGAACTGGTTGCTCGCGCCGTCCACTACAGCGGACCACGTCACAGCCGTCCGTTTGTACCCGTAGACTGCGGCACTCTGGTTCCCACGCTTATGGAGAGTGAGCTCTTTGGCCACGAACGTGGAGCCTTCACCGGCGCTGAGCGTTCCAAAGACGGCCTGCTGACCATCGCCGAGGGCGGAACGGTTTTCCTCGATGAGATCGGAGAGCTTCCACTGGAACTCCAGGCAAAGCTCCTCCGAGCGCTGCAGGAGAAGGAGATTCGTCCTGTCGGGAGCAACCGGCGCATCCGAATCGACGCCCGAGTGATTGCCGCTACAAACCGAAAGCTGGAGGAAGATGTAAAGGACGGTCGCTTCCGTAAGGACCTTTATTTCCGCCTGAACGTGGTCACGCTGAAGCTCTCTCCGCTGCGCGAGCGCATGGACGATCTTGAGGACCTTATCGATACCTTCCTTGATCGAATCGCCAGGACCACTGGCCAGCCGCGAAAGGAAATCTCTCGAGACGCCTTCCGTCTGCTGAAGAGCTACTCTTGGCCGGGGAATGTCCGAGAGTTGGAGAATTTTGTCGAGCGGGCCGTCGCTCTCAGCAGCGGAAAGATGCTGGAGCCGATTGATTTTCCCACCCAGATAAGCGCACGGCTCAATCCTTCGCGTCCTCCCAGTGAAGAGCCGCTGCGTCGCATAGGCAGAGTGGTGCCCATCGCAGAAGTCGAGCGCCACGCCATCCTTAATGCTCTGGCTGAAGCAAAAGGCGATAAGTTGATGGCCGCGCAGATGCTAGGGATTGGAAAGACTACGCTCTATCGCCGCCTCCGCGAATATGATCGCAAGAAAGGCTCGGAAGCGGCTTCGACCCCGGCTTCTGCATAAAAACTGTTGCAGCGGGGTGCCCGCTGGCGCAGATGCTGAGAGCATTTCCTACGATTGCAAGAAGATCATTGGCACGGCTTGACGCTTTTCACAGGCATCCAAGGTAAGTTCCTTTCCCTCTAATCCCCTTTGTTGGTTGCTGTTCCGGGTAGTCGGCGTTCTCTCCGGCTTGCAAGTTCGGGCAGCAAATTGATCCCAATATTCGCTAACAAGTCAGATCCGGCACTTTGTGGCTTCGCAGCAGCGGGAGGACAAGCGGTGCAGGCAGACGAAAACCGCCAGCTAGTTATCGACATCCAGCCAGAAGCAGAATTCAGAGAAATCCAACAACACGGAACTGTTTGGGACAAGAGCGCCGCGTCGGAGTTGGCTCAGCGCATCAGCTCGCTTGGAGATTGGTTCCACAACATTAACATCAACGGCGTCTGGACCGCCCCAAATCATTTTCTGGGTGACTTCCCCAACGTAAAGTGGAAGCACATATCCAAGGCTTTCCCCGAGGATTTACAGGGCGCTTCCGTCCTCGACATCGGCTGCAATGGCGGCTTCTATTCAATCGCTCTAAAGAAGAGGGGCGCAGGCCGGGTGCTCGGAGTTGATGTCGATGATCGATACCTGAACCAGGCACGCTTTGCCGCCGAGACCCTTGGCCTGGATGTCGAATTCGAGAAAGGCTCGGTTTATGACGTGGACCAGATCGAAGGGCAGTTCGACTACGTGCTCTTCCTCGGCGTCTTCTACCATCTCCGCTATCCGCTCTATGCACTCGACAAGATCATTAAGAAAGTTCGAGGAAAGCTGTTTTTCCAGAGCATGATGCGTGGCTCACACGAGGAACGCCAGTGGAGCGAGGACTACCAGTTCTGGGACATGCACCCGTTCAAAGATCCAGATTTCCCATGCATGTACTTCATTGAGCACAGCTACGCTGGCGACCCAACCAACTGGTGGATTCCCAATCGCGGCGCAGTGGAAGGCATGCTGCGCAGCTCGGGGCTGGAGATCGTAGCTCATCCCGAGGCCGAGACTTACGTGTGCGAGCCGCAGCGCGTACAACGTGACGGCAAGTACATCTTCGATTTAGAACTTTCAGGAACGCTGTAGCACATTCGACAGGGACGAGGACTCATGGTTGAAGCGGTAATGCTCTGGAATGAGCCGAACAATCTTTCCCACTGGGACTTCAAAATCGACACTGACTGGAAGATGTTCGCCGAGATGGCGATCACTGCCGCCCAAGCCATCCGTCGAGTGAATCCGGACCTGCCGATTGTGCTCGGCGGAATCTCCCCCATCGATCCACATTTCATTCAGTTGCTGGGAACGCACGGCGTTCTTGACGCGGTTGATGTCGTCGCTCTCCACGGCTTCCCTCTCGACTGGAACCATTGGAACGTAAATGAGTGGCCGGCAAAGCTGGACGAAATCCACGCCGTGACCAAGCTGCCTATCTGGATCTCGGAAGTCGGCGCCTCGTCCTTCGGAGCAGAAGAGGTGCAGCTTTTCGGGCTGCAGCGCATGGCCGAGCTTTTGAGAGGGCGCGTCGACCGCATTCACTGGTACAGCCTGTACGATCTACCGGCATCGTGGACGGCGACCACTCGTCACAAGGAAGCGGAAGGCAGCGCGTACTACCGTCACTATTACATGGGACTGCTGCGCGAAGACGGTACGCCGAAGCTCGCCGCCGAGCACTTCCCCGAGGGCCTGGGCATTTGCCAATGGTTCCACTACGAAGATCACCGACTGGACGCCGCAGTCGGGTGGCTGCGGAGATTAGGAGTTCGTTACCTCCGGACCGGAGTTAGCTGGGCGGACAGTTTCCGTCCCAGCGCAGAGGTTTGGTTCGATCGCCAGATGGGCGCACTCGAGGAGTTTGATGTAACCATGACCCTTTGTTTTACGCCCGAGCATCTGGGCGTAGCTCCGCACTACACCAGTCCGCCCAAGGACGCGAATACGTTTGCGGAGTTCGCCGAGTGGGCTGTCGCGCGCTATGCGCCAGCGAAACAGACGCGGATAGCGGACGCAGCCTATGCCTCCGAACCCGTAACCAGATAGCGAATTGGAGCCAAATGAGCGCAAAGAAAATTCTGATCACAGGTGGTGCTGGATTCGTAGGTTCGCACCTGGCCGATACTCTGCTTGAGGCTGGACACGAGGTTCGTGTCTTCGACAGCCTCTCTCCACAGGTACACGGCAGCGGAGTTCCGGCTTATCTCTCTCCCGAAGTGGAACTCATGGCCGGCGACATGCGCGATGCGGCTGCGGTGAGCCGCGCAATCGAAAACGTCGATGTGATCTTCCATCTCGCCGCTGCAGTCGGCATAGGCCAGTCGATGTATCAAATCGCCGACTATATGTCGGCCAACACTCAGGGCACCGCGATTCTGCTGCAGGCGCTACTCGATAGCAAGAATCAGATCGAGAAGCTTGTGCTTGCGTCCTCGATGTCGATTTACGGCGAAGGGCAATATCTGTGCGCGAATTGCGGAGATGTGGCGCCTGCTCCACGTGGCTCCGATCAATTGCTGACCAAACGCTGGGAGGTGCTTTGCCCCAAGTGCGGCGTGGAGCTTACGCCTGCTCCAACCACAGAAGCCAAGCCGCTGCAGTGTACGTCGGTGTACGCCCTCTCGAAAAAAGATCAGGAAGAGATTTGCTTGCTGTATGGCCGGACATATGACTTGGCCGTCGTGGCACTGCGCTACTTCAACATCTACGGCACGCGGCAGGCGCTGTCGAATCCATACACCGGCGTGGCGGCGATCTTTGCTTCGCGTCTACTCAACCGGCGTGCGCCGCTAGTGTTCGAAGATGGTCGCCAGATGCGCGACTTTGTCAGCGTACACGACGTGGTCGCGGCCAATCTGCTGGCGATGACCTCAGACAAGGCCAACGGACACGCTCTGAATGTAGGTTCCGGAATGCCGGTTTCCATTCAGGAGGTTGCGGATTCGCTCTCACGCGCTCTCAAAATTTATGTGCCGTGCGAGATCACCGGGAAATATCGCGCCGGAGACATTCGCCACTGTTTCGGCGATGTGAGCAAGGCGCGCGAGCTGCTTGGCTACGAGCCAAAGGTCAATTTCGATCAAGGCATCAGGGAAATGGTGGATTGGCTGCGCGAACAAACCGCGGACGATAAAGCGGAAAAGATGGTTGCGGAACTGCAGACATTTGGGCTCACGGCTTAACGCCGAGAACCAAAAAGGAAACAGAGGCGAATGGTAAATCGAGACGAAAACCGGTCGGCGCTGATCTTTGGCGGAGCAGGATTTATCGGCGCGAACCTGGCGCGTCATCTACTAGTCGATACAGAGGCTCGCGTCCATATCTTCGACAATCTCTCGCGCAAGGGCGTGCAGCACAATCTGGAACAGCTTAAGAAAGCCGCCGGAAAGTCCGGCAGATTGCGCGTCACCATTGGAGATGTCCGCGATGCCAGTGCCGTTCAACGCGCAGCTCGCGATGCAAGTGAGATTTACCACTTCGCAGCGCAGGTTGCGGTCACTACCTCTGTCGCTGATCCTCGACGCGATTTCGAGACGAACTGCATTGGAAGTTTCAATGTTCTTGAGGCGGCCCGATTGTCCGGCAACCGGCCTTTTGTTCTGTTCACATCCACCAACAAGGTCTATGGCGAGATGCTCGAGGAGCCGCTGACGAGCACTGTAAGCTGCTATGGCTACGCGAAGCGGAAAGCCATCTCTGAAGATCAGCCGCTCGACTTCCATTCTCCGTACGGCTGCTCAAAAGGCGCCGCCGACCAGTACGTTCATGAATACTCGCGCATGTACGGCTTACCTACCGTGGTCTTCCGCATGTCGTGCATTGCCGGCGAGATGCAGTATGGGAACGAAGACCAGGGCTGGGTAGCGCATTTCCTGTACACCACACTGCGCGGCGCGCCCTTGGTGATCTACGGCGATGGCCGTCAGGTGCGAGACGTGCTCTACGTCGGCGATCTGGTGCGCGCGTTCGACGCTGCGCGGACCTCGCTGCATAAAACAGCGGGCCAAATCTTCAACGTTGGCGGCGGGCCCGAGAACACCGTTTCTCTGGTCGAGTTGATCGATCAGATTTCCGCGATAACCGGCAAGCGCCTGCGTTATTCGCATGAGCGGCGGCGTCCCGGCGATCAGCTAATTTACGTGAGCGACTACTCCAAGCTGACGCAGCACACCGGATGGAAACCGAAGGCGTCCGTCCGAGAGACGCTCCAAGCCATTTACACCTTCTGGCGCGAGCATCCGGAGATCTTCG
>Ga0075436_100002163_pt1 | contig 13541 bp, 10 predicted proteins | sample RhiMethybrSRZTD5_FD_75303 | JGI IMG/M metagenome (GOLD analysis project Ga0075436, IMG submission 75303) | Populus rhizosphere microbial communities from Tennessee, USA - Rhizosphere MetaG P. TD hybrid SRZTD5 | ecosystem: Host-associated > Plants > Roots > Rhizosphere > Soil | place: USA...
TTCGTCGACATCAACTCCATCCCGACGGCGGCAGTCGAGCGCATCGAGATCCTGAAGGACGGCGCCTCCGCCGTGTACGGCTCCGACGCGATTGCGGGCGTCGTGAACATCATCCTGCGCAAGGATTTCAAAGGCGTGGAAATCAACGGCTACGCCGGGCGGTTCCAAAGCGACTCGCAGAGGAACGACGCCCGCATCGCCGCGAGCGTCGGCGTGGGCGACCTCGCGCGCGACGGCTACAACGTGTTCGGCACGTTCGATTTCTACAAGCGGGACAACCTGAACCTCGCCGACACCGAGTGGGGCGCGACGCGCGACTTCCGCAACCGCCCCGGTGGACGCAACTTCCAGTCCCTCACCGGCGGCGGCACCTGGCGGCAGGAGAACCCGGGCACCACGTTGACCGGCGTGAACCGCGCGATCACCGATTGCGCGCTGCGCGGTCCGCGCCAGCACGTGATCACGACCGACGACGCGCTGGCCTTGGGCCTCATTAGCCCGTCGACGACGGCATTGCCGGGCGGCGTCAACGCAGTCTTCAACATCGCAGGCAACACGTTCTGCTCGCGTGACTTCAACGACATCTTCACGATCCTGCCGAAGACCGAGCGCGCGGGCTTCCTCGGCCGCGCCACCAAGCAGTTCGGGTCGAACATCAGCGCGTACATCGACCTGGCCGCGAGCCGCGTGAAGACGTGGCAGAACTTCCAGGAGCCGTTCTTCGCCGGCACGACGGCGCTGCAGAACATTCCGGGCGTCGGCCTGCGGCCATTCACGTACAACATCAACTTCGCCCCGGGCGTCGCCGGAAACCCCTTCCCGACGAACGCGCGCTACCAGGGCGTGTTGAACGACATGGGCACGCGCGACACGCAGATCAAGTCGGATACGGTGCGGGCTCTTGCCGGCCTTACGTACATCATCGGCAAGTGGGATCTTGACAGCGCCCTCGGCTATTCGAAGAACAAGGTCGATTCGATCTTCCCGAACCGCACGACGCTGGCGGGCACGAGCGCGCTCTTCAACGTGCCGACGACGCCGCAGCCGCCGGTGCCGCTGTCGACCTCGGCGACGTACAACCTCGACCAGTGGTCGACCAACTCGCAGGCGGTCCGCGACCAGATGCGCGCCAACCCGTTCCGCAACTCGGAATCGAAGCTCACGTTCGGCGATACCAAGGGCTCGACCGAGATCGGCCAGTTGCCCGGCGGTCCGATCGGACTCGCGGTCGGCGCCGAGTACCGCAGGGAGACGCTGAGCGACCGGCCGGATCCGCTCGCCCAAACCGGGCAGATCCTGGGCCAGGGCATCACCGCGACGGATGCGAGCCGCAACAGCGCCGCGGTTTACGCGGAGGCGTCGCTACCGGTCCTGCGCAACATCGAGGCATCCCTCGCCGCGCGCTACGACCACTACAGCGACTACGGCAGCTCCACGACGCCGAAGGTCGGCATCAAGTGGACACCGTCGCGCGAGTTGCTCTTCCGCGCCAACTGGGGCAAGGGCTTCCGCGCGCCGACGCTGCCCGAGATCTCGCCGTCCGTGGCGACGTTCTTCTCCACGGTCATCGATCCGCGCACCAACGCGGCGACGCAGATCTCCGGCGTGTTCGCGGGCAACCCGAACCTGCAGGCCGAGAAATCGACGAGCTTCACGGCGGGCTTCGTGTTCGAGCCGAACCAGACGTTCTCCGCGGGCGTGAGCTTCTATCACATCGACTGGAAGAACATCGTCGCCGCGCAGAGCCTACAGGCGATCACGAACATCGGCACGCCGTGCGCCGCGATTCCGGTGCCGCCTTGCATCCAGCGTGATCCTACGACGGGCAACATCGTCACCGTCATCAGCAACTACATCAACATCAACGAGACGAGGACGAAGGGCTACGACTTCGAGAGCCGGATCACCTTGCCGTCGGCGTACGGACGCTTCGTGACGCGGTTCAACATGTCGTACGTCGACTCGTTCAAGGAGGACCTGAACTGCATCGGGCTCGGCATCTGCTCGTTCGGCGGCCTCACGGAAGTCGCGGGAACGAACTACGGCACCAATGCGATCCCGCGCATCCGCGGCAACGTCGCGGTGGACTGGGACTACACGCGCTACTCGGCGACCGCCCAGCTCAACTACATCCACCACTACAGCGAGTGCGTGTCGATGGAAGTCAAGGATTGCACCATCGCGAGCACGTTCTTCCGGCAACAGGATCCGCGCTTCCAGAACGGCGTCATGGGCGACGTGCACTCGTACACGACGCTCGATCTGTACGGCCGGATCAAGTTCACGAAGAACTTCGAGGTCTCGGCGACGATCCTCAACGTCTTCGATCGTCTGCCGCCGTACGATCCGGCGAACGGCACGAACTTCTTCCTCGCCAGCATCTACGACGTCCGCGGTCGCCAGTACCGCCTCGGACTGACCTGGCGGATGTAAGAGGAGCCGCGACAGACAAAGGGGGCCAGCCGGCCCCCTTTTCTTTTGATTTTTTTGATCCAGCTCCGTAGCTTTTTCCCGGTGTTGCGAAAAAACAACAGAGCGCAATTAATGTTTGGCTAAATAAACGACTGTCGCTATCATCGCCTGCGTATCAACGTCGCTACAAAAAGGACCACAAAACCAAGGCCTTAACTCCATCTGCAACTCCCTGTTTCTCCTGAATTTTTACAACTACCTGGGGGCTTCAAGAATGAATCCGAGAATCAAAACGTTATCGTTTGCCGTCCTGCAGGCGCTCGGTGTCGGCGTTGCGGTGACCGTGGTTTCGGCACCGGCGATGGCGCAGCAGCAGACCGCGCAGACGAGGGAGAGGATCGAGGTCACGGGCTCCAACATCAAGCGGATCGAAGGCGAGACCGCGCTGCCGGTGACGGTGATCAACCGCCAAGACATCGAAAAGACAGGCGCGACGACAGCAGCCGAATTGCTGAATACGCTTTCAGCCGTCAGTGCCGGGGGCTATTCGCTTGCCCAAGGCATCGGCGAAGCCGGCCGCCCGGGCAATACGTCCGTCTCGCTTCGCGGCCTCGGCGACACGAACACGCTGATCCTCCTCAACGGCCGGCGGCTCGCAAACTACGCCTTCAGCATCACGGGCGGCGCGACCAACCTCAACCAGATCCCCGTCTCGGCGATCGAGCGCGTCGAGGTCCTCAAGGACGGCGCCTCCGCGATCTATGGCACGGATGCGATCGGCGGCGTGATCAACTTCATCCTGCGGAAGGATTTTCGCGGCATCGAGCTTTCCGTGTACGGCACGAAAACGGAACAAGGGGGCGGCAACCAGAGGCGCTACTCCGCATTGTTCGGTTTCGGCGACATCAACAGGCAGCGCTTCAACGTCCTGCTCAACCTCGACTACCAGAAGGACGATGCGCTGGCCGCCGCACAGCGCTCTTTCGCTCAGACGGGCATCCGGCCCGACATGGGCTTCATCCTGATCAGCTCGCGCGCCTACCCGGGCAACTTCACGTTCAACGGCACGAACTACAACGTGAGCGCCGCCACGGGTTGCGTGCCCGCGCAGGGCTCCTACCAGGTCGACGGTGCGGGAAGGCCACAGCCGACGCGGCTCAATTGCGTGCAGGACTTCACCCACGTGATCGATATCTTCCCGCCGTCGGAGCGCAAAGGCCTTTTCACGCGGGGCGCGCTGCAGATCGCCAACGATCACCAGCTCTTCGTCGAATACCACCTGCAGAAGAACGAGATCACCTACGCGATCTCGGAAACTCCGACAGTCCCGATCAACGGGCCGCTGCTTTATCCGGCGAACGGTCAGTTCTATCCGACCTCGTTCGTGGCGGCCAACGGCCAGACGATCCGACCCACCGGTCCGCTGGTCTTCACCTGGCGCACCAAGCCCGCCGGTCGGCGCACCGACCGTGTCGAGACCGAGGAACAGCGTCTCGTCGCGGGCGCGCAGGGCGTGCTTGCGGGATGGGACTACAACACCGCCTATGCCCACAGCGAATCCAAGGCTAACGACAACTACATCGACGGGTACGTGAGCGAAAACCGCTTGCGGGCGATCCTGTCCACGGGCCAGATCAACGTGTTCTCCTCGGACCCGCTGCCGCCGGACCAGGTCGCTCTGCTCGCGCCGGCGAAGATCCTCGAACAGGTTCGCACAGCGAAGACCAAGGTCGACGCCTTCGACATCAAGGCATCGAGGGAGCTCTGGCAGATGGCTGCGGGCCCGGTTGCCCTCGCCGTCGGCGCGGAGCACCGCAGGGAGTCCCTCAAGGACACCAACGCACCCGTGCTGAGCTCCGGCGACGTACTGGGCGGAGGCGGCAATTTCCAGGATCAGGACGCCAACCGCAACGTGACGGGCATCTTCGGGGAATTGAACGTGCCCATCATGAGAAACCTCGAGGCCCAGCTCGCAGTCCGCTACGACAAGTACAGCGACTTCGGCAACACCACGAACCCGAAGGTCGCCTTGCGCTATACGCCCACCAGGGAAGTGTTGGTGCGGGCCTCGTATAGCACCGGGTTCCGTGCACCGACGCTTTCGGACCTCTTCTACCCGCAGTTCCAGGGCAACACGGCCGGATCCCACAGCGATCCGATCCGCTGCCCGGGCGGCACGGCGCTGTCGGGAGGATTCGTCCAGTCGACGGAAGAGTGCGAGATCCAGTTCAACAGCCTGAACGGCGGCAATCCGAACCTCAAGCCCGAGCGCTCGAAGCAATGGACGCTCGGCGTGGTGTTCGAGCCCAACAACGTGGTGTCGCTCGGATTGGACTATTGGGCGATCCACCGCCGGGACTCCATCGGCACCATCGGCGACGGGACGATCTTCGACCAGTACGCGGTGACGGACCCGGTCACGGCGAACGGCTTCTTCATCCGCTACCCGCGGCTCGCCAGCGGGGCGTGCGCGAACGACCTGCCCGGCAGCCCGACCACGCCGGCCAACGTGCCGTGCGCGATCAAGCAAGTCGTGCAGCTGCAGGATAACCTCGGCAAGTTCAACGTCACTGGCATCGACGTGACCGGCACGGGGCGCCTCCCCACCCCAGTCGGGCGGCTCAGCCTGCGGTTCGATGGCACTTACATCGTCACGTACCGGTATCAACAGGCCAAGGACGCGCCGTACCTCGACAACAACGGCATCCTGACGACGGACAACGGCGCGATCACCCGCTGGCGGCATTACGCGACGTTGAGCTGGTCTTCGGGGCCGTGGAACGCGAGCGTGTCGCAGAACTTCGTGCTCGGCTACAAAGACGACACCAGCCTCGGCAATCCGCCGCGTCGCGTAAGCTCCTACGAGACGTACGACTTGCAGGGCTCGTGGACGGGATTTCGCGGCCTGACGGCGATCCTGGGCGTGCGCAACGTCTTCGACCGCGATCCGCCGGCTTCCGCGAACAGCCAGAACTTCCAGGTCGGCTATGACCCGCGCTATACGGATCCTCGGGGCCGTACGTACTATGCACAGCTGAAGTACCTGTTCAAATAATCCGAGGCCGCAAGGAACGATACAAAGGGCCCTGCGGGGCCCTTTTTTTTCCCATGAGTTACATCAATCCGCGAATCGACCACGCGGCTATCCGCGATGCCCTTGCCCGCACGCGGCGAGTGCTGATCCGCGATTTTTTCGAGCCGCCCGTGGTGGAGGCCCTCGCCGACGCGCTCGCCACAGTCGACTGGAGCCTGCTCTATCGTGACGAGAAGGGCGACAAGCGCTTGACCGGAGATGCGCTGCGCGCCTTGACTCCCGAGGAGCGGATGCGGATTTCCGCGGACATCAATCAGCTGGCCTCGCGAACCTACCAGTTCTCCTTCTATTCCCATCCCATCGTGCACACGGCACAGCGCGGCGAGAGCGACCTGCTGTCGCGCTTCGTACGCTGGATGGCAGACGAGGAATTCCTCGCCGCGATGCGAAGCCTCTCCGGGCTCCAGGACATCGACCGCGTCTACGCCCAGGGCACCATGTACGCTCGCGGCAGTTTCCTCAAGGAGCACAACGACGAGGTTCAAGTCGAGAACCGCCGCCTGGCTTACGTGATCAATCTCACGCGCAGCTGGCGCCCCGACTGGGGCGGATTGCTGCACTTCGACGATGGCGCGGGCAATGTGCTCGAGACGTTCTTCCCCCACTTCAATTCACTCTCGCTCTTCCTCGTGCCGCAGAATCATTTCGTCTCGTACGTGGCGCCCTTCGCGCAGTCCGAGCGCCTGGCGATCACCGGCTGGCTCATCGCCTCCTGAGCCGGCGCGCCGCTGCTAGAATTCGTCGCACCTCCCGCATGGAAACGTATCTCGAGCTCGTCAGGCACGTCCGCGATCACGGAGCGCGCAAGGACGACCGCACCGGAATCGGCACGCTCTCCGTCTTCGGCTACCAGATGCGCTTCGACCTGGCGCAGAGGTTCCCGCTGCTCACGACGAAGAAGATCCACGTGAAGAGCGTGATCCACGAGCTGCTGTGGTTCCTGCAGGGAAGCACCAACGTCGCCTACCTGCGGGCGAACGGCGTGACCATCTGGGACGAGTGGGCCGACCGCAATGGCGAGCTGGGTCCCGTCTATGGCTACCAGTGGCGCTCGTGGCCCGCCCCGGACGGACGCCATATCGACCAGATCTCGCAGGTGCTCGCCGAGATCCGGCGCAATCCGGCTTCGCGCCGCCTCGTCGTCTCCGCCTGGAACGTCGCCGACATCCCGCGCATGGCCCTCGCCCCGTGCCACGCCCTCTTCCAGTTCTACGTCGCCGAGGGCCGGCTCTCGTGCCAGATGTACCAGCGCAGCGCCGACATCTTCCTCGGCGTGCCGTTCAACATCGCTTCCTACGCGCTGCTCACGCTCATGATGGCGCAGGTCGCGGGCCTCAAGCCCGGGGAATTCGTGCACACGCTCGGCGATGCCCACCTCTACCTCAACCATCTCGAGCAGGCCGACGAGCAGCTGGCGCGGTCGCCGCGAGCGCTGCCCATCATGCGGCTCAATCCCGCGGTCAAAGACCTCTTCGCCTTCCGCTACGAGGATTTCACGCTCGAGGGCTACGACCCGCACCCGGCGATCCGCGCGCCGATCGCGGTCTAGGGCGCCGAATGCGCCGTTCGCTCGTCGTGGCAATGGCCCTCAATCGCGTCATCGGGCGCGACAACGCCCTTCCCTGGCGCCTTCCGGCCGACCTTGCGTACTTCAAGCGGGTCACGCTGGGACATCCCGTGATCATGGGACGCCGCACGTACGAGTCGATCGGAAAGCCCCTGCCGGGTCGCCTCAATGTCGTCGTCACGCGCCGGCGCGATTTCGCCGCGCCGGGATGCGTCGTCGTCGGCTCCCTGGAAGCGGCATGGCAGGCGGCGCGGGATGCCGGCGAGGCGTGCGTCATCGGCGGCACGTCGCTCTTCGAGGAGACGCTGCCGCTCGCCGACACGATCCACCTCACGGAAGTGCTCGCCGAGGTCGAAGGCGACACGTACTTTCCGTCATTTCGCCGCGACGACTGGCGCGAGACCGAAGTGCTCAGCCAGCCGGCCGATGCGCGCCACGCCTATCCGTTCCGGATCGTGCGCCTCGAGCGCAAGGGCCGCGGCTAGCGGTTGTTGTTGCGCTCCTGCAGCCGGCGGGTGAACCTCGAGAGGACGATGCCGTTGCCGTCGAACGTGACCGACAGGACAGCCAGGTAACCCCACGTGTCCTTGTAGCGGTAATCCCACGCGGTATTGCCCGAGAGCGGGAACTGCATCGTCTCGCCGGGCGGCCCGATCCTGACCAGCACGTCGTTGCGCGTCTGCCCGGGACGGATGCCGTTGAACGTGTCGTCATTCAAGACCTGGCGTACGCCTTCGAACCGTCCATCCCTGCCGATGTCGGCCATGAAGGTTTGCGTACCGAGGGGGCCGCGGGGGTACGCGAGGCGTTTGCCCCCGTCGTCGGTCGCGAGCTCGAGCGCCGGAGAGCCCATGAGCCCGCGCACGTCGGCCTCCGAGGAAACGCCCGGACGCAGCCCGCGGCCGTCGTAGGAGGCGCACGAGGCGGCAAGCAATGCGGCGAAGGCAACGGCGACGGTCTTCATGGTTTCCTCCTCATAGACCTTAACAGCTAGGCGGGTGTTCCCATTTCAACCGCCGCGCGGAAGAAGCGCTCGAATTCCCGGACGACGCGCGCGTCCTCGAAGAGCGCGCGGCTCCTGTCGCGAATCTTCCGGCTGAGCGTGTCACGGCGGGCGGCATCGGTCCCGAGCTCGAGCGCACGTTCGACGTAGGCGCGCGCGCAATCGACGACGCCGTCGTCGAGATCCATGGCGCGATACATCGCCTGCGTGTGGCGCCCGCGCTGGAATTCGCCCGGCCACGTCACGACCGGCGTGCCGACGGCGAGCGCTTCGAGCGAGGTGTTCATGCCGTTGAAGTGCGGCGTATCGAGCATCACGTCGGCGCACGCGATGAGATCGACGTAGCGTTGCGAGTCCATCCGCGGCAGGAATCGCACGCGCTCCATCACGTCCGGCATCGCGGCGGCCCATCGGCTGCGCAGCAGCCCCGTCCAATGTCCGACACGCCCCTCGATCGCGACGAGCTCGCCGTGTGGATCGCGGCGCAGGATCTCCGCGACCAGCGCATCCATGTCGGGATGGACCTTGAAGAGATTCTGCGGACACAGGTACACATGCCGCTCGCGCGCGATGCCGAAGGTTTCCCGCTCGTGCCGCGCCGCGCCCCGTTCCGGCCGGAAGTAATACGCGAGCGTCGGCAGGCCGCGCAGCGTGAAGAGGCGTTCGCTGTAGTGATTCGCGGCGTCCGGCGTTTCGTACCAGTCGTTCGACACGAAGTAGTCCATCGTCGCGACGCCGGTGGTATCGGGATGCCCGAAGGACACACACTGGACCGGAGCGAGCCGCGCGAAGGCGAGGAAGTAGCTGAACGGCTCCATGCCGATGTCCTGATAGAAGAGGACGTCGAGCCGCGCCTCGGCGATGAGCGAGCGCGCCGCGGCGAGATCGGCCGGCAGGTCGATCGAGCGGTCGGCATGCGCGCGAATGAAACGCGAATAGGCGTCGTCGACAGCGGGCGGGACGAAGATCGCCGTGACCTCGAAGGAGCCGCGGTCGAGCTGCGAGAAGAAGCCCCGGCTGGTGCGTCCGATGCTGTGGTCGCGGAAGAACTGCGAAATCAGGCCGACGCGAATGCGCTCGCCGCCCCGCGAGCGCCCGCGGCAGTGCGGCGCAACATAGTCGAGCGACGGAAAGAGGTGGCGGTACATGGCCGCCTCCTTCGTGTGAAGCGTTCGGTTCGACTCGGCGTGATAGGCCGAATAGAAGTGAGGCCATGGCGAGGCACGCATCGGGTCGCCGAGGTCGTGCGGCGGGCCTGCGAGAATCGCATCCGTCGCCGCCTCGATCTCGCGCCGCTCCGCGGCGATCGATTCGCGCGAGGCTGCGACCGGCGAGAGCAGCGTGGCGAGCTTCAGCTGCCGCTCGGCGCCGGGCTCGAGCATGCACGCGCGCCGGTACGCCTCTCGCGCCGCGGCGGTCTCGCCGAGCGTCTGCCGCGCGATCCCCAGGGCTTGCCACAACGCGGCGCTGTCGGGCCGCCGCCGGCAAACATCGGTGAGCTGTCGTTCGGCACCCTCGAGCTCGCCCTGTCGCTCCAGGACGGTCGCGTATTCGAGGCGCAGGTCGGCCGATTCGGGTGCCGACTGCACGGCGCGGTCGAGGAGCGCCCGCTCGGCACCCGCCGCGCCCGTGGCGCGCGCGAGAAGCGCGAGGCCGCGCCAGGCGGGGGCATGCCGTGGATCGAGGGCGAGAATCTCGCCAAAGAGCGCCTGCGCGTCGCGCAGGCGTTCCTCGTTCACCGCGCGGGCGGCTGCATCGAGGAGTGCTGCGATCTGGCCGGCCGGAATGGAATGGGTAGGGCGTACTGGATTCGAACCAGTGACCAACGGATTAAAAGTCCGCTGCTCTACCAGCTGAGCTAACGCCCCGCAAAATCCAAAATTATACCTTGCCCTATCCTTCGCGCGTCATTCTCCAGTACTGGAACTTCATGGTGAGCGCGGAGCCCGCGACGATCGCGAGGAACGCGAGGATCGAGCCGAGCGCGAGCGTCGAAAAACCCGTGAGTCCCTGGCCGATGGTGCAGCCGAGCGCCGTCACGCCGCCGAATCCCATGAGGATTCCGCCGACGATGTGGTTGGCGGTGTCTTCCGCGCCGCTGAGTCCCTCCCACCGGAACGTGCGCGAAGCGATCGCATAGGCGAAGGAGCCGGCGATGATGCCGACCGTGGCCGCGATGCCGAAGGTCACGCGCAGCGACTGGTCGCTCCAGAGCATGAGGAGCTCGAGCGCGTAGCCCACCGGCGCGGTGAACGACAGCGATTCGATCGCGCGGCTGTTGGTGCCGAAAAACGTCTCCTCGAGCGTGTCGGGATTCTCGGCGAACCCGATGTGGCCGGTGACATACCAGCCGCCGACGATGACGAGGCCGACCACGGTGCCGCCGAGGATGTGGTCGAAGCTCGCGCGGAAGTCTCGATCCTTGAAAACAAAGACGAGGAGCGCACCGGCGACCGCAACGGCGACCGCGAGCTCGACCGCGGGCAGGCTCGCGCCCGTGAGCGCAGAAATGAGCGTCGGCAGATCCTGGCGCGGCACATGCACGGCGTTGAGATCCGCCGCGACCCGGTCGAGCGTGTCCTGCCGCCAGATCGCGAACAGGCCCTTCAGCGTCATGTACGCCGCGAGCCCGAGGAAGACGAAGACGATGAGCGACTTGAGGCTGCCGCCGCCCATGCGCACCAGCGTCTTGCTGCCGCATCCCGAGCCGAGCGTCATGCCGACGCCGAAGAGGAAACCGCCGAGGATGTACGAGAGCCAGGTGAAATTCGGCCTCACGTAGAACGAGCGGCTGAGGTCGATGAGCCCGGCGAGCTGCAGCGCGTGCGTGCCGAGGATCGCGACCGCGATGGCGAGCAGCCACATTCGCATCCGGCCCCAGCTGCCCATGTTCACGACGTCGGAGACCGCGCCCATGGTGCAGAAGTTGGTGCGGTTGGCGACCGCGCCGAAGACGAACGCGAGCGCGAACCCGCCGAGCGCGACGATCGAGCCGAGTTGCGAAGCCGTTGCTGCCAAGGGCCCTCCGCAGGAGCCCTCGATTCTAACCTTGGTAGCGCGTCGGATCGGCCACGCCCGCCTCGGCGAAGCCCTGGCGCCGGAAGCGGCATGCGTCGCAGCGGCCGCAGGCGCGGCCCGCCGCGTCGGAGTTGTAGCAGGACACCGTGAGCGAGAAATCGACGCCGAGCCCGGTGCCGCGGCGCACGATGTCGGCCTTGGTCATGCCCACGATCGGCGCCTCGATCGTGACTCGTTCTCCCTCCACCGCTCGCTTGGTCCCGAGGTTGGCCACCTTGGCGAAGGCGGCGAGGAACTCGGGCCGGCAGTCCGGATACCCCGAGTAGTCGATCGCGTTCACGCCGATGAAGATCGCCTGCGAGCCGCTGACCTCCGCGTAGGCGAGTGCGAGCGCGAGGAAGATCGTGTTGCGCGCGGGAACGTAGGTGACGGGGATGCCGGTGCTCGCCTGCGACGGCACGTCGATCGACCGGTCCGTGAGGGCCGAGCCGCCAAACACCGTGAGATCGAGCGCGACCAGGCGATGCTCGACCGCGCCGAGCGCGGCCGCGACACGCTTCGCCGCATCGAGCTCGGCGCGGTGGCGTTGCCCGTAATCGATGGAGAGCGCGCGGCACTGCCAGCCGTCGCGGCGCGCCATCGCGAGCACCGTGGCCGAGTCGAGCCCACCGGACAACAGCACGATCGCCGATTTCACGGCGTGAGGCCTATGCGGCTAGCGCCGCACCGCAGAAAGCCGCGAGCGGGCCTTGAGCGCCGCCTCCGTACCGGGGTAGCGCGCGATGATGTCCTCGAGCGTGTTGCGCGCGCTTCCCGTGTCGCCCTGCTCCGCCTGGATCGCGGCGATCGCGAGCAGCGCGTCGGGCGCCTTCGAAGACTGCGGAAACTTCGTGAGGAGCTCCTCCTGCGCGGCGAGCGCGTTGCGGTAATCGCGCATGTTGGCGTAGCTGATGCCGATCCAGTAGCCGGCGTTCGCGGCGAGCGCGCTCCCCGGATACTCCTTCACGAACGCGCGGAATGCGTCGATCGCTCCGGGAAAATCGTTGCGGCGAAAGAGATTCGACGCGGCGTCGTAGGCCTTCATCTCGCGCGCCTGGTCGTCCTTCGCCGGCGGCGCGCGCGGCCCGAACGCGTTCGCTCCCGACGGCGCCTCCGACTGGTTCGCGGGCGCTCCCGACGGGGCCGGCGTTCCACCGCCTTCCAACCGCTTCAATCGCGAATCGAGGTCGAGGTAGAAATCGCGCTGGCGCTTCTGGATCTGCTGGTTGTCGTTCGTCAGCACCTCGAGCTGGCCGCGCAGCTTGGCGATCTCGGCGTTGAGCTGCTCGTTCTGCTTCACCAGCTCGATCACGCCGATGCTGCGGATCGCCTCCTCGAGCCGCGCGATGCGCGCCTCGTTGTCGCGGCCCTGCTGCGCGAGCTCCTGGCGCAGCGCCTCGATGCGCCGGCGCGCCTCGTCGTCGTCGAAGATGCCGGCGCGCGCCGGAACCGCGGCCACGAGGGCCGCGGCCGCCAGCGTCCCGGCGAGCCTTCTATTCACTGCTGGTACTTGATGTCGGCGCGGCGATTCTGCGCCCATGCCGTCTCGTCGTGACCCGCGGCGAGCGGCTTCTCCTCGCCGTAGCTGATCGTCTCGATGCGGCTGTCGCCGACGCCGAGGACGGTCATCATCTTCTTCACCGATTCGGCCCTGCGCTGGCCCAGCGCCAGGTTGTATTCGCGGCTGCCGCGCTCGTCGCAGTTGCCCTCGATGCGCACGTGCTCGCTGCGCTTGTCGCTCGCGAGGTAGCGCGAGTGCGCCTGGATGACGGGGCGGTACTCGTCCTTCACCGCGTTCGAATCGAAGTCGAAGTAGACGCTGTGCTTCGAAAGCGGATTGTTCGGGTCGTTGAACGGGTTGATGGCGCCGGCGGTCGTTTGCGGCGTCGTGTTGCTGCGCGTGCCGCCAGAGGCGGTCGGCGGCGCGACGCCGCTCGAGCGGTCGGTCACCCCGGACTCGGTGCGGGTTTCCTTGCTCGCGCACGCGGCGGCGAGCAGCAGCACTGCGATCGAGACGATTGCCTTCTTCATGTGTACCTCCTTCGTTGCGCGGATCAGTTGGTCGGCATCGGTCCCCACGCGGGATCCTGCACGTCGCCCGAGGCCGAGCTCAGCCGCTGGCGCACGCGCCCGTCGCCGGACACCGCGGCGAGCTGCCCGCGGCCAGAGACCTGCGCTTCGTAAAGGATCATCTTACCGTTGGGAGCGAAACTGGGTGAATCGTCGAGGGTGCCGTCGGTGAGCGTCTGCACCTGCCCGGTCGCGAGCTCCATCTCGGCGATGCGGTAGCGGGTGCCGTCGCGCTGCACGAAGGCGAGGAACCTGCCGTCGGGGCTATGTCGCGGTGCGACATTATAGGTCCCTTCGAAGCTCACGCGCTGCGCCGGGCCTCCGGTGGCGGGCATGCG
>Ga0075436_100002165_pt1 | contig 13535 bp, 14 predicted proteins | sample RhiMethybrSRZTD5_FD_75303 | JGI IMG/M metagenome (GOLD analysis project Ga0075436, IMG submission 75303) | Populus rhizosphere microbial communities from Tennessee, USA - Rhizosphere MetaG P. TD hybrid SRZTD5 | ecosystem: Host-associated > Plants > Roots > Rhizosphere > Soil | place: USA...
AAGCCGGCGCGAACCGCGTAGCTCAGTCCAACGCCCGCCGCGATGCCTCCGAAGCATAGTGCGACCGACTCCATCAAAATGGCGCGCACGATGAATGGAGAAGTTGCGCCAAGGGATTTTAAAACGCCGATGTCTCGTGTACGTTCAACGACGGTTGTGTACATCGTGAGAAAAATTACGAGCAAGCCGATGCAAACGGCCAGTGCGATCATGGCGTTGACGAACACGTTCAAGCCCGGGACATTCGTCGAGGTCATCAGCGACAAATAGTCCTTCAGCGCATGAATCTTGTAGTTCGGCAAAAGCGGCTGCATCTCGTTGATGACGTCCTCGGTATGCTCGGGACGCGTGCACTTCAGCAAGAACACGGAAGCCTTGTCGTGCGCGCCCCCGAGGTCTTGTAACGTAAGAATTGGAACGAAGAGACGAGCGCCCTTACCGTGTTCGACGATTCCAGCGACGTGCCAGTCGTGATTCAGGAGATTGAATGTATCGCCTACTTTTATGTGTTTCGCTTGAGCGGCGAGGTCGTCCACAAGCAAATCGTCAGGGCCTTCCATGTCCTTGCCGGAAAGAAAAACGAATCCGCCGGAAACAGCGTTGAAGCTATCGCGGTCAATACCGTAAACCAGGTCGATTCCACCGGAAGAGCTGAACTGCAGAAAAACCGGCGAAACGGACTGGACGTATTTCAATTCCCTCAAGCGATCGGCGATTTTGATTGGCATCGGCGATCCGCTGAAGGCCAGGAAGATTTGGGCAGACGGCGACTGAAGCATGATGTCGGCGCCAATGCCTTCAACGCGCTTGGCGGTTTCCGTGAGGATGCCGCTCGTAAGGCCGACGACGAGGACTACGAGTGCGACTTCCACGCCGATCGCCAAGATTCCGATGATGGTGCGAATCGGGCGATGGAGCAAATTGCGGAAAATCATTTCGCCCATCATGGCTTGGAATCCTTGGAGGCGGCCGGGCCATTTTCCTCGCCGACTTTTACAAGCTCGGAATTGGGCGGCTGGGCTAACTGAAAACGGTCGGCGGACAAATCCTCATTTAACGCAAGCTTGGTGATTTGCAATTCGATTTTGTAATCGTCGTGCGGACGATCGATGCGAATCTGTCGCGGATAGGAGGAAGTCGACGCGGCGGAAGGATCGCCCGTGGGCTGCCAATCCCAGTAGCGAATATCGGAGAGCAAGGCGCCTTTCGGCCCGTAATTTTGCATGCGTGCTACGTTCAAGTCAGCGCGGTCAAACCAGATCTTGCGCCGGATTTCGGTTGTGTAGCCCCCGCGCAGCACGGTCAACACGTAGTAGCGTGCCGTTTCGTCATTGAACTCTTCGATCAGAACGGCCTCGCCTTTGACAATTTCTGGCCAGAGCAATGCATCGAATAAATGTTGCGGGCGCAAATTCTCCAACGGCTTCGCGCTATTCCGCTCCACAGCTACGTCGCCAACCAGGAATTTGTTTTTTGTCGGCAGCGAAACTCGGAACGTCGCGCCGTCGCTGGTCATGTCAAAGATGGTTTTCGAAATGACCGGTGCTTGCCCAATCATGCGAATGTTTGCGGGCCGCTCCGCGAGCAAGAACGCTTTTACCTGGTGATATTCCTGAATCAGGCCGCTGTATCTGGAGCCTGCGGTCGGCTGCAGCTCGACCGTTGCGTTGATGCTCTTGGCGGCGCTCGCTTGAGCGTTGAATTTCTCGATCAACTCTTCTCGTGTGGCGTCCTTCGCAACGGCGATCTGAGCAGGCGCCAGCCTGGTGTCATGACTGACGCGCCCGCCGCAGCCAGCAAACGCTGTCAGTGTCGTCAATCCCAGACATGTCCACACACGTCGCATCAACGAGTTACGTCTTTCTGAGCCTATAGAGTGCATGCGAGTAGCCAACTCCGGCCAGAGCCAGCCCCGGCGCCGCTCAATGTGGCCGCGCGATATGCACGTCAAACGGCTGCACGGCGGGGCGCACACGGCGGATGGCTTCGCTCGGCCAGAGCGTTTCACTCAGAATAGTGAGCCAGCCATCTTCCAGTTCGCAAACCACACAAAAAGTATAACGCGTGTAGGCCGCCTGGTAGGCGTCCAAACCGCGCTTGGAGAGGTCGCCTTCCAATTGGGCATCGGCGTTCAGAACAGCCTTGCCAGCGCGCAATCCGAAGGTCTCGCCTTCAAACCGCTCGATCAACTCACGAACCTGACCTTCGCTTGGCTCCGGCACGACGATGCAGCGGCCGGCTGCTTCTCGAAAAGCGATTTTGCGACTGGCGCAAAAATCGCGGACGCGGTCGATGTGGCTGAAAAAATCGAAGACGAAGGGCTCTTGCGCGATGAGGGAAGGGAAGACGCCCGCCCACATTGCAATGGCGTCCTTGCCCCGCACTGGCTCGCGGCTCTCGGTCTCGATGAGCTCCATGCCGATGGCTTTGATCCCCGGTCCGAGGTCGAGCGTTTCCACGTCGAGGGAATAGGGAGGAAGGTCCAGCTCGCTCATTCTTCGTCTTCAGCGTGGGGGAATTTTGCCTTGAACTCCGGCGACTTTTTGCGCACGTCGAGCCAGTCGAAAAACGCGTCAGGCGTCTCCAGCCAGATGCGGAACCAATTCGACATCTCCTCTTTTTCGGCGCGCTTTTGCGGTTCGACTTTGCGATTGCGCGCGATCATCTCGGCACGGCGTTTGCCGAGGCGCGCGACATCGAGCACTCGCCCTGCGGCAGCCTTTTCTCCATGGGCCTGAAAGCGCCGCCACAATTCATCGAGCCGCATCAGGCTCACTTCCGCATCACTAAGCGTCTTGAAGTGCAGCAGGTCTTCAAACTCTTCTTCGAACTGATCTTCGACTTCTTCGATTTGTGAAAGATTGACCTTGAGGCCCGCCGTCTGCAGCACGTCGGCAATATAGTCCGCGCCGGTCTTGGCTTCTTCGCCGTGCTCGGCGATCATTCTGCGCCGCAATTGGTCGATTTCGGCCGCGGTCCATTTTTCCGCGCCGATTTCCTGTGCGGTCTCCAGAATCAGGGCTTTCTTTGTCTTGTTATCTTCGGTCATGCGCTTTTTTAGCGTTTCTTTGCTTGCTGCTTTTTCTTCGCGCGTACGGGGGCCCGTTTTTTCGCCGGAGGTGCCGGAGGCGGGTCTGCCGGCAATCCTTGCAGCAAACGATGATACCTGTTTACGTTCTTGTTGTGCTCAGCCAAAGTGGCGCTGAAGAAGTGGCCGCCCTGGGTGTTAGCGACGAAGTAGAGATAGTCCGTTTGCGCGGGTGCAAGCGCGGCGCGGAGCGCAACTTCACCGGGATTGCCAATTGGCCCGGGCGGCAGACCGCCGTGTTCATACGTGTTGTAGGGCGAATCGTAATGCAAATCCTTACCGGTCAGTGTGCCGTTGTATTTTCCCACTTGCTCCAGAGCGTAAATCACAGTCGGGTCGCACTGCAGCGGCACGCCTTTGCGGAGCCGGTTTTCGAAGACGCCTGCCACGAGCGGCCGCTCATCTGGCTTCGGAGTTTCGCGTTCGACGAGCGACGCGAGGGTTACGGTGGAAAGCGTTGGCCGGCCGACGCCCGCGGGGGCGGGATCTGAGGCCGAAATCGCACGCCACTGTTCGCGGAACTTTTGCACCATCGCAGCGGCCAAATCCGTCGCCACCGGATGCCGCGGCAACTGATATGTCGCGGGAAACAGAAAGCCCTCCAGCGTCTTTGCGTATGGTGCCAGATCTTTGATGCTTGAGGCGTCGCTGGCGGCACGCAGGAAGTCACCGGCGGGCAGGAATTTTGCGGTTTCCAGATTATGGGCGATGTCGAACATCGTTTCGCCTTCGCGCACGGTAAACGGCAATTGATAGACTTCGCCGTGCGCCAGCTTCCAGAAAACGTCTTTGCCGGACATCGCGTGGTCGAAGAAGTATTCTCCCGCTTCCGGAGACCGTCGTGGGTTTCGCCGTGCGTACACTTCAAACGCGATTGCGCTGCGAATCACTCCGTTCTTTTCCAGGATGCGGCCCGCGGTGCGGCTTGACGCGCCGTGCGGAATTGTGACGAAGACGCCCGCACTGCCGAACCCTTGAAAGGGCTTCTGGATGCCATACCAAATGTAAGCGCCCGCGCCGGCAGCCGCCAGCACAAGAATTAGCACTATAGCGATGAGTACTTTCATCTATGCCCGCTCCGGAGCTTCTAGTCTTGCCAGGTATTCGCGGAGGATGACCGCTGCGGCGACCGAATCCACTGTCGGTTTGTTGGCGGCCACCTTCTTCTTTTTGTCGGATTCATCGCGATACTTCCTGCCGAATTCTTCTTCCAGCAGGCGTTCCGCTTCCCAACTTGTTAGCCGCTCGTCGACCATTTCGACCGGGACGCCAATTTGTTTGCGCGCTCGTTGCGCGAATCGCTCTGCTTCGTCGGCCATTGCTCCGCGGGTTCCGTCCATATTCAGCGGCAGGCCGACGACGATTTGTTTCACGCCCTGTTCGCGGGCCAATTCACGCAGGCGGCGCATATCTTCGTTACGATTGATGCGCTCGATCGTCGTCAGAGGTCGCGCAAGCCGCGCCTCTGCCGTGGCAATCGCCAGCCCGATTCGCGCGCGGCCGTAATCAACGCTCAGAATCGTCTTGGCTGTAGCGACAGCCGGCTCGTTAGCCAGATTTTTCGCAAAGTTCACACTTCTATTATAACGATTACGGCTTGCGGCCCCGCTCTCCGCTTTGCCAGGCGTCCCAATAACCTAACACCTTCATTTGCTGGTCTAGGCCTGTTTCTTTGACGAGTACATCCAATTCGGCGCGCGAAAGTCGCTTGCCGAGTGGCTCGGCGCGGTCGGCGATGCCCCAGGCGGTGAGTGCTGCCAGCGCGGTATTGAGTTTCAGTTCGCGGATGTCGACCTTGTCGTATGTATCGGAGGCGGCATGATAGTTGACGAGATAGTTCGAAATCTCCTGATTGGCGACGAGGTTTGGAACGCCTTCGAGCAGAAAATCAAAATTATCGGTACCGAAGGAAGCGTCCGCGGTGTGATTTGTTGCGCCCCAGGAATCGAGCGGCTTTAAGACTTCCTTCACTCCAGCTTCGATATCTTTTCTGCCGCCCAGAGAATAGCCGGTGACACGTCCGCTGCCGGTGTCGTAGACAATCACGGCGCGGATTTTGTCGAGTTCCGCACGATGCGCAGTGACGTACCCGTACGATCCAACGGTTCCTTGCTCTTCGCCGCTAAACAAAATAAATCGAATGGTGCGTCGCGGCAGGAATCCCGTCGCTTTTATTGCCCGCGCCGCCTCAATCACCAGCGCAGCGTTGCAACCGTTATCGAGCGCACCGGTGCCGAGTTCCCACGAGTCGAGATGCGCGGCCAGAATCACGACCTCGTCGGGTTTTTCGCGCCCGCGAATCTCCGCGACAACATTTTCCTGGTCGACGGGTCCGCCAACTTTATTTGGCATATTGAACCGCGCACGAACCTGGCCGAGATGAGCCGCGACAGCTCGAGCAAGGCGCATCGCGTCTTCTCGTGCGACCACTGCCTGCGGAATCTTGTCAATTCGGCCGACAAGCGAATTCGTATGTCGGTACATCAGTAGGCGTTCTCGTGCCCCCATCCAAAGAATTGCGCTCGCGCCGCCTTGCACGGCTCGCGCGATAATTGCGGGCGGCCGCAAATATTCGTCGAAGAGATCCGCCCACGTCGAACCGATTTCCGAGTGCGCGAGCAAAATCGCGCCCTTGATATTTCCCGCTCGCGCGAATTCCTGTTCGCTGCCGCTGCCGATGTCTACAATCGCCGCTTCGATACCGCCAGCTGTTGTTGGCGGCGACCATCCGGTGCTGACTACGTGTACTGGGAATTGCGCTGGCCCGAGCAACTCCAAACGTGTGTCGCCTTCGCTCCACGTTACAGGCAACGTGTATTTTTCCGTGTGAACATCCACGCCCGCCGCGCGGAAGCCCGCCACTCCCCATTCGACGGCCTTGGCCATTTGTGGCGTGCCGGTCACGCGACCGCCGGCTTCATCCGTCAGCCGCCGCAAATTCTCTGCCAATGGCGAATCGCCCAGCACTTGCGGAAGAATCTTTGCGGCGGCTGCTGCGCACGACGAAAGCTCCGTCGCCGAACAGGCGGCAGCGCCTTGCGGCGGCTGCAATTTGTTCAGAGGATCCTGTCTTTGCGGCGCGAGTTGCGCCGCGGCAGATGCAGCACACACCGCGCATGACACAACCACAATCGTTTTCGTTAACGACCGAACCTTCATGTGTTAGCCCCTGGCAGAACGCGAAAATCAAGCCACGCGATTATAGCGCTTGACCGAATTCGGGGCTTAAATCATGATTTCATTCTCCATCCGCCGAGTTGACCATGACCATTCCTCCGAATTCCGTCAAGCGATCGCCGAATTCGTGGTGGTACGCGATTTGCGCGTTACTTTTTCTTATTCCAGCTTGTATTGGCGGTTACATATTTTTTCATCAGATCTTTCATTTAACGGACAGCCTTGTCCAAGTGGTTGTTCCCGGTTCCGCAGAATTGAAATTCGATCGGCCGGGAGTCAAAACCATCTTTCTCGAGCAAGAATCCGTCGTTAACGGGCGCGTGTACGCCACATCCGGCCCGATTAGCGGCTTGAACTGCAGTGTGCGCTCGCAAGACGGCGCATCGATAGGTTTGAGGCGGCCAGCGGCATCAACGTCTTATACGCTTCAAGGTCGCGCGGGCAAATCCGCGCTGGAATTCTCGGTTCCGGCAGCCGGCACCTATCATTTCGAGTGCGGGTACGAACAAGGGCAATCAGGTCCAACCGTGGTCGCCGCCGTTGGAAGCGGAGTTGGGACCGCCATTGTTGTAAGTCTGGCCGGGGGTTTTCTAGGTCTAGGCGTGGGATTTGCAGCCGGCGCAATCGCTTTCGCAGTCATTTATCAGATGCAACGCCGCAACAGAGAAGCCTTTCTGAGGAGTCAAGCAACTCAGCCGGCCGGCTGATTGAGAATTGCGTCCGCAACGCGTGCGACTTGCGCCATTTCCGTTACGTCGTGGACGCGAACAATGTGCGCGCCTCCGAGAATGCTAGCGGTCACCGTCGCGGCCGTGCCCCAGATGCGTTTTTCGGAGGGCGCGGGCTCGCCGTTTCGGGCCAGCGTATTTCCCAGGAATCCCTTGCGTGACGTTCCGACCAGCAGCGGATAGCCAAGTTTTGTAATTTCGCTCAGCTTTGCCAGGAGTTCGTAATTTTGCTCGAAGCTTTTCCCAAATCCGATACCAGGGTCGATAATGATTTTGCTTTTCGCGACGCCCGCCTTTCGCGCGATCGTCACGGATTTCTTGAGCCCACCCAAGACATCCTTCATCACGTCTTTGGCAAACGGCAACTTCTGCATCGTGCGAGGCGTTCCGCGCATGTGCATCAGGACCAATGGCACAGCATGATGCGCGGCAACTTCCGCCAGCCGAGGATCGTGTCGTAACCCGGACACATCGTTAATCATCGCTGCACCGGCGCCAATCGCTATCTCCGCAATCGCGGCCTTTTGTGTGTCCACGGAGATTGGAATTTTCAGTTTTCCACGCAGAGATTCGAGCACGGGCAACAGTCGCGCCAATTCTTCTGCCACTGGAATTTCACCGGATCCTGGGCGAGTGGATTCCGCTCCAATATCAACGATGTCCGCGCCGTCGCGCTGCATCTGGAGCGCATGTTCAACGGCCTGCCGCACATTCAGAAATTTTCCGCCGTCGGAGAAGCTATCCGGCGTCACGTTCAGAACGCCCATCACGAGCGTTTTGCGCCCGAGCACTATCGTTCCGCGCCCCATCTTGAGTCGAAAAATTCTCCGCTGCGTCATCTGTTCAATGCAGTGTACCGCACCCCGCTCCGCTCAAAAGGAAAGCCGCTCCGAAAAAATCCATCTGTGATCGTATGTGTGAAATCGAGTTGCCGCGATCTGCATTCCGGCCGCGGAAGAAAATCGCAGCTTCTTGCCCACTCGCACGCGCCCAAAACCGAGCCCGGGTGTTAGAAAAACCTGTTTTTCCCCGGCGTTCTTTCCGGATTTGTAAAATGTCGAATTCACTTCGAGTTCCGGCCACAGTTTCCAACGCGCCCGGTATTGAAACGCCGTGTTCCACACCAACTGTCGTCCAAGTTTTGCTGTGTTTCCGCCCGGCAAATCGACACCGATTGTGGACTGTGTATCAAAGCGCCCCCAGCCCTTGCCGGCCGCAATGGTCGGCGTGAACACCGGATCTCCGGCGCCGTAGCGATGCGCTCCGGTCGGCACCGTCGCGCCCAGAACAAATGTCACCAGGTAATTTCCTTCCGTCTGCTCCGCTGACGCGAGCCGAAATTTAAGCTGGAGAGGTAAATCGCCAAAGCCGCCTGCCGGGCCATTTGGCGATTGCAAGTTATAGGTCGGTATTCCCAGCAGGATCTGAGTTCGTGGGGTGGCAACGAACTCCACGCCTTTATTGCCGCCGAGTTGCCACGCGGTATTTCCTCCCGTTGCCGGCTGCCGCCAGACGTCATACCTCAATTCATCCTTGAGGCGGCCGGATGTGGTGGCCAGCGGTGAAAGCCAATCCGGCTGATTCGCTTTGGCTCGGTCCGCTGCGTTTCGCCATTTGCGATACCAACTGTGTTTCGGTCGCGGATTGCTTGGGTCACGCTCCTGGCCGAGTGCGTTCGATGCGATCAGAGTTGCTGCGACCACTGACAAAAATAGTCTTGTCCCGTACCTCATTCAATTCTCCAAATTTGAAATGGGGAAAAAAGAAACGGCCACGGTCAGATGCGAGTCTGGCCGTGGCCGCTTAAGATTCTGCTAAAGCGTTTCTATGACGATGGGCGAGACGCGCAACATTCCGCAGCCGGGCAACAACAGGCCCTGCTGCCGCTGAAGTTCGTGTGTGGATGTTGCGCGCGATTCAAGAATTTCCTTGGGTGGTCGATCCTAATCCAGAATAAAAGAAGACACCGCCGCTCATCAAATCGATTCGATCAATGCGTCGAAAGCAAAATTTTGGTGTTAATCCAGATCAAAATCGCGAATCGGCTTTCCCGCTGGAGCGTCTTTTGCCTTTTTCATGGCTTCTTCGAATTTTTTGGCGAGGATGTCTTCCTTGTGCGTTTCCTGGAAGAAGGAGTCCGCAAACTTGTCTTCCCGCTGGCGCTTCTGTTCCTCGAGGATGCTCGAAGCCTTTGTCAAATCCACTTCCGGCCCCGGCTTTACATGCGCCTCATGTGAAAGCACCGCGCCAAAAATCGGGTCGACCACCAGTTTTGCCTGGCAGCACGGGCACGTCAGATTCAAATTCTCGCCGTCTTTTCGTCCCATAGCCGTATTCTACGCCAATTCTATTTTCGTGCCACCACGCGCTTCATGTGTGTGGCTTGCCGAGGAGATTCGCCGCCATGCTGCTGTTCTCCGGGTGAATGCGATGCGGACCGTAACAAAGTTTCCGCAATATCGGAATTGGCCGGGCATACCAACTCGCCCATGAAAGCGGTGACTCGCCGTTCATATCCTTCGCGTCAATCACCGCGCCTGCATCGAGCAAAAGCTGAATCGCTTCCTCATCCCCAAACGCTGCCGCACGGTGCAGCGGCGTCTCGCCTTTCGTTCTGCAGTCGCGCATAAACGCGCCGGTCTCCGCATTCTTCTTTGTTGCGATGTTCGGATTGGCGCCGTGCGCGAGAAGGACTTTGACGACGAGGTTGTGCGCGAGCCGATTTGTTTGGCTTAGAGCTGCGTGAAGCGCGGTTTCTCCCGTGTCGGCCTCGGTTGCGTTCACATTTGCGCCGCGTTCCAGCAAAAACTTGCACAACCTCCAATGGCCATGAAAACTCGCCGCGTTGAGCCCCAGGTTCTCGCCCAAAAGATTCATCGGCGCGCCACTCGCGAGCAGAAACTTCATGGCGCTCACATCGCCGTAGTATGCGCACCATTGCAGCAGAGAATATCCATCTTTGTCGGCTGAGCTTGGTGAATTACCCGCGGCGCAATACTCAAAAACCAAATCGGTCCTGCCATCGATTATTTCATCCAGCATCCCCATAATTCCGCACTTTAGCACGCCTTCTTGTGCAAATAAAAAAGGGCCCGGCAGCGCCGAGCCCTTTTTAAAAACTTAACGAAAGACAATCGCGACTACGCCTTTGCTGGAGAATCTCCTCGTGTGAATCCGGGCGCTGGCCGCAATTCCGGCCGTACCACCTTCGGATCGGCGCTTGTTGCTCCTTGTGGTGGAGGCGTCGGAGGCGTGCGCGGCTTTTCCGGCAGATCCTTACCTTCCATCAAGAGCTTTACTTCGTTGGCGTCGAGCACCTCGCGCTCGAGCAATGCTTTCGCGATGCTTTCGAGCGTTTCGCGGTTCGAGTCAAGAAGCTTTTTCGCGGTGTCATAAGCGTGGCTGACGATGCGCTTCACTTCCTTATCGATCTGCACCGCTGTGTCTTCGGAAAAGTCCCGATGCTGCGCAATTTCGCGCCCCAGGAAAATCGCTTCTTCCTTCTTGCCGAACGCCAGCGGTCCAAGTTCGCTCATGCCCCATTCGCAAACCATGTTGCGAGCGATGTCCGTCGCGCGTTCGATATCGTTGCCGGCGCCGGTCGTGATGTAGCCAAGGAACAATTCTTCGGCCGTGCGCCCGCCCATCAACACGGCGAGCATCGCTTCGAGGTGTTCTTTCGAGTAGGAATGCTTGTCGTCCGTCGGCAACTGCATCGTCAAGCCCAGGGCCATGCCGCGCGGAATAATCGTTACCTTATGAACTGGATCCGCGCCCGGCGTTTTTGCGGCAACCAGCGCGTGTCCCGCTTCGTGGTACGCCGTGTTCTTTTTCTCTTCGTCAGACAAAATCATCGACTTGCGTTCGACGCCCATCAGGACTTTGTCCTTGGACATCTCGAAGTCCACATGCATAACAAATTTACGGTTCTGTCGCGCAGCCCACAGCGCCGCTTCGTTTACGAGGTTTGCCAAATCTGCGCCTGAAAAGCCCGGCGTGCCGCGCGCGATGATCGAAAGTTCCACGTCGTCGGACAGAGGCACCTTCCGCGTGTGCACGCGAAGAATTTCTTCGCGACCTTTCACGTCCGGGCGCGCCACGACGACACGGCGGTCGAATCGGCCGGGACGCAGCAGGGCAGGATCGAGCACATCGGGCCGGTTTGTGGCCGCAATCAAAATCACGCCTTCGTTCGATTCAAACCCGTCCATTTCGACGAGCAACGCATTCAAAGTTTGTTCGCGCTCGTCGTGACCGCCACCAAGGCCTGCGCCACGATGACGTCCGACCGCGTCAATTTCGTCAATGAAGATGATGCACGGGGCGTTTTTCTTGCCCTGCTCAAACAAGTCGCGTACGCGGCTCGCGCCAACGCCGACAAACATTTCTACGAAATCCGAACCCGAAATCGAGAAGAAGGGAACGTTCGCTTCGCCGGCAATCGCCCGCGCCAGCAAGGTTTTGCCCGTTCCTGGAGGTCCGACGAGGAGCACGCCCTTCGGAATCCGCCCGCCCAGCTTCTGGAACTTTTGCGGGTCCTTCAGGAACTCGATAATCTCCTGCAGCTCTTCCTTGGCTTCATCCGTTCCCGCAACATCCTTGAACGTAACTTTTTTCTGCTGCGCGGAAAGCAACCGCGCGCGCGACTTCCCGAAGCTCAGCGCCTTGTTGCCGCCGGCTTGCATCTGCCGCATCAGGAAGAAAACGAATCCCGCCAGTAGCAACAACGGCGCCGCATTCACCAGCAAAATCAGCCAGTCGTTGTTATGCACTTCCTTTACGCTGATTTTCAGGCCTTTATCGCGAAGGGATTTTGAAACGACCGGCAGATCCTCTTTCGCAATCGTTGTACGGAATTTTGTGTCGGGCGGGACTTTGTATTCGCCCTGAATTTCGTAGGCATTTGGCGCGAGATAGATAGTGACTTCCTTGATCTCGCCCGCGTCGACCTTTGCCATGAACTCGCTGTAGGCGGGGGTCTGCTCCCGCTGCGCCTGGCCGTTCTTCGAGACCAGCTGCCAGAGCATGACGCCCAGCAGCACGATCGCCAGCCAGAATAGAATTGTTTTTGCCGTAGAGCTTGAGTTCACAGTTGCCTCACTGATTTCTCACCCGGGCGTTTCCGGCGTGTTTACTTCTAGCCACGCTTTCGCCGCCTACTACTATTAGACGCCGCTCGACCCCCGGAAGACAAATCTTTCAAGTTCCGGTCGGTACCATTCGACGCCGCAAGTCCATAACCGACCCACATCTCTTTAGATGCGGTGCGGAAGCCAAAGTAATCGGGCTCCAGTGCCACGCGCCGCTTCGAAGTCTTATCGAGCAGCACGGCCAGCCGCAGCGACCGCGGTTTCGTCTCGCCGAGCCTGCGCAGCAGAAAATCCTGCGTCACACCGCTCTCGATCACTGCATCCACCACTAAAACGTCCCGGCCCGTCAAGTCCGGCCGCGCGCTGAAATAAACCTCGCGCCGAGAGTTCCCGCCGTGCTCCACGTCCCGCACTTCCTCGCGGACGAAATGACAATGCACGGGCCCCTTCACTTGCCTCAATAAATCCGCTGCAAAAATAAATCCTCGATCGAGCGTGACTACGGCATCAATCCGTCGTCCGTTGTAGTCCTTTGAAATCTTGCGGCCAAGTTCAGCTACTTTCTTTCCGATCCGTCCCGCTGAGTACGACGCGGATTTAGCTGCGCTCAAGCTGGCTCCTCGCTCACCAGAATTGCCCTTCGCGTGCGTTCGGTCGCGGCGAATTCCGCCGCAACGAATCCTCTCGCCCAAACGATATTCTTAGCGCTCTCGAGGACCGGCCAGCCTTCGCGTTCCCACCGGCTGATCCGCTTCTCGTTCAACAAGCGGCTCAGTTTGTGCGCGTGCTGTCGCCCTTCCGGCCTGATGCGGTCGCCCGGTTGCATGCTCCGCAAAACCAGCGGACCGTTCAGTTTCGCTTCGTCCAGGGCGAACCCGCCACGCTTACTAGTGTCGCGCCCTGCGATGGGCCAGTCAATGGACCTGAGTCGGATTACGCAACCCATTTCCTGGAGAGCAATTGAAGTTTCGCGCCCGAGTTCGACCTTGTGAGAGAATTCCTTCGAGGTTTTCTTGTTCGAGTTTTTTTTGTCGCGCGCCAGAAACACCAGGGCATCATTGTCCCGCCTGACGTCTACCCCGCCCGGCAGTTGCAGCACTTTTCCATTCTCGCCGCTTCGTGCCAACTGCCGAACTGCGCCGACGTGCAAAGTTGCGAGTTCGCCTGCGTTCTCTCGAACCTTGTCCACCAGCACTCGAATTATGCGGCTGGCCAACGCTTCGGAGTACGAACTAGCGAGATCACGAATTGGAATGCGATAAGCCCCGTCGGTGAATGTTGATAAGGCGTCGCACCGCAACTTGGCAGTATAAGAAAGAAACGCTTCATCTTTCCGCGCAAGTTGGGCCAACTCGGCCAGGTGCTCCACTGCCTTCGGGTTGAATTCTTTTTCCAGAAGCGGCAAGAGTTTCTTTCTCATCCTCGCGCGCTGCCTCGATGTGTCCCGATTCG
>Ga0075436_100002166_pt1 | contig 13531 bp, 10 predicted proteins | sample RhiMethybrSRZTD5_FD_75303 | JGI IMG/M metagenome (GOLD analysis project Ga0075436, IMG submission 75303) | Populus rhizosphere microbial communities from Tennessee, USA - Rhizosphere MetaG P. TD hybrid SRZTD5 | ecosystem: Host-associated > Plants > Roots > Rhizosphere > Soil | place: USA...
CGCCGCAACTGCCTGGTGGCGGAGGACGGCGACGTGCTCACCGCCGCCCTGCTCCTCGGCGAGGCGGTGCGGGACGCGGAACGCGGCGACGACGCGGCGATGAGAAAGGCGGCGCGCGCCACCGCCGAGCGCTTCCGGCCGTCGGCGGTGCAGGCGCAGCTCGTCCGCGCCTGGCGGCGGATCCTCGCCGAGGGAGGCTCTTGAGGCGGCTCGTCCTGCTTGCGGTGCACTATCGGCACCCCGAGCTGCTGGCGGACCAGATCGACCGCCTCCGGCGCTGCGCCGCGCCGGTCCGGGCGGTCCTCGGCGCCGAGCTCGTCCTCGTTCCCATCCTCCACCGCTGGGCCGCTCCAGAGGTCGCCGGCGCCATCCTGTCCGCCGCCCGAGACGCTCCCGCGCTGGTGTTGCCGGTCGATCTGCGAGACCGGAGCGCCGAGGAGATCCCGGAGGACACCTGCCACGGTAACAGCCTGGCCGCGGCTTGCCGGTTCCTCGCCGGCACCGGAAGGCTGGGCGGCGACGACCTGGTCGGGAGCCTCGACCACGACGTCCATCCTCTGCATCCGGACGCCTTCGCGCGGCTCGGAGAGCGGTTGCTGGCGGCGGACGCTCCGTTCGGCATCGGCATCCCGCAATGGCACCGCGGGCACTGCTATCTTCATCCCTCGCTCCTTCTCACCCGGGCGAGCGCTCTGGAGATCATGGGACCCGCTACCGCTTTCGAGCTGCGCTCGCCCGCCGTGAACGGCCGCTCGTGGAGCGACACCGGCGAGGGATTCACGATCTGGTGCGAGCAGAACGGCCGCGCCATCCTGCCGCTGCGCGTCGAGTCCACCGCCTTCCCCTGGTCGAGTTGGGACAGCAGCATGGCGCCCGGCAAGGGAACGGAGCTCGAGGGCTGGCACGGCGAGCCGGTGCGCATCGGCTCGCTGATGCGCTACGGGCTGGCGCCCGGCGAGCCCCTCCTCTCGCATCTCTGGGCCGGTCCGCTCGATCCCTACCGCTGGATGGGATTCACGGACGTCACCTGGGAGGAAGCGGTGGCCGCGTACCTCGCCGAGCCGTTCGTGGACGGGAAGCCCTGAATGCGCCTGGCCGTCCTCTCCGTCCACTACCGGTATCCGGAGCTGCTGGCGGACCAGATCGTCCGCCTGCGCCATTGCGCCGAACCGTTGGCGAGCACGTTGGGTGCTGAGCTGACTTTCTTCCCGATCGTCCACGCCGGCTCCCGGGCCCATGTCGTCCGGAAGGTACAGAAGGCCTGCACGGCGAGCAGCGGCTTTGCCAGGATGGTCGACCTGCGCGACCGCCCTGCCTCCGTCATGCCGAAGAGAGAGCTGCTGCGGCACGGCCATGGTCTCCTCGCCGCGTATCGCGCGCTCCGTCTGGACGGCCTGCTGGCGGACGATGACCTGGTCGCGGTGCTGGACCACGACGCCCATCCCCTCGACGCCGGCCTCCTCGCCTCACTCGCGAGCCGGCTGGCCGCCGCCCCGGACCTCGCTGGCATCGGCATCCCGCAGTGGTACCACGGCCGCTGCTATCTCCATCCGTCCCTGCTGCTGACGCGCGTCGCCACCGTCGAGGAGATGGGGGCCGAGCAGGCTCTCCTCTCGCGTCAGCCCGCCCGTCCGGGAGACCGCAACTGGTACGACACCTGCGAAGGCTTCACGATCTGGTGCGAGCGTCACGCCCGTCCCATCCTGCCGCTGCGCGTCATCTCGACCGCCTTCCCGTTCGAGCGCTGGGACAGCGACATGGCCCCCGGAGGCGGTACGGAGCTGACCGGCTGGCACGGCGAGCCGGTGCGCGTCGGCCACCTCATGCGTTTCGGGCTGGAGCCGGGCCGCCCGCTCGTCTCGCACGTCTGGGCAGGATTCCTGGGACCGTATCGAGAGGATGGATTCAGCAACTTCACCTGGAAGGAGGTGCTGGCGGCGTATCTGGCGGAATGAAACGGCCGGCGCTCAAGAGCGACGGCGGAGGTCAAGGAGCGGCTGGGCTACCGAAACCATGCCGCCGCCGGAGATGGTGGAAGCTCATGATTCATCTGCGCTCACCGATGCTGCAAAGCAATCTCCAGAACTACAGGCTCCCCTTTCCGGTTGACGCCATAGGTGCCCACTTGGGACGACGCCGTGCGCGTGTCCGTCTCGATCACGAGGTCCTTGCTGCCTTTCGCAGTAGTCACGGTCTGCAGCAGTGCCGTCGTCTCCGCCGGCTGCATCGCCGCCTTCACGGGGAACCGTTCAAGGTCGGGGGTGTCACCGGCGAACAGAGCGATCAGCCGCTCCGTCCCGGGATTGGCGTCGAAGCGAAACCAGTGGTTTTCACTGGGCAGCACACGGTCGACCCCTGCCTTGAGCTGGTTGTCCTGCAAGTCCTTTCCGGGATCAGGGAAGAGAACCGACGACGTTCCGGAAGCGCCGAGCTGGATCAAGAGGATTCGACCGTCGACGTTGCTCACGAAGTGCAGGCGGATCCGCTGCCCTGAACGGAAGACTTCTTGATTGGAGACGTAGGACCACTGACCGCTGGGCTCCTGGAGCTCGATCCAGAAATGGAGGCCGCGGTTTGGCCGGAGGGCGGCAGGCACCGCGGGCGAGGAGGGCGTGGAACGGTGAGCGACAGGCTCGGCAGCCCGCCGGCGATCGGTCTGCGCCGTCCGCTCCTGCCTCGGCGCCGGCGGTGCGGGCGGCGTTGGCCGGGGCACCTGGACCGGTGGCGTTGAATGGGGCACTTGGACGCTCGCCGAGGAGCCCGACGAGGGATCGTAAAAGAGGTCTTTGGCGCCGGTGACCGGTGCCTGTGCTGCCTGGCCGCGCACAACAAGCGGGGCGAGAACCGCCGAAAGGATCACGAAACTGAGCGGTCGCATTTTACCTCGCTCCTCTCAGGAGGCCGGCTTGCCTTTGGCCGACGGTTTCTTCGCAGCAGGCGCCTTTTTGGCCGCGGGCTTTGCGATACCGCTCTTCCCGGTCGCGATCTCTTGAAGCTTTTGAATGATCCGATGATCAACCTGGGCCTCCGAAAGCGCGATGAGGCCTTGTGGACTGACGTCGAAATCATGAGCTGGGGCCGTTTCGATCGCGGTCAGGATCACGTCGTTCGGCAAGCCCGCGCGGGCCATTTGAATGACCTGCGCGTTGTTCATTTTCTGTGACTTCGCGTCGAGCCCCTTCCCGCCGCTCACCACCTCCGGCGGGGCCGCCCGCATGCTGGCGTACTGCTCCTGGAAAGTCTTGATCTTGCGGTAGTTCGTCAACGCCGTCTGCACTCGCTCGAGAGGAGCGGCCGCCTTCTTGCTGGTCAAGAAGCTGTCGTACGCCTGGGTGAAGAACTTTTCGCCCGGATTCGTTTCCAAGGCCTTGTTGTAATAGGTGGACGCCTGCTCGAGGTACTTCAAGGTATCGGCCGGATCGTCCGCAGCATAGCCGAGCGCTTCGTAGGCCACGCCCAGCGCGTACTGCCGGTACGATTCGTCCTCCGGCTTCGGGCTCGGAGTGCGCCTCTCGAGAGCCTCCAGATAAAGGTTCCACTGCCCAGCCACCGCGAGATTTGCGATGTTCTGCAGGCTGCCCTTGGGAATCAACACGCCGATCTTCTCGCGGGTCGGAGTGAGCTTTCGCGCGATGGCCTCGACGGTTTGGTTGATCGCCGAGCCTTCCAATGTGAAGATCTCCGGGGCGTCCTTGCCATCACGGAAGTCGTTCTTGAAATCGAAGTGGAGGGAGTCCGCGTCGAGGCTCGCTCCCTTGTTGCGGTCGGTCACCTTGTAAGAGGCCGCAAAGGCGTGGGTTACGACCTTGTATCGATTGGTGACCTCGCGCATCCCCATAACCGCCCTGCCTTTGCTGTCAGTCCCTGTTTGGACCAGCGCGTTTTCTCGACGCTCTTCCCAGTGCTCATTGCGGTCGTTCTGCAAGATCGTCACGTCGATGAGCGTCTCGGGCCGATTGGGCTCTGCGGACAGCCTGCTGTCCCGGCTGAGGAGCTCGCTTTCGAGTTGGCTCTGAAGCCTTGGCGCGAGTGCAGCTTCCACAGATCCCGAGCTGGCAGCCTTCACCTGGATTTTTGGCCCCATGAGATAGACGGTCGGCGGATTGACCCGCACCACGGAGGCCACGGTCTTGGACAGGAAACTGAATCCCTCCTTGGCGTTGGCGGGAAAGGCCCACACGAGCACCAACAGTGCCGCGCTGTAGACGATTCTCTTCATTGCATCCCTCCTTTTGGAGAAGCGGGGCCTGCTGTAAGAGGCGTCACGCCGATGCGGAGATCACCTGGACCATCGGCGGGCAAGACCTGTGGGTGCTGCGGCATCCCTTTGTCTCGGGAGACTGCAGCAGCGACGTCACGGCCCAGACCTGTGAAGACCTCTTTCAGCGTCGGTGGTTCTTCGCCGTGGCGCAGGGCGGCAATCAGGAAATGGGTGAAGTAGCTGTTCTGCAGCTCTTCGCTCTCCCATGAGCGTTCGTCGGCGCGGCTCGCAGTAACGACATAGGTGCCTTCGCCGGAAAGATAGCGCTTGGCGTCGTTGACATCGACCCCACCTTCGATCGCCAGAGACTTCTCGCCCTTGCGGAACTGGCCGCTGTAGCACGTGTCCAGAAAGACGGCCTTGCGCCGCGCTTTCAGTAGTGAGACCTGGCGGTAGAACTGCTCGTAGTCGAGGGAGTCCACCCAAATGTTGTGGAACGCGGTGTCGTAGGTGACGACGTAGCCGACGCCTCCCAAGCCGGAATCGGCGCGATGCGGCGAGCCGTGGCTGCTGACGTACAGGAAGACCAAGTCGTCCTCTTGAGAATTCAAGAACAGCTCCTGGAGCGCATTGAGGATGTTGGCCCGTGTCGCCTTTTCGTCGGTCAGCAGAGTCACATTGGCCGGATCGAAGTGGCCGTACGTGGGGTCGGTGAGCACCGCCGCCAGGTCGCGTGCGTCTTTCGCTGCGAACTGGAGGCGAGGGATTTCCGGGTCCTTGAACTTGCCAATCCCAATGACCAGAGCGTACTTCGCCCGGACGTAACTGGGGAGAGGGGTCTTGGCCGCCACGGGAGCTCCACCCTCGCCGACCGGACACGAGAAGTCGGATATCCCGGCAAAGACGGCGCGATCCTTGAAGATCTGAGCCTCGCGCTGTTGGCCGAGCGCCTGGGCGCTGCAATACGAATACTTCCAGGCGTCTCCCAGCGTGGAGCACAAGGTGCGCGCCGTCTTGAGCTTCGCGAGCAAAGCGGCATGGTTCGGTGATCCGCCGGCATACTGCGCGGCGACCTCGGCGACAATGTCACGGGCCTGGGCACAGGCCTCGCCGGCAGCCTCGACCGACCGACTCGAAGTGAAGGCCAGGAGAACGACGACGAAAAGCTCCTTCTTCATCTCAGTGGCCTCCAAGGCGGGCCATGAACGCCGCCAGACGCGGGTCCCCATGGAGAGGCGTCGAGGCCAAGCTGACCCGCAGATCGTCGAGCATCGATTGTCGTTGTGGACTGGCGGCAGCCGGCAGACTCGCCACGGCTTCCTCGAGATGGTGGAGAGCCTGGTCCCGGTCGCCTCGCCGAGCCCACAGCAGGCCCAGGTTGTAGTGGGCAAGCCAATTTCGCGGCTCGAGCTGCAGCGCCTTGGCGTACTGATCGAGAGCCTCCCCTTCACGTCCGCAGGCGGCATTGGCGAGGCCGAGATTCACCCAGGCCGTCGCGTTGTCTGGGTCGTTCTCGACGGCGTGCAGGTACTCTCGGCGGGCTTCTTCGTACTTCCGCTCCGCCGCAAGCCTGGTGCCCCGTTCGACCGCGAGCCGGCTCTCCTCGAGGTGCTGCTGAACCCCCGCCACATACGCGTTGGCTTCCAAGGGTTTCAGCCGCTCCTCTTGCACGATCCGCGAGAGAGCAGCGCCCTCTTCGCGAGTCACGACCTGGTCGGCAACGGCCGCGCGCGCCCACGCCGCGAGACGACCGCGGCGCGCCTCGTTCAGCGGCTGCGGCCGGTGGGTCAAGTACCAGGCCGAAGAAAGGCCCGTGAGAATCACCATGCAGGGGATGAGGATCGCAAGAGCCAGCCGGGGGATGCTCCAGACACGGATTGGCGCCAACGCCTGATGGCACTCCTCGCAAAACCCTGCGTGTTGGCTCACGCGCTTCCCCTGAAGCGAGCACCCCGCCTCACGGCATTCCTTGGCGGCGATATATCGAAAAATAGCCATTCTTCACACTCCGCATACGGGAGCACGACGCTGTCTGTGAAGACACCAACGGCGCCGCGAAGGTTGAGCCGCGTGCGCCAGCTCAACAAACTTCCCGCAACTCGTATCCTTCTATTGTACTATGAATCGCATCCAAGGGGGATCCGGGATGGACCAGGACACCGACTTGAGCTCGAGCCATGCCCCAGTCAACGAAACCGCTGGGGGACAGTCGGCCCAACCGACTGCGGAGACCGGCTCGCCAAGGCCAGCTTCGGCTCCTCCCGAAGCTGGGGCCCCGCCACTGCCAGAAGACGCCGAAGGCGCTGCATCGACTTCAGCGAGCGGTACGAGCTCGACGGCCACGGCGCCGGACAACGGAGGAGGCCCGAATGGAGTCGAATCAGGTCGAAAACCAGGCGGAGGCACTGCCGACGACGGCAACAAGCAAACTTCTGAACCCTTGAGGGTCGCGAACGCTGAGAACCGAGCCGACTCGAGCCAGTACGACAAGGCAAGCACTGTCATCAGCGGCAACCCGAACTCCGGCATCATTGCCGGCCGCGACATCGAGGCGAAGCGAGACTTCATCAAGGCTGACGTGTACGAGAATCACAATCACTATGCCGGCACGGGACCTCCTGAGGAGACGGACGACTTCCGTTTCGAGCAGGTGGCGGCTCGCCTGCCACCGGAGATCCGGTTTCCTCCGGACGACGATCTGCTGCGTCGCTGGGTCTCGGATCTTTGCCAAAAGCACCTCATCGTCCTCAGCTCCTATGATGGAGACGTCCTCTTCTCGGCAGGAAAGGCAGTGGCGACCGCCGCCCAAGGCGCCAGCCATGAATCCTTCATTGTTCCCTTCCACTCCTGCCAGAAGATACCAACACGGCTGGCAAGGCTCCTCTGTAACGATGAGCAGGCGAAGCCCAGGCTGCTGGTCGTCCAGGCTTCGGACAACCAAGCGGCGCTCTTCCTCGATCCCGTGATCGGGGAGCCGGTGTCGTTCGAGCGCTCGCAAATGGAGCTACAAGACAATTACCTGATCGTTCTGACCAACGAAACAGTCCTTGGATGGCAAGCGGATCCCGAGACGTTCCGCAGCCGCCACGTAGGCTTGCCCTACCATGCCGTGCCGTTCCTCGTCCCGCGCCTGCGGCACGCCTTTCCCGGCGAATCCGAAAGAGTGCGGTCGCTCTTCGAGCTGATCGAGGAACAGCGGAAGCGGGGCAAGTGGGGAGCCGGAGAGAAAGAGTTTTACGATGAGATCACGCGCTCCCTCGGTCACGGCCAGCTCGCAGAGGAGGTGGAAAAGAAAAAGGACGCGGCGCCCGGAGCCGCCGGCGCCGAGCCGCAGCCGGCCCGTGCGGATCGTCTGCTTTCTCCTTCGACTCCGCTCGAGAACGCCGTCCTCTTCTTGGTCACGTTCTTCCCCGATCTCTCTATGGACGACTTCGAAAGGCTTCTGCTGGCCATCCTGGGAGAGCGCACGCAGAAGGAAAAAGGCGGAGATCTCGTGCTAAGCGCGGACGGTTGCGGCCGACTCGAGGACAAGACTCGGCCGTTACGTGAGATCTGGGCCGAAAGCTTCCCGGAGGTCCTGGCGCGGTGTCGCCTCACGACTACGGCTTCGGTTGTCGATTTCACCCTTCCTGAGCTGAGGGAGATTCTGCGGAAAGAGTTTACGGGTTTATACCACCCCATCTATTCGAGCTTCTTCCGAGACGTCCGCGATCGACGCCTGCTATTTGACCAGAGTGAGTCCGTCGTGGACGCGACTGTGCGCTTCTTCGTCGAAGCGGCGCTCGCCAATCCAAGCTGGTTCTCCGGCCCGGGCCTGGGTGGTGTGATTCCCCGCGATGGCGCGCTTCTTCCGGTGGACCGCCTCTATTTTTTCCTGCGCGCCTTTCTCCAGCGACCCGCGCTCCGCGGCCATGTCGCCCGCTTCATGGGAGAGCTCCTCGCCGAAAAGAACTATGACGCGCTTCTCAAGCTGGTCTGGAGTCTCTGGGATGTCCCCGAGTCTGAGCCCTTGCGGTGGGTGAGGCGCCTGCTCGAGGAGGGCACGGACGCAGTCCGGAAGGCCACTGCGTCCCGGCTTTGGAAGTCCGCTCACGGAGGGCGCGGCGCGCAGATCATGGCGGCCCTCGCGGATTGGCTGCCGGCGCCCCTGTCTCTGCCGAGCCCGGGACAGGAGACCGTGCTCTCCTTCCTTCTCGAGCTGCATGCCGTTGCTCTGTACAGCTCTAAACGCAAGCGGACTGGTTCTCCTCTCACGCACCCTCTGCTCGCTTCTGCAACCTTCGCCGAGGGATCGAGGCCGGAGACGAACACAATTCGCAGCCTGCTCCATCCGCTGGCCGCTTCCCGCTTGAGAGACCTGTTCCAGGATCATTTCGCGCGGTGGATCGCCCTTTGGCTCATTCCACCGCTCGTCCTGCCTGCGGCTTTCGATGACCCGCGTTTCGTTCCTCTCTGGGAAGGATTCTTCGAACGTTGGGATCGTCTCTCCGCCGACCCGCTCCTGATCGAAGCCCCCGCCATCGAGGCGCTCTTCTTCCCCTCGACTGTTTGGGCCGACTGGGCGGTGGAGCTGCTCAGCGCCGAGCCGCCCGCTCCCCGCTCGCAGGCGCTTTATGAGAGGATCATCGCCGCCCTCGCCGAGGCGTGTGAGGCTCCGAAGCGACGCGCCCTGGGAATTCTTTGGTCGACTCTTGAGGAGTACCTGCTGGACATGCAGCTTTTCCTCGACGAGCTTGACCCTCTGCCTTCTGGTCTCGACCGTGGAACCGTCTCGTCTCTGCGCCGGGAGCTTCAAACTCGCCGGCGTTGCGTCAAACAACTGCGCCTCGACCTCCAGGCGCGTGGCCGCGCGCCAAAGAACAGCGGAGCTCTTTAGGAGCGAGAAATGACCGCCCGTCAAGTGCTCGACAATGTCGTCCGCCAAGTCGAACCCGATGTCACCGTCGATCCGTCCTGTCAGGTGCTGGTTCCGATCGATATGCGGACGGGTGAGCTGGTGGCTCCCGGATTCTTCAGCTCGCTCGGGAAGAAACATCACCGTTACTTCCTGGTGACCAATTCTCACCAGAGTGGCGCGCTGGCGGTCCGGCGCGAGCTCAAGATCACGATCGATGACTTCGCGAGCGACTGGCGCTTGGATCTGCTCGTCGACTACGAGGCGAGGTGCAATCCCGGCAAGGAAGTCCGCGTGGCCCAGGCGTTGGCGAGCGGCGCCAGTCCGCAGGAGAGGCTCGAATCGCTGCTGAGGCAATGGGTGCTCAAGAAAGTCGAAGGCCAGGCCGCCGGCTTCGTGAGTAATTTCGACAGGGCCTCGAGAGGTCTCGCGGAAGAGCTCCGCACGCGGGCTCTTGAGCTGACCGGCCTCACCCTCGCCGTGCGGATGTCCCTGGCGGAGTCCGACCGGCTCGATCCACTGGCGGTCGGACCGCTCACGCTGCCGGTTCGCCTCCGGGACCGGGACGAAAAGATCGATATCCACCTCGAGGTCGAGCTGATCGTCGAAAGGGGAAAAGAAAAGGCGGCTTATCTCCATCGCGACCGGCACTCTCTGCTGGACAAAGCTGTGCAGAAGAAGACAGCAGAGTACTTCGCGGCTGAAGTGTCTCTCCAGGAATTTCACACCAGCCTGGACGGGCGAATCCGGGAGGGCCTCAAACAACAGCTCGACGAGCTGGCTGCTCCCGATGGCCGCAAGGTGTCCCGGCTGATGCTCCGTGGCGAGGCCTTCCCCGGCGTCATCGAAGAGAAGAAAGTGGAGCACACATTCTCGCATCCACTCTCCGGCGATTTTCCTGAGCCCGTGGAGGTCAAGACCGATCTTCTGCTACAGCTCGTGGATCTCGGCCGGTACGTACGGGCCAAGGCTCCTGACCTGGAGATCTGGGCCAACGGCGAGGTAGAGAAGGCCGCAATCCGCTCTCTCTTCGACGTCTCCTATTCCGAGCTGTGCAGCCATTACGACGAGAAGAAGGCCGCGATCGAGCGCGAGATGAAGGAACGGGCGGCAGCCATCGGCTACGAGCTGAAGCAGCTGACGACGATCACGAATTTGCAGCTCGACGTCTTGCGCCGGCCCTTTCCGATCCACTTGGCCGGTGAATTCACGACCAACCAGGCCAGGCTCAAGGTTCGCCTGGAAGTCAATGCAACGTTGAAGGTGCCAAATCCGAGCAGGATCGCCGCTCTGCTCGATCGCAGGATCGACGTCAGAGAGCAGATTCAATCCACTCTGCTCGACCGCATCCGGCAAAGTCTGCACGCCGTGAGCCCCGAACACTTCTACATGGAGTTTGAGACCGCAAAGGATGGACGCCTGCCGGTGCGCGAACAGCTTGGGGCGCTCATTGAAAAGACAGTTCGCGAGGAATTCTGCGCCGAGATCATCAGCCTTAGCTGCAAACAACTTGATACGGACCTATCCCTGCGCTTGGAACGATTGATGTCCATGCTGCATGAAATCGCGGTGAAAGTGGTCTCTTCGCGCGGCGGGCCGGAGGTCGTTTTCGACGGCAGCTTCCGCGTGATTGGCGTCGACGAGAATGGTTGGGTTTCTTTCCAGACCTCCGCTCCGGAACCGGACAAGCTCCGCGACTGTGCGATCCGACATCTCCAATACCTCCTCGCGGACGACGCCTTGGGGCTTCTTCTCCAGACCTCAAACGCCGAGCAGCTCCAACGGATCGATCGCTGGGTCCGGGAGAGGATCAAGGATGAGTTTGGCCTCACAGTCCGGGTTATGGATTGGCTTCGCCGGCCGCTCGAAGAGGAGCAGCAAGTCGCCAAAGCGCGTCTCTCTCTGGTCACCGACACCGTTCATGAGCAGGAGTCCCGGATCGAGCTGGCGCGAGAAATGAGGGAGCGAAGCAAGGATCAGCAACTGGAGGCATTCAATACTCGGTGGGAGCAGTTGCCGAAGCTCCAAGAGAGTTTGTTGCGGGCTCAACTGAGCGGGGATCAGCCCGAGAAGGTACAGGTTCTGCAAGAAACGATCGCGAGGCTGCAGCAGGAACACGACGCCGTGCTGGCGAAGGCGGCCAGCGACCGTTCGACCTCGATCCTGCCATCTCTCCACTCCGCGCGTGCGATCCTTACGGAAGGGAGCGAGTCGGCTGCCCAGTCGCCGCCCGCGGAGGAAAAGGCAAAGCCCGGAGCTTCCGACGGCGCTTGAGTCCTGATACCCGGAGCCAGGAGGAGTACCGTCTGCACGCCGCCGGATGCAGGCGGAGGTCAAGGAGCGGCTGGGCTACCGCTGAGAGAGCCGAGTCGAAGCCTCAGGCTCGCCCCTTCTGCTTATACGGCACTCCCTTCTAAGTTGACGGGGATGCTGAACTAGCTTAGTATGCGTGTAACTCGAACGTGCGCAGTGACATAGAGAAACTCATGCCATGACTCACCAATGCCTCCAAAGCCCGGCGCATGACGCTAAGGTAGCCAGCCGAGTGGCCGGGCTCGGCAGTGATATCTAGGTTGGGCAGACGGAGAACACCGAATGTGGCCGCGGACCGAGGGGTGTCAGCATGAAACGGAGCGAGGCGCCCGCGGCCTCACCCAGGCTCGCAGGACTGTCGCGGTGGCCGCCTTGGCCCTCGTTGTTCTCGGGTCTGATGTGAAGCACGACTCGGCTGCGGCGCTCGCCGAGTCCAGGGCTCCAGGAAAGCCGGCCGCAGATGGAGCGACGAGGGCGAGAACCCGTGGTCTTGACGAGCTCGTCGACAGGAACCAGCCCGGCATCGATCTCGTCCGAGGGTGGATCCGTGCCGCGAAGAATCCGGTTGAGGAGCTCAGAGTCGACCGCGCCGACGGTGAGCGGGCTCTCGTCGCGCTCCAGGTCACGAGCAGGTCCCCCATGGGAGCTATCGCCTTGGAGACGGGCGGCCTGCTGGTCGATCACGGATGGATTCGGGTTCTCGGTGCGGGACACAAGCGACTCCCCCGGTCCATTCATGAGTGGAATGGCCTGGTCCGCGGTTCGTCCCAACGGCTTCCCGGGACCATCCTGGTAGGCGACGATGTTCTCGGCGGATTCTTCGCGGTCAACGGCGGAGGGCTGAAAGGGGCGATGGGTCACGTCTTCTACTATTCACCTCAGTCCCTGGCCTGGGAGGACGTCGCGCCCTCATACTCCGAGTGGCTGGTGGGAATGATGAATAGCGATCTCGAGGCGTTCTACAAGGGGCTGCGATGGCCGGGATGGCGTCGCGAGGTACAGCCCCTGACAGGAGACCGGGGGATCAGCGTCTACCCGTTTCTGTTCGCCTCAGGCGAGGACATTTCCAAGCGGTCCCGAAGACCCGTTCCCCTTCGAGAGCTGTGGACGCTGCTCGTGGAGGAGGTCCCGAGACAACTGGGTCGAGCTAGGTGAAGGCGGCCGCCCAGCGGCAGTATCGTTAGGCGTCGGAGGAAACACCCTTGATCAACAAGCTGCTCTTCCAGATTGCCCTCGTTCTGCTCACCGCAGTGCCCGTCGGCGCGCTCGTCGGGTCCAACCAGGCTGTGCACCACGCTCTGGATCCCCGAAGCGGACACAATTCGCTGCTCGCGGCGACGATTGTTGATGTGGTCCTCCAGACGGACTATTTCCCACCAGAGGAATCACTCACGATTGACGTCGACCAGGTTCTGCTGGACAGGGGCTGGGATGGCCCCCGGCTCAGCGTCATTGAGACTTCCCATCTGGACTGGCCGGAGGACCTCCTGCCGAAAAAGCCGGGCCAAAAAGTGCTGCTTATTCTTCAGGCCAACTTCCCAGAGCAAGGTGACCGGTACCTCTTCACAGTCCTACCGAGAGCCCACGACAACCTCGCCGTGGTGACCGACGAGAATGAAGCGCTTCGGCTCATCGAGTCCGAGCTCCTGGGCCAGCTCACTCCAGACCAATCCGACCGCCGCCTCACGGCACTGATTCAGGCTCTCCTTCCCGTTCTCACGCCTCCCAATGTCGGCAAGCTCCGTCCGTTCCTGAGCCACCCCAGCGCAACGGTACGACGCGCCGCTCTCGGCGCCACAATGAACGCCGTACCAGACGCCGAAACCGCTGAGCTCATCGGCGCAGACCTGCAGAGCTTCTTTGGATCCCTTGATCCTCAAGAGCTCTTTCAGAGCTACCCATATCTGGACCCACTGACCCGCCGATGGGGCTCGCGTTGGAGCGAGGAGGAAGCTGAGGCATTTGACAGGATCTTCGAGCTGATTTCTTCCCACTCGCGCTTATCGCCTGCAGCTCTGAAGCTCTTCACCATGGAGTGAGCGGCCGGCGCTCAATACCGCTTCGGCAGCCACCCGTCCCGCCACTGCGACCCCTCGGGAGGGGCATCGGCTTCGGTCCAGCTT
>Ga0075436_100002167_pt1 | contig 13528 bp, 13 predicted proteins | sample RhiMethybrSRZTD5_FD_75303 | JGI IMG/M metagenome (GOLD analysis project Ga0075436, IMG submission 75303) | Populus rhizosphere microbial communities from Tennessee, USA - Rhizosphere MetaG P. TD hybrid SRZTD5 | ecosystem: Host-associated > Plants > Roots > Rhizosphere > Soil | place: USA...
GAGAGGATCAGCAAATCCGCCGCCTCCCCGGCCTTGAACCGGTCCGCGATGGCGCCGACTGTTCCGTAGCTCGGCGTCACCCCGTGGCTGGTTGCGCGGGTGAAATCGGCGAACAGCTTTTGCAACGCCATCTGCGGCGCGCGGGCGCTGAGGACTTTGATCTCGGTCATAGGTTTCTGTTGCTCGATGGCGAACGCGAGGCACGAATGGAACAGGGGATTTCTACTCTTTCCATTTGCGGCTTGCCCAGGCCGTTGCGCGGGCCATGAACTTCCGCCATCTTCCATGTCACGATCGCCCCGCAAGGTACGATCATTCCGAGGCCGGGAGAGCGACGGTGGACGAGGTCGCGGCCGAGAGGGAGCAAGCCCCTGCGAGCGCGCGCGAGGAGGCGCCGCTCAAGCTCGAGGACTTCCTGCCCTATCGCCTCAACGTGCTGGCAAGCCTGGTATCGCAGGCGCTGTCGCGCATCTACGTGGAACGCTACGGCCTCGGCGTCCCGGAATGGCGGGTGCTGGTCACGCTCGGTGAGTTCGGGGTCATGACCGGCAAGGCGGTCGGCGCCCACAGCCAGATGCACAAGACGAAGGTGTCGCGCGCCGTGGCGGAGCTCGAGAAGCGCAAGCTCGTGGCCCGTCGCGCCAACCGCGCGGACTTGCGCGAATCCTTTCTGTCGCTCACCGTGGCCGGGCGCACGATCTACGAGGAGCTCGCCCCGGGCGCTCTCGAGTTCGCACGCCGGCTCGCCGAGGTGGTCGATCCCGCCGATCGCGCCGCTTTCGAGCGGGCGATGCAGCGCCTCACCGAGCGCTCGCGGGCGCTGGCCGAGGAAACCGCGCATAAGAAGCGCGAATAGCGATAGCGAAGAGAAGGATGGAAAGAGCAGGCCCCCTTCCCGTTTCGCCAGTCACTGCTCGCCGTCACCTTCTCAAGGCTATCCCAGGACCGGAGACTCCCGTGAAGCTTTATTCCTATTTCCGCTCGTCGGCCGCCTATCGGGCGCGGATCGCCCTCAATCTCAAGGGGCTGCCCTACGACATCGAATCCATTCATCTGACCAAGGGGGGCGGCCGGCAGCATTCGCCCGAGTACCGCACGATCAACCCGCAGCGGCGGGTGCCGGCGCTCAGGCTCGACAACGGCGAGGTGCTGACGCAATCGCTCGCCATCATCGAATATCTCGATGAGGTGTTTCCCAAGCCGCCGCTGCTGCCCGCCGACCCGCTCGCGCGCGCGCATGTGCGCGCGGCCGCCCAGGCGATCGCCTGCGACATCCATCCGCTCAACAACACTGCGCCGCTGTTCTATCTCAAGAACGAGCTCAAGCACGACCAGGCGGCGATCAATGTTTGGTACGCCAACTGGGTGACGGTCGGCTTCGAGGCAGTCGAGGCGCTGCTCAGGCCCGGACCTTATGCCTTCGGCGGCCAGGTCACGCTCGCTGATGTCTGCCTCGTGCCGCAGGTCGCCAATGCGCGCCGCTTCAACGTGCCGCTCGAGAAATTCCCCAAGATCGTCGCGGTCGATGCCGCCTGCCTAAAGCTCCCCGCATTCGACAAGGCGCGGCCGGAAAACCAGCCGGACGCCGAGTAACAGCTGGACATCGTAGCCCGCATTGAGCGCAGCGAAATGCGGGACGGCCGCTCCGGATTTCGCTGGCGCTCAATCCGGGCTACAGCTACCCGCCAATCCATTCGCCGCTTCCCCTCGACGGTATCTTTCCCGGAGCCCCCGTGACTCCCGCCCAACTCGTGCCCGTCGTGCTGTGGATGACCGGCACGCTCCTCTCCTTCTCGGCCATGGCCGTCTCGATCCGCGAGCTGTCGCGCACGATCGGCATCCTGGAGATCCTCTCGCTGCGCAGTGCGCTCGGACTCGCGATCCTGCTCGCGCTCGCGCTCGCGCGGCCGAAATTGATGCAGATGGTCAGCGTCGGACGCATCCGGCTGCATCTGATGCGCAACAGCGTGCACTTCGCCTCCCAGGTCGCCTGGGCAAAAAGCCTCACGCTGCTGCCGCTCGCCACGGTGTTCTCGCTCGAATTCACCATGCCGGCGTGGACCGCGCTGCTCGCCGCGCTGTTCCTGCACGAGCGGCTCAGCCCGAGCCGGATCGGGTCGGTGGCGCTCGGCTTCCTCGGCGTGCTGGTGATCATCCGGCCGGGGCTGCAGACGTTCCAGCCGGCCGCCTTCCTCACCCTGGCGGCGGCGTTCGGCTATGCCATCACGCTCACGGCGACCAAGCGGCTGACCGCGACCGAGACCACGTTCGGCATCGTCTTCTGGATGAACCTGATGCAGCTGCCGATGAATCTTGCCGGCAGTGATCCCCTGTTCGTGCTCAAGCTCGGCACGGAGCAGATCGCCCCCATGATCGGGCTCGGGATCGCGGGCTTGAGCTCGCATTACTGCCTCTCAAACGCGTTCCGCGCCGGCGAGGCGAGTCTGGTGGTTCCGCTCGACTTTATGCGCATCCCCCTCATCGCACTGGTCGGATGGTCGCTCTATGGCGAGCCTCTCGACATCTACGTGTTCGCCGGCGCCGGCCTCATCATCTCCGGAATCCTGTGGAACCTGCGGGCCGAGACGAAGCGCCCTGTACGGCGCGCGGCCGCCACGTAATGGTCATCGCGCCAGCCACTATTCCGACGTTTTTGCGCCTCACATCGCAGGTCGCAAGGCCCGCGGCACGGGCGGGTGGAGGGGGAATGAAATCGAGCTGGTGTGCATGGACGGTCGTCGCGCTCGCCGCTCTCGCGGGCGCCGAGGCGCACGCGCAAATGCCGCCTCCCCCCGGTGTCAGCCCGGCCTGCACCCGTCTCGAAGCACAGCTGGCGACGATCGACCGCGGCACCGCTGATCCGGCGCGCGCCGATCAGATCAGGCGCTACGAGGAGGCGACCAACCGCCAGCAGCAGGAGCTCGACCGCATGTCGGTGCAGGCGCGGCGGCTCGGCTGCCAGGGCGGCGGGTTCTTCTCCCTGTTCAGCGGCCAGAACCCCCAATGCACGCCGCTCAATCAGGAGATCCAGCAGGCGCGCGCCAATCTGGAAAGGATGCTCGCCGATCTCGACCGGCTTCAGGGCGGGGGCGCTGGCGACCGCGAAGCGCAGCGCCAGACCGTGATCGCCGCGCTGGCGCAGAACAATTGCGGTGCGCAATACACCGCCGCAGCCAACCAGCAGCGCGGCTTCTTCGAGTCCCTGTTCGGCGGCAACCGCACCAGCGCGCCCGCGGGCGATGGCATGTTCTCCCCGAACCTGCCGTCCGGCACGTATCGCACCCTGTGTGTGCGAACCTGCGACGGCTATTACTACCCCATCTCCTACGCGACCACGCCGGACCGCTTCGCCGACGATGCGCAAAAGTGCCAGGCGACCTGTCCGGCCACGGACGTGGTGCTGATGTCGCATCGCAATCCGGGCGAGGACGTCAACCAGGCCGTCTCTGCGAACGGCGCGCCCTATACGTCGCTGGCGAATGCCTTCAAGTACCGCACCGAAGTCGTGCCCGCGTGCAGCTGCCGCCGCGCCGGACAGAGCTGGGCCCAGGCGCTCGGGCAGGTCAGGGACAGCACGCTGCAGCAGGACGACATCGTGGTGACGCCGGAGCGCGCCAAGGCCATGGCCCAGCCGCGCGACGCGCAAGGGCGGCCGATCCGTCAGGACAGCAAGAAGCCGGAGGCGAATTCCGCTCCGCCTGCTGCGCCCGAGAGTGCCGAGGGCGCACCGGCGCCCAAGGGGCCGATCCGCTCGGTCGGCCCGACCTTCGTGCCGAGCTCGCGCTAGCATCACACGCAAGTCGTCATGCCCCGCGAAAGCGGGGCATCCAGCCAAAATCTCCGGCTCACGCGGTTACTGGATCATCCGCTTTCGCGGACGATGACCACTGACGGGCTATTGTCCGCTAGAAATCGAATGCCTCGCTGCGCGCCGCGGCGGCGGAGGGCGCGAGCAGCGTCTTGTCCGGCTGCGGGGGCGGGGTGCCGGGATCGCGGAAACGATTGACGATCGGGTAGCGGCGGTCACGCCCGAAATTGCGCAGCGTGATCTTGACCCCGGGCGCGGCCTGGCGACGCTTGTATTCCGCGAGGTTGAGCATCCGCTCGACCCGCATCACCAGATCGCGGTCGAAGCCGGCGGCGACGATCTCGGCGATCGGCTGCTCGCGTTCGACCAGCCGCTCGAGCACGGCGTCGAGAACATCGTATGGCGGCAGCGAATCCTGGTCGGTCTGGTTCTCGCGCAGCTCGGCGCTCGGCGCCCGGACGATGATGTTCTCGGGGATCACCACACCGTCCGGCCCAAGCGCTCCGTCCGGCTTCCATTCATTGCGCAGCCGGGAAAGCCGGTAGACCTCCGTCTTGTAGAGGTCCTTGATCGGGTTGAAGCCGCCGTTCATGTCGCCGTAGAGCGTGGCGTAGCCGGCCGACATTTCCGACTTGTTGCCGGTCGTCACCACCATCAGGCCGAACTTGTTGGAGACCGCCATCAGGATCGTGCCGCGCGCACGCGACTGCAGGTTCTCCTCGGTGACGTCGCGCGGACGCCCGGCAAGGAGCGGCGCGAGCGATTTCTCCAGCCCCTCGACCGCGCTTGCGATCGGAACGATGTCGTATTGCACGCCGAGCGCTTTCGCGACCCCGGCGGCGTCATCGAGCGATTCCTGCGCCGTGAAGCGATAGGGCAGCATCACGCAGCGCACGCGTTCCGCGCCCAGCGCGTCGACCGCGATCGCCGCCGTGAGCGCCGAGTCGATGCCGCCCGAGAGCCCGAGCACGACGCCCGGAAAGCCGATCTTGTCGACATAGTCGCGCAGGCCCAGCACGCAGGCCGCGTAATCGGCCTTCTCGCCATGATCGAGCTGCGCCACCGGCCCGCCGACACAGCACCAGTGCCCGCCGGTGCGCTCCCAGCGCGTCACCGCCACCGCCTCGCGAAAGGCGGGCAGCTGCACCGGCATGGAGCGGTCGGCATTGAGCACGAAGGAGGCGCCCTCGAAGACGAGCTCATCCTGACCGCCAACCTGGTTGAGATAGATGAGCGGGAGGCCCGCTTCGGTCACGCGTGCGACCGCGACGTTGAGCCGCTCGTCGATCACGCCCTGCCGGTACGGCGAGCCGTTCGGCACCAGCAGAATCTCGCCCCCGGTCTCGGCGATGCACTCGACCGCCTCCGGCCCCCAGATATCCTCGCAGATCGGCACGCCGAGGCGTACGCCGCGAAAGCTCACCGGGCCCGGTAACGGACCGGGCGCGAAGACGCGCTTCTCGTCGAACACGCCGTAGTTCGGCAGATCGACCTTGTAGCGGACCGCCACGATGCGCCCGGCGTCGGCCAGCACCACGGCGTTGTAGAGCTTGCCGTCCGCGACCCACGGGGTCCCGATCAGGATCGCCGGACCGCCGTCGGCGGTCTCGCGCGCGAGGCCCTCGACGGCGGCGCGGCAGGCGGCCTGGAAAGCCGGCTTGAGCACCAGATCCTCGGGCGGATAGCCGGCGACGAACAGCTCGGGAAAGACCACGAGATCGGCCCCCTCGCCGCTCGCGGTGACGCGGGCGCGCCGCGCCCTCTCGGCGTTTCCGGGCACGTCACCGACGGTCGGATTGAGCTGCGCGAGGGCGATCGCGAGGCGCTCGGGCGGGCGTGGGCTCATGCGAATGATGTAGCCCGGCAGGCCGGCGCTTCGCAATCACCGCCGGCGAGGTGAATTGTAGGATGGGTTAGCGGCGAAGCCGCGTAACCCATCGACTGAGTTCGCCACTTGCGACTCATCTGATGGGTTTCGCTTCGCTCAACCCATCCTACAAATCCTACGAACTACAGCCCCGCCGCGGCCGGGAGCGGCTTCGCGCGCGCCTGCCGCTCCGACTTGAGCAGCTCGGCCAGCAGGAAGGCGAGGTCGATCGACTGCTCGGCATTGAGGCGCGGATCGCAGAACGTGTGATAGCGGTCGTTCAGGTCCTCGTCCGTGATGGCGCGAGCGCCGCCGGTGCATTCGGTGACGTTCTGGCCCGTCATCTCCAGGTGCACGCCGCCCGCATGGGTGCCTTCGGCGGCGTGGACCGCGAAGAAGGTCTTCACCTCGTTCAGGATGCGGTCGAACGGCCGCGTCTTGTAGCCCGATGCCGAGGTGATGGTGTTGCCGTGCATCGGGTCGCACGACCAGACCACCGCCCTTCCCTCGCGCTTGACGGCGCGCACCATGGCGGGGAGCTGTTCGGCGACCTTGTCGGAGCCGACGCGGCAGATCAGCGTGAGCCGGCCCGGTTCGTTCTCCGGGTTGAGGATGTCGATCAGGCGCATGAGATCGTCCGGCTTCACGCTCGGCCCGCACTTCAGGCCGAGCGGGTTCTTGATGCCGCGGCAATATTCGACATGGGCGTGGTCGTGCTGGCGCGTGCGGTCGCCGATCCACACCATGTGGCCGGACGTGCAGTACCAGTCGCCGGTCGTCGAATCGACGCGCGTCATTGCTTCCTCGAAGCCGAGCAACAGCGCCTCGTGGCTGGTGTAGACGTCGGTCGCGCGCAGCTCGGGATGGCTCTCCAGGTCGAGGCCGCAGGCGCGCATGAAGCCGAGCGCCTCCGAGATGCGGTCGGCGAGCTCGTTGTAGCGGCGCGACTGCGGCGAGTCCTTGAGGAAGCCGAGCATCCACTGGTGCACGCTGCCGAGGTTGGCATAGCCGCCCTGGGCAAAAGCGCGCAGCAGGTTGAGCGTCGCGGCCGATTGCCGGTAGGCCTCGATCTGGCGGCGCGGGTCGGGCCGGCGCGCCTCTGCGGTGAACTCATGGCCGTTGATGATGTCGCCGCGATAGCTCGGCAGCTCGACGCCGTCGCGCTTCTCGGTCGGCGAGGAGCGCGGCTTGGCGAACTGCCCGGCGATGCGGCCGACCTTGACCACGGGCGATGAGCCCGCGAAGGTCAGCACCACCGCCATCTGCAGAAAGACCCGGAAAAAGTCGCGGATGTTGTTGGCGCCGTGCTCGGCGAAGCTCTCGGCGCAGTCGCCCCCCTGGAGCAAAAACGCCTCCCCGGCAACGACGCGGGCGAGGCCCTTCTTGAGGTTGCGCGCCTCGCCGGCGAACACCAGCGGCGGAAAAGTCGCAAGCTGCTTCTCGACCTCGGCCAGCGCCGCCTTGTCCGGATACTCCGGCACCTGAATGATCGGCTTGCGGCGCCAGCCGTCTGGCGTCCAACGTTCAGCCATGGCAGTTCCTCGAAAGCGATTGATTGCGTTGGATTATACACGATCGGGGGCGCCGGATGCCAGCGCCGCAGCCCGGATGGAGCAATCGCGCCTTCGCTCGCAACGCGAGCGGAGGCGGGTCAGTCCATGCGGGCTACCGGGACTATTCGGCCGCCTTCAATCCGTAGCGCGCAACCGGCATGCGCATGGTCACCAGCTCCTCGGCGGCGGTCGGATGCAGCGCGATGGTGGCGTCGAAATCGGCCTTGGTGGCCTTCATCTTCACGGCGATGGCCGCCATCTGGATCATCTCGGCGGCGGCTTCGCCGACGATGTGGCAACCGAGCACGCGGTCGCTGTCGCCGTCGACCACGAGCTTCATCAGCACGCGGGTATCGCGGCCCGACAGGGTCGCCTTCATGGGCCGGAACGTCGCCTTGTAGATGTCGACCCGCGGATGTTTTTCGCGCGCCTCGGTCTCGGTCAGGCCGACGACACCGACCTCGGGCTCAGAGAACACGGCGGTCGGCACGCTGCTGTGGTCGACCTTGGTGGGCTTGTTGCCGAACACGGTATCGGCCAAAGCGTGGCCTTCGCGGATCGCGACTGGCGTCAGGTTGATGCGGTTGGTGACGTCGCCGACCGCGTAGATATGCGGCACCGAGGTGCGCGAGAACGCGTCAACCGCGATGCCGCCGTTGTCGGCGAGCTTGACCCCGATGTTTTCGAGCCCCAGCCCGGCGATATTCGGCTTGCGGCCGGTCGCGAACATCACGCAGTCGACGTCGAAGCAGCGGCCATGCGCAAGGTGCACATCATAGGCGCCGCCGCTCTGATGGACTGCCATCACGGTGTCATGGGTGACGATCTCGATGCCGCGCCGCCCCATCTCGGCATGCAGATGGGTGCGCACGTCGTCGTCGAAGCCGCGCAGGATGTTCCCCCCGCGATAGACCTGGATGACCTTGCTGCCGAGCCCGGCGAAGATGCAGGCGAACTCGACCGCGATGTAGCCGCCGCCCTGGATCAGCACGCGCGGCGGCAGCTTCTTCAGATGGAACGCCTCGTTGGAGGTGATCACGTGCTCCCGCCCCATCAGCTCGCCAACCACGGGGGTGCCCCCGGTCGCAATCAGGATGTGCTTGGCGCGGACGGTCTCGCCGGTCGCGAGCCGGATGGTGTGCGGGTCGGCGATCTCCGCGCGGCTGCGGACGATCTGCACGCCGGGCTTCTCGAGGTTGGTCACATAGGCGCGCTCGAGCCGGTCGATCTCCTTGTCCTTGTTGGCAATCAGGGTCGCCCAGTCGAAGCTCGGCTCCGGCACGGTCCAGCCAAAACCGGCCGCGTCCTCGAACTCGTGGCCGAAGCGGGAGGCATAGACCAGCAGCTTCTTCGGCACGCAGCCGCGGATCACGCAGGTGCCGCCGAAGCGATATTCCTCCGCGATCGCCACCTTGGCGCCATAGCCGGCCGCGATGCGGGCGGCGCGCACGCCGCCCGAGCCGGCGCCGATGACGAAAAGGTCGACCTCGCGGGAGGAGTCGGTCACAGATTGTAGCCCTTCTTCTTCATCTCGACGTGGAAGCGCTCGATCACCTCGTCGGAGAAGTGCATGGCCCAGGCCTGCGCCGCCTTGAGGCTCTGGTCGACCGCGAACGGCTCCTCGGTGACCATCTTCTTGCCGAGCGGCGACTTGTAGAACGTGACCAGGTCCTTGAGCTCCTGCTCGGTGAAATGCTGGGCGTAGATCTTTGCCACCTCGTCGATGATCTCGTTGCGCCTGGGCTCGTATTGCTTGCGCAGCTCGGCGGCGACCTCGTTGAGCGGCTGCGCCAGCTGCGGGTTGGTTGGCAGGAAGCCGTTCTTCGCGCTCTCGATCACGCCCGGGATGAGGGGATCGAACATGGCCGTGGCGCCCTTGATGAGCACGAGCTCCTTGGCGGCCGCAACGGCCGCGGGCGTCGGCGTCTGCGCGCGGGCCATGCCGCCTGCCGCAAGCCACGCAATGGCGAGCAGGGCGGCAAGCGCCAGACGGTTGGAGCGGAATTTCATGGCGTTCACTCCTTGTGGCAGCAGAAACTGAAGGACCGGCTCGATCGGCCGACTCATGGGCGCTCGACGATTTTGACGCCGTCGTCTCCCGCGATGATGGCGATGTGCGCAAGTCCGATGAACAGGCCGTGCTCGACCACCCCCGGGATGGCGGCCAGCCGAGAAGCAAGCGATGCCGGCTCCGGGATCCGCCCGAATGCGGCATCGAGAATCAGGTGCCCCTCATCCGTGACAAAAGCATGGCCCTCGCGTGTCTCGCGCGGCAAGGCCGATGCCGGGCATCCGGACGCCTTGGCAACCGCCTCGACGGCGCGCCGGGTCGCCACCGCGCCGAACCGCACCACCTCGATCGGCAGCGGAAAGCGGCCCAGCACCGGCACGTATTTGCTGTCATCGGCGATCACGATCATGCGTGCCGATGCCGAGGCGACGATCTTCTCGCGCAGCAGCGCGCCACCGCCGCCCTTGATGAGACTCAGGTCGGGCGCGATCTCGTCTGCGCCGTCGACCGTCAGGTCGAGCGCCGGGGTGTCGTCGAGGGTGGTGAGGGGCACGCCGTGGCGCTCCGCTTCGACGCGGGTCGCCTCGGAGGTCGGCACCCCGACCACATCGAGTCCGCCGCGCACGCGCTCGCCCAAGAGGGCCACGAAGTGCTTGGCGGTCGAGCCGGTTCCGAGCCCCAGCCGCATGCCGGGGCGCACGAACTCCACCGCCTTGGCGGCGGCGGCATGCTTGAGCTTCTCGGCCTCGGTCAGGGACATTCTCAGAATCCGGCACGGCGGCCGCAGCAAGACGGTGCGCGACGCGCGCCTGTCTAGCGTTGATCCGGCCCCGTTCCTAGCGGCAAAACTGGCGCGCTTCGCCCCTTTCTGCTCCCCTCCCCCCACGCGCGAAGCGCATCGACCGAGGCGGGTCGAGGGGGCGAATAGCGGGCAAAACTCCTCGGCGCGCTGGCGCACGAGGCTCAATCGTGCGATGTTGAAATTCTAGTCTCGCCTGCCTGCGCCCGGATGACACTCCCGGGCGTTTTGCATTTTTTTGGGGGCTGCTTAGGAGCAGAAACGGGGTGAGCCCAACGGCAAAAAGCGTCGCGACCGGTTCCCTGTAAATCGCCTGTATTTCGCCTGTAAATGCAGGAAATGCAAAAATCGCACTTAGCCTGAAGTCTTCACGCGATTGTTGAGGTGGAGGCGAGGCCGTTGGCGGCGGTTGTCGGTCGGTGAGGCGGGAGCGTAAGAGGAAGGCACCCGTTCGATCGCCCTGCCCGCTTGCCATCGCGGCGTTCCCCCGATAGCCACCCCCTCATGACCGCACCCATCATCGTGTTCGATCTCGACGGCACGCTCGTCGACACGGCGCCCGATCTCATCGGCTCCCTCAACGTGCTGTTCGCGCGCGAGGGCCTCAAAGCCATCCCGCTCGCGGAAGGCCACAAGCTGGTCGGCGGCGGCGTCAAGCGGCTGATCGAGCGCGGGCTTGCGCTCGAGGGCCAGACCTTCACGCCGGCGCATGTCGATGCGCTGTACAAGGACTATGTGGCCTACTACGCCGAGCACATCGCCGACGCCTCGCGCCCATTTCCCGGCGTGGATGCCGCGCTCGATGCCCTCGCCGCCCGCGGCAGCCGGTTTGCGGTGTGCACCAACAAACTCGCCTGGCTGTCGGAGCGGCTGCTCGAGACGCTGGGGCTGGCCTCGCGCTTCGTGACGATCTGCGGCCCGGACACGTTCGGCATGCAGAAACCCGATCCGGAGATCCTGCGCCGGACTATCCAGGCCGCCGGCGGGACGCTCGCAGACGCCGTGATGGTCGGCGATTCCGCAACCGACATCAGGACCGCGCAGGCGGCGGGCGTTCCCATTGTGGCTGTGGATTTCGGGTACACGGACATTCCGATCGCAGCGCTCAATCCCGACCGCATCATCAGCCATTTCGATGCCCTGCCGGCGGCGATCGACGCGCTGCGGACCCGGGCCGGCGTGGCGGCCCTCGATCCAAGCCCTTGAATAGCCTCAATTCCCGACGATCGCACGGGAGAGCGGGAGGCTGGCGCAAGCCGGTTCCACCTTAAATGAGGCGCATTTGGCTGGATGGTGCCGACTGCGGCGAACGGACCGCCCCTTTCCGGGACGCCAGGGGCGCGGGTCTAAACGTGCCGGTTCCGCGCTTGCGGCGGTTGGGGGCCCTCCGTATGGTCTGGGCCGCCGTGCCGGGCTCAGGGGGCCTGTATTTTGGGGATAGCGATATGAGCCGAGTCATCGCCGTTACGGCATGTGGCTTGTTGCTTTCAGCCTGCAGCACTTCGTGGATGCCGAGCTTCGACATGGGTGGAGGTTCGTCGACACCCGCTGGCCTCGCGGTCGAATCCGATCCGCCCGGCGCCCAGGCGAGCGCCGCCGGTTCAAGCTGCGTCACGCCGTGCCGGCTCAACGTCGCAACGAACGGGTCATTCACCGTCAACGTCGCGCTCGACGGCTATGTGCCCCAGAGCGTGCCGGTGCGCATCGTGCAGCCCGATGATCCGCGGCTCGGCTCGGACGACACGAGTGCGGGCGGGATCCGGCTCGATCCCAATCCGGTCTATGTCGAGCTCGAGCGCGCGGCGCCGGCGGCCGCCCCGAAGACGAAGAAGAAGGCGGCAAAGCACGCGGCGACCGCCGAGAACCATGCTCCGCCCGCCGCGCATCCCGCGCCGAGCGGGCCGACCACTGCGTCGGCGCCCGTGATCATGGCGCCACCCGCGGCTCCGCCCCCTGCGCAGACGGCCGGCACCCCCTGGCCGATGCCGCGCTGACGGCCTTCCACAGGACGCGCACTCAAGCCGGCGCGGCTTGACCGCTCGAACCTGGACCTGTAATTCCCGCCATCTGCGACGGGCGCTTAGCTCAGCGGGAGAGCGTTCCCTTCACACGGGAGAGGTCGTAGGTTCAATCCCTACAGCGCCCACCATTTCGCCTCGGAGAGGCGGCTCATCGCCACAGCACCCGAGAGGTCGTTCCCCGACGCATCCTTGCGACAGGCCTCCATTTACGGATGCCTGACTCGGTAGGTTCGGCGGTTTTGCGATCAGGAACCACATCAGCGTCTACCCGCTATCATCGGCAGCAATCAGCCTCTCCTCCCACAACCGCCACAACAGTGCTTGCAGTTTCGGCGGTCAGGATGGTCGGGTGATTGGAAAGACCTTACGGACGTGCTCGGCGAGCATGTCGCAAAATGCCTTGGCATGACGCGGTAGCGGTCGACGCTTGTCCCAGAGGATCGTCAAGGGCTCGCGCAAGAGCCTTCCCCGGTAGGTGAGACGGACTATTCGCAGGGAATAACGACGGGCTCGGAGCGCCGACGGGAACACTGCGATGCCATGCCCCGCTTCTGCCAGGGCCAGCAACGTATGTGGGGAGCGACTCTCGAACCGAATTTTTGGTGCGATCCCGGCCAGACGGGCAGCGGCATCAAATGCGCGGCGAAAACCGAAGCCCCCCTCGAGCAGCAGCAATGGATGAGGCGCGAGGTCTGCGACTTCGATCGCACCTCGCCTTCCAAGCTCGAGACCGCGAGGGCACGCGGCGAGGAGCTCGACTGATTCCAATGGCTGCTGTCCGAAGCGTTCGTCGTCCAACCGGACCGCGTGAAGCAAATTCTGTCCGAGATGGATTTCGCCACGTTCCAGCATGGCGAGGATCTCGCTGCCCGTCCCTTCGCTCACTCTCACTTCCACGCCGGGATAACGCTTGGCGTACTTGTGCAGGAACTGCGAAAATACGCTCTCGATGTGCTGAGGAGAGGCGGCGACTTTCAGGACGCCCTTGTCTCCGCGTCGCAGCAGCTCAGCCTGCTCCCGGACAGCTCCAGCGTGATTCAGCAGGGCACGACATTCTCCGAGCAACTGCTCGCCTTCGCTGGTCAGCAGGAGCCTGCGGCCGACGCGATCGAAAAGCTTGAAGCCGAGTTCGTGCTCGAGATCGCTGATCTGTCGTGACAGCGCGGGCTGCGTCAGGTGCAGGCGCAGAGCCGCCTTCGACACGGTGCCTAGCTCGGCGATGGTGACGAAGGTTCGCGTGTGTCGGAGGTCCATGCCCGCCTCCTTATGCAAGATCGGTATAGATGAGCAGAAAAACATTAGATTGGACAGGCCGAACGGGTCTGCACCACAACTCCGCGGAGGTAACACGGCTCCCCGCCATGAGCCGATTGCAGGAGGATGCGATGAGGGTGTGCCTGATGCTTCTGCCCGCGCTCGGGCTTGGATTGACGACAATGCCGGCGGATGCGCAAACGTGGCCGGCAAAA
>Ga0075436_100002168_pt1 | contig 13526 bp, 12 predicted proteins | sample RhiMethybrSRZTD5_FD_75303 | JGI IMG/M metagenome (GOLD analysis project Ga0075436, IMG submission 75303) | Populus rhizosphere microbial communities from Tennessee, USA - Rhizosphere MetaG P. TD hybrid SRZTD5 | ecosystem: Host-associated > Plants > Roots > Rhizosphere > Soil | place: USA...
GAGCGCTTCACCGACGCGCCCGCGTACGCCTGATACGCTAACCATCAGACCCTCGTACACGCTGTAACCTCCGTCACGGTCCGTGAAAAACTACGCGAACGGGTCGCCACAAGGATAACGACGAGACGACCGCGATGTCGGCTCACGCACCAAAATCGGATGCACAAAACGCCGCCGCGCCGCGGGTCGCCCACGGTGCCAACGGAGGCGGCGTGCGGTTGTCGGTGGAGTCCAGTGGCGCCCGGCGTTAGGCAACCGAGCCGGCGCGCCGGTCAGCTGGCAGACTTCGCGAGACGCACCGGCTGGTTATCGTCGAGCACGGCTTCCCGCTGGTCGAGGACGATCGCGCCGGTGGACACGGCCCCGAAGAACGCGTCGACGACCTGGCCGTCGAACTGCGTGCCCGACATCCGCTTGAGCTCGTCGAGCGTGTCGGCGTACGAGAGGCCTTTGCGGTACGGGCGGCGGCTCATCATCGCGTCGAACGCGTCCGCCACGGCAATGATCCGCGCTTCGCGCGCGATCTCGTCGCCGCCTAACCCATCGGGCACGCCCTTCCCATCGATGCGCTCGTGGTGCGACCGCACGATGTTGAGCGCCACCGAATCGTCGCCGAGCAGCGGACGCAGGATGCGCCACCCCAAAACCGGGTGCGTCATGATGTGCTGATACTCTTCTTTGGTGAGCGGCCCTGGCTTGTTCAACACGTCCTCGCGCACGCCGATCTTGCCGATGTCGTGCAGCTGGCCGCCCAACTCGATGTTCCGAATCGTCGCATCGTCGATGCCCAACACCCGGCTGATCGCCACGCCGTATCGGCTGACGCGGATGGAGTGGCCGCGCGTGTACGGATCCTTGAGCTCGAGCGCTTCGGCTAACGATTGCACGCTGGCGAGGAACAAATCCTCGAGACGCTGCGCCTGCGCCTTCACACGCTCCTCGAGTCGTTCCTGGTAGCCTCGGTTCTCGAGTAAGAGCCGCCGCTTTTCGAGCGCCTGGGTCACGCGCGCTTTGACTTCCTCGAAGATGAACGGCTTGGTGATGTAGTCCATCGCACCGGCTGCCAGGCACGACACGGCGACTTCGACTTCGGCCACGGCGGTGATCATGACGACCGCGACATCCGGATGGTGTTCGCGTATCCGCCGGAGCAGCGACGCGCCGTCCATGCCCGGCATGCGCATGTCGGACAACACGATCTCGAGCGGCTCGCGATCGAGGAGCGACAACGCGTCCTGCGCGGAGCCCGCTTCGAAGCACGTGAAGCCGGCGCCTTGCATGAGGCGGACGAGTGCTTGGCGGAGTCGCGCCTCGTCGTCCACGACGAGGCAGCGAATCCCGTCGACGCCGTTGGCGTGCGTCACTCGATTCGGGGAGTTATCTTGCGCGAACTGATCAACGGGCCTTGGCATGACGCGCATATTCGACGACGATCTACGGTCCGGGTTGGGCACGCGGGCCATTCACGCAGGTCAGCGACCGGAACCGCTGGCCGGCGCCATCATGACGCCGGTCTACCTCACGTCGACATACGTGCAGGAGGGGATCGGAAAGAACAAGGGATTCGAGTACGCACGAAGCCGGAACCCAACGCGCGACGCGCTCGAGCGGAATGTGGCCGCTCTGGAAGATGGGCGGCACGGCTTCGCTTTCGCTAGCGGCACGGCGTGCGTCGACTCGATCATGAAATTGTTCCAATCCGGTGACCACATCATCTGCGGGCAGAATGTCTACGGCGGAACGTTCCGGCTGTTCGACAAGCTGCTCCAGAAGTTAGGCCTGCGGTTCACATATGTCGATACGCGGGATGCCCAACGGATCGCCGACGCGTGCACGCCGCGTACCGTTGCTGTGTTAGTCGAGACGCCGACGAACCCGCTCATGTGGATCACCGACCTCTCGGCGGCCGCCGAGGCGGCCCACCGGGCGGGCGCGCTGCTGATTGTCGACAACACTTTTGCCACGCCGGTCTTTCAGCGCCCCTTCGAACACGGCGCTGACATCGTATTTCATTCGACTACGAAGTACCTCAACGGCCACAGCGACATGATCGGCGGCATGGCCGTGCTCCGCGATGACGACCTCGCCGACCGCCTTGGATTCATCCAGAACGCCTCCGGGGCGATCCCAGGGCCATTCGACTGCTGGCTCGCCCTTCGGGGTACGAAGACGCTGCACCTCCGAATGCCGCGCCACGACGAGAACGGCCGCCGTGTGGCGGCCTGGCTGGCGGAGCGCGTCGGCGCAGAGCGCGTCATTTACCCTGGACTCCGGTCGCACCCCCAGCACGAGCTCGCCTGCCGGCAGATGCGCGGGTTTGGCGGCATGATCACGGTCGATCTGGGAACGCGCGACAGGGCCGCGCAGGTGCTGGAGCGCACGAGAATCTTTTCGCTGGCGGAATCGTTGGGAGGAGTGGAGAGCCTGATCAGCCACCCGGCATCCATGACGCACGCGTCCGTGCCGCCCGAGCGCCGCGCCGAGCTCGGCATCACCGAAGGAATGGTGCGGCTGTCGTGCGGTGTCGAAGACATCGGCGACCTGATCGGCGACCTCGATCACGCCTTTGCCCGGTAAGCCGCGACCTCCGACGAGCCACCGCCCATGCCTAACCAACTGATCCAGATCGCGCCCGTGTCGTGGGAGCACCCCGCCGACCGCGCGGCGTTGAACACCCTGCGTGCGCTCCCCGGCTTCGACGAGTTGCTCCGCAAGGTCATGAGCCTGCTCGGAGAGCGTGGCGTCCGAAACTTGTTCACGGCCAACGCCGTGCGCGTTGGGCCGCGGCAGCGCCCGAAGTTCAACGCCCTCTTCGACGAAGTGCTGCACACCATGGACTGGCCGGAGCGGCCGGACCTGTTCGTCTCGCAGAGCCCCGTCGCCAACGCGATGGCGGTGGGCTTCGACAAGCCGTTCATCGTCGTCAATTCCGCCGCCATCGACATTCTCGACTGGGACGAGCGCCGCGTGCTCCTCGGCCACGAGTTAGGCCACGTGATGAGCGGGCACGCGACCTACACCACGCTCGCCATGATCATCCTCCGGATCGGGTTCAGCAACATCCCCGGCCTCGGACTGATCGCGCTGCCGGTTCAACTCGCGCTCTTGGAGTGGTCGCGGAAAGCCGAGCTCTCGTCCGATCGGGCCGGGCTCCTGGCCACCCAGGATCCAATGGCCTCGATGCGCCTGTTCCTCAAGTTCGCCGGCGGCATCACCACGGATGACGAGCTGGACCTCGACGAATTCCTCGCGCAAGCGCAGGAGTACGAGGAGCGCGGCGGAGCACTCGACGCGATTTTCCGCGTGCTCAACGTCGCGCTGCGGACCCATCCCTTCAACACCGTGCGCGCAGCCGAGCTCCAGCGCTGGATCCACACCGGAGCGTACGATCGCATCGTGAACGGCGACTACCCGCATCGCGGCGACAACGATCGTCCGCTCAGCGACGATTACGCGGAAGCCGCCGGCTATTACCGCAACGAGGCACAGTCGGCTGTCGAGACGGTGAAAGACGCGTTGCGCGGAGCGCGCGACGCGTTCAACAACGCCTACCGGAACGCGACATCCAAGTGAAGGTGATGCTCGTCGGCGGCGGCGCACGAGAACACGCCCTCGCCTGGAAGCTCACGCACGACGATCCATCACTCGAGCTGCTCGCGGCGCCCGGCAACCCGGGCATCGCGGAGCTCGGCCGCTGTATCCCCGTCAACGCCACGAACGTGGCCGCGTTGGTCGACCTCGCGGGCGATGAACGTCCCGATCTCACCATCATCGGACCGGAAGCGCCCCTCGCCGCAGGGTTGGCGGACGCCTTACGCGAGCAGCGCGTGTCCGTATTCGGGCCCAGCGCCGCGGCGGCGCGCATCGAGTCGTCCAAGGCGTTCGCGAAGCAGGTGATGCTGGACGCCGGCGTCCCCACCGCACGCGCGGAGCGCCACGTGCGGCCGGACGATGCCAAGCGCGCGGCGCGATCGTTAGGCGCACCGCTCGTGATCAAGGCGTCGGGGCTGGCGGCCGGCAAAGGCGTCGTCATCGCCCGCACGTTAGGCGAGGCCGACCGCGCGATCGACGCGATGCTCGTCGGCCGCGCGTTCGGCGACGCCGGCAACGAGATCCTGGTCGAGGAGTTCATGGACGGCGAGGAGGTGTCGCTGTTCGTGCTCACCGACGGAACGCGTGTACTGCCCATGCTCCCCGCGCAGGACCACAAGCGCTTGCTCGCCGGAGACGCCGGCCCGAACACCGGCGGCATGGGTGCGTACGCGCCGCTCTCGCTGGCGACGCCGGCGTTGGTCGACGAGGTCGTGGAGCGCATCGTCCGGCCGACCCTGCGCGCCATGCGCGATGCGGGCTCCTCCTTTTGCGGCCTTCTCTACGCCGGGCTCATGGTCGCGCCGGACGGCACCTCGCCGCGCGTCGTCGAATTCAACTGCCGCTTCGGCGATCCGGAAACCGAGGCGCTCCTTCCATTGTTCGCCGAGCCGCTCTTGCCGCGTTTGTTAGGCGTGGCGGCCGGCGATCTGGACGAGACGCCGCTCCGGTGGTCGGACCGGCACGCGGTGACCACCGTCGTGGCTGCCTCCGGCTACCCGGAGACGCCGCGGTTGGGCGACCCGATCACGCTGCCGTCGTCGACCGGCGCCGACGTGCACGTCTTCCACGCAGGGACTGCGCGCGCGGGCGACGGCCACCTGGTGACCGCGGGCGGACGCGTGTTTGCCGTCACCGCGGTCGACGACTCGCTCGCCGCTGCCCAACGCTCGAGCGTGCGTACGGCAGCGGCCATCCAATTCACCGGCAGCCAGTACCGCGCCGACATCGCGTGGCGGGAGCTCGAGCGCCATGCCGGAGCTGCCTGAAACCGAGACCATCGCGCGCGACCTGCAGCGCGCGCTCGCGGGAACGTCGATCGCCGGCGTGACGGTCACCCACGCCGATGTGCTCCGCGAAACGACTCCAGCCAAACTCCGCCGAGCTCTCACCGGCGCCACGATCGAACGCTGCTGGCGACGCGCCAAACTCGTCGTGTTGGATCTCTCGACCGGAAGCCGCCTGGTCGTCCAGCCTCGATTCACGGGCGCGCTCTTGATCGACGCCGGCGCGCTGCCGGAGCGCGAGCGCGCATACTCGACGCTCGCCATCCGTCTCGCCGATGGCCGCACTCTGCACTACCGCGACATCCGACGACTCGGCACCGTCACGCTCATGTCGCCCGGGCGTTGGGCGCGACATTCGGCGGCACTTGGCGTCGAACCGCTTGACCCTGCGTTCACGATTACACATCTATCGGGCGCTCTTCGGGGTTCCTCTCAAGCGGTGAAGAAGTTGGTGATGGACCAGCGCCGGATTGCCGGCCTCGGCAACATCTACGCGAACGAAGCGCTGTGGCGCGCGGGGATCGACCCATCGCGCGCCGGCCGAACCATTCGCGCCGACGAAATCGCTCGACTGCACGCGGGCATCGTGAGCGTGCTGCGCGAATCGATCGCCGCGCGCGGGACGAGCTTTCGCGACTATCGCGACGCGTCGGGTGAGCGCGGGTCGTTCGCGGCATTGCTCGACGTGTATGGGCGAGCGGGCCAGGCGTGTCATCGCTGCGGCGCGCGTCTCGTGGGCACCGACGTCATCGATGGCCGTGCGACCGTGTTGTGTCCCCGCTGTCAGCGATGAAGCGGCGATCTCTTCTCCCTCCCTGCACCGACGACGACCAACTCGCGCGCATGCGCGCTGCCGTGACCACGGACGCCCGCGACCGACCCGGCGTTTACCGCATGCACGGGAGTTCGGGCGAAGTAGTGTACGTCGGCAAGTCGAAGCGGCTGCGCACGCGGCTCCTCAGCTATTTTCGCGGCAAGTATCCCGAGGACAAGGGCGCGCGCATCATTCGCGAGGCCGTGCGCATCGACTGGGAGTACACGCCGAGCGAGTTCGCGGCGCTGCTGCTCGAGATGCGGCTCATCAAGCGGCTGCGCCCGCGGCTCAATGTGGCGATGAAGCGCGACGACCGGCACTTCGCCTTCATCAAGATCTCACGCGGACCCGCGGCCAAGCTGACCGTGGTGCGCGGCCCAACGGAAGACAGCGCCGCGTACTATGGCCCGTTCCAGGGCGCGCAGCGCGTGTCCGAGTCGCTGCGCGAGCTCAACGATGCGTTAGGCCTGCGCGATTGCACGTTCGAGCGGAAGATGCACTTCGCGGATCAGAGCGAGCTCTTTCACATCGCGCGGACGCCCGGCTGCATTCGCTTCGAGATACACAAGTGCCTGGGTCCGTGCGTGGGCGGATGCTCGGAGGGCCAGTACGCCCAACGGCTCGCGCTCGCCCGCGCGTTTCTCGATTGCACCGATGACACGCCGCTCGAGACGCTGCGACACGAGATGGAAGCGAGCAGCGCGCGCCTCGAGTTCGAACGCGCGGCAGCGCTGCGCGACAAGCTGAATCGCCTCGAGGAGCTCCGCGTGCAGTTTCTCAGGCTGCGCTTCGGCGTCGAATCGCTGACGTTCCTGTACACGGTGCCCGGCCACGGCGGCGACGACCGCGTGTACCTCATCCGACGCGGCCGCGTGCGCGACGAGCGACCGGCGCCGCGCACGCCCCACGACGAAGCGGCGCTCGAGCGGGCCATCGCCGACGTCTATGGTCCGGTCGAGCGCCCCACCACACGCGTGCCGACCCACGAGATCGACGAGATGCTACTCCTGACCTCGTGGTTCGGCAGGTTTCCGAAAGAAATGGAACGCGTGAGGCACGTTCCTCATCGGAGCGTCTTGTCCAAGTACGACCCGGTTGCACTATCGGCCGCGGCCCAGGAGGCGTAGCGCAGGAAGCCGTGGATCTCATCAGGGAGCACGAGCTCCTCGTACTTCACGCCCTGGGCGTCCAGCCGGCGAGCGAGATCGACGGTCTGATGAAAATGCACGTTGCGGTCGTCGTCGCCCTGGATGAGCAGCACTGGCGACTTCCAACTCGACATGTACGCGACCGGCGACGACTGCCACGCCACCTTCATGGCGGAATCGAGGTCGGCTTTCTCGTACTGCATTGCTCGGCGCGCGTAGAACTCCTGCACGTCCGCCATCCAATCGTGCACACCGTGCAAGTCCACGCCGGCAGCGAAGAGATCGGAATTCTTGGCGAGCGCCATCGCGGTGAGGAACCCGCCGTACGAGCCGCCCCAGATGCCGACCTTGGCGCCGCTCACCTCGGGCAGCGCGTGCAGGTACTCCGCACCCGCCTTCACGTCCAGATACTCGGACGCGCCGAAGCGACCCGCGTGCTCCGGGTGGTGGAATTCGTGGCCATACCCGATGCCTAACCGATAATTCACCGCCAGCACCACGAAGCCGCGCGACGCGAGGTATTGATTCACGGCGTACGAGTTCGAGTAGTAATCCATGTAGTGCCAGCCGAGCATCATCTGCCGCGGCGGACCTCCGTGGACGAAAATCACGCCTGGCGCGTGCGAGAGACCGGGCTTGGCGAACAAGTCGGCGTGCACTTCGGTGCCGTCCGAGGCATGGTACGTCACCGCGCGTGGAACGATCAGCTGCGCCGTCGGGAAATCGGACGGGATGCGGTCCGCGGCAATGAGCCGCGACGCGCCGCCGCCTAACGGAATCACGGCCGGCAGGGGCGGCCGCTTCGCTTCGGCCGAGATGTACGCCACCGTCGCGCCGTCGCCGGTGACCACCGGCCCCCATTCGAGGCCCGTGCCCGGCGTGAGGTCCACCGGCGCCGCTCGGTCTACCGGAACCTTGAAGACGTGGCGGCGCTCGATGTCATCGGTGCCCGTGCCCATGTTCGCAGAGAAAACGAGCGTCTTGCCGTCGAGCGACATCGCGATGTACTCCGCCATGCCACGACCAGGCGTGAGCAAGAGCGGCTCACCTCCGGTTTCCGCAACCGAATACAGATGCGGCCATCCGTCCAGATCGGCGAGGAACACGATCCGGTTGCCCGCGGCCCAGTGCAGATTCGCTTCGCCGTCGGTCGTGGGCATCGATCCGCGGAGCGTGTTTGGACTCTGCCATACCTGATGCGCGGCGAGCGTCTGAACGTTTGCTGCCCAGATCGCGAAGGGTCTCGGGTGCAGCTCGAGCATGGTCTCGGGCGCGCCGCCGTTGCCCGGCCGACGCACGAACGCGATCTGCTTTCCATCGGGAGACCAGTTCGGGCTCTCGTCGATCGACGTCGATGGCGACACGTACCGCAGCGGCGTCGAATCGTTGGTGAAAAGCGCGATGAATGAGTGGTCGCCGCGCGACGACACGAATGCCAGGGTGCTGCCGTCTGGCGACCAGACGGGTGAATCGCTCTCGCCGGTGGCGAACAGCAGGCGCTTGCCGGCTTGCGAGCCGTCGATTGGGACGACCCATATTTGGCTGTCGCGGATGTACGCGATGCGATCGCCGCGAGGCGATACCACCGGGAGATCGCCTTCGGCGAGTTTTTTGGGCTGTCCACCGCTCGACGGCACGGTCCAGATCTCGACCATGGGCTGCACGGGACTCGACGCCGGATCGGGCGCGAGCTTTCCGGGCGCCTCCCAGTTCGCGTCGTGGTCGCCGCCACGCACGTACACGATCGTGTTGCCGTCCGGTGTGAACGACAGGTTGGTGAGCTCCTGACCGTCGTCGGCCGTATAACTGGTCGCGCGGTGCGCCTGCCAATCGGGCGCCGACGCGACGTAGATGTTGCGGACGCCTCGTTCGTCGAACACCCAGGCGATGCGTGCACCAGTCGGCGCCGCGACGAGCGCCGAGGGATACGGATAACTCATGATCTGTTGCAGCGTGAACGAGCCGGACGCGCGCTGCGCGGCCGCCACGCCGGCGATGCTCGCGGTGATGAGCGCGGCCGCGGCGCAGACGAGCGGACGGCGGAACGGACTGTGACGCATGGCATCCCCTGAGTGAGAGGTCGTCGTGGGCGGGCGCCGCCCATGACGGACGCGACATTCTCGCGCCGTGCGCACGCCACGTCAACCATGCCGTTCGTCCCACCACGGCGAACGCGCCGCCTAACGGACTACCGGTCGAGCGGGATGATGGTCACGCCGGCGCGTCCGTTCGCGATCGTGAGGCGCCCGACACTCGGTACGAGGTCGAATCGCCGCGGGCCAGCGGCGCCCGGATTGACCACCAGGCGGCCGTCGAGCCACGTGACGAGTGCGCGATGCGTGTGGCCGTACACGAGGACATCGCCGGGATAGCGGGCCGCGAGCGGCTCGGGCCGCGGCTGGCCCAGCTCGTGGCCGTGGCTCACGTGGATCCGCACGCCGGCCACATCGCGCACGAGCGCCTGTGTCAGACGAGGGTCCTCGGGATCATCCGTGTTGCCGAACACCGCCTCGACCGGGGCAATGAGCGCTAGCTCGTCGAGCACCTCGTCGCCCCCCACGTCGCCGGCGTGCAGAATGAGCGAGACGCCGGCCAGCGCATCGTATACGCCGGCACGGACCAGCCCGTGCGTGTCGGCGATGAGGCCGACGACGACGGGCTCGTCGTTAGGCATCGACGCCGCGCCGCGGCGCCGCGTCGCCCCACCGTCCGCTCAGCCGGTGGTCCACGCCAAGGTGGTCGAGCACGCGCGCGACGATGAAGTCGACGAGCTCGTCGATGCGCGACGGGCCGTGATAGAAGCCCGGTGCGGCGGGCAGCACGATCGCCCCGGCGCGCGACACGCGCAGCATGTTCTCGAGGTGGATGACGCTGAGCGGCGTCTCGCGCGGGACGAGGATGAGCGCGCGCCGTTCCTTCAGGGTGACATCGGCGGCGCGCTCGATGAGCGAGCGCGACGTGCCGTGCGCAATGGCGGCGAGCGTGCCCATCGAACACGGGCACACCACCATCCCGCTCGAGCGCGACGAGCCCGAGGCCGGCGCCGCGCCTCGATCGCCGTCGTCGTACACGGTCACCGCCGCATCCCAGCGCGCGGCGCCAACCCGCTTCCGGAGCGCGGACGCGTCGGCGATGCCCGCTTCCATGCCTAACAAGCGCCATCCGTGCGACGAGACGATGAGCGACACGGGGCGGTGGGCCACGGCGAGCTGCTCGACCAGTCGCACGGCATACGGCGCCCCGGACGCCCCGGTGATCGCGACGACCACCGGCGGCACGCGGCCTTCGGTCACCGCAGCACCCGCTCGACGAGCACGAAGCCGAAGAACGTGACGCTGATGACGCCGTTCATGGTGAAGAACGCCGCGTCGAGCCGCGACAGGTCGCCGGGCTTGACCAGCGAATGCTCGTAGACGAGGAGCGCCGCGACCACGACGGCGCCGACGATGTACAGCAGGCCGCCGCCTAACGCAACGCCGGCAACGATGAGGCAGGCCACCGTCATGCCGTGCAGCACGCGGGCGACGCGGATGGCGCCGCGCTCGCCCAACGTCACCGGCAGCGAATGCAACCCGTGCTGCCGGTCGAAGCCGAGGTCCTGCAGCGCGTAGAGAATGTCGAACCCGCCCACCCATCCCATCACCGCGAGCGCCAGTAGGAGCAGCGCCCACCACGGCCGGCTCCAGGCGCCGGTCACGGCGAGATAGCCGCCCACGGGCGCGATGCCGGTGCCGAGGCCGAGGGCCAGATGCGCGAAGTGGGTGAAGCGCTTGGTGTAGCTGTAGAACAACACCCAGCCTAACGCAACCGGGGAGAGCCAGGCACAGAGCGGGTTGAGCTGCCACGCCGCGAACACGAACACCGCCGCCGCTACGGCGACCGCCGCCGCGGCCTCGCGCACGTCGATCGCGCCGGATGGAATCTCGCGGCGCGCCGTGCGCGGGTTCACCGCGTCCAGCCGGCGGTCCGCGATGCGGTTGAATCCCATCGCCGCGAAGCGCGCCGCCGTAAACGCGACCGCCACCCAGGCCACAGTCCGCCAGGTCACCGGCTGCTCGTAGCTCGCGAGCACCACGCCCACGAGCGCGAACGGCAGCGCGAACAGCGTGTGCGGCAGCTTGACCAGATTGACGTAGCGCGTCAGCCGTGACGTACCGGCGAAGGTCTGTCCCTCGCGCATGGGGGCACCCCCGGCCGTCACGCCGCGCACCGCGCGGCGTCGCGAATGCCTAACGGAGCGCTCACGAGCCGAGCGGAATGCCGAGCTCCGCCCAACGCGCGCGGACGCGGGCGTCGGTGGCCGGGTCCATCACGACCCGGCCGGGCCACGGGCGCTCGAAGCCTTCTTCGGGCCACTTCCGCGTGGCATCCAGCCCCATCTTCGATCCGTACGTGAACGCGCGGCTGGAATGGTCGAGCACGTCGATCGGCCCCATTGTGAATCGCGCATCGCGTTCCGGATCGAGATTGTTGAGCGCCACCCACCACGCTTCCTGCGGATCGCGCACGTTCACCTCCTTGTCGACGACCACGATCACCTTCGCCAGCGCCATCAACCCCTGGCCCCACATCGCGTTCATCACCTTGTACGCATGTCCCGGATACTGCTTGTCGATCGACACGAACACGAGATTGTGGAAAATGCCTTCGGCCGGCATGTGGTAGTCGACGATCTCCGGGATCGTCAGCTTGAGCAGCGGCAGAAATATGCGCTCGGTGGCGTGGCCGAGGTAAAAGTCCTCCATCGGCGGACGCCCAACGATGGTCGTCGCGTATACCGGATTTTCGCGCATCGTCACCGCCGTGACGTGCACGCACGGATACAGATCGGCGAGCGAATAGAATCCCGTGTGGTCGCCGAAGGGGCCTTCGGTGACTAACGGCTCGCGCGGATCGATGTAGCCTTCGATCACGATCTCCGCATCGGCCGGCACCTCGAGGTCGCACGTCACGGCCTTGGCGAGCGAGACCGATTCGCGTCGCAAGAACCCGGCGAACAGGAACTCGTCCACCGTCGGCGGCAGCGGCGCCGACGCCGCGTAAATCGATGCCGGATCCGCGCCGATCGCGATGCACACGGGCATCGTCTCGCCGCGCTCGGCCATCACGCGCCAGTGCGCCGCGCCGACCTTGTGCCGCTGCCAATGCATCGCCAGCGTGCGCGATCCCAACTGTTGCACGCGGTACATGCCCACATTGCGAATGCCGCGCACGGGATCGCGCGAGATGACCATCGGCAGCGTGATGTACGGTCCGCCGTCTTCGGGCCAGCAGGTGATGATCGGCAGTTTCCGCAGGTCGACTTCGTCGCCGCGCCGGATCACGGCCTGGCACGGCGCCGGTCCGCCACGCACGCGCGGCGGAAACTTGCCTACCTCGAGCAACCGGGGCAGCAGCGCGAGCTTCCCCACGATGCCCTCCGGCACCTTGAGCTCGAGCAGCTCCGTGATGCGTCTGCCGATGGCATCGAGATCCTCGACGCCTAACGCCATCGCCATGCGGCGCATCGAGCCGAACAGGTTGATGGCCACCGGGTACGCCGATCGCGAGCCGTCGCGCAGCACCGGGTGCTCGAACAGGAGCGCCGTGCCGCCGCCGGGGCTCTTCATCACGCGATCGGCGATGGCGCAGATCTCGAGGTCCACGCTCACCGGCGCGCGCACGCGCGCCAGTTCGCCGGCAGCGTCGAGGGCGGAGAGAAATTCGCCTAACGAGTCGAGGCTCACGCCGCCCTCTCGGCCCAGTGCACGGCCGTGACGCCGAGCGTGAGGCGCTCGTAGCGAACGTCCGACAAACCCGCCTGCGCCATGCGCGCCGCGAGCGCCGGCGCCGCCGGAAAATGGGCCACCGACTCCGGCAGATAGCGATACGCCGTGCGATGCCCGCTCACGACGCGCCCCACGAGCGGTAGCAGATGCCGGAAGTAGAGGCGATACACGCCGCGCACGACCGCCGACGGCGGCGCCGAGCAGTCGAGCACCACCAGCCGCGCACCCGGCCTGAGGACGCGGGCCAACTCCCGCAACCCGGCATCGATGTCCGCGAAATTGCGCACGCCGAACGCGACCACCGCGCCGTCCACCGATCCGTTGCCTAACGGAAGCTGCAGCGCATCGGCCACCACGGCGCGCACCGCCGCGGCGCCCGCCTTGGCGCGCCCGGCGCGCAACATCGCCTCGGCGAAATCGGCCGCGATCACGGTACCCGCGAATCCCGGACGCCGCGACAGTTCCACGCTCATGTCCAAGGTGCCGGCGCACGCGTCGAGATAGCGACCGCGCGGGCGACGCTCCCAGCCAAGCACGTCGATCGCCCGCCGGCGCCATCGCCCGTCGATGTTGAAGCTCAGCAGTCGGTTGAGGAAATCGTACGTCGGCGCGATCTCGGAGAACATCCGCCGCACGTACCGTCGCTTCACGACGGCGCTCGACTCCGCGCCACCGTCGACGTCCGCCGCGCCGCGCCCCGCGCCAGCCGCTTCGAGCGCTTCGCGCCGTTCCGTGTCGACCGCAGACATTCAGGAAAACTTGGGCCGTAGTGAAAGGCTACGCAAGCGCGATGCTGGATGCCCGAGCGTCGGCGCGCTAACTTGCGCGAGCATCGGCCGGTTGACCGTCTCGCACTCGATCGAGTTGCCGTCTTCCTACGATCTCTCGACCCTCCCAGATGCCGATGTCGCAACCCTCG
>Ga0075436_100002175_pt1 | contig 13510 bp, 14 predicted proteins | sample RhiMethybrSRZTD5_FD_75303 | JGI IMG/M metagenome (GOLD analysis project Ga0075436, IMG submission 75303) | Populus rhizosphere microbial communities from Tennessee, USA - Rhizosphere MetaG P. TD hybrid SRZTD5 | ecosystem: Host-associated > Plants > Roots > Rhizosphere > Soil | place: USA...
TCCAGGCGACCGCGCACCACGGCTCCTCGCTCGGCACCATCGCGCAGATGGTGCGCGCACTGCAGGCGGGCTCGGTGCACGGCATGATTTTCCCGGCGGGCTTTCTCTCGCCGGTGGTGCCGGAGCTCGCGATGTTCGACCTGCCGTTCCTGCTTCCGGGCGCGCCGGCCGAGATCACGCGCTTCGCTGCACAGAGCAAGGCAGCGGAGCTGATGAAGCAACGCGCGGCCGAGAAGGGCATCATCATCGTTGCCTTCCACGGCATTGGGCCGCAAAGCTTCCTCACCAAGTTTCCCGTGGCGAAGCTCGCCGACCTGCAGGGCAAGAAGTTCCGCGTCATCCCGTCGCCACCGCGCATCGGCGCCTACCAGGACTGGAATGCGGTCGCGCGGCCGATGGAGCTCGGCGAGGTGTACACGGCGCTGCAGCAGGGCACGATCGACGGCCTCGAGAACCCGCCGGATGTGATCTACAAGATGAAGCTCTACGAGCCGGCGAAGTACTACACCATTACCGAGCACTTCGCGTTCGTCTCGAATCTGATTCTCAGCAAGAGCTGGCACGACGCGCTGGCGCCGGAGCTGAAGGCCGCCGTCGATCGCGCCGCGCGCGAGACCATTCCCTGGACGGATGATGCGTACACCAAGTCGCAGCAGGATAGCCTCGAGGCCATGCGCAAAGTGGTGACGGTGACCCGCATGCCGGCCGCGGAGCTGCAGAAGATGAAGGACCTCGCGTTCAAGGGCGTCTGGGAGCGCATGAAGGCGGATCCCGCGCGCGGCCCGGTGGTGAAGCTACTGGCTGAGGACGTCGAGCGCTTCAACAAGAAGTAGCGATGCGGCGACTCGCCGCGCTTTGCGATCACCTCTCGGCGTTCGTCTGCGCTTTTCTCATCGTCGCGACCACCGCCGCGGTGACGGTCTACCAGCTCGGCATTGCCATTTCGTGGCTCGACGATCTGCTGCGCATGCTGCTCGTATGGCTGGTGTATCTCGGCACCGTATCGCTGTGCCTGGATAACGATCACATCTCGATGGATGCGGTGTACCTACGCCTGCCGGCGCGCGGGCGCAGGGTGGTCGACATTGTGGTGGCGTTATTGGGCGTGGGCCTGTGCGCGTTCACCGCCAAGATCGGCTGGGACAGCCTGCGACAGACATATACGTATGGCGAGAAGCTCTCGAGCGGCGAGATCCCCGCGTGGCCACGCGACCTGGTGATACCGCTCTGCTTCGCGCTCATGGCCATTGCCTATGTAAGCCACCTGGTAAAGCTGCTGCGGCGCCGCTGATGCTGATGGTCATCACGATCGCCGCGTTCGTGTTGCTCTTCGCGGGCATCCCGATGTGGATGATCTTCCTCGCGCTCGCCATCGCCGCGATGACGTGGCAGGGCGTGGCGATGGAAGTGGTGGTGCAGGGGCTCACCGGCTCGATCGACAAGCTGGTGCTTCTCGCGGTGCCCGGCTTCATCTTCGCCGGCGGCGTGATGGGTCGCGGCGGCATGTCGCGGCGCCTGGTGCGCTGGATCGCGGCGCTCATCGGCCGCGTGCCGGGCGGGCTGCCGCTCACCACGATCGGCGCGGCAGAGCTCTTCGGCGCGATCTCGGGCTCGAGCCCGGCCACCGTAGCGGCGCTCGGCAAGATCCTCTACCCGGCGCTCATCGAGGGCGGCTACAGCCAGCGCTTCGCGCTCGGCGTCATCACGTCCTCGGGCGCGATCGCGATCATCATTCCGCCGAGCATCTCGATGATCCTCTTCGCCGTCATGACGAATGCGTCGATCGGCAAGCTCTTTCTCGCCGGCTTCCTGCCGGGCATCGTGGTCGGCATCTGCGCCGCGGTGTATTGCATCTGGCATGCGAAGCAGCACGGCATTGCGAGCGGACGTACCTGGAGCGCGGCCGAGATCGGCGCGAGCACGAAGGACGTGCTGTGGACCCTCGGCGCGCCGGCGCTCATCTTCGGCGGCATCTACGGTGGCTTCATGACGCCGACCGAGGCCGCGATGGCGGTCTCCGTCTATGCGGTCATCGTCTGCGTGTTCATCTACCGGGAGCTCGGCTGGGCCGAAGTGTGGGCGATCACGCGGGAGACGGCGGTGCTCTCGGCCAAGATCTTCATCATCGTGGCCGCTTCCGGGGTCTTTTCCTGGGTGTTAACGGCGGAGAACGTGCCGCAGAAGGTCGTCGGGCTCTTCGCCGGCGAGCACGTCTCGCCGTTCATGATCCTGCTCGTCATCAATATCGTCCTCCTCATCGTAGGCATGTTCCTCGACCCGAACTCGGCCGTGATTCTTTTCACGCCGCTGCTCTGGCCGCTGGCGCAGGCCGCCGGCGTGGATCTCATCCACTTCGGCATCATCATGACGGTGAACCTGGCGATCGGCATGTTCTCGCCGCCCTTCGGGCTGAACCTTTTCGTGAGCTGTAGCATTTTCAAAGTGTCCTCCGCCGAAGTGGTCGCCGGCCTCGTGCCATTTTTCGTCACCTACACCGTGGCGCTGATGATCATTACCTATGTGCCGTGGCTCTCGCTGGTACTGCCGCGGCTGCTCTTCGGCACTTGAGCCCGCCTCGTAGGCTGCAGGCATAATCGCGGCTGGGGGACTGCGTTACCTCACATAACAGCGATAAAAAAGTGAGCTCCGCCAAACCGATCATCCTCGCCATCGACGACGCCGAGAACGTGCGGCGCGCGCTCGAGGTGACGCTCGGCAGATCGCACGTCGTGAAAGCAATGGCCGACGGCGAGGCGGCGCTCGCCTGGGCGCAGCATGAGCCGGTCCCCGACCTCGTCCTCATCGATACCGATATCGCCGGCGCGAGCGGCTTCGATCTGTGCCGCGAGCTGCGCGGCATTTCGGGCTATGGCAAGGTGCCGGCCGTCTTCCTCGCCGAGCAGCGCTTGGCCGCTCACCTGGTGCAGGCGTTCGAGCTCGGCGCCGTCGACTACATCGTCAAGCCGCTCGCGGCGACCACCTTCCTGCCGCGCATCCGCGCGCATCTCGCGCACCTTGCTCGCGAACGCGAAGCAAACCTCCAGGGCGCGGAGCAGGATCACGCGCGGCTCTTGCGCGCGCTGCAGGCGCACGACGGCTCGCTCGCCGGCAAGCGGGCGCTGCGCCTTGGCGAGTACGCGCGCGCGCTTGCCCAGGCGGCCGGCGCGCGCGATGTCGCCTGCGAGCTCCTCGCCAAGGCGGCCCCGCTCATCGATATCGGCAAGCTCGGCGTGTCGCCCGCGACGCTGGCCAAGGCGGAGAGCGCGCTCACGCCGCCCGAGCGCGAGGAGCTCGAGCGCCATCCCGCGCTTGGCGCCGAGATCATCGGCGAGCGCGACGATGCGCTCCTCAAGCTCGCGCGCACCGTGGCGCTGACCTACCGCGAGCGCTGGGACGGTAGCGGCTTCCCGGGGCGCCTGCAGGGCAACAACATCCCCTGGGCGGGCCGCGTGATGGCGATCGTCGATGCGTTCGAGAAACTGAGCGCCGCGCAGCGCAGCGAGGCGGCGATGTCCCTCGACGAGGCGCTCATCGAGCAGGGCGCGGGCACGCAATTCGACCCCGGGCTGATGCCCGCTTTGCGCAAGGCGCTGCCGGCGCTGCGCAAGATCCACGAGACGCACGCCGAGCAGGCGGGCGGTGCGGACGAGGACATCGTCATCGGCGGCGCCACGCCACCTGCCGCAAAAGCGGCGCCACCCGCGGCGAAGCCGGCGCCGAGCGCGCCAAAGCCGCCACCGCCGCCCGCGCCATCGGCGGCCGAGGTCGATCTCACCATGCTCGGTCCGCTGCGCGTGCGCAAAGCCGCGCCTTCCGGAGACAAGGTGCGCGAGGCGATCCAGCGTGCCGCCGCCAAGGCGCAGGCGGCGCGGCGCTCGAAGCAGGCGGCGGCGCCGGCACCAGCACCGGCCGACGACGTGCCGATACCGGAAGGGCTGCTTGCCGAGCCGCCGAGCGTCGCCGAGGCGCCGCCCGTCGTCGAAGCGCCGAGCGTGGTGCGCGAGCCGCCGCGCGCGGCGGCTACGCCGGCCGAAGAAAAGGGCGCGCCGAGCCCGGTCGTCGCTGTCGCCGTGAAGCGCGCGCAGCAGGCCGTGGCGGAGGCGCAGCTCGAGGCGCTGCGGGCGCGCGTCGCGGAGCTCGAGAGCGAGCGCGCGGCGGCGCACGAGGCCGCGACCCAGGCACGCATCGATCGCGAAGCAGTCGAGGAGGCGATGCTCCGGGAGATTGCGCAGTCGCAGCAGGTCGCGCGTGCCGAAGCGCAAAGCTTGCGTGCGCGCGTGCAGGAGCTCGAAACCGAGCACGCATCCGCGCAGGCGGCGCTCGCGCGCGCGCAAGCCGCGCTCGAAGCGGCCCTCGCCGAGGCCGCCGATTTGCGCGAGCGGCAGCTTGCCGCCGAAGAAGCGCTCAATGCCCGCGTGGAAGAGCTGCAAGGCGAGCTCGCGCCCGAGCCGCCGGCGATGGACGAGACGCTCGCGGAGCTCGAAGCGCTGCGCGCGCGCACGCTCGCACTGGAGGCCGAGCATCGCGTCGTGCAGTCCGCGCTCTCGCAGGCGCAACTCGATATCGGCCGGGCCCGCGCCGATGCCGAAGCGCTACGTGTGCGCGTGCGCGAGCTGCAGGCGGCGCAGGCGGCGAGCGCCGAGCAGCCGCAAGCGGCGGCCGAGCTCGAACGACTGCTCGCGCGCGTCAAGGAGCTGGAAGCCGAGCGGGCCGCCGCGCGTGAAACTGCCGAGCGCGAGAGCCAGGAGTTGCGCGTCCGGCTCGCCGAGCTGGAAAAGGATTATGTGTCCGCCCAGGCGCAGCTCGCCGAGGCACTGGACCAGGTGGAGGAGGCTCGCAAAAGCGCGGAAGCGGCGGAGAGCGAAGAGCTGCGCAGCCGGCTGAGCGAGCTCGAAAAGGATTACGTGTCGGCGCAGGCGCAGCTCGCCGAAGCGCTGGACCAGGTGGAGGACGCTCGCAAAAGCGCGCAAGCGCCAGAGAGCGAAGAGCTGCGCAGCCGGCTGAGCGAGCTCGAAAAGGATTATGTGTCGGCGCAGGCGCAGCTCGCCGAGGCGCTGGAGCAAGTGGAGGACGCTCGGAAGCGCGCGCAAGCGCTGGAGAGCGAGCGCGCTGCCGCCACGAACGACGCCGGCACGCTCGCCGAGTTGCAAACGCGCTGCGAGGCGGCCGAACAGGCGCTCGCCGATCTCCAGGCGCGCACGCGCGCCGAGAAGGCGGCGCGCCGCCGTGAACGCCGGCGCGCCGAAGAAGCGCTGAGCGAAAACGCGGCAGCCGCTGCGCAACAGTCAGCCGCGCCGGCCGCGCGCCGCTTGCTCGTCCCGCTCGTGTGCGCCTTTCTCTTCGGTGCGCTGTGCGCGGCGCTCGCCTATCTGTACCTCTTCGCGAAATGAAGGTCGCGATCCTCGACGATTATCACGACACGGTGCGCACGCTCGGCGCGTTCGGCAAGCTCGCCGGCCACGACGTCAAGGTGTGGAACGACCATGTGCAGGACATCGATACCCTCGCCGCGCGGCTGCAAGACACCGAGGCGCTCGTCCTGATTCGCGAGCGCACGCAGATCCGCGCGCCGCTGCTCGAGCGGCTGCCGAAGCTGAAACTCATCAGCCAGCGCAGCGTCTACCCGCACATCGACATCGCGGCGTGCACGCGCCTGGGCATCGTCGTCTCGTCCGACATGCATCCCGGCACGCCGTCCTATTCGACGGCCGAGCTGACCTGGGCGCTGATCCTCGCCGCCGCGCGCGAGATCCCGCAGAACGTCGCGGGCCTCAAAGCGGGCAAGTGGCAGACCGGCATCGGCAACACCATCCGCGGCAAAACGCTCGGCATCTACGGCTATGGGCGCATCGGCTCGGTCGTCGCCGGCTACGGGCGCGCGTTCGACATGCCGGTGCTCGTCTGGGCGCGCGAGCCCGCGCGCGAGAAAGCGAAAGCCGATGGCTACACGGCGGCGCCGAGCAAAGAAGCCTTTTTCGAGCAATGCGACGTGATCACCCTGCACATGCGGCTCGTAGACGCGACGCGCGGCATCGTCAAGCGCGCGGACCTCGCGCGCATGAAGCCGAGCGCGATCTTCGTCAATACGAGCCGCGCGGGACTGGTCGAGCCCGGCGCGCTCGCAGAAGCGCTAAAGGCCGGCCGTCCCGGGAAGGCGGCGGTCGATGTCTACGAAGAAGAGCCGGTGCTCGGCGCGAAGCACCCGCTCATCGCCATGCCGAACGTCGTCTGCACGCCGCACTTAGGCTACGTCACGCGCGACGAGTGGGAAGTGCAATTCGCCGATATCTTCGAGCAGATCCTCGCCTTCGCGGCGGGACGGCCGATCAACGTAGTGAACCCAGATGCACTGCAGCGCGCACGGTCCTGATCGGCACTTGGCGACGATTGAACGGCACATTGCGCACCGCTAGCACCGGAACGTACGGCCCGTAATAGCTGCCGACGCGATAAGCGTCATAGAAGCAGTCGGACGATGTACACGCGCTCGCCCCATAGCTCGCGGTCGCGGCCATCAGCCGTTGCCGCTGCAGCCACTCCTGGTCGAGCGCGGCGAGCCGGCGATAGACGTCCACCGGCGGCGGTGCGGCGTGCGCGCTCGGAATCACCGAGATGCGATCCTCCACCGCCTGTACGCGCGTCGTGGCCTTGCGAGTGGCTGGCGGCGTATTCGAATAGTTGGTGACGCCGTTCTCATCGACCCACTTGTAGATCTCGGCTCGCGCGAGCGGCGCGGCGGCAGCGAGAACGAGGATGAGCGCATAGCGCGTGAGCATGGCGGAAGCGTAAGCCGGGCCGGCTGACAAAAGCCTTGCGTCAGCGCTTGCGCCGCGCTTTCGCGGTCGCGGCATCGAGCAGCACCTCGGCGGCGGCGCGGGCGGCGCGAGCGACGCTCGGGTCGTTGCGCACCAGGGCCGCCGAGATCGCGCCCTCCACGAGCAGTTGCAGCTGCAGCGCCAGAGCCGCCGGATCGCGCGCGCCCACGCGCTCGACGAGCGTGCGATACCAGGCAAGGCGCTGCTCCTTGAACTGCATGGCGATGTGCGTTGCCGCGTGCTTGCGATCGCCCAGCTCCGTGACTGCGTTTACGTACGGGCAGCCGCGGAAGCCGCCCTCGGCGAACATGCGTTCCATGCGATCGAAATAGCCGAGGATCTGCTCGCGCGCCGGCGCGTCGGAGGGCGGCACGTGCTTGAAGCGCGCGGTGAGGTACGCGGCGACCAGGTCGTCCTTCGTCGGATAGTGGTTGTAGAGCGTGCGTTTGCTGACCTGCGCCGCTTCGGCGATCGCGTCGACGCCGACCGCGCGGATGCCCTGCGTGTAGAACAGGCGATCGGCGGCGGCGAGGATGCGCGCGGCGGGGGTGGCGGACTTATGCACAGGTCGGTTTACCGGGCACTTGACGGTACTGCCGAGTTTACCGGATTATCGGTACACCGAACGGTTTACTTCCACAGGACAACGATGACCGCCCAGCGCCGCGCCATGCTGCTCCTCATCCTGCTCTCCGGGCTGATCATTTCGCTCTGCATGGGGCTGCGGCAGAGCCTCGGTCTATTCATGCGGCCGATGACGCTCGATCTCGGCATCTCGGCCGCCACGTTCGGTTTCTCGATCGCGCTGCAGAACATCGTCTGGGGACTCTCGCAACCCTTTGTCGGCGCGGCGGCCGACCGCTATGGCCCGCGCCGCGTGCTCGTCGCCACCGCGTTCGCCTACGCCGCGGGGCTGCTCCTCATGCTCGAGGCGGCCGCCTTTCCGGGTGCGCTGCACGTTGCCGGCCTCCTCGCCGGCATCGGCACGGCGGGCACCGGCTTCGGTGTGCTGATCGGCGTCGTGTCGCGCTCGACGCCGCCCGAGAAGCGCAGCCAGACGGTGGGCCTCGTCGCGGCGGCCGGCTCGCTCGGCACGCTCTTCCTCGCGCCGCTAGGCCAGTGGCTGATCAACGATCACGGCTGGAAAGCGGCGATGCTCGCTTTCGCGGCTGTCGCGGCGTCGATGGCGGTCTTCTCCCTGCCGATCCGCGAGCAGACATCGCCGCTCGCGCCCGTGGCAAAGCAGAAGCTCGGCGATGCGCTGCGCGAGGCGATGGGGCATCGCGGCTATCTCTACATGACGCTCGCGTTCTTCGCCTGCGGCTTCCAGCTCGTCTTCATCACCACGCACCTTCCGGCGTATCTGCAGCTCTGCGGCGTCAATCCGGCGGTCAGCGCGAGCGCGCTCGCGCTCATCGGGCTATTCAATACCGTGGGGACGTACGCCTTCGGCCTGCTCGGCGCGCGCTACAGCCAGAAGCATCTGCTCGCGCTCATCTATCTCCTGCGTACGCTCTTCATCGTCGCGTTCCTGCTCGTGCCGGTCACCGCGACCTCCACGCTGGTGTTCGCCGCTGCGATGGGCTTCCTGTGGCTGGGCGTCGCGCCGCTCGTCACGGGCATCATCGGCCGCGTGTTCGGCCTCGTGCACTTCAATACGCTCTACGGCATCGTGTTCCTGTCGCATCAGCTCGGCTCGTTCTTCGGTGCCTGGATGGGCGGCATCGTCTACGACCGCACCGGCAGCTACAACGTAGCGTGGGGCGCGCTCATCGTGATCGGCGTCACCGCGTTCGCGCTGCAGTGGCTGATGGACGAGCGGCCGCCGCGCGAGCGCGCCGGGCTGGCGACCGCCGCCGCGTAGAAAAATATTTCGTACTTAGTACGGAATTCGGTTAGGCGAGGCCTTCGACCACGCGCATGTCGCGGTCGGCGCCGTTGCCGAGCGCTTTGAGCGCCTGCTGGTAATCGGCGCTGTCGTGCGCGGCGAGCGCCTTCTGGACGCTGTCGAACTCGACGATTACCACGCGTTCCTTCACGCCCTGCTCATAGGTCTGCGCGGGCGAGCCGCGCACGATGAAGCGGCCGCCGGCTTTCTGGATCGCCGGTCCGGCGAGCTTCGCGTAAGCCGCCCATTTCTCCTGATCGTTGATCTTGCGGTAGCAGGTGACCAGATAGCCCTTCGCCATGCATTCCTCCCGGTGGAATTAAAAGCGTCAAGCCCGTTGCGGGCCTGACGCCGATATTGTTACTCGTCCTTGCCCTTCTTGACGATGTTCTTCAGGTCGCCAACGCCTTTCTGCAGCTTGCCTTCGCCTTGCTGGGCGAGGCCCTTGGCCTGCTCGGAGCGGTTGTTGGTCATAGAGCCGATCTTTTCGCGCGCCTTGCCGGCGATGTCCTTCATGTGGCCCTTCGCTTGATCCTTGTTCATAAGCTCTCCAATTTTCCGGACGAAGCTGTCCGTATTCGTCTGGAGCAGGCGACGTGCCTACACGCCAGGAGGGGCTTCCGGCTGCGCGGGGTAGTGTTTCGCCGCCGGATCAATGTAGGACCAGGGCTGTGCGCTGTTGGTCCAGATGTGCGCCGTGATGCGCAGGCGCGAGGGGTCGTCGAGCGTGCCCGCGCGCACGCCGATCACCTCCGGCAGGTTCTCGCGATGGCTGTAGAGCGGCGAGCCGCAATCGCCGCAAAAATAGCGAAACAGCGTGCGGCCGCTGTCGGCTTTCTTCGCATAGCGCTTGGGCGTGCCGTGGGTAATGCTGAAATTTTCGCGGCGTACGAACGCCACGACCGCGCCGTGCGCGCCTGAGGAGCGCTGGCAGTCGCGGCAATGGCAGGCGCGCAGTTCCTTGATCGGTACGGCGATGCAATAGCGGATCGCGCCGCAGAGGCAGCCGCCGGTGTGCGAGGTCGTCATGGTGCAGTTACGATACCTGAATGCGCTCGCTAATAATCATTCTGGCGCTTGCCTTCGCCGGCAGTGCGAGCGCGCAATCGTATCCGGCGAAACCGGTGCGGCTGCTCGTCGGCTTTGCGCCCGGCGGCGGCACCGACATCATCGGCCGGCTGCTCGCGCAAAAGCTGACCGAACGCTGGAGCGAGCCGGTCGTCGTCGAGAACAAGCTCGGCGCCTCCGGCAACATCGCCGCCGAGGTGGTGGCGAAGAGCCCGCCGGATGGTTACACGTTGCTGATGGCGTTTTCCTCGCACGCGAGCAACGCCGCGCTCTCCAAGCTGCCGTTCGACATCAAGAAGGACTTCAGCTCCATCACGCTCGTGGGCTCCGGGCCGGCGCTCATACTCGCCAATCCGGCGCTGCCCGCGAAGACGCTCGCCGAGCTGATTGCGTACGCGAAAGCGCATCCGGGCGAGATCAAGTACGGCTCCTCGGGCGTCGGCGGCCCCGTGCACCTGGCCGGCGAATTGATGCAGCACCTTGCCGGGATCGAGATGGTGCACGTGCCCTACAAGGGCATTGCGCTCGCCATGACGGCGATTCTCGCGGGCGATATTCAGATCACGTACGCGACGCCGCTCTCCGCGTACCAGCACCTTAAGAGCGGACGCCTCGTAGCGCTGGCGGTCGCGGCGCCGAATCGCTATCCGACACTGCCGGAGGTGCCGACGGCGGCGGAAGCGGGCCTGCCCGGATACAACGTCGACTTCTGGTACGCGCTGATCGGCCCGGGCGGCATGCCGCGCGCGCTCGTCGATCGTATCCAGCGCGACGTCGCCGCGATCGTCAACGCGCCGGCGATGAAGGAAAGCCTGCTCGCGCAAGGCGTGATCGCGGTCGGTGGCAAGCCCGATGAGCTCGACGCGCTCATCACGCGTGAGTACGAGCAGTGGGTGAAGGTGGTGCGCGCACGCAATGTGAAGTTCGAGTAATGCGCATCATCGTCGCTGCGCTGTTGGCCGCCGTTGCGCTGTGCGCGAGCGCACAGCCCTACCCCTCGCGCGCGATCAAGTTCGTCGTGCCCTTCCCGCCGGGCGGCGGTGTCGACATCGTCGCGCGCGCGGTGGGCGAAAAGCTTTCGCCGCGCCTCGGGCAGCCGATCGTGATCGAGAACAAGCCCGGCGGTGGGACCACCATCGGCACCGATGCCGTAGCGAAGAGCGCGCCCGACGGTTACACGCTGCTCGTCTCGGGCATCGCCAGCCAGGCGATCGTGCACTACATGAATCCGCATCGGCCGTTCGACTTCGCGCGCGACTTCGCGCCCGTCGCGCGCATCGCGGACGGCGTGATAGCGTTCGTCGTGCCGGCGTCGTCGCCGGCGAACTCGGTGCGTGACTTCGTCGCGCTCGCCAAAGCGAATCCCGGCAAGCTGACTTTCGCCTCCTCCGGCACGGGCGGCATCATTCATCTCACCGGCGAGATGTTCAAGCAGGCCGCAGGTATCGACATCACCCATATCCCGTACAAGGGTACGACGCAGATCCTGCCCGACATCCTCGATGGCCGTGTCGATCTCGCGCTCGATAGCGTGCCCGCCTATCTGCCGCATATCAAAGCGGGGCGCGTGAAAGTCTTCGCCGTCGCCTCGCGCACGCGCTCGGCTCTATTGCCGGAGCTGCCGACGATGGCGGAAGCCGGCGTGCCAGGCGTCGTCGCCGCGACCGATTACGCGCTCTACGCGCCTGCCGGCACACCGAAAGACGTGATCGCGCGCCTTTATCGCGACACCGCGGCAGTGCTCGAGTTGGCGGACCTGCGCGCGAAGCTCGCGACGCAGGCGATCGAAGTGCGCGGCGGCACGCCCGAGGCGCTCAAGGCCGAGCTTTCGGGCGAGCTCGAGAAATGGGGCCGCGTTATCCGCGCGGCCAACATCAAGGTCGAATAGGAGGTTAATCGCATGGCGACGCAGAAAAAGCCGGGCTTTCGCCTGGGCATCTACATTTGCAAAGAGCTCGAGATCGTCGATTTCGCTGCGCCGTACGGTGTGTTCTCCGTGGCGCGACGCTTCGATCCGGAGCTCGAGGCGTTCTTCGTCGCCGAGGCATTGCGCCCGGTGAGCGCGCAGGCGGGCTTCACCGTCCTCCCGAACTATTCGTTCGTCGAGCGTCCCGACATGGACGCGTTCCTCATTCCGGGCGGCTACGGCACGCGCGCCGAGATCAACAACGCACGGCTGCATGCGTTCATCCGCGAGTTGCCGCAGAAGACGCTGCTCGTGTCGGTGTGCACCGGCTCGTGGATCTACGGCCGCATGGGCCTGCTCGATGGCCTGCCGGCGACCAACCGCAAGGAGCCCGATCGCGTGGAGCAGTCGGCGGGCGGCAAGGTGCCGATCGATCGACTGGCGGAAATCGCGCCGAAGTGCCGCATCAGCCGCGCGCGCGTCGTCGACGCCGGCCGCGTCATTACCGGCGGCGGCATCACCTCGGGGATGGAAGTGGGCTTCCACCTGCTGCGCCGTGCCGGCTACGACGACGCGTTCATCGCCGAGGTGGCGCGGGTGATGGAGTATTCCAAGGCCTACGAGCTTTACAAGAGCGACCTCGAATACGCGACCTGAACCTCGCTATTTCGTGGCAGGCGCATCCGGTTGCCCCGGATGCTGCTTGGCCGCCGGGTCGATGTAGGACCACGGCCGCGCGCTCTTCGTCCAGATGTGAGCGGTGATCTTCATCGGCGGCGCTTCGTCGAACGAACCAGCGCGCACGGTGAGGAACTCCGGGTTCTGCTCACGCTGGCTGTAGATCTGCGAGCCGCACTCGGCGCAGAAATAGCGATGCAGCGTGCGCCCGCTGTCCGCGATCGCGGTATAGCGCTTCAGCTTGCCCTTGGTGAGCTTGAACGCCTCGCTCGGCAGCATGGCGTTGACGGTGCCGCCGGAGCCCGAGATCTTCTGGCAGGCCTTGCAATGGCAGGGGCGCAGCTCCGTGACGGGCACGCTGATCGAATAGCGGATCGCGCCGCAAAGGCAGCTCCCCGTTAGCGCCGGCATATGGTCATTCCTTTTGCATCGTTTGCATGAACGTTATGGTGCCCCAATATTCGAACTCCTATGGCCTACCGCGCAGACATCGCCGTCCTCTACGAACATCCCGAGTGGCAGAAGCCGCTCTTCGCCGCGCTCGAGCGCCGTGGCGTGCGCTACGCGAGCGTCGATCTCAAGCACGCCGCTTTTTCCAGCGACGACGTGCCGCTCGCGCCGCTTTACTTCAACCAGGCGAGTCCGTCTGCGTACGTGCGCGGCAGCACGCGCGCCGTGCCTTACGCGCTCGCCTACATGCGGGCGCTCGAGATCCGCGGCGTGCGCGTGCTGAACGGCTCGGCCGCTTTTTCTCTTGAGCTCTCGAAAACGGCACAGGCGGCGCTCTTGCGCGAGCTCGACATTCCGGCGCCCCGCACTTGGACGTTCAACGACGCCGCGGCGCTGCGCGCGCGGGCGACTGAGCTGCCGTTTCCGCTATTGCTCAAGCCGGAGCAGGGCGGTAGCGGCGCGCGCATCCAGCTGATCGAGCGCTTCGCGCAATTGGAGAAGCTGCTCGCCGCGCAGCCGGACTATTGGGCTCCGGACAATCTGCTCCTCCTGCAGGAATACTTCCCCACGGATCCGGAGCGCGGCATCGTGCGCATGGAATTCCTCGGCGGCGAGCTCCTCTACGCCATGCGCGTCATCTCGCATGGGCGCTTCAACTTGTGTCCGTCGCCCGTGTGCAACCCCGACGATGGCGACGGCGTGTGC
>Ga0075436_100002176_pt1 | contig 13509 bp, 15 predicted proteins | sample RhiMethybrSRZTD5_FD_75303 | JGI IMG/M metagenome (GOLD analysis project Ga0075436, IMG submission 75303) | Populus rhizosphere microbial communities from Tennessee, USA - Rhizosphere MetaG P. TD hybrid SRZTD5 | ecosystem: Host-associated > Plants > Roots > Rhizosphere > Soil | place: USA...
CCCGGGCGGGATTTAATTCTGCGACCGGCATTTCACGGGATCGATCCGCGCAAAACCAGGAAATTGCTCCCGGAGGGTGGCCTACTCGCGGGTACTTCTGATAGGGGTCGCCAACGTGTCGGGCCGGTCCCGGCGGAACCTCGATCAGAGTTTTCTCAGGAATTGACGATAAGCGCCGTTGTTGAACGTGGTCCACGGTTCAAAGCCCCTCTCCGTATATAGCTGGTACGCGAAGTCGATGTTCGCTTTGCAATCCAGCAGGTCTCGAAGATTGACTCCTGCGCGTTTCAAATGCACCGTGTTGATCTGGAAGTAGCCCCAATCGAGCGTGCCGTCGGAGTTGTAATGATAGATCTCGCAGGCGCCGCGCGGGTTTTCGGCACGTTGCACCGCCAATGCGATGCGGCATGCCGACCCGAATTTGTTACAAGCGTATTGCTGGTAGGCCGTCAACCTGCGGCCAAATTGATCGGCTTGGGCCGCGCCTGCTTCCTCTGCCGAATCTCTTGGGGCAATTACCAGAGGCCACTGGATTCGCATGCGCACTGGTGATTGCACCGTGAATGTGTATCGGGCCTGCAGCACGACTGCGGCCACACTGACTCCTCCAGCCAAGAGGAGAAGCAGTCCCAATCGCCTCGCCAAAATTCGTTGTGACTTCGATCGCCTGCCACGCGCCCGCTTCGGTGCCGTGGCTGTCAGAGACATCGGATGGCACCTGTGGATCGCCGGCATGCCTGGGCAGAGACATTTCGTGAAGACTGTTGTATTGATCGCAAAGGAGAAGGACCTCGCTGAAACATTCTTCGATCAGATTACTACAGCGGCTTGAGCGGATCGGATTGGTGGGAAACGGCCCATGCCATGACGCAAGCCGACTTGCGGACCTATCCGGCGGCGCCACCTTTGTCCGAGTGGCCGACCATCCGCCCGAAATTGCTATCCCATGTTGGCGAATGCATCAACATGGGCTTTGAATGCTATGCCCACTGCTCCGCTAGCATAGGCCTTTTGCACTCATGGTGGGGACTGCTTTGTCTGAATTTTGGGCGAGTGACGGCGCATCCGTCCCCTACTTTTTCAATGTTAGGATGGCCTGGGATGGAGCAGATTGTTTCACTGGTCCGCGATTGCATGCACTCGGAGGCCGATGCCGGCTACCCTTTGCTGCGCCAGATTCCGTCGACCCGAGCGACGGCTTGCTTCGATTATCTCGACAGCATCTCGCCGGCCGAACGGGAGGAATTGCTGGACGCGCGCGCTCGGGTTACCGCGCTGGGCTTTGTGCTTACGCCGGCTGCGCAGCAGGAGATTCTGCAACTGGTGGACTCGAAACCGGCCATGATCAAGTACCGCGATGCCATGTTGCGGGGACCGCTAGCCATGGGCCTTCGCTATCAGAGCATCCGCATGGCCAAGGCGGTGCTCAGTGACGCGGAGTCGGTCGCAATGATGCGGCAAACGCGTTCAACGCTGGGCTACGTGCCGCGCGACGATGCCCCCGTGCCGCTGGTGAACGATGCCGATGTGACTAGGCTTCATCCGGCGAAGGCACCGCTGCTGAAGAAGCTTGTGAAGCCGCTCTTGCAGGGTTTGCTGGGCGCCAAGGAAGAGAAGATGCCCGGTGGCACGATGAAATACGACGGGGCTTTGGACGGAACTTCGGTGAAGGTGCGTGTCGATTACGCCGGGCGCGATGTGCAGATGATCTACTCGGTTTCGATTCCCGATCCAGAACGCAAGGTAGTGCTGATCGGTTCGGGCTACGAGCATTTCTTCGGCATGGGCGGCGGCTGGGACTACATAACCGAAGAGAACGCAGAGGCGTCCGTCGGCTTGTTTCCGGAGTTGCTGTGTCGAGTGGTGGCGCTGCGGAACGAAGTCGCGCGGCTGGTTTAGTTCCGGCGGATGTGTAGGCGCTCAACGAGTAGCGCCTGGATGACGCGCCACTCGGAGAAAGCCGATGCTGAGCTCGCAGAACGGGATTAGGAGCGAGAAACGCACTTGGCTCCGCGAATATTGATTCCGGGACCGGCGGCTATTAATCTTGTGTGCCCCGGTCAGGGAAGGGGGCAGTATCCAGATCGGTTTGCATCAACGCCGCCGGGTTGATCCATCCACCAATAACAGAATAGGGCGACGATGTCCGCCATTATCGGAATGTATTCGAACGCCGCCACGCAACACAAGGAAAGCGACCTGAGCCGGTCACTTGTCCAGGATGCCGATAGTTCAGGTGGCGCGATCCTAAACCCTACGTCATTTTTTTGGCGGGGGACGGCGACCTGAATCGCGGCCGGGATATCGTACTAAGGGCGACTCTAAGGCTTGCCTTCAAGCTGGATTTCTTTAGCCAGTCTTTCGGACTCTTGCATCATGCGCTCGAAGAGGCTGCGCGTTGTTTCCTCGTCAGGCTGGGCGAAACCTTGCTCCTGATTGCAGTGCTCCGGATCGTTTGGGTACACTTCATAGGCCGTAACGACATCACCTAAAACCTGTCTTCGTGTAATTGCCATCGCCCTCTTATTCTCCCACAGATCATCATCCAACCGCGTCCAGCACGGATTTCAGGAACTGGACGTTGGCATACCTGGTCAACGCGTCGATTGACTTATTGTCCAGCGCGTCTAAAAGCTTGGCGTTCAGTCGATCGAAAGCGCCGACGTTGACGACGCCGTACGGGTACGGGCCGCAGCAGTCCTCGCAAAGCGGAATGGAGAGCAGCCAAAGGTGCTGCCGGCTGGTATCCTCGTTGTCAAACGCGATGTACGCGTAGTTCTGCAACGAGTCTTCCACACTGCGGCAGAACTTTCGGGGTTGTAGGCGTTTGGCTGCGCGGCCAGCGATCCCGTCGCCGACGGCGAGTTCCAGGCGCCAATACGCAGCGGGGACATTCAAGCCGGCGACGACGCGCAGAACCTCGTGTGGCGGAGGCCCGGCCACGTTCTCAATCGCCATCAGGCTCAGGTCGAGCTGCTGAGGATCGATCCTCGCGTCAGCGCCTACCTTGACCTTGACCAGGCATTGGTTGACTTCGGCGATCACCTGTGCCCCGAACTGGGCGAGCGCCTTGAGCAGGCCCTCCTTTCTGGTCGCCTCGGCGGGAGTAGGTTGGGCGGTGCCGTCAAACAGTGGCCGTGTCGATAGAAGTGCGCGCCGGCTCTGTTCGACGATCGCCATTTGTGCAGCCGGTGACTCCGGTGCGCCGGACGCGCTTAGCCGCCAGGAAATGCGGTAGGCCGTCCACGGCGCCGGCTCCGGCAAGTGCAGAAATGCCGCCTGCAGTAGAGGCGAATAGTAGAAATGCCGCTTCACTTCCATCGTGATATGTTCATCGTAAACTTCCACGTCTTCGATTTCGCTGTCGCTGCGGATCAACTGAAATGCCTGCACAGTTACAGGATCGTTAGGGCGTAAACGCATCACCTGCGGGAAGCGGAGCATCATGATCAACTCATCCAGCTTTTCCCAACGGATACTTTTTTGCAGGTAATCTTCGTCGTCGCTGTTTTCCCTTTCCGTGCGGCGATATTCCTCGACGTTCATGCTATACACGTTGAAATCGATGCTCCGAAGAACCATCTCCTCCGGCTGCTCGGCGGTCGGCGGAATTCCGAACAAGGCCGTCTGGCGAACCAGCCGCGGCTTGCTCTCATCCTCCCTGAGAATTACCTTCGCACTGGTGCGGTTCGGATCGGGTAAATACGGCGAGGTGTGCCCGGACTGGACCCAGGAAGGCCTAAGTGCATAGACGTTCTCCGTTTTCGAGCGCGCCGACGTGATCGTAAAGAACGCCATCTCGTTGGACGCGTCCCCGTCCTCGTTTATGTCCACATCCAAGGAGAGGCGCGAACATTGGAACACGGTCTCCCGCGCGAGCTGCGCGCCGCGCGGGTCGGAGGATCGCCGGAAGTTGGCGGGAGGTATCCAAACAGAGAGCGGTAGCTCTTTTTCCACGCGCTGCTCGTAGAACTCGCGGAGCAGAGCATGCGAGACATGCCGGTCCGAGTCCGGCTTGACGATGCTCGAATGATTCGTATTCGGCATCCGCCGCGCCGGGAGGAAGTAACGTCCGGCAGAGTCGGCAGATACAATCCGCGGCATCAGATTGTTCAGCAAACCGAGCCAACGGTAATATACGACGAACCGGTGCTCGCACGCCTCCATCCCGGAGAACTCGCGAATGACGTGGCGCCCGACCAAGTCGCTGAAGCGGACATCGAGATCGTTGAGAATGTCGGATTTCCAGGCAAGCTGCCGGCCGACCTCATGCTGCAGGAGTGCGACCGGGTTTCCGAGAAAGTTCGCGTAGCTCGAGCCAAGGGACGGCGAGGCCATGAGCAGTAGTCCGATCTTCTTGTTCCGAAAATACCGCTGCCAGCGCTCGATCATGTATCGCGTCACGATCCCGCCCAGGCTGTGACAGACAAAGACGAGGCGGGGATGGTCGAGGACGGCCGGATGATCTTCGGCCGCAAAGAGAGCTGAAAGCAGTTCCTGGGCGCAATCGGCGAGACCAAAGTCGGTGGAATCGAAGGCAGTGTAGTATCCGCCGAGAAACACGCTCGATTCTGCAAAGGTGTTGTCGTTGACCACCAGATCGGGCCAGAACGTTTTGGCTTTTTTGTTGTACCAGCACGTCAAGGCATTCGACAGGACGCCGTGGACGAAGATAATCACCGATCCGGTACCGCGATAAGCACGCCAAGAATTATTATTGATCTTGAGAGCCGGCACAGCGTCCGCGAGATCCGGACTGATGTGTAAGATCGACATAAATGCGTCGAGTAACCATGAATTATATCCAAAAAATGGCCCAGTTGAATTATTCGTCCGCACGTCAGGACATCGGTGTCCCGAGTTTCAGAGAATGAACAGATAGCCGCGGATGATGGTAGCTCTGAAGCTCACGAAAAACGATTGCGGTCCCACCTGAACCTCTACGAAGCCCTTGATCCAGCGCACGGGCAGCGTGACGCGTCGTTCGAAGGCTTCGCTGGATTCGGCCGCGACTTCAAAGCCTGCCTTGCTCACCGTGAGGCGCGCGCGTTCACCGTCGCGGAGTTTCGCCAGAGCGGCTCGCATCGGCGGATTGAAGTCGACGTTCGCGGTGCCGGGCTCAAGCCGGTCCGCATCAAAGGCGTTACCCAGAAGATCAAGGCGAGCATAGACGCCGCAGCAGGCGGAAAAGCCCTCGAAACGCAGTACACCGCCTCCACAGGTAATCACGGGATCGCTGTGCTGAATCAGCCGCTGCACCATGGCTGGCGGAGTGTAATAACGCGTCCGCACTACTTGGGCGAGGGTCAGCGCCAAGTCCGCTCCACGTCGCGGCGCGGCGAGACAGCCGGCGAAGAACGGAGCGGTGGGAGCGCTCGAAGACGAAGCCGCGAGGAAAATCCCGGCGGCGCTTACCAAAGAGCGAGCGGCGTATCGTTATTAATCTGGATTAATCTGGCGGTTCACATCCGCGTCGACCTCAAGGCGTTTCTCTGCGCTAGCCGTTTTCGACGCGCGCCTTTATATCCGAATACGCCATATCGATGAGCCTGCTTAGGGCTGCGGCGTTTGTGGCCGTTCCCGCTCTCAGCTTCACATGGCGCATGAACTTGCCGGTGCCTTGCAACAAGCGGGCCGGATCCGGCAGCGCTGCGCCGTGAAAGAACCCCACGTTTACGTGCGAGGTGAATACATTGACGTAGCCGAAGGGCGCATCTCCCAGACATGCAACCGGATAGCCGTCATGCAAGAGCTCTCGAACTTCGTCTCCGCATTTTCGCATCACCTCAAACCACTGATGCGCGATGGCTCCCAATTGGGGAATGACCGGCGGCGCGAATTGGCCGGCTATCTTCGAACTTTAAGGGCTTGTTTTGTCGTTCTTGTGGAATCGGAACTTTCTCACTTGCACAAACGAAGTCGACTCCCTGGGCACGTCGTGCGTGAGATCAACTGATAGTAACAATCCGCCTGGCCGCCCACGCAGTGCACCAGATCCTGTATACAGTGTGGAATCTCCATTTTGCAAACAGTCACGAGTCAGACGCCGGACCTTCACTTCGTGGAGGAGCATGCCTGGTTGGATGTTGGTCTTTTTCTGAATTCTCTGCTGGTGGGTATACTGGAGCCGGTTCCGTGCTCGACGAAGACGGTGAGATCGATGACTCTGTGCCGCGCGACTCGACGTTAGAGCTCACGCCGGTTGGCTCTGTCCGCTCGCTTCTCACGTTTCGCCCGAAAACATTCCGCGTGGCATCAGCGGCGCCAAGGGCGGATATCGATGTGCCGAGCTGCTCCAAGGCATCCAGTCCGAGAGCCTTCCGCAGGGTATCGGCGCCGCCGAGTACAGACATCGATGTGCGAAGCTGCTCCAAGGCATCCAGTCCGAGAGCCTTCCGCAGGGCATCAGCAGCGGCCAGGCGAAAAAGCTCACTGCTTCGCCACGGAGTCAGGTCGCCTTCCCGGCGAGTTGTTAAGATCTCTTCGGAAGCTGGAATCGGCTGAGAAGGGGTCATGTGTTCTGAGGTATTTCCGACACTGATTAGAGAGGTAACCTCCTCAAGTTGCCCGCGCAACCTCGCAGTCTCACTCGTTTCTGAAATCTCATGGAGCACCGGGTCTTCCACCGTCTTACCCAAGCGCTTGCTCACGTCCTGCATGAACCGCTCGGGCGTGTATAACGAGACTGGTTGACCAGCGGAATCGTAGTACTCCCGTCGCAACTCCGGCCGCATCGATATCGTTTTTCCGTGAGATCGCCAGATCCAATCTTCTTTGCGGTCATCGGTTACAAATACGAGTGCGCACTTATTTGCCCTTCCATGTCTAATGACCTCCTTCCATAGCACCAGATCGCCATAACGTTCCGGCACGGGCTTCTTAATGTCCTTATAACCGGGAGGGATCTCCCTTAGGTAACGATCTTCCCCTTCCTTGTAGATCTGGGCTAATTCGTCTGCTGAAAATGGATCGCCTACTTGGCCTTCGATTACCTCATGAATCGCCGGTAGCACTGGATCATCGGTGAACCCCGCATCGTATTGCTGCGACCCTTCGAGCACTCTTGTCCGAAGCGCCAGGAGTGAGTTCTTGAGCGTCGATAATAGCTCTGACCTGTCGATGTAGGGGTGGTGTTTGTGGGTAAGAACTGCCTCGATCGTAGGGCTGACCTTCTCAATCTCAGTATCGAGCGCGGCCACTATTTTCTCCGCAATCGCAAGCTGCTCGGCTATGACTCCGGGCCGATTGCGGTGGAATTCAAACGCAACCTGATACGGAATAAACAATTGCTTCCGGACTAGGCGCAGAAGCTCAATGAACTTGAGCCTTACAGGTTCTGAGTAGCGATACAAATGCAGCAGCACATTTGAATCTAAAACGTAGATGGGACCATCGAGTGCTGAAGTCTCCTCTGCCGTCAGCGGGCAAAACTCACGAAACTCTTCTCTTAACGTTCGCATGAAAGTGTCGGAGCTACGGTCGCTCGAAACAGACAACGCGGCACGACAGCCTATTGTATCGACAAGGAGGGACCGGCAGGGTATGCCGGCGACAATCGCACTCCGACACTATGAGCACATCGTTAGGAGTTTAGGAGTAAGCGAAAACGTTTACCATTTCTGCTGGCCTCTGCTTGCTCAAATCGCCGCTTTCACAACGAATCGGATCGGATCCATCGTGGTTGGCTATTTCAGCTCTTTGATCGGGCGGAGTTTACCCGTCGCATCCCTGAAGTGCCAATAGGGCCATCCACCTGTTGGCCGATAAGTTCCTGGTGGGCTTCCCTCGACGACATTGCGCACGTCCAGCATCGCGTTGCTGGGTGTTTTCGGGCCGTTCCCGAGAACTTCGATCGTTCCGTCACAATACATCACGCCTTGAAACTTTCTCATGTTCGCAGGAAGCGCAGCTGGATTGTAGTACGACAAGCAGTTCCGCCCATCCCAAGCGCATTCCACATCGAGTGGGAACGAGACTCCAAATGACTGTGCCTTTTTGGACAGGTCCATAGGTTCCTCTTTTTGACGCCGTGACGCTCTGCGCCGCTCAAAACCTAATATACTGTTTCGTCCGCCGTAGTGCAGACATGTGATCTCAAGCAACCCCTCCGAGACGGTCTTGGCGCGCGCTCTCCAGTTCCGTCCGAATCGTCGATCATCCGAAGTTAATCCACACGGTCGAAAAGTCGACTCGTGGAACTGCCGGCGACTGGTGCGTGGCAACCGTGATTACACGCTGGTCGCCCAAGCGTTTGTGTAAATCGCGCTCCGTTCAGCGAGAGAGCGCACGTTCGGACAGAGAATAGCGCCCGATGTGCGACATTATCGCTAGCTGTTTCTGCCGCATCCCGAAGACGTACCCAGATCTTGCGTCCACGTTATCGTCGGCGTACAATTTCTGCTCGCTATAATCTCTCCAAGTGTTTTATCGCAAGAGGCCCGGAGGCGTGTTGCGAGCCGAGCTAACGGACCAGGAGCAATTCCGATGAGGTTTTGGAAACTTGTCGTGGCTTCCGTGGTGCTGGCCTGTATCGGAGCTCCGCAGGACCTCGCGCCGGGTGTGCTGTTGCTGGCGCGCCTCAAATCTCATATGCGCGAGGAACTCTCCCATATACCGAATTACACCTGTCTAGAGACTATCGCCCGCTTTCACAAAGAACCCGGCCCTCCCACGCAAGTCCACAAATGGTTGAAGCCGCTGGACATGGTCCGACTGGAAATCGTCTATAGCAATCACCGGGAGTGGTACGGCTCGCCGGGCGATCGGAACTTGAGCGTGGACAATCCCGTCGCGTTCGTTGGCAGCGGAATGATCGGAAATGGAGCTTTTGCGTCGACGCTGAACAATGTTCTTGAGGGAGCCAGTTTCACGTATCGCGGCGAGGAAGCCTGGGGCGGCCGGATGGCCGTTAGATATGACTTTCGCTTACCCCGACTGCTGAAGGGGCTTACGATTTCCATCCCGGGCGGTAAAGGCACAGTTGGCGAAGAAGGATCACTCTGGGCGGACCCGCAATCGCTCGACCTCATCCGTCTGGAGTCGCGCGCCGATGAGATCCCACCCTACCTTCCGTTGGAAGAGGCGAGTACGAACGTGAACTACGCTCGTATGCGGATCGGCAGCTACAATGCGCTACTGGCACAGCAGGCCGACTTACACATGGTGGACGCCACGGGTGTCGAGGATTTCGATCGCCTCGAATTCACTCACTGCCGTGCGTATTCCGCTGAAAGCGTGATCCGCTTCGATAGGGACCCTCAGGAACCGCCGAAGGCTTTGCCGGCAACATCGCCCCCAATTCCCTCTCCCCCGGATCGCGCCAGCCAGTCCGTTCCAGCGTTGCTGCTAATCACCGTGCAACTCACAACATCGATTTCAGACAAGGACACGGTAGGAACACTAATCGAGGGCAAAGTCTCCGGTGACGTTGTGTGCAAAGGGAAGATTCTGATTCCGAATGGCTCTATCGTCCGTGGACGAATTCGACGCCTTGAGCGGTACGAGGGGGGTGCAGCCTTCATCGTGGGACTTGAGTTTACGGAAATGGCAGTGCGCGGCGGTGGACCGCTGCTGTTTTACGCCGATCTTCTACGCATTGATAAGAACCCACGCATCAAGCCGACTCGTTCCGAGCGGGTTCTCGTGCGCGATGGGAGTAGAACCCAGACCAGGGACGAGACCATCACTCTGCCTGAGTTGCCCGGTGTGGCTTCCTTCTTCGTCAGCGGCATGACCTTCACGATTCCCAGCAGCTTCCGTATGGTTTGGAGGACACGCGGACCTATTCGGTGAGATTGACTACGAAATGGGGCGCGCAGGCTCACATTCGGGGGGTGGAGTCGCAAGTTTGCAAATCGGCTGAGAAAATGGAAGAAAACTCTTCGACGTTTCGTCTCAATTGCAGGTGATTAATCTGAGTGATCGCGAGATCAGCGCAGAGATCATCGCATCTTGCCGCTTGGGCGATCGGGACGCCTTCCGTGCGCTCTACGACGTGTATAAGGACCGTGTGTATTCAATCTCGCTCTATTTTTTTCATGGTGATCAAGCCATGGCTACTGATGTCAGCCAGCAGGTCTTTCTAAAATTGATGACCAGTATTGGCCAGTTTCGTGGGGACGCGGAGTTCTCGACCTGGCTGTACCGGCTAGTTGTAAACGCATGCATGGACGCAGTCAGGCACAGCAAGTCGGAGGCTATAATCTCGGATCGCTTCCGTATGGAAGCATTTGCCGGGACCGGCTCGCAGGAGGAGGACTACGCGCGTGCAGAGATGGCGAACTCGGTTCGGGCGGCGGTGTCGGCTCTGCCACCGAAGTTCCGAATCGCGGTTTTGCTGCGGTATTTCGAAGATCTGTCCTACGAGCAGATGGCGGAGGCTCTACATTGTTCCATGGGGACGGTGGCTTCGAGGCTGAGTCGGGGGCATAAGATTTTGGCGGAACGGCTGAAGGGCTTGATCAGCGCAAAGAAATAACGATGTTTACGAAGCATTTTTCCGGACAGCTTGCGTCTTATATCGACGGCGAACTCGCGCAGCGAAAAGTGCAGCAAGCCGAACTCCACCTTGGACAGTGCGCGCGTTGTCGGACCGAGTGCGAACAAGTCAGATATGGAATGGCGGTCTTAGAACATCTGCCGCTGGTCGAGGCGCCCGAAGGGGCATGGGCGTCGATCGAGGCAGCGTTTCAGCAAAGTCGATCACGCACGACGGCGACGACCGGGCGGTGGCGCTTGGCCTTCGCCGCAACCGTAGTGTTGGTTCTGGCCGGCGTTGCGTACTGGGCAGGGGTGCATCAGTCCGGGATGCGGTGGGAAATAGTGCGACTCGCTGGTTCGCCGATCGTGGGCGCGAAACAAATCCGCGAAGCCGGTCGGGTTGGAGCCGGCGAATGGATCGAGACGGATTCGCGGTCGCGCGCTGCGGTCAAGGTTGGCGAGATTGGGTCGGTGGAAGTAGGGCCGAACACGCGAGTGCGTGTGGTGGCGATGCGACCGGACGAACACAGACTCGCGCTCTTGCGAGGAGAGATCCGAGCGAGAATCTACGCGCCGCCAAGGCTGTTCTTTGTGGACACTGCGTCAGGCACGGCCGTCGATCTTGGCTGCGAGTATGAGCTGAAAACCGATGAGGACGGTTTCGGCATGCTCCGCGTTACAAAGGGCTGGGTATCGTTTCAGTGGAAGGGGCTGGAATCGCTCGTGCCGGCCGGTGCGAGCTGTCGGACGCGACCGCATGTGGGACCGGGTATTCCGTACTTCGATGACGCGTCAGAGAATCTGAAACAGGCGCTAGAGAGCTTCGCGTTCGAAAAAGGTGGGAACGAGACGCTGAGCATCGTTCTTACCGAATCTCGCGCCCGCGATACGCTCACGCTCTGGCATCTGCTCTCGCGCGTTGAGGTAGGTGATCGCGAGCGTGTATACGACCGCATCGCCGCTCTGACACCCGTCCCGGACGGGGTTTCGCGTGAACAGGCGCTGAAATTGAACCCTGAAACGCTAAAACGTTGGAAAGAAGAGTTGTCCTGGACGTGGTGAGCCGGGAAGAAAACTGGCGGACGTGCGTCTAACGGTTCCGAAAGGAGTTTTCGATGTTGCGACTTGGCATTACGGTCTTCACCGTGGCGGCATTAGTGCTCGCTGCAGGGTTTACCTTCACGATCGGCAGCCCAGTGGCATCCCAGGATTATCAGGCAAAAGCAGCCGCGTTTGTCTTTCGCACCGAAGGCTGCGCGGAGCCTGCGAAGGCACAAATCAGCGGGACTGCGGAAGGGCTCGTAAAGGGGGCGAGGCGGTCGGTTGTTCTGAAGGTCACGGCAATGACCAAGCCAGGCGTTTACGCCGTGTATCAGAACTGGCCCCCTGAAGGCGAGTGGGTTGTGAATCTTAAAGGCACGTGCACCGATGCGAGCGCCGGCGCCATTGTTCCCATTGGCCCCAAGGGTTTCATCAGAGAATCCTCGAAGTTCTTCCAGCGGCCGGCCACTAACGCGGAGATCGAAACATCCTTAAGAGCACTTGCAAAGGGAGGGAACAAATGAAATTCGTGATCCGACTTATGCCGGTTGTTGCGCCGGCTCTTGCCCTTTCCGCCGCTATGTTTCTGAGGGCAGCCAATACAGATCCCACGGGGCCCAGCGACCTGACGGTTCACGAGTGGGGAACGTTCACGTCTGTTGCCGGCGAGGATGGCTCCGCCACCGATTGGGATGCCCTGGGTTGCAAGGACGATCTCCCCGGATTCGTCAACGACTTTGGATATCGCGGCTTCAAGTGGAGGCTACAGGGAACCGTGCGCATGGAGACACCGGTGATGTACTTCTACAGTTCGCGCGAGCTGAATGCGCACGTGAGGGTCGCATTCCCCCACGGGCTCATCACCGAATGGTATCCACAGGCCGAATACGAGGTTTATAAGAGGAGTAGCATTGACGGCTCCATGCGCCGGCTGGAAGCAAATCTGAACGGGATTGACACATCGCTCAGAAGCATAACCGGGGCAATCGAGTGGAGGAACATCAAGGTTCAACCGGATACCTCTCCCGCGCTGCCAATCGAGAGCGGTATGAGCCGCTACTATGCTGCACGCTCAACGGACGCCGCTCCGATCACGGTCGGCGATCAGCATGAAAAATTCCTGTTTTATCGTGGCGTGGGGCGCTTCCCCGTTCCTCTTTCCGTCCACCTGGCTGCGAATGGCAAGATCGTGATCGAAAACCGCGGCCACGATCCCGTGCCCAGCGCAATCCTGTTCGAGAATCGTGGAGGACGCCTGGGGTATCGCAACGCGGGCGCTATAGAGAAGGTCGTCACGCTCGATCCGCCCTCGCTCGATAGCTCCTTTCCGGCATTGCGGTACGATCTCGAGGCCGCGCTGGTTTCGCAAGGCCTGTTTCCGATGGAGGCCCAAGCGATGGTCGAGACTTGGCGAGATTCCTGGTTCGAGGAGGGCTCACGGGTAATCTACCTTGTCCCTTCGCGCGCGATCGATGCCATTCTTCCGATCCAAGTCGAGCCGGTTCCGTCGGAGACCGCAAGAGTGTTCGTTGGCCGGATCGAACTGATTACTCCTGAAACGAAGCGTTCAGTGGAAGAAGCCATTGCCAAGAGCGACTCTTCCACCGTCGATCGCTATGAACGTTTCCTTGACCCGATTCTGAAGCGTATTTCGTCCGATAGCCCCTTGAAGGCCAGTCAGATCGAGCAGTTCCGCCAGAGCATTCAAAGGTCTTTCGGCACTGGGAAATGCCGCTAGCCCAGCATGCGGAGGGCTTGATGCACAATCGGTCCAACCACCATGACAAACAAGCCGCGGTCACCGCGCACTATCTCCTCTTTCTGATTGCACAAGTCGAGCGCGCGGCGTTATGGGGAACGAAGCGCTAACGCACATTATCGGCTATTTCGCCCCGATCTTGCCGTCGCTCCTCGTGCATCAGCGGAGCGCAATTGCAGCGGACTTGCTGACCATGCTCCATGCATCGCCCTATCGCACGGAAAAACCGG
>Ga0075436_100002178_pt1 | contig 13504 bp, 14 predicted proteins | sample RhiMethybrSRZTD5_FD_75303 | JGI IMG/M metagenome (GOLD analysis project Ga0075436, IMG submission 75303) | Populus rhizosphere microbial communities from Tennessee, USA - Rhizosphere MetaG P. TD hybrid SRZTD5 | ecosystem: Host-associated > Plants > Roots > Rhizosphere > Soil | place: USA...
TTCCGGGCGTCCCCCACGATGGCCGCGATCTGGCTCGGCAGCACCACGGGGAGGAGCGCGCCCCATTCGAAGTTGTATGCGAGCCAGAAGCAGGAGATGAGGATGTGGTCACGATCGTTCCGCCGGGTCCGGGGGCGCTCGAACGCCACCTACACGCCTTCCCGATGGATCTCGCGAAGTGGATTCCCGCCCCACACGGTGCCCGCGGGGAGGGTCTTTCCCTTGGGAAGGAGCGAGAGCGCGCCCAGGACCGAGCCCTCCTCCATGATCGCGCCGGGGAAAACGACGGAGGATTGCCCCACGGTGCACCGGGGCCCGATCCGCACCGGTCGGATGCGCAGCACACCCCGCTCGCCGACGTGGCCGATGATGACCGCGTCGCCTCCGACGAAGGCGTTGTCGCCGATCTCGATCAGATCGAAGTCGAACATATTGCTCGTGTTGATCAGCACGTTCCGGCCGATGCGCGCGCCCATCATGCGAAAGAACGCGTTCAGGACCGGCATGCCCTTGATGTGGTCCAGGATCAGGATCTTCGCCAGCCCCACCAGGGAGCCCAGGAAGGCCCATCGGATCGCATAGGAGGAGATGAAGGGATAGTCGCCCTCGCGGCTTCGGAACCGGATCAGGTGGCGGATCAGGATGACCAACGCCAGATACGCGAGGCCGAAGATGAGGTAGCCGATGCCGAACGCGAACGCGAGAAGGAGCGGCGAGCCCGAGGGCCAGAAGATCTTCACGAAGAGCACGGCGGGCAGGAGTGCCGCGCCCACGACGAGGAACTGGAAGATGAGGTAGAAAAAGGACGCGAGCCGAAGGCCCAAGTCGAGCAGGTGTTTCATCGTCCCCTCCCGATCGTGACGGCGCATCCTAGCACACCCGATCGGGTGTACCATGATGTCCGCGATGGGGGACACTCGACATGCCCGCGAATCTGACGCCCCAATACAAAGAAGCCGAGCAGCGATTCCGCCAGGCGGCCACGCACGAGGAGAAGCTCGAGACGCTGCGTGAGATGCTGGCGCTTCTCCCCAAGCACAAAGGCACCGAGAAGATTCAGGCCGACCTCCGGCGGCGCCTCGCCAAGCTGGAGGAAGAGGGCCAAAGTACCAAGCGCTCCGGCCCGCAGCGCTTCGATCCGGGCCACGTGCCGCGGGAGGGCGCCGGACAATGGGTCCTCATCGGCGCGCCCAACGCGGGCAAGTCCGCGCTTCTGCGCGCCCTGACCCACGCCCACCCGGAGGTGGCGCCGTATCCCTTCACCACCCGCGTGCCGCTACCCGGGATGATGCCCTTCGAGGATGTCCAGGTGCAGCTGGTGGACACGCCGCCGGTCGCCCCGAATCACACCGAGAGTTACCTCGCCAATCTCGTGCACGGCGCGGACGGCGTTCTCCTCGTGCTCGACGTGACCGCCGACGACGTGGAGGCGAGCGCCCGCGCGCTCCTGGCGCTGGCGGAGAAGGCGCGCGTCTGGCCGCGGGACCGGCCCCTTCCTCAGGACGCGCCGAGCTTTCTCGCCGTGAAGCCGGTCTTCGCCATCGGCTCCAAGATCGACCTCGATCCGGACGGCGTGTTCCTCGCGCTCGCGCGCGAGTCCGTCCCCGGCGACATCCCGCTCTACGGAGTCTCGGCCGAGCACGGCGCGGGGCTCGAGGATCTCCGTCCGCTCCTCTTCCGGGCGCTGGGCCGGATCCGGATCTACGCGAAGGAGCCCGGGAAGAAGCCGGACCGGGAGCGCCCCTTCGTTCTGAAGCGCGACGCCACCGTGCAAGCGCTCGCGCTCGCCGTTCACAAGGATCTTGCGGAGCGCGTCACGTACGCCCGAATCTGGGGAGGGACGGCGCGGTTCGACGGCCAGCAGGTGGACCGCGATCATGTGCTCACGGACGGGGACGTGGTGGAGCTGCATTCCTGAGCGGGGCCCTTCTGCCCTCAGCCCTTTAGCGGACGATGCAGCGCTCGCAGGCGATGTATCCCAGCTTGATGTAGTAGGCCGCGATGTGCGCGTTCTGGTCCGCGTCCTTCTCCCCGAGCGTGCTGCTCGGCGTGCACTTCACGTGGATCTGGATTCCGTCCGGATCCGAGGCGCGGGACACCGAGTAGCCGAACCGGATCCCCGACCCCTGCGCGACGGGCGACGGATCGGACGTATAGCTCGGAGTCTCGTACGTGACCAGCGAGGAGTCCGTGACCGAACGCAGCTTCATCGTGCTGTAGCGGTCGATGAATTCCTGGGCGCGGTCCCAGGTCTTGATCGAGCGGTCCCGGGGAACGAGGAACGTGAGCGGGGTGTCCATGGCCAGCCGGAGCCCCGCCTGCTCGTCCGCGGAGAGCTGGAACACGGCCGAGGACGCGCAGGAGAGCGCGGTCAGGGCGAGGGCGCAGGCGAGGGCCGCGCGCAGGAGGAGCGGTCGCACCGTATGATCTTACCCTATAGTTTCCCCTCGAACGTGCCGAGACTTGTAGCTCGGAGAGGACCCATGAGACGCCTCGCATCCATCGTCATCGCCCGCAGACCGCTCTGGATCGCCGCGATCCTGCTCTTCGTCGCGGCCTTGGCGGCGCCCGCGCGCGCGAACGTGGGCGCCGAGGGCGAGCCCACCTTCGGGATCTCCGGCTGGTTCAAGAATCCGCCGCGCCTCAACGAGGAGGCCACGCTCCTGGTCCGGATCTGGGGCGGCGACGCCTACGACCACCCGTCCACGAGCAAAGGACGCATCTCCATCCCCGAGGGAATCGAGATCGTTTCCGGAGACACCGTGAGCGTCGCGCGGGTGGACCGGCATTCCCGAAGGCGCGCGGAGCGCGTGGTCTCGCTGGTCCTCCGTCCCACGCGGCCCGGAAGCTACGTGATCCGCGGCCGTCTCGAGATCGACGCGGGGGAGGAGCACGGGACCGACCAGACCGACTTCGACCTACCCCTCACGCTGGAGCAGGACGCGCCGGTCCTCGTCCAGGCTCCGCGCGTCACGCGATACGAGAACGTGCGCCACGGGCAGAGGTACCGCTACGCCGGGCGTTACCTGGTGCCGATCGACAGCACGCAGGCCCTCCTCGAGGAGGAGATCACCGAAAAGCCGAAGCCGACCGTGGAGGGGGTGGCGTCCTGCCACGGCTGCGCGGGGCCGCCCAAGGTCCTCGTTCCGTTCGTCGTCATGGTGGGAAGCGACGGCCGGATCCGGGACTCGCGATTCCTCGACATCCAGGAGGAGGGGACCACGGATCCCAACCTGGTCGCGGCCGCGAGCGCCGAGCTCTCCCACTGGCAGTTCGAGCCGGCCAAGGCCGGTGTCTTGCCGGTGGCGGATTACGTCGTGGTCCGCGTCATGGTGGAGGACCGGCAGCCCTAGGGCATCTCCCCGCTCAGGATCTGGGCGAGCTTCTTCGGATCGATGTTTCCCCCCGAGACGACGCAGACGATCTTGGATCCTTCCGCCTCGCGCTTCAAGGCCGCGGCGACCGGCGCAGCGCCCGCCCCCTCGGCGACCACGTGGGTCCGCTCCACCAGGAGGCGGATCGCCGAGGCGATCTCCTCGAGGGACACGACGATTGATCCCTCCACGAGGCCGCGCACCATCGGCCACATCTCCGGGAGAACGCTCCTTCCCCCGATCCCGTCCACGAAGCTCGGCCGGTATCCGATCGTCCGAGGCTCGCCCGCGCCGAGCGAGGCCGACAGGGGAGCCGCGGTCTCGACTTCGCAGGCGTACACCCGTACGCCCGGCCGCTTCGCGAGCGCGGCGATGGCGATCCCGGAGATGAGACCCCCGCCGCCGTAGGGCACCAGGATGGACTCGACGTCGGGCAGGTCCTCGAGGATCTCGAGGCCGATCGTGCCGTTGCCGGCGATCACGGCCGGGTCCGCCACCGGGTGGATGAAGAGCCCTTCTCGCCCCGGGTCGCCGTGCTGCTCCAGAACCCGCCACCACGCCTCGAAGGGGACCTTCACGGCCTTTCCCCCCAGGCGCTCGATGGCGTCGAGCTTCGTCTGCGGAGCATGGTCGGGAACGATGGCGGTGCAGGGGATCCCCATCGCGCGCGCCACCCAGGCGACTCCCTGCGCCATGTTGCCGGCGCTCGCGGTGTAGACGCCCTTCCGGAGGCGCTCCGTGCCCGCGAGGCGCATGGCGTTCGCGGCGCCCCTCAGCTTGAAGGAGCCGATCGGCTGGAGGTTCTCGAGCTTGAGATAGACGCGCGCGGGAAGGCCCGCGACCTCCAGCGGGACGAGGGGGGTGCGGACCGCGGCGCCCGCGATCCGCTCCCGGGCCCGCGCGATCTCTTCGGGCCGCGGCGGATCAAGGGCCTGGATCACGCCGTCCTCCCAATTCCAGGGCCGTGCCCGCGCCGCGCTCGAGCGCCTTCCGGAAGATGGCATGCGCCGCGGCCAGGTCCTCGACCGCGATCCCCAGCGACTTGAAGAGCGTGATCTCCTCCGGCGAGCGGCGCCCCGGCACCGTTCCCAGCAGCGCCGCGCCCAGCTCGCCCACGATGTGGTCTTCTCCGATCGCGCCCTCCGTCATCGGGATCAGAAGATCGCCGGCTTCGTGGAGCGCCGATTCGCGCAGGTCCACGTAGACCCTCGAGCGGACGACCGCGGGCGTGTCCAGCTCGCGCCAGGCCGCGAAGCAGGCGCCCACCGCGTTGATGTGGGCGCCGGGCGCGATCCACTCGCCCCGGAGCACCGGCTCGCGCGAGGAGGTGGTGGTGCAGATCAGATCGGCGTCCGAGACCGCGGTGCGCGCGTCCGCCACCGCCTCGACCGGGCAGCCGAAGCGGCGCGATTCGCCCTCGGCGAACGCGCGGGCCCGCCCGGGATCGCGGCTCCAGACGCGGACGCGGCGCAGGGGGCGCACCGCGAGCATGGCCTCGAGGTGCGTTCTCGCCTGCACGCCCGAGCCCAGGATCGCGAGATCCCCCGCGTCCGCGCGCGCCAGGAGGCGCGTCGCCGCTCCGCTCACCGCCGCGGTCCGGATGGCGGTGATGGAGGTGGCGTCGATCACCGCGAGAAGGGCGCCGTTCACGACGTCGAAGAGGAGCACCACGCCCTGATGGGAATCGTACTCGGTGCCGTGGTTCCCCGGCATGACCGTGACCACTTTGAGGCCGAAGGCGCGCGGCGCTCCGAGGTAGGCGGGCATCAGGCCGAGGAGGCCGGTCCGGTCGGGGAGCCAGACCATCGAGCGGAGCGGAAGCACGGCGTCGCCCCGGCTCGTCGCCCGGAGGGCCTCGGCCATGACGTCCACGCACTCCTTCATCGGGAGAAGCGCCGGCACCTCCCGCTGCGCGATGACGAGCGTTTTCATGTCCCGACGAGGGCCCGGCAGACGCGCTCCGGGTCCACGTTTCCTCCCGACACCAGGGAGACCGTGAGCGCGCCTTCCGGGAGGCGCACCTTGCCCGAGAGGAGGACCGCGGTCGCGGCGGCGCCCGACCCTTCCACGTAGAGCTTGGCGCGGGTCAAGAGCAGGCCCATGGCGGCGATGATCTCCTCTTCGGTGACGGCGACGATCTCGTCCACCAGACGCCGCGCCGCCTCGAGCGGAATCGCCCCGACGAACGGCGGTGTCATCCCGTCCGCGAGGGTGTTCGCCGGACGCGGGACCGGAACCGGCTTCCCGGCCTCGAGCGCGGGCTTGAGACCCGGCCCGGCGGCGAGCTCCACGGCGATGACGCGGACCCTGGGCAGGACCGCCTTGATCGCGCAGGCCACGCCGCAGAGAAGACCCCCGCCGCCGACGGGCACCACGACCGCGGCGACGTCGGGGGCTTCCTCGGCGATCTCCAGCCCCACCGTGCCCGCGCCGGCAAGGCCGACCGGGTCATCGAACGGATGGACGAACGTGGAGCCCCGGGCTTTCTCCTCTTCGTGGAGCTTGTCGAACAACGTGGCGCGGTCCGCGTGGAGGATCACCTCGGCCCCGTACCCGCGCACGGCGTCCAGCTTGGAGCGGGGAGCGTCCTGGGGCATGACGACCACGCACGGAACCCCCACCTGGCGCGCCGCCCAGGCCACCGCCTGGGCGTGATTCCCGGCCGAGACGGTGATGAGGCCGCGGGCGCGCTCGGCGGGGGAGAGGCAGAGCACCTTGTTCAGGGCCCCGCGCGGCTTGAACGAGCCGGTCTTCTGGAAGCTCTCGCATTTGAGAAGGAGTCGAACGTGCGCGCGCTCCCCCAGCGACGCCGAAGGGAGGAGCGGCGTCCGGTGCACGCGGCCGCGGATCCGCGCGGCGGCATCCCGAATGTCCGAGAGCTCGATCAGATTCACGCCGGCGAAGGGTAGCACAAGCCCCTTGTGGGGGAGGGGCGCCGGTGGCATGGTCTATGGTTTCGAATCGAATCGCCCGGCCCCGGAACCCTTGTCATGAGCGTTCGCTCGCGCGGTCCATCGGCGCTTATCCTCTTCGCGGCCCTGGCACTGGTCTGCCCGGCGCGCCCCGCGCGGGCCGGCGAGCCCATCCGGCTCCGGGTCGACCTCTCCGACGCTCCGCGGCGGATGATCCATGCCCGCCTCACGGTTCCCGTCCGTCCCGGCCCGCTGACGCTCTTCTATCCGAAATGGATCCCCGGCGAGCACGGGCCCACGGGGCCGATCCAGAACCTCGCGGGTCTCACCCTCTCGGCGAAGGGGAAAGCGCTCCCGTGGGAACGCGACAAGATCGAGATGTACGCGATCCACGTCGTCGTGCCCGAGGGGACGTCGGAGCTCGAGGTGTCCCTGGATTTCCTCCTCTCCGGCGACGAGGAGGGCTTCACCTCCGGCGCGTCCTCGACCTCGAATCTGGCCGTCTTGAGCTGGAACCAGGTCCTCCTCTATCCGACCCGAGCTCCGATCTCGTCGCTGGTCTACGAGGCCTCGCTCAAGCTCCCGGACGGGTGGGCCTACGGCACCGCGCTCCCCGTGGCGCGCGAATCCGGAGGCTGGATCGAGTTCAAGCCCGCGCCGCTCGTCACGCTCATCGATTCTCCGGTGAACGCCGGCCGCTATTTCCGGACGATTCATCTGGCCCCGGAGATCACGCCGCCGCATCTGCTCCATCTCGCGGGGGACAGCCGCGAGGCGATCGATATGCCGCGCGAGGAAGAAGAGCACTACTCCAGGCTGGTCCGCGAAGCCCTGGCGCTCTTCCGCGCGCATCACTACCGGGAGTACCACTTCCTCTACACGCTGAGCGACCACGTGCCCTTCTTCGGCCTCGAGCACCACGAGTCGAGCGACAATCGCGCGGCGGAGCGCTCCCTCATCGACGAGGACAAGGAGGTGCGCATGGCCGACCTCCTCTCGCACGAGTTCTCGCACTCCTGGAACGGCAAGTACCGGCGTCCCGCGGATCTGGCGACGCCGAACTACGAAACGCCGATGCAGACGGACCTGCTCTGGGTCTACGAGGGCCTGACGCAGTATCTGGGCTGGATCCTCGCCGCGCGGAGCGGGCTCCTGAGCCCGGAGCAGGCGCGCGACTACCTCGCGGAGACCGCCGCGCATCTGGACAGGGAGCCGGGGCGATCGTGGAGACCGCTCCTCGACACCGCGATCTCCGCCCAGTTTCTCTATGGGGCGGAGCGCTCCTGGTCCGGATGGAGGCGGAGCGTGGATTTCTACGACGAGAGTCTTCTTTTCTGGCTGGAGGCGGACGCGATCCTACGGTCCGAGAGCAAAGGTCAGCGGTCCCTGGACGATTTCTGCAGACGGTTTCACGGCGGCGCCAGCGGACCGCCGGAGGTGAAGCCGTACACGTTCGACGACGTGGTGGCCGCGATGAACGAGGTCCAGCCCTACGACTGGCGGAAGTTCTTCACGGAACGGGTCGAAGCGCTGCAGACACACGCGCCGCTCGGAGGGATCACGCGAGGAGGATGGAGGCTCACGTACACGGATTCGGCTTCGGCCTACCACTCCACCCTCGAGAAGGCTCGGAAACGCTTCGATTTCCTGTATTCGCTCGGCCTCTATCTCGACGACCAGGGGGAGGTCATCGATGCCTGGCCCAAGACCCCCGCCGTGCTGGCCGGGATCGCGCCGGGAATGAAGCTCGTCGCGGTGAACGGGAGGCAGTGGACCGAAGACGTCCTGCGCGAGGCGATCCGCGCGGCCGCGCGCTCCCATGCCCCCATCGAGATCCTGACCAAGAACGGGGACTTCTACGCCACGCACAAGGTCGACTACCGGGGAGGAGAGCGTTACCCGAAGCTGGTTCGCCTCGAGGGCACGCCCGATCTCCTGGACCGCGACCTGGCCCCCCTGGTCCCGGCCGGGAGCGGGACCAAGCGCTGAGCGGGAACTAAGGGGCGCGCATTCTCCGCCGCGCGAGGTCCACGGCCTTCCGCGCGGTCCAGAAACCCAACGCGGCTCCCGCCACGACGTCGCTGGACCAGTGCTCCCCGTCGCGCATCCGCGACCAGCCCACGAGGCCCGCCAGCGGATACACCAGATAAGGAACCCACCGGGCCGATGTCTCCCGGTCGATGGCCGAGGCGATCCCGAAGGCGAGGGCGGTGTGTCCCGAGGGGAACGAGGAGTTTCCCGAGAAGGGCCGGACCACGTCCTGGTCGCCCGGCGTCTGGTAGGGCCGCGCGCGGCCCACGGCAAACTTCACCACGCTGACCGAGGCGGAAGCGGCCAGGGCGCCCTCGGCGATCCGGATCAGGGAGGCGGCGCGGTCGGAGCGATGATCCAGCGCGTCGACGGCACGAACGGCAAGGAAGGCCGGGACCCAGTACTCCGGATTCCCCAGCCGCTCGCCGGCGTGCGAGGTGCCCACCGCGAACGAGCCGTTGTTCTCCGGCGCCTCCTCGGCGGCCCAGCGATCCGCCCGTGTCGCGAGCGCGACCGATGCCACGGTGGCGGCCGCGAACCAGGCGTCGCCGCGCGTGAAGAGGGGATGGAGCGGGGCCGCGTGCTGAGACCAGGTGTCCGGGGAACGGGGAAGCGGCGTGGCGGCGTCGGCCGGCTCCGCCGAGGCGCTCCCCGTCCCTACGACGCAGGCGAGGATGAGCGCGAGAGCGGGAGCAAGGGATCGGAAGGACGGCACGTCCCTAGAACCCCGAAGCAGCGATTCCTGCTCCGTCCCTAGCGTTCCGGGCTCGATTTCGAGGCGGGGTGATGCGCCATGCGCGTATGGATCATCGCGGCGCAGCTGTCGCAGCCCTTGTTCGCGCGCCGCTTGATACGCCAGCGCCGGAAGAGCCAGGCGCCGGCCGCAAGAGCGGCGAGGGCCGCGACCAGGTCCTGCCATCCGAGGAGCGGCGTCATCCGAGGCCCAGCGCCTTCCCGCCCTGGAAGACCGCGAAGGACGCGATCCAGGCGAGCGCGTTCATCATGAGCACCATGAAGATGGGCCACCGCCAGGAGTTCGTCTCCCGCCGCACGACCGCGACGGTGGACATGCATTGGCACGCCAGAACGAAGAACACCATGAGGCTGACCGCCATGAGCGGCGAGTACGCCCGCTCTCCCGTCCGCGGATTCTCCGCGTGGCGGAGCTTCTCCCGGAGCGAGACCGAGGTCGGGTCGGCGTCCCCCAGGTTGTAGACCGTGGCCATGGTGGAAACCATCACCTCGCGGGCGGCGAAGGACGAGAGAAGCGCGATCCCGATCTTCCAGTCGAATCCCAGCGGCGCGATCGCGGGCTCGATGAGCCGTCCCGCCCGCCCCGCGAAGGAATCGCGGAGGGAGACGCCGGCGATCTCGTTCTGGATCTGGGCCGCCTCCGCCCGTTGCGCCTTCGTCGGGGCGCCGCGCTCCACCGTCTCGAGGCGCTTCTCCAGCGGCTTCACCTCCGGGTTCTTCGGATACGATGCCAGGAACCAGAGCACGATGGAAACCGCCAGGATCACCGTTCCCGCCTTCTGCACGAAGAGCCCCGCGCGGTCCCGCACGGTGAGGAGCACCGAGCGCCACGAGGGCACGCGGTAGGGCGGCAGCTCCATGACGTAGAGCGGCCGCGGGCCCCGGAGCGCGGTGCGCTTCAGGACCCACGCCACGGAGACCGCCGCCAGGATTCCCATGACGTAGAGCGAGAAGAGCACCAGTCCCGGCAGGCTCAGGAAGCCCAGCACCATGCGATTCGGGATGAACGCGCCGATCAGGAGCGCGTACACGGGCAGCCTCGCGCTGCAGGACATGAAGGGCGCGATGAGGATGGTGGTGAGCCGGTCCCGTCGGTTGTCGATGGTCCGGGTCGCCATGATCCCCGGGATCGCGCACGCGAAGGACGAGAGGAGCGGGATGAAGGCGCGTCCCGAGAGCCCGACGCCGCGCATGAGGCGGTCCATGATGAAGGCGGCTCGCGCCAGATAGCCCGAGTCCTCCATCAGCGCGATGAAGAGGAAGAGGATCGCGATCTGGGGCACGAAGGTCACGACGGCCCCGACCCCCGCGATCGCTCCGTCCACGACCAGCGAGCGGATGGGGCCCGCCGGCAGAAGCGGCGCCAGGGCGCGGCCGAGGGCGTTCACGCCGGCGTCGATCGCGTTCATGATCGGAGTCGCCCAGAGGAACATGGATTGGAAGATCACGGCCATCAGCGCGGCGAAGAGGATCGGTCCCAGCACCCGGTGCGTGAGCACGCGGTCGATGCGCTCGCGCACCGAGGTCTCGGGCTTGAGCCGCAGCGTGGCGCGCCGGATCAGGTCCTCGATCGTCCGGTAATGGCCGATGGGCTCGTGCGAGCGCCACTCCGGGATTTCCACGTCGAGGCGCGCGCGAAGCATGAGGACCTCGCGGCGCAGAGGCAGCGGCACCGCGCGCATGAGCGAGTCGTCCTCGCCCTCGTCCAGAAGGAGCGCCATGGCGACATGGAAGCGGCTCAGGGACGCGAGCGGTCCCGTGACCGGCAGCATCCGCGCGAGCCCCTCGGCGGCCAGGCGCAGCGGCTCGGGAAGGGCGCGCGTCACCGCGCGCGGAGGGGCCACCTCGCGGTCCATGGCCAGGAGAAGCTCGGGCATCCCGCTCCCGGTGCGCCCCGAGATGGGAATCACCGGCGCGCCGAAGGCCCGCGCGAGGAGGGCCGCGTTCACGTCCAGGCCTTCCTCCTCCGCGGTGTCCATCATGTTGAGCGCGATCACCACCGGCCGGCCGATCTCGATGAGCTGCATGCAGAGGTAGAGCTGGCGGTCCAGGCAGGTGGAATCCAGGACCAGCAGGGTGAGATCGGGAAGCGGCGTCGAGGCCTGCACGCCGAGCAGAACGTCCCGGACGACCACCTCGTCGGGGGAGCCCGGGCGAAGGCTGTACGTGCCCGGCAGGTCGAGCACCTCCACCGTGCGGCCCGAGGGAAGCGGCACGAAGCCCGCCTTCTTCTCCACGGTCACGCCCGGATAGTTCGCGACCTTCTGCCTCAATCCGGTAAGCTTGTTGAAAAGGGTGGATTTTCCGCAGTTGGGGCCGCCGGCGATCGCGATCAGCTTGCGGCGGGCGCGCCGGGGTTGCTGCCGCTCCGCCTCCCGAAGGGGGAGCGGGGCGGCCGCGAGATCAGAGGGGATCGACATCGATGCGCTCTGCCTCCGAGTTGCGGATGGAAAAATGGGTGCCGCGGAGCCGAAGCTCGATGGGGTCGCCCATGGGGGCGCGCCGGACCAGCGTGACCGTCGTCCCCGGAACGAACCCCAGCTCCATCAGGCGATGGAGAAGCTCCGGCTCCCCGGAGACCCGCCGCACGACGGCCCGCGCTCCCGCCTCGAGCTCGCCGAGCTTCCGGGTGGCGCCGCGCGGGGTCATTCGGCCACCCCGTCCCCGATCTTGCCCGCGAGGCCGGGAAACGTCTCGGCGAGGCAGCGCCCGCTCTTGCACACCGGGCATTCCTTGGCGGCTTCCTTGCTCGCGCACCGGTGCTGGTAGGCGCGGAAGGCGTCGCGGAAGCGCTCGGCGGTGGGGTCGTCGGATCCGATGAACGCGGTCAGGCGGAGGAACTGGATCATGGACTCGGGCCCGACCAGATGCTCGATCATGCACGCGTCCTCGTAGGCGACCTCTTCGGGGACGCGAAGAATGTGGGTGAAGAACATCGAGAGAACCTGCCGGTTGCTCTCGGTCTGCCGCGCGAGGCGCCGTCCATCCTCGGTGAGCTCGACGCATCCGTAGGGCTCGTGCGTCACCAGGCCCCGCGAGCAAAGGGAGCGGAGCATGCCGGTGACGCCGCTCTTGGAGACCCCCAGGCGATCGGCGATGTCGCCCACCCGGGCGTGTCCCTTCTCTTCCTTGAGGCCCGCCACGGCTTGCAGGTAATGTGCCATGGAGTGCGTCAACTCTTTGCCACTGAATCGCTTCCAGATCTCCAATCGACGCCTCCGCGGTCTCGGCACAGCATGCTGAATAAAGTTCAGCATGCTTAATATCCGATATTGGCGCGCCGAGTCAAGGGGATTTGCTTCGCTACAGTCCGAACCAGATCTTGCGGTGGAGGGGGCTCAGCTCGTGCCCGATCAGGAACGAGTTCATGGGATCCGCGTCGCCCACGAAGAGGCGGGACCCACGCGCGTCACCGGGCAGATCGAAAACCAGCTCCGTGATATAGGACTGGCCCGGAATGAGCGGGCGGGTGAGCGGCGTCGAGGGAACGCCCGCGTCCTCGAGCGCGCGCGCCCCCGCGACCGAGGGCTCGAAGCGCCGGCCGGAGGCATCCAGGATGTAGACCCGGCGCGGATCCGGGGAGAGCGGAGCTTCCCTCGGGCGCATGGGGGAGATGGTGCTCTCGTCGAACCAGGTCTTGAGCGAGATCACGTAGAAGGTCCCGGCGGCCCGCTCCGGGCGCGCGGGATTTCCGAGGACCTTCGAGGTGCTCACGCGTTCGACGGAATACGCCAGGTGGCAGTCGATCTCGCAGAAGTATTTCTTCTCGCCCGCGCTGAGGACGCGGTCCCGGCTGGTGAGTGAGGCGCCGAGGAGCAGCGTCGCGTATCCTGCCGGGATCGCCAGCAGAGCGATGCCGGCCCAGAGACGGACGGCCGCTTGCTTGCGGGCGAGGCCGAAGACGAAGACCGCGGCGGACAGCATCCCGGCCAGGATGGAGCCGAGGAACAGGAGGACGACGATCGGAGCGTACTGTGGCATGAGCACCATGAGAAGCACTTTATGATACAAAGCACTGCCTGTCAAGCCCCTCTCTTTCGGCCGTGCACTCCCTAGCGCTTCCGACGCTTCTTGCCCTGATCGCCGCCGCCTTCTTCGCCGGCGCGGTGGACGCCGTCGGGGGCGGAGGCGGCCTCATCATGGTCCCGGCCCTGCTCGCGGCCGGGCTCCCGCCGCATCTGGCCCTCGGCACCAACAAGGGGCAATCCACGTTCGGGTCCCTGGCGGCCCTGGTTCGCTTCGCCCGCGGCGGGATGGTGGACGGCCGCGTGGCGCGGGTCACGTTCCCGGCGGCCTTCCTGGGGGCGCTGGGAGGATCGGCGCTGGTGCTGATCGTGAAGCCCGAGGCGCTGCGGCCGGTGGTGCTCGTCCTCCTGGTGGCGGCCGCCATTCTCGTCACGGTGGTGCGGCCGCGTCCGGCCGAGACTCCTCGAG
>Ga0075436_100002179_pt1 | contig 13504 bp, 13 predicted proteins | sample RhiMethybrSRZTD5_FD_75303 | JGI IMG/M metagenome (GOLD analysis project Ga0075436, IMG submission 75303) | Populus rhizosphere microbial communities from Tennessee, USA - Rhizosphere MetaG P. TD hybrid SRZTD5 | ecosystem: Host-associated > Plants > Roots > Rhizosphere > Soil | place: USA...
AGCTTCCAGCAACTTGGAGCATTTTGATTTAAAGGATTGGAGGAAATTGTGAAAAGCGTACGTTCACTTCTAATGATTGCGGCCGCCGGGTTGGCGCTTGCCGCGGGGATTGCGATGGCACAGAACCAGAGCGGCGAGGACGCTCCGATGCATGACAGCATGCACCGCGGAATGCATGGACACATGATGGGTGGGCCGGAATTTCAAATGTTCCTGCACAAACTCAATCTGAGTGACGACCAGAAGGCTCAGGTGAAACAGATTTTCCAGGCTGAACGACCCACCCTGAAACCTCTCATGCAGCAGGAAGCGCAAGCCCACCTGCAGATGATGCAACTAGTCAGCAGCGGAAATTTTGATCAGGCGAAGGCGACGGCCATCGCGTCACAGGAAGCTCAGACCCACATCCAGGTCGAGGTTGAGCACGCCAAAATCCACTCGCAAATCTATCAGTTGCTGAACTCCGAGCAGAAGGCAAAGGTGGCTGAAATGATCTCGAAGCATCAGCAGATGATGCAGGAGCACCTGCAGAAGGAAGGCGCAGCAGCCGAGCAACAGTAACTGCAAGCCGTCCCAGGCGGGTACCCATGCCCGCCTGCATTTTCTTGAAAGGCGGAAGTTTGTCACCCGTTATCGGGACCACTCAGACGGAGAAATCGCATGGCAAAGGTAGTAAGTACGACTGACTTCGTGAGGATCGTCGCTCAGGAGGTCTCTTCAGGCATTGAGCGCGGGCTGCATTATTGGATGGGCAGGATAGAACTGGAAGTGGTAGACCGCAGCCTCTCCACGACGGAACGGATATGCGCAATCGAGCAGATCCTGCGCGAATACAAAGAGTCAGCGGACACTGCGGAATTGGGCTGCGCTTCGGCGTAGAGTTGCCGGATTTCAGCGGGAGCGCAGCTGATGAACTCTGACGCAATCACCTCCTGGTTCAACCACGTAGAGTGGTTTTTTATGGCTCTGTGGATCGCGTTGCTTGCGGCTGCCACCGCAGTGAGCTTTCGCGAGTGGCAGAGCTCGGATGTCGATGATCCGCCGGGCTCTAAGAACACCCCGGTCTGACCTGCCGCAGTTTGCACCCAGCGCTGCTAAAATCACATCTATTACCTCATGCTGCTGAAGAGCCTGCGCCCCCTCGCCCCTTATCTCAAGAAATACCGATCGGCCTACGTATGGGGCGGGTTGTGCGTTCTGCTGATGAACGGGACGTGGATTCTCTTTCCCCTGGTAATCCGCCACGCAATCAATGATCTGTGGCAAGGGGTCACTCTGCACAAGCTGTGGACGGTGTCGCTCGTGCTGTTGCTAGTCGCGGTGGTTAAAGGAATTTTTCAATTCCTGACGCGATGGATAGTGATTGGGGCATCGCGCGAGATTGAGTTCGATCTGCGCAACGATCTGTTCAGGCATCTGGAAGGACTTTCCTACAGCTTTTATCAACGGACCCGTACCGGCGACATAATGGCGCGCGCAACCAACGACCTGAACGCAGTGCGCATGCTGCTGGGCCCGGCCATCATGTATTCCGCGAACACGATTGTGTTTACCGCCGGTGCTTTGATCTTCATGTTCGCGATCAGCCCGCGGCTGACGCTGTATGCATTTCTTCCCTTGCCGGTGGTAAGCATTGTCATTCAGTATTTCGGACGACGCATTCACGAACGCTTCGAGCGAATCCAGGCGATGTTCTCGGATATTTCCGCGCGCGCACAAGAGAATTTTTCGGGAGTCCGGGTGATTCGCGCATATGGACAGGAGAAGGCGGAAATTGCCGGATTTGAGACTTCCAACCGCGAATACATCGCGCGCAGCCTGAAGCTGGTGCGGCTGATGGGCATGCTTTGGCCAACGCTTGAAACCATGCTGGGACTCGCCATAGTACTTGTCTTGTGGCTGGGGGGCAGAGAAGTGCTGCAGCACCGGATCAATGTTGGCGACTTCGTCGCCTTCAACACCTACATGGTCCAGTTGACGTGGCCGGTGATTGCGCTGGGTTGGGTCATCAACATTTTCCAGCGCGGTACAGCATCGCTTGAGCGCATTCATCAGCTCATGACCGAAAAAGCGGAGATCGTCGATGCACCTGGCGTTTCCGCAAAGGTTGAGGCGCAAGGCGAACTTGAGTTCCGCAACTTGAGGTTTTCATATAACGGCACTCCGGTATTGCACGACATCAATCTGCGAATACCTGCCGGGAGCAGCCTCGCTATTGTCGGGCCGACCGGCTCAGGAAAAACCACGCTGGTCAGCCTGATTCCGCGAATCTATGACGCAGAACCAGGAACGGTGCTGATCGATGGCAGGCCAATTCGTGAATACCCGCTTGCAACTTTGCGACACAATATCGGTTTCGTGCCGCAGGAGACCTTTCTTTTCAGCGAGACCATCCGCGAGAACATCGCATTTGGAGTGCAGAAGGCGAGCGACGAGAAGGTGCAGTGGGCGGCGGAAGCGGCGAACATCGCCAGCGAGATCAAGAGCTTTCCCGAGCAGTATAAGACGCTGGTCGGTGAGCGCGGAATCACACTCTCGGGCGGGCAGAAACAGCGCACAGCCATAGCCCGGGCGCTGATTCGTAATCCGCGGATCCTAATCCTTGATGATGCGCTGTCGAGTGTAGATACCCAGACGGAAGACAAGATTCTCAACCACCTGCGTGAGGTGATGCAGGGGAGAACCACAATTTTTATCTCCCATCGGGTTTCGACAGTGCGCAATGCCAACCGCATCGCTGTGCTGCACGGAGGGCGGATCGTTGAGCTGGGCACGCACGAGGAATTGATCGCGCTGAACGGCTACTATACGGACCTGTATAACAAACAATTGCTCGAGGAAGAGCTGGCGGAAGTTTAAGAGCGTTTCTCTACAGAGATATCGATCACCCATCATCACGTACGCGATTGTCATTGGCAAATGACATGAGGTCTATTCAGTTCCGATAGAATCCTTGCCCATGAAGCGGCGTCCCTCGCAAGAGCTGTTGGACACTGACTCCGGAACTCCGGAAGAAGTTGCAAGCTCAATTGCCGACCTGCGCTGGTTTAATAAGTGGTTCGGCGGACTCACCACTACTCGCGCGCTGCTTGAAGCTGTCAGCCGCACCACTGGCAAGAAGGACCTTTCGATACTCGAGGTTGCCTCCGGCGGGGGATTCATACCGCAACTTCTGTGCAAACAATTTGAACAGTCGGGCATTCGGCTGCAGTTCACGCTTCTGGATAGAGCTGCGACGCATTTACCAAAGAATGGCGTGCTACATAAACTGGCCGGCGATGCGTTCAAGCTGCCGTTTCGCGACTCCAGCTTCGATCTGGTTTCGTGCTCATTGTTCGTGCATCATCTTTCTCCGGACGAGGTGGTTGCGTTTGCCAAAGAAGCACTGCGCGTCTGCCGCTGCGCCTTGTTGGTGCACGATCTGATACGGCATCCGCTTCATCTTGCGATCGCATACGGGGGAGTGCCTTTGTACCGGAGCAGGATCACAAGGAATGACGCGCCTGCTTCGGTCCGGCAGGCATATACAGTCGAAGAGATGCGAACGCTGCTGGGGAATGCCAGTCATGCACGCGTAGAAATTCAGCGACACTTCCTGTTCCGTATGGGCGTGATCGCCTGGAAGGATAAGAAAGCGGCAGTGAAGGAGCAGCAACGGTGAGCGGTTACGACCTGATTGTCATCGGAGCCGGGCCTGGGGGCTGTGCCACGGCGATCACGGCTGCGAGCAGTGGTGCGAAAGTCCTTCTGTTGGAGCGCGGCCGATTTCCACGGCATAAAGTGTGCGGAGAATTCGTTTCTGCAGAATCGCTGCAATTGCTTGAACGTTTGCTTAAGACGGAAGATCACAAATTAATTTCTAGTGCACCAAGAATTGCGAGAGGAAGAATCTTTGCTGACCGAACGGAAATTTCAACAGAGATCAGACCGGCTGCAGCCAGCATTACTCGTTTTGATCTGGACGCGGCGTTGTGGAAGTCGTGTCTCGAACACGGAGTGGATGCTCGGGCGAATTCTCCAGTAAAAGCGGTGGAAGGCGCAGGCCCGTTCAGGATCACTACCGAAAATGAGGCGGTTGCAGCACAGTCGGTGGTCAACGCGACAGGGCGTTGGTCGAACTTGACCGCGATGGCAGGTCACACTCAAGCGAACGGCGAGCGGCGGATCGGCGTGAAAGCACATTTTCACGAGACGTCGCCGGCGGCGTCGGTTGACTTGTATTTTTTCGAGGGCGGCTATTGCGGAGTGCAGCCTATTGGTGAGCAAAACGGATCAGGCGTAGTCAATGCCTGCGCGATGGTCAGCGCTCGGTGCGCGACCACGATTAGCGATGTGCTGCAACTTCACCCCGTGTTAAAGGAACGAAGCCGCCATTGGCGGCCCTTGACCCAGGCTGTAACAACTTCGCCTTTGGTGTTTCATGCGCCGGCGCCGCTCGCTGCAGGAATGCTCCAGGTGGGAGATTCGGCGACCTTCGTTGATCCCTTTATCGGCGATGGCATTTCTCTGGCACTTAGAAGTGGCGTGCTGGCGGCGGAGTGCCTGGTCCCGTTTTTTAGCGGAAACAGGTCTCTGCCCGAGGCAAGGGCCGAATATGCCAAGTACTACCGGCAGCGTCTATCGCACGTGTTCCGGGCATCGTCTATGCTTCGGGGCATCCTGGGATGGCCGCGGATGATTCGGCGGCCGCTGCTGGGGCTTGTGCAAAAAGCGCCGAGTGTGACCAGGCGACTTGTTAAGATGACGCGGTAAGCGCTTCCGAAAATCAATTAACAACCATCATTTCAGTAACTTGGGCCAAGTTGCCCTTCCACTGATAACCGGCTTCCGAAAAGCCGCGAGTCATTCCACGAGGTTACCTTGGTAATCATTCAAAGGCTGGAGAATGTCCGATACTGGAGATATTCATATGGGCATTCGCGCGCGCAAAATCCTGATTGCGCTCACAGTGACGGCGTTGTGTGTTCACGTGGTCGGCGTGATCAAGTTCGGCTCGGCGCCTGCCGGGGCGTTTCTATCGGATTTCGTCCAACTGGCATTGGGTTTGATGCTGGTGCCGCTGGCATGGCTGACTGCGAAGCGCTCTACCGGGGTTGCGCGACATTATTGGCGGCTGACTGCATTAGCCTATTCCTTATGGGACATTGCTCAGATCCTAGGTACCGTCCAGGATATGTTTGGGGCCGCACAGCACTTGCGGCTGATCGGATTTCTGTTTTATTTCTGGTATGTCCCAATCGGGATGGTGCTTTTTCTCGATCCTGAATCGGACAGCATTAGCCTGGATCGTTCTGCTTTAGTCGACCTGATTCAAGGGCTTTTGTTCCTGGTTACTGCCTATCTCTACTTCATCCTGCTATCTGTCGGGACACAGGCGGTTACCGACCTGGCCAGCGAGTTACGCAAACCATACCTGGTGGTCCACAGCCTTATAGCCCTGTCATTCCTGATTCGCGGCTGGCTGGATCGGGGCGTCGCGCGGCGATTTCTCGGCAGGATGGGACTGTTTCTGCTGTTCTCATGCGGGGTCGACGTTCTGTATTACTACGGCCCTGGGAAACTCATGCAAACCGGCGAGTGGTTCGATCTCCTGTGGACTGTCTTGCTGATTATTCCGCTGTTGATCGCGATCACCTGGAACGAAAAGCAGCTGCCGGAGAGGAAGGATGACCATCAAGCTAAAAGCAAGAGCCAGCTGGTAACGCAGATATTCAGCCTGGTATTCCCGGCATTGATCCTGTTGATGGCGGCGCAAATCTCGCGCTCACGCGCGCTGTTAGCGTCATCGGTATTGGTGGCTTCTTTTGCGTGCTCCAGCGCGCGCTTGCTGCTGACTCAGAAAAGGCTGCTGGCCGCACAGGAGGCTTTGCGACGGGAGGCAACGCACGATGGCCTGACCTCGATCTGGAACCACGCAGCGATCCTGGGCATTCTTGATCGCGAGCTGGTACGGGCTGAACGTGATCTGAGTGCGGTTGGAATCATGATGGTTGACGTGGACACCTTCAAGGCCATCAACGACTCTCACGGCCATGCTGCGGGCGACACGGTGCTTCGCGCGTTGGCCGAGGAAATGGGTATTGTGTTACGCAGTTATGATTCGCTGGGCCGGTACGGCGGAGAAGAATTCCTGGTGGTTGCGCCGGGGTGCGGAATGCCGGAGACCATCGAGCTCGCCGAGCGCATCCGTTCACATGTGGCCGAGAAAGCGGTGATGGCCAACCACGGCCCCATTCCCGTGACTATCAGCATAGGGGTGACTGCCAGCCGGGGAGAAGTTTTCGTGGCGGAGCAACTGCTGCAAGAGGCCGATACTGCGCTGTATCGGGCCAAAGGATCGGGGCGCAACCGGGTGGAGGCCTTCACCGAAACCAGCGGGACAATGGAAACGAAAACCTCTGTCGCCGCAGCGAATCACTGAGCATTCCTAACCGGCAGGAACTGCTATCGCACGACCAATACTTCGCGAATGTTGTCTCGAGATAAGAAGAACTTGATCGAGGCGAAATCGCGAAACAAATTTTCAATGTGCCGGTTGTTGAAGACCCGCTGCAGGGTAAAGCTCTTGGCTGTCCCCGCGGCCCGCTCTTTCTTGTATTCTCGCTTGGCATTGAGAGCATGCATCTCCAGGACGTCGGTCCCGGTGATGTGATAGCGATAGTAGGGAGCGTCGGGCCCAGCCTCGCGGGTATGAAAGAACACCAGCAGCATGCCGCCAGGTTTCATGACTGACCAGAGGCGTGCCACGACCGGTTTGACCAGGCTCTCGTCCATGTAATCCGGCAAGTTCCAGCAGAACACCACATCAAAATGGGAGTTGGGGTAATTGAGATTGTCTTCGAGAAACTTCTTGCTGTCGATCACCGACTGGCCTTGTTCGTCGCGGGTGGTCAGCGCCGGATCAGTAGAGGCCTCAAGCAGGTCCTGGCTATAAATGCGGTGACCTCGTTCGGTAAAGAAGCGAATATTGCTGGCCGAAGTTGCCCCAATATCCAGCACGCAAAGGGTATCTTCCGACTTGAAAACGCGCCCCAGTTCGGCCATGGCGCTTGATTTCCGGCTCAGTCGGTCCTGTGCTTTAGGCGCCGCGGACGGCGGTGGAGTGGAGCGAAAAAATCTCATTAGATTTGAATTGCATCGCGCGGATGCCCGGGTACCGATTCGATAATCGGCCCAAGTCGAAAGCTTACGCGAATCCCGGTCTCAAGCCCAATATACGCTGGCAGGCGCTTCCGCGGCCAGATCACTTCTTGGGTTCAGGCGTGCCAGGGGCGGATGATGCCGTGCTGGGCGCTGCCACTGCAGCGGTTCCGAGAGCGTTCTGGACCTTCTTGTCGGGCAGAATCTCCAATCTGCCCTTGAAGTACGCGCCTTCTTCGATCGCGATCCGCCGGGTTTGAACATCGCCGTTTACGACCGCGCTCTTACGCATTTCCGTTCGCTCGCTGGCCAGAATATTGCCGTCGAGCTGGCCCCCAACCGTCACGTTTTTCGCCACAACATTCGCGTGCACTCGCCCGTTTGGGCCGATGGTGAGACTGTTCCCGTCCAGCTTAACGCTGCCCTCAAGTTGTCCGTCCACATAGAGATCTTCGCTGCCGGAAACCTCTCCCTTGATAGAAACAGACTTGCCGATGTGGGCAAATTCTCCAGACGCCGACGTGGCCATGGATTCACCTCCCGTAGAGTGAGCGCAAGCAAAGGATTGTAAACCATTTCCGCGGGGAGACTGTCTGAGCAGGTTCGGGGTGGAACCTTGAAGTCCGAATAACGCCTTGGTACAACAGGAATACGAGCTCCGTCCTTCTAAAAATTGTGTTGCATCGGCATGACATCCCGAAGATTAAGCACAGTAAGAGCCGCGCCCTGGTTGCAGCCATCGCTCTCGCGCTCGCAGTGCCGGTGTGCTCGGCGGGGAACCAGACGCAGAATGTGCCGCCAGCGGAACTTGTTCGCCGGGCAGTGCAAAACGAGACCGCAGCTAACACCGGTCCAGGCGTGCATTTCATGTTCAAAGACCGCAGGCAGACAACCCACCTGACGCAGACCAAGCTGATTGTTGAAACTAGCGATGCCACGGCGGGGATGGTCATCGAACAAGATGGCCATCCGCTTACCCCACAACAGCTGCGGGACGAAGCGGCACGCCTGGAAAACTATGTGCGCAATCCTGAAGAGCTCAACCGGAAACGCAAACAGGAAAAGGAGGACGCAGAACGAACGGAGCGCATATTGAAGGCGCTGCCGGATGCATTCTTGTATGAACTCGATGGGACCGAGAAGGGTTCGGGAACAGTTGGCCGCGCAGGCGAGGATCTATTGAGGCTCAAGTTTAGCCCTAATCCAAACTACACTCCGCCGACCCGCGTGGAGCAGGTGCTGACCGGGATGGCCGGGCATCTGCTGATCGACACTGAAGAAAATCGTGTTGCCGAAATTGATGGCATTCTGCAGAAGGATGTCGGGTTTGGCTGGGGAATTCTCGGACACCTGGACCGCGGCGGCCGCTTCCTGGTGCAACAGGCTGACGTGGGCGATCACCACTGGGAAGTTACGCACATGGAGCTGTCATTCACCGGCAAGATTCTCTTTTTCAAAAAGCTGAACATACGTAGCAGCGACTTCTTCTCTGACTTTCATGTAGTCCCGCCAGACTTGACGTTCGCACAAGGAGTCGACCTGCTCAAGAAGCAGGCTGCGAGCGAACAAGCAACCGTCGCACCCGCGGGTGTTTGATCATGCGCCAGCGGCCCTGCGGCGAATGGTTTCCGTCCTGACGCTGAGCTTATTTATCAGATCGGTCTTGACCTCGTAGCCGGTGCCAGCGTCGTCGGTCACGGAAATCGTTCCTCGTGGACTGACTTCAATTTCAGGATGGACGATGTCCTCCGCCCAATAGCGTTTGGATGCGGAGACATCACCGGGCAGGCGGAAGTTCGGGAGGGTAGAAAGCGCGACGTTGTGCGCGCGTCCAATGCCGGTTTCGAGCATGCCGCCGCACCACACCGGAATGCCATTGCGCTCACAGATGTTGTGAACGGCAATGGCTTCGCTGAACCCGCCGACCCGTCCGACCTTGATATTGATGATGCGGCAGGCGTCCAGTTCGATGGCCTCTTCGGCGTCGCGGACGGTGCGGATGGATTCGTCGAGACAGATGGATGTCTTCAGAAGCCGCTGCAGCTTTGCGTGCTGAAAAATGTCGTCATGCCAGAGAGGCTGCTCAATCATTAAAAGGTTGAAGTCATCAAACTTGCGGAGATGATCGAGATCGGTGGGGCGATAGGCTGAATTGGCGTCGCAGCTGAGGAGAATGCCAGGCCATCGGTTGCGGATTCTTGCGAGGATGTCAACGTCCCACCCGGGTTTCACTTTGATTTTGATTCTGCGATATCCGGCGGCCAGTTCGCCTTCGATTTTTGACAAAAGCTGCTCGGGCGAGTCTTGAATTCCGATGGATACTCCGCAGTTTATTTCGCGCAGCTTTCCGCCAAGCAGCTTCCAGAGGGGCTGACGCTTTTGCTTTGCCTCAGCGTCCCAGAGAGCGTTCTCGAGCGCGGCTTTAGCCATGTTATGTCCGCGCACGTGGGACATGAGGGCGTTGCTCTCATTGGCTGCGGCCAGGTTCACGCTTATGAGAGCTGGCGCGAGAAAGTCTCGAATTGTGGCCCACGCGGTCTCGATCCACTCATAGCTGAAGAACGGGCCGTCTCCGGCCACGCACTCGGCCCAGCCATCGGCGCCTTCACAGTGCGCCGTGACCAGCAACACGCGGCGGCTCTCGGAACGGCCGAAACTGGTTTCGAAGAAATACTTCAGCGGCATGCGAAGTTCGCGGAGCGTGACGGCTTCGACTTTCATGGTGTGTCGGATGCAGGCGAGGTTTCAAACTGCTTCGCCTTCTGCCAGAGATTTTCAAGTTCGTCCATGGTGGCCTGCTGCGGAGTGCGGCCGGAAGTGCGGAGTTGCTCCTCGATCCACTGGAAGCGTCGCTTAAATTTGCGATTAGTTTTTTTGAGCGATGATTCTGGATCGAGCGAGAGGTACCGGGCAATATTCACGATCACAAAGAACAGGTCTCCCACTTCCTGTTCGAGGCGATGGCGGAGTTGTTCCGGGACATTGGGCTTGCCTGAACCTGCAACTCCTTTTCCGGAAGCACCGGCGGGAGTTGGCAGATTCTTCAGTTCGGCTTTTAGTTCAGCAGTCTCTTCCTGCAACTTGTCGAAGAGTCCAGCAAGTTCGGGCCAGTCGAAGCCTACGTGAGCGGCCCGTGAACTTAGCTTATGTGCCTCGAGCAATGCGGGCATGGCAGAGGAGACTCCGGCCAGGACAGATTCAGCATTCTCAGCCTTGGCCGATTTACCGCCGCCTGCCGCCAGGCGCTTTTTCTTTTCTTCCGCCTTCAGCGCCTCCCAGTTGCGGAGAACGTCGGCGGAGGTCTCAGCGCTCACGTTCGCGAACACATGGGGATGGCGGTCGATCAGTTTGTTAGATAGCCGATCGAGCACATCGTTGATCGAAAATCGCCCCTCCTCTTGCGCCATCTGCGAATAGAACAGGACTTGCAGCAGCAGATCGCCCAACTCACCACGGAGTTCATCCCAATCGCGATTGTCGATGGCTTCGAGCACTTCGTAGGTTTCCTCGAGCGTGTACGGCTTAATGGAGTCGAATGTCTGTTCGCGGTCCCACGGGCAGCCGCCGGGGCCACGAAGACGCGCCATGATAGAGACCGCGCGTTCGAATCGTTCTCCAGTGGCGTCAGACATGCCTCCCACTGTAACTGAGTCGCGGAAAAACAGGCAATGGTGTGCATAGGTTTCGTTCGGTTCGAAGTTTTCACGTTAGGCGCTATGAGTCCACATGTGGTTTAAGATTTTGAGTCAGCAAGATGGTTCGCCTCTGCGTTTCACAAGGTGCTGGTTGACAAACGGGTGGTAAATAGCGGTTCATAAGATTCCAAAGGCTCTCCAGCAGTCAAGGGGAACGAGTTACACAATCGGGGCGGCGTCGGTTTCAGCGGCCTTCGATTCGTGCCCCGTAAGAGGGCAAAGAGAGCTGGAGGATAAAGGAATAATGAAGACCAAGACGATTCGGCAAACCGTGACCTTCAAAGCTACTCCGATGGAAGTCTATGACATGATCATGGACTCCAAGAGGCATCAGTCCCTTTCCGGCGAGAAGGCCAAGATTAGCAAAAAGGTAGGCGGAAAATTTACTGCTTGGGGGTCGCATATCACCGGCCTGAACCTGGTGCTGAAACCAGGCGAAAGGATTGTTCAAGCGTGGCGCGCAACGGGTTGGTGGCCGGATTACTACTCGATTGCCATCTTTGACATCAAGGAAGCCGCACAAGGCGCTAAATTGCAGTTTACTCAAGTCGGAGTACCTCCCAACCGCTATAGCGGACACTATCGGGGATGGATCGAGACCTACTGGACGCCGATGAAGGAAGTGTTCGCAAGTGGCACAATTAGTGACAAGACGCGTTCCCGAGTCGCCATCGACAAAACCGAAAGGATCCAGGCACAGCAGTTCCGACGGAAGTTATCGAAAGAAGCCTAGAAGATTCGGACAGATGCTCGGATTTCGGTATCCCGGATGCGGCTGGTGATGGGATGCAATCTAATTAAGAAGCCATCTAGCCCCGTTTGAAAAACAGCGCACCCAGCGGGGGAAGACTCAGTTCGAGCGAGAACGGCCGTCCGTGAGTGGGAATTTCTTCAGCTTGCTTGCCTCCCATGTTTCCCATACCGCTGCCTGCATAGTCGTGAGCATCGCTATTCAGGAGTTCGCGCCAAAATCCGCCGAATGGCACTCCAATCCGGTAAGGCTGGCGCGGCACGGGAGTGAAGTTGCACACAATCAGAATAGTGTCTTCGGCGCGCTTCCCTTTGCGGAGCAGCGAGATCACGCTTGCGGCCGTGTCGTTACAGTCCACCCACTCAAATCCGGCAGGGTCGTTGTCGAATTCGTGCAGAGCGGGTTCGTCGCGATAAGCCCGGTTCAGCTGCTCAACCCACTTCTGCACGCCCGAGTGCACCGGATACTGCAGCACGTGCCACTCCAGGCTCAGATCGTGTCCCCACTCGCGCACCTGACCGAATTCGTCGCCCATGAAAAGCAGCTTCTTTCCTGGCTGCGCGAACATGTAACCGAACAGCAGACGCAGATTGGCGAATTTCTGCCATTCGTCTCCCGGCATTTTGCCCACTAGCGAACCCTTGCCGTGCACAACTTCATCGTGGGAAAGCGGCAGCACGAAATTTTCAGTGAAGCCGTACAGCATGCGAAACGTCAGCAGGTTGTGATGGAAGTGGCGATGAATCGGATCGTGCGAGAAATATGAAAGCGTGTCGTGCATCCAGCCCATGTCCCACTTCATGCCGAAGCCGAGGCCGCCCAGATACACGGGTTTCGAAACCATGGGCCAGGCGGTCGACTCTTCCGCGTAAGTCTGAGTGCCGGGATACTCTTTGTAAGTTTCGAGATTCAGCTGGCGCAGAAATTCAATTGCTTCAATATTCTCTCTTCCGCCGAACTTGTTCGGAATCCACTCGTGCTCACGGCGGGAATAGTCGAGGTAAAGCATGGACGCGACCGCATCCACCCGCAAACCATCCACGTGGTATTTATCCAGCCAGAACATGGCGCTGGAAAGCAGAAAAGTGCGGACTTCATTGCGTCCGTAATTAAAGATGTAAGTGTTCCAGTCGGGATGAAATCCCTTGCGCCAGTCGGCATGCTCGAAAAGATGGGTGCCATCGAAGTATGCCAGGCCGTGGGCATCGGAAGGGAAGTGCGACGGGACCCAATCGAGTATTACTCCGATTCCACGCTGGTGCAGATAGTCGACCAAAAACATAAAATCCTGCGGCGTGCCATAGCGTGAGGTTGGAGCAAAGTAGCCGGTGGTCTGATATCCCCAGGAAGCGTAGAACGGATGCTCCATGATGGGGAGCAGTTCGACATGAGTGAACTTCATGCGCTCAAGGTAGTCGGCGAGCTTGGGAGCAATTTCGCGATAGGTCAGCGAACGATCCTGCTCCTCGGGGACGCGCATCCATGAACCCAGGTGAACTTCGTAGATAGAAATTGGCGACTGCAGCGACTGCCGGCCGGCGCGCAATTTCATCCATTCATCATCGGCCCACTGATAGTCGAGGTCCCAAACCACGGAAGCAGTTCGCGGAGGCTTCTCATGCAGTATTCCGAAGGGGTCGGCTTTATCGCCGACATATTCGTTGTGTTGAGACACGATGTGGAACTTGTATAGCGAGCCCTTCTCGATGCCTGGGATGAATCCCTCCCATATACCCGAGCTGCCGCGTGGTTCGATCGGGTGGGCATCGTTGTTCCAATCGTTGAAATTGCCGATGACGGAAACTTTCCGTGCGTTGGGCGCCCACACGCTGAAGGAAGTCCCGGGTTCTCCATCGAAGGTCGCGAGATGCGCGCCGAGTTGGTTATAGGCGCGGTAATTCCGGCCTTCGTTAAAGAA
>Ga0075436_100002182_pt1 | contig 13495 bp, 23 predicted proteins | sample RhiMethybrSRZTD5_FD_75303 | JGI IMG/M metagenome (GOLD analysis project Ga0075436, IMG submission 75303) | Populus rhizosphere microbial communities from Tennessee, USA - Rhizosphere MetaG P. TD hybrid SRZTD5 | ecosystem: Host-associated > Plants > Roots > Rhizosphere > Soil | place: USA...
ATTTCGACCCCGCCCGCACGCAGCTGCGCGAGCAGCTCGTCGAGATTGTCGACGCGGTAGTTGATCATCAGGGGAGCTTCGAACCACTTGCTGTCCTTTTCCGCGACCGACCAGACGGTCATGCCGCCGTCTCCGGCCTTGTCGTCGGGCCATTTCAGGATCGCGCCGCCCCAGTCCTCCAGCTTCATGCCCAGGTGCTTCTGGTACCACGCCGTGAGCGCCGCGTTGTCTTTCCTGCTCTTGAAGAAAATGCCGCCGATGCCGGTGACCTTCGCCATTCCCGCCTCCCTTTGTTATTCGGACATGTGCTGCTTTTTGCGGAGATATTCGAGAACATCCGCGACGGACGCGAATGTCTCGTTCTCGAGATAGCGGATTTCGTTCGCGCGCTCGATGAGATTCCGGCCGGACTTCGACTTCACCAGGACGTAGCGAGTCGACTCGATCGTGACACCCAGCACTTCCCGGTGAGGCTCGAGAACCGGCGTGAGCGGCGTTCCGTCGTCCCCGAAGAACGCATATTCGCCGGCTTCCACGTCGGGGCGCTCGAAGTACGCCAGGCCGCGCTTTTCGTCGGCCATCGCCCACAACCCGCCGTCACGGGTTTGAAGCACGAACATCATCGCTCACTCTGATCAGGGCTCGGGTTCGTGGCAAACCACTTCGATGTTGTGCCCGTCCGGGCCGATGACGAAAGCCGCATAGTAGTTCGCGTTGTATTGCGGGCGCAGGCCAGGCGCGCCATTGTCTTTGCCGCCCGCCTCCAGAGCCGCGCGATAGAAAGCGTCGACTTGCCGGCGATTCTCCGCCACGAAGGCCAGGTGAAGATGCGCCGGCTTCTCCGCAGTTTGGTAGATGCACAATGAACAGTTGCTATTCGGCGAGACAAGCTCGGCGCCGTACGCCGGTTGCCCCTCCGAGATGACAGCGACGCCGAGCGGCTCGAGCGCCTTGAGGAAGAACGCCTTGCTCGCCGCGTAGTCGCTGACTCCAAATTTGACGTGGTCAAACACGTAGCGGTCTCATCCCATGCTCACAGCTCGATCGATTCTCCAAGTCCGGCAAACAGGCAACGCTCCCCGAATGCTTCCCGTATGGCCGCGAAGGCGGGCTCGCCGGTGCAGTGGCCCGGGGCGATGCGTTCGACATGCCAGTCGTCTCTCAGGGCGCTGACGACTCGGCGGATTTCGGGTTCCTTCGTGAGCACGAGATGCAGTCCGCCGAAGATGCACAGGACCCGGTCCGCGATGGGCCGCGCGGCCTCCAGTATTTTCTCGATGCCGGGATGCGAGCATCCGGCGATGAGAATCAGCCCGCGAGGTGTTCGCAGCCCCACGGAGATTTCCCGCATCTCGCGCGTTCCCGGCACGTCGGACACGACGGGGATCAGGAAAACGCCTTGCGACACCTCGGTCGTTTCCTTGATCCAGACGAATTTCGCATCCGGCCAGGGCGTGCCATGTCGAATGACCTCCGGTGGATTTCCGTCGTAGTACTGGAAATACCGGGGCAGCGAATGGCACCGCGGATAGAACGTGCCGAACAAGGAGGAACCAAACACGCCATACGTTTCCTCCGGCGTGTAGACAGTCAACTTGGGGTTGACTTTCAAGAGGTGGTTTAGACCGCTCGTATGGTCTCCATGCCGGTGCGAAATGACGGCGTAATCCAGATTCCCGAGGTCCAGCCCCAACGCCGAGCAGTTTTCCGCGAATGTCCTGGCATTGTTCCCCGTGTCGAAGAGAACGCGCTGTCCGTCGAACTCCAGGTGTGCGGAGAACCCCCAATCCTTTTTCAGCGCAGATGCCTGGCCAAACGAGTCATGGATGATCGTGATCCTCACCGTCGCAACCTTTCGACCATGTTCGAGATGCCCCTGGCACCAATGCAAAGACCGGCGCCGATCAGAAGCTGAGCGACCGTCGCGGCGATGTGCGCAACGATCGAAGCCGGAATGAGCTCGGTGCCGGAACTCTGACGATGCATGACGATGACGAGGACGACGTCTCGCACTACGCCAATGAGCCCGGAAGCCAGGAGGTAAATGCCCAACACGGTGAGGGCGACGAGCTGCAATGGACGAAAATCCGTCGACGAATCGGGCGCGCGCGCTCCCGAGACGATCCGATTTGTGATCGTGCCTGGAAAGAACCAGAACAAGAGGCCAGCCAATGCCAGGGGACCAAGGGCCAGCAAACCGGTAGCAAGGGCCTCGCCGACTGAAAAGTCGTAGCCGCGGTGCGTCAACGGAAAATAGGCTGGGATCTGAAGGACCGAAATGACGATCATCACCAGGCCAACGATCCTGATGATGATCGCGGCGATGCTTTTCGTGTCCATCGATGACATGTTAGGCCCGCCGGTCCAACTCACTCAGCACTTCCTCGATAAACGGCGCCTTTGCGTCCGTATACGCGGCGCGGTTCATAACAAACGACGCCGCCAACTGGCGTTTCAAACTTGCGTACCGATCGCATAAGGCCGGCTGCTGGCGCAAGGCATCACGAAAGCGTAAATGGTCCCGCCAAAAAACACTATCGCGTTCGACCGCATGAAGATGAAACCTGGCCTCGCCGCGGGCAGGCTTCACAAAATAGCGGCGCTGCGGCAGTTGCTTCTCGAACTCCGGCACGTATCGGTATCCAACCGACTCCAGATGTGGAATGTGACTCTCGATTTGGGCCAGGGAATTCGCACCGAGAAGGATGTCGATGATGGGCTTCGCAGCGAGGCCCGGGACGGCAGTGCTTCCAACGTGTTCGATGTCGATTTCGATCGAGCGGAACGTGGTCCGAAGAACCTGCGACTCCTCGTTGAATTGTGCCGGCCATTGCGATGAATACTCGGCGATGATCACCGGCTCCTGGTTCACGGTCACGAGCGCGTTGTCAGGCCGCTGACCGCTGGACATTGCGCTCGTAGATCCCTTCGACGTGTTGCTGAAGCATGATGGCCCACGCGCGAACATCGGCCTCGGTGAAATAGCGGAACCAAATGTCATCGTTTCGCCGATACGGACGCGAAACCGACGCCCAACCCTTGAGGTACAGGTCAATGTACGGCTTTGGGTCTCGAAAGGTTTTCTCGAACCCGGCTACCATCGATTGAACATAGTCCGCCGGAGGCGGCGGGATGCTGGCGAGAACCCTGTTTTGTCTCGCTCGGATGAGTTCAAGCTGCTCGAATCCCAGGTACTCGGTCAACCGGCGCAGTGGCGCCGAATCGAGGTTCGAACCGTCGGAAAAGTCGATATGGATCGCGAACGAGGAGCCTTTGAACTTTTCCCAGCCGTGTGAGTTGCATTGCCACCGCACGTTGAAGAATTTTGCGCCGAGAGCCTTTTGGTAGGTGAGATAGCCCTTCGCGAGCTTGAATCCATTTCTCTTGTACCAAGGCCCGACGACGCGCCTTAGCAGTTTGTACGTCTCGCTGGCGGTCATTCAGCGGCGTAACGACTTAGGCAGCTTCGCGAAGCCTCGGCCAGCTGATTCCGGCTCATCTCCTGGAGCTCGCGAAGAATCCGAACCGACTCTCCGACGCTCACGGTAGCTCGCCTTTTGGCGGGGCGATAGTCTTTCATCACGGTCTCCGATAGTCAAAACTTGTTCATCTCCTAGCGGGCTTTCCGTTTCAATTTCGGCCGGCGGATAACTTGTGCAAAGTACCACTGGTGGCCTTCGGGATCTGTCGCGCCATAACGGCGATTGCCGTACTTCGTGTCGCTCGGCTCCTCGAGGATCAGGGCACCAGCTTTCCGCGCACGTCGGAAGTGCTCGTCGATGCCCCTCACATTGACGTACAGGCTCTGCGTGGCCTGGCCTAGCCGCTTCGGATTTCGATAGCCGGACGCGGGACGTCCCATCATGATCAGGTCGCTACCGAGCTTCATCGCGGCGTGATTGATCCTGCCGTCCGGACCCCGGGCCTGGCCGCCGGACTTGCGAAATCCGAAAGCCTTGGCCAGGAATTCGAGGGCGCGACCAACGTCTTCGTAATAGAGATACGGCGTGATAGCCATGAGCTGTATTCCTTTCGGTGGCTCCGCGGTACTGATGACGCTATTGGGCGCGCGGCTTTCCGGCAGGCGCTACCTGAACCCCTCGCAAGCCTGCGTGATCGATCATGTTCTTCATTGATCCTGATGCCTTTGCCTCTTCGATGAACTCGCTGATGTAATCCAGTCGCTCGGGGTGACCTTTCGGAACGGACGCCGCAGACGAGATCACAGCAAAGCCGTCTGCCAGAACCCGGGAGCCGGGCAGCTTGGCGGATTCTGCAATCAGTGCCTGGCGAGGCCCGGCTCGTGCGTGGGCACCTCCGGTGCGCACCAGTTCTACCGCGGCGGAAATCGTGTCGGTGCGAACCAATTCAGCCTTCTTCAGCACGCGCGTCAAACTAAGATCCACCGCATCTCCACGCGGCACAGCGATGCGAATGCCGGACCGGTCTGCATCCGCAACCTCGTGGATCGAGGAGTCAGCGGGCACCAGATAAGTGAAATCGCTTTGCGTATGGGGCGGTGCAAAATCGACTTCCTTGGCTCGCTCGGTGTCGACCACGAGAAACGCCACGTCCCACGCATTGGTCTGCACGCCTTCGAGAATCGCACCGGGTCTTGGATACTCGACCGCCACGAAGTCCACGCCGATCCGCGTTGCAAGCGCGCGCCCCAGGTCTACCGCCAGTCCGCGCAACTCGCCAGTGGCTTGGTTCTTCATCGCCCCCGACGGAGACCCAAGGCCAATTCCGACCCGCAGCTTCCCGCTCCGGACGAGATCCGCGACGCGGGGATCTGCCGGAGATACCACTTGGTATCCGCGCTCGCCGCTGCGCTCGATTGCCCGCTGCACCAACCCCGAAGCTTTGGCTTCTTCGATGAACTCGCTGACATTGGCGAGCCGTCCGGGCTGGTCCTTCGCAACCACCATCGTCACGCGGTTCGTCCCGTAGGACTCCTCCAGGACCCGTGAGCCGGCCAGCCGCGTGGAATACTCCAGAAGCGAAATGCGGACTGATGCCATTGCATCTGCATGTCCGGTGCGCAGCAGGTCGAAAGTGGGGTCCGGGGTGTCGGCGTACACCAGTGTCGCGTGCTTCAGCATGCGGCTCAGAGCCACAGTCGAGAGGTGACTGCGCACGACCGCGATGCGAACCCCGGGCCGGTCCGCGTCGGCGACGCTGCGGATTGACGAGCCAGCCGGTACCAGATAGGTGAAGTCCAGTTGCATGAATGGCTGCGAGAAACCCAGACCTACCTCAGTGGCCCGGTCGATCCCCACAAATCCCACGTCGCACGTGCCTGCCTTGAGACATTCCACGACTTTGGGAGGAGTCGGATATTCGACCAGCTGGGCCTCAACCCCGAGGCGTGCTGCAAATGCGCGAGCGATCTCGATGAACACGCTCCCCCGTAGCTCGCCAGTGACTGGATCCCTGGTGTACTCGGGTGGGAACAGCGCGACACGAATCTTGCCGGCCCGGACGAGGTCCGCGACCCGTGGATCGGTGACCTGCTGCGCGTTGGCGATGGTCGCAACTACCAGCAGGGCTACCGTCATGAGCAGAAATCGAAAACTCTTTTTCATGGCGTTCCGCTTTCGAGTGATTTGCCTGAGGTCCGGTCTCATCGTTCTACGCCGCGCGATAACGAGACGCCCGACGATTGCAGCGCCAAGCGATGACGTTTCGCGCCGACGACCAATGCCGACACGGCAATCATGCACGTGAGGCCCACAAGGACCCAAGCCGGGCCGGGTGGAGGCGTCCCCCAGAAAGTGTCGCCGAGTGCGCAGCCAAGGAAGAAGAGCGCAAAAAACGCCACCACCAGGCCGACGTAGGTAGGCCAACCTCCACGATGGTCGGCAAAGAAACCATTGCTCGTGAGCATGGCGAGCGCCAGGAAGAAGCCGGCCAACAGGAAGCCGGGAAGCGAATAGCTGTCGTCGGAATGAAGCTCGCGCACGCCGAATGCGAGGAACAAGCCAGCCACGGCAAACCACAATTTGGTCATCAGGTCCCGGGCAATGAAACGTGCCCGCCATGATTCACGGTCCGCCCGTGGGGGAATCAGGTGAACATGCACGGCACCGCTGCAGCTAGCCGCACTGTCATTGGCTGCGATCCTGTGTTCAACTCTCGCGCGACGTACGAATGCGCTCGAACAGTTCCCGATTCCATTCGGCGTGGACACGAGGATGAAGGTGGTTCACCGCCCTGGGTGGCACCTCTATCCCTGCCCGGACCGCGGCTGCGTTGAGATCGAGCAAGCGGTCGGGCCAACCGTCTGGCCAGGGCTGCACCAGGGATCGGACCATCTGAAGATCAACGTCCCGGCACTTGGCGTACACCTCGGCGGCTCCTTCACCCAGACGAGACCACTCCGCGAACTTCTCCACCGTAGGGATCCACGCCCAGAACTCGTCTACATCGCCACAGAAGTCGATGACGGCTGCCGCGATCTCTTCGTTGGTGAGCCGCGGCTCGTCTGGAGTAATCAGCCGAAAGACACCGGAGACGAAGTCGTTGGTGGATGGATCGATGTCGACTTCGGACGAGATGCCGTACCAGGATCGCCCCTCTTCGTCGGCGAGACCGATCCACATCAGCTCGGACCGCTTCGACCACGGCGGCGCGGTCCACTCGGTGTCGAGAAAGATTCGACGTGTCATGCGGTTGCCGCGTGCCTGGTGGCTAGCTTCACAGATTCCTTTCGCCCCAGCGCCGCACAAACTCCTTTAGTTCGGGGCCGTCGGCGATTGAATGAAGCGGTTCAAGATCGCTTGGAGCCACGGGCTCGAACCCAGTGAGTCCGGATGCGGCGCAGAAGACGTTCATCCAGGGCTTTCCGCAACGGTCGCATTTCCCCAACGTGTATTCGAACCCCGCGGCGCTTGGAAGGTCCCGGTCGAGTATCCATGACGAGTTCCCGCAGCAGCTCAGCTGTCCCACGCCTGACGTCCCAGCTCTGCGGCCGCGAGGATGTACCCAGCCTTCCTCATCCCGAGCAACGATTCCTCGGTGACGCGTGCCAGCTCCGAGAAGAGCCGATCATCGACGACCTTGAAATTGAAGCAGGACTTGCCTTGCATGTGCGCTCGCAGCTCGGCAGAAAGAGTCGCCGCCAGTTTGGGGTGGCCCGTAATTCCCATGAGATGGTAACCAACATAGGCCTTGCGCACTTCGACCCACGCCACGGGAATCGTTTGCGCTCTGGCCTTTCCACCCCAAGCGCGCATCGTCGCCGGACCGACCGCGCCCTCCAACTCGTAACGCTGCTCCGAATCGTCCGCGATAGTAAACCCGGATGCGTGGAGTGCCAGGACGTCTCGCAGACGCGCGAAGACCGGCTCGAGCTCGCTGCTCACGCCACGACCCGTTTCACTTCGCGAGCGGCTCCATCATTCGGGGCTCCTCAATCGAGGAATGTCCAGGTATCCGCGCCGTCAAAGCGCCTGACGACCACCGATTCCAGCAGCTCCGGCTCGAAGTTGCGCAGGTTCACGCCGTGCCGGGCGCCGGGCTTGGGTTCCAGTGGCTCCCAGTGGGTAATGATGCCGCAGGTCTTGCAGCGCACGTTCCTCAGCGTCCGATCACCCCAGATGTAGTCTTCGGTGTTCTCGGGATGACCTTGAATGGACACTGTTCCGAGCTCGTAGTAGGCCCAGATGCCTCCCGAGCGACGGCAGAGCGAGCAGTTGCAGCTCGTCGCCTTGTCTGGCGCAACTGGAAGAGTGAGGCGAACCGCTCCGCAATGGCAGGAGCCGTGAAGGGATGGTGTTGGCTGTTCGTGACTCATGGTCGACAAGCACCTTGAGCCGGTCATTTCGCCCTTGGCGGCACTTGAGTCGATCCGGTGAGGTCAACTGGAACAATCTCAAAGCTCAACAGCACAACCGGGGTACCCGTCTTGTTGTACGCGGTGTGCGTGACGTTTCCGGGCTCATAAAACACATCTCCGGACTTGTAGATCGTCGTCTTGTCGCCTTGGACAAACGTAAGCTCTCCGGCGGTTACCACTCTCATACCCGGCCCAAGGTGATGATGCTCACCGACAAATCCACCCGGCTTGAAGGTCAGCTCCGAAACTCGCAACTTGTACTTGCCATTGAGCTCCGGCAAATAGCCGGCGACAACGGATTCGAGCTTGGTCCTTGAGTCCACGTCCCTTTTTTCGACGGTGCCAGCCTGTTGCGCGTTGGCATTGAATGAACAAAGCAGAAATGCAAGAAGCGCAAGGCGATTCATTACGATCCCCCCTGGTTGATATTGCCAACGTTTGCACCCTAACGACGGAGCTGGGGCACTTCGACTGTGCGTGATTGGCGATGCCCTGGGCGCGTTGTTAGACAGCACTGTTGCCCGCTTCCGGAGATGATTGGCGCGACCGTAGTGCCTTGCGCAGATTTTCGGCCGCGATCACGGCAATGAGCAAACTGGCGCTGAGCGAACCCCACGGACTTCCGCCGCCCGCGTACCAGTGCGCAATCGACGCGCCGAATGCCACGCCCGACACGAATAGAGCAATGGAGTTAGCAATTGCGATCATGTTCGCCTCCTGGTGATGTTCCCTCGGAACCCTTCAGTGCCTATCGGCCGATGGCGATCAAGATTCCTGCTGCGATGGCGAGAACAGCCATCACGATGCCCAGCCCGGAGAAGCTGAGACTGAGCAGCGGTATTAGTCCACTCAGGACGAGCCAGAGGGCCAACAACAACATCCCGATGTTGCGTGTCAGTTTCATTGGTAGAGACTCCTTCAGTGAGTGACCGGCCACGATGTCCTCATTTCGCACCTCTCGATGAATGACATCTAACGCTTAGGTTGGATTGCGTGCGCGCTTGATGATGGCCGCGCAGAGATCGCGATGCTGCTGTGGACACTTCGACTGTGCGTGATTGGCGATGCGCTCGCGACGTTCACTCGGGACCGACTCGTCGACGTGCTTGAGCACGAAGGCACGAAACCTTGGATCGCTCGCAGCCAGTGTTGTTAGTTGAGGCAGTGCTTCCCAGTGATCGGCAAGGAGAATCGTCACGGACTCGGAATAGCCCTCGCCAATGGCGCCATCGTCGCAATGACCGTAGCGCGCGAAGCTACGGTGAACGGCAGCCCATGACTTGAGGGCACCGGCTTCCGTTTCCGCCGCCAGCTCCTGGGACTTCGAGCACTCCACTCCGAGCCCCACAAGAGGCACGGTCATCAAGACGCCGAACTGCAAGCACGCTCGATACATGACGGCGATCGATCCCATTGTCATTTCACCGGGATGCGGAGGGTTGCCAGGTCAGTGCCAACAGCGCCGGCCGTGAGCTTGACAACCCGATTCATGATGTTCTCCGTTGGCTTGCCGGCGCGTCCGCTCGAACGCGGGGTTAGCCGTCACGTCGTTTGAAAACCAAGCTGAGGTTGTTGGCCGGCATCTCGACGGTCTCGGCCAGTACGAATCCGGCGCCAGCGGCAACGTCCGACACAGCCTCCATGTCGCGAAGGCCCCACTCGGGATTTTGGGTACGAAGATCAAGATCGAACTGCGCGTTGCTCTCCGAAGTATGGCGACCGTGACGACGGTAGGGCCCGTACAAGAACAGAACGTGCTCTGCAGAAAGCAAAGCCTTCGCGCCTTCGAACAGTGCCAGCGTCGCGGCCCACGGAGCGACGTGAATCATGTTGATGGCCAACACCGCATCCGCCGTTTGCAAGGGCCAGGGGAGCTTCGTCACATCAAGGTCAATGGGGCTATTGACGTTAGCTTGCTGTTCCTCCCTGACCCGCAGGGCAATCGACTTGCGAAGCTCCGCATCCGGATCGGACGGCTGCCAAGTGAGGTCCGGGAGCGCTTTGGCGAAATGCACAACGTGCTGTCCCGTGCCGCTGGCGATCTCCAACACCAGGCCGCGGCGGGGCAGCACGCGCGCAAGCACATCGAGTATCGGGCCCTTGTTGCGATCTGCCGAGGGAGTAGACCATTTCCCGTCGGCTGTCTTTTCGCCGCGTTGCTTGAGCATCGCATTGGTCCGTGAAGATCAGCTCTCGGGATCGTACTGGAACTCGCGGAGTTCTTGCGAGCAGCGGCACGCCTTGGCAATTCTGCGGCCCACTCGACGGCGGCTTCGCGCGACGGGAGTTCCAGGACGCTTATATCTTACGCCGCGCGCCAACGGCGTCGCCTTCGATGAACTCGACATTGGCAATCCAGTTCTTCTTGCGCCGTGAGAGGCGAGCCTTTTCGTCTTCTGCCTCGAAGGATGCCGATGCGTGTTTCAACAGTGATTGATCTACGCCTTCGAACGCGTTGACGCTGACGACTGCGTAGGTGCGACCTTCAATTGCGCTGGTGACGATCGGCACGATGCCGCACCTGGCGCAGATGTGGAACTGGGCTGTCTTCGTACCGAAACTGTAGTGGGAGACGAGCGAAGGGTCGGCGACGGTGACCTTGAGTGAACCGGTGTTGCAGGACGTCCATACGCCGCCGTGCTTGGTGCAAAACGAGCAGTCGCAGGCGCGCGCCGGGATTTCTTTCGGTTCCGGCTCCCATGAGAGCTTGAACGATATGTTCCCGCAGTGGCAGCGGCCGTTGATCAGCATGATGCCTTCTGGCTCGAGCGGTACACCGATCTGTTTACATATGCTAGCGAAGTCATTAGACTGGCGTCAACCACGCGCGTATACCGATCTGTTTCCCCTAAAATGCCCCCTCGCAAGACCGAATCCCTCACCCCGGCCGAGCGCATCCTCGCTGCCGCCGGCAAGCTTTTCTACACACGGGGAGTTCGCGCCGTAGGCGTCGACACGGTTGCCGCCGAGGCGGGCGTCAGCAAGCGCACGCTGTACAGCCACTACCCGTCCAAGGACGTCCTGATCACCGCCTACCTGATGGCGCGCTTCAAACACATCGCACCTTCCGACGCGCCGGTTCGCGAGCAGATCCTCGGCGCCTTCGATCGCCTCGAGCGCATCCTCACCGATGGCAGTTTTCGCGGCTGCCCTTTCGTCAATGCCGTTGTCGAGATCGGTGATCCCAAGCACCAGGCGGCAGCCATCGCCGTGCAGTTCAAGGAGCAGCGCCGGCAGTGGTTTCGCGGCCTGCTCGAGCGGTTGGGAGTCAAGGACCCTGACAAGCTTGCCACCCAGCTCCAGCTCCTCAACGAGGGCGCGCTCGCGACCGCCCTCGTTCGCGGCGATCCGGCGGTGGCGCGCGTTGCACGCGCTGCAGCCGAGGTATTGCTGGACGCAGCTGGGACCAATTTCCGGAGACAAAAAAAACATGGATGAGCGCGCGTATACCGACGGCCCGGTCACTGACGTGGCCTACATACGAGTCGAGTACGGAAGATTCGAGGAGTACGTCGATTGGCTGAATTCGACATGGAAGCCGACCATGGAAGCCACGAAGAAAGCCGGGCTGATCATCGATTACAGGATCTTCACGGCCTCTCCGAAATCACCGGACCAACCCAACATCGTTCGCATGATCACTTTCAAGAACATGGCGGCCTTGGATAAAGGCATCGAGCTGGAAGCGGTGGCCAAGAAAGTCATCGGTAGCACGGAGGTCCAGAACAAGGCCAGAGTGGCCCGGAATGAATACAGAAAGCTTCTGGGCAGTGAATTGATTCGTGAGCTCATCTTGAAATGACGCGAAAAAGGAGTTTGCCATGAGCATGACAGCTGTTACCTCGCCCGAACTCACGCCGCCGGTCGGCCCGTTCAGCCAGGCGATCGAAGTCGGTGGTTTCATCTTTTTCAGCGGTCAGGTCGGCCAGGACCCGACGACGGGCAAGCTGGTGGCGGGAGGTATTGCGGCCGAGACGGAGCGCGTCTTCCAGAATCTCTCGGCGGTTCTCAGGGCGGCCGGCAAGGGTTTCGATGATGTCGTGCGCGCTGGTGTGTATCTCACGAGCATAAGTGATTACGTGGCGGTGAACGGCATTTACGCCAGGCACTTCGGTCAACCCTTTCCCGCCCGTACGGCGATCGCAGTGGCCGCGCTGCCGCTTGGCGCCTGTGTCGAGATCGACCTCGTCGTCAAGGCTTGAAGTACACATGAACAGATCAGTGTGTAGAGCGATGGTGGGCGTCGCCGGCTTGGCGGTGCTCGGGATGACCACTTTGCCGCCAGCGCGGGCGCAAACGCCTGCCCGCGGAACGTCGTTCCGTGACTGTTCGAATGGTTGCCCCGAAATGGTGGTGGTGCCGCAGGGCAGGTTCACTATGGGGGCGCCGGCGGGGGAAGAAGCGCGCGAGAATCTACCCATTGAACGTCGTGGGCGCTCGGTACCGCAGCATTTGGTCACGATCCGACACAAGCTCGCAATTGCCAGATTTCACGTGACGCGAGATGAGTACGCTCAGTTTGCGGCGGAGACAAATCGGCCGGACCCCGATAGCTGCGATACGCTTGATGCGACCGGCGGCTTCATTGCTACGAACGGCAATTGGCATTCTCCAGGGTTTCCGCAGACCGGAAGAGACCCAGTCGTCTGTGTGAGTTGGGACGATGCGCAGGCCTATGTGGCTTGGCTGAGCGCCAAGACAGGGCATGTCTACCGCTTGCCAACGGAGGCTGAGTGGGAATACGCGGCGCGCGCGGGAACGACGACGGCGCGTTACGGTAGCGATAATCCGGCGGAGCTCTGCCGCTACACCAATGTCGGTGATCTGGATTATGGCGAGCAGCATCCTGGCGATAGCGGGGTGAATCGAGCGTGCCGCGACGGGTATGCATTCACGTCGCCGGCTGGACGTTTTCCGCCGAACCAATTCGGCCTCCACGACATGCTTGGCAATGTCATGGATTGGACTGAAGATTGCTCGAACGCCAACTATAGCGGCGCGCCTACTGATGGCACGGCGTGGCAGTCTGGAGACTGTGGTCGGCGCGTTGTGCGTGGCGGTTCCTGGGACATGGATCTCAGCGGCGTCCGCTCGGCTAACCGCCGCGGTCCCCCCACGTCCGCTCGGAACACCACCTTGGGGTTCCGCGTGGCCAGAACACTCTGATGAAGCTCTATGCCTGGGATCTCAGTCCCTACTCGGCGCGAGTGCGGATGCAGATCTACGCCAAGGGTCTCACCGGCATCGCGATCGAGCAGCCGCCGACTTACGGCACGCCGAAGTTCTACGAAGACCATCCGATCGGCCGCGTCCCGTTGCTGGAGATCGGCGGCGAGGCGATACCGGAGTCGGCCGTGATCGCGGAGTATCTCGAGGAGATCTATCCCGAGCCTTCGCTGCTGGGCGCGACGCCCCGCGAGAACGCCCACATCCGCACCCTGGCCCGCATCGGCGACATCTACCTGCTGAACAACACGTTCATGCTCGCGGTTCAGACCCGCGTCCTCGCCGCCAAGACCCCCGTCACCACCGGCAACGAAGGTATCGTCGCGCTGCTGGGCGGACAGCTGGCGAGCAACACCAAGGCGCTGGACCGGTTGATTGGCCGCGACGGCTTCGCATGCCTGGGCCGCGTCACCCTGGCCGACTGCGCGCTCG
>Ga0075436_100002187_pt1 | contig 13480 bp, 14 predicted proteins | sample RhiMethybrSRZTD5_FD_75303 | JGI IMG/M metagenome (GOLD analysis project Ga0075436, IMG submission 75303) | Populus rhizosphere microbial communities from Tennessee, USA - Rhizosphere MetaG P. TD hybrid SRZTD5 | ecosystem: Host-associated > Plants > Roots > Rhizosphere > Soil | place: USA...
ATCTTGCGATCATTCAACGTCGCCCCGTTGCCGCGTTCTGCCGCAAACATCTCATCGCGAACCGGATCGTAAACGACTCCGACTTCGAGCACGCCCGCGTGTTCGAGCGCGATTGAAACGCAAAAGCACGGATAGCTGTGCGCGTAGTTCGTCGTGCCGTCGAGCGGATCGATAATCCACTTCCATTCGCCGCGTTTGCCGTCAACTAACGCAGCGTCGCCCGATTCCTCGGCAAGAATTCCGTGCTGCGGGTAATAAGAACGAATGCGTTCGATGATCAGGTTCTCGGAAGCGAGGTCGGCTTCAGTGACGAGATCGATGTCGCCCTTGTTGGTAACCTTCGCGACGCCGAGGCGTTGCATCAACAAACCGCCGGCGTCGCGCGCTACGTCAATCGCAAAGTTAAGCAATCAAACTCCTCGTGCTTTCGTCAGCTTTACCCGCGGCAACCTCTGCCCCGCGATGCGCAGGATTTCCTGGACCTGGCGGTCCCAATAACCCCACGAGTGATCGCCGGGCAGTTCGCGAAACTCGTGCGGAATTTTTTTCTCGTACATCAACGCGCTGAGCTCTCGATTGTAGGCAAAGATCACGGTCGAATCTTCAGTGCCGCAGTCGAAGTAGAAATACGGCAGGGATTTGATTCGCTGAGCCGGCAGGTTCTGGATTAAATCGAAAACGTCATTTACCTTGCGCGTTTCGCTAACGGCTGGCCCAAACAACTTCACCGAGTCTTGCCAACTGTCAGGAGTATCTTTTTCAGCCAAACGCGTCACGCCAAACGCGCCACTCATCGACGCCGCGAAAGCAAACGTCTGCGGCGACTTCAGACCAAACTTGATCGCGCCGTAACCGCCCATCGAGAGCCCGCCAATCGCGCGCCCATACCGCGCCTCAATCGTGCGATAGCGCTGCTCAGCATCAGGCAACAACTCCTTCAGGATGTAACTTTCGTACTTGTCGGCCGGAACGTTCGCACTGTCGGTGTACCAACCGTCGTTGCCTTCGGGCATGACGACGATGATCGAGTATTCCGAGGCGTAGTCAGCGATGTTGGTGCGCTGGACCCAGTCGGAGTAGTGACCGGTCAGCCCGTGAAGCAGATATAGAACGGGATAACGAGTGGCACGCGAACTGTCGTAGTCCGCCGGAAGAATTACGTTGTAAGGCAGCGGCGCGTTGACCAGCTTACTTTGAAAACGCACCGTCTCAACGCGCGCGTTTGCAGCCACGGACAAACACAGAAGAACAAAAAGAGCGACGGTAACAAGCGGATAGCGTTTGCTCATAGAAGAGGAATCTTGATCTGCTTTTCTCGCGCCGTATTCTTCGCTTCGTCATAACCGGCATCGACGTGTCTCGCAACGCCGAGACCGGGATCGTTCGTGAGCACGCGATGCAAACGTTTCGCGGCTTCGGCGGTGCCATCGGCAACTGAAACCTGCCCCGCGTGCAGCGAATAACCGATGCCGACGCCGCCACCATGATGAAACGAAACCCAGCTTGCGCCGCTCGCCGTGTTCAGGAGCGCGTTGAGAATGGGCCAATCAGCAACCGCATCCGACCCGTCCAACATGCCTTCCGTTTCGCGAAACGGCGACGCCACCGAACCCGTGTCGAGATGATCGCGACCGATCGCAATTGGGGCCTTCAGATCGCCGCGCTTCACGAGATCGTTGATCGCTTCGCCCATCTCCGCGCGTTCGCCATAACCAAGCCAGCAGATGCGCGCGGGCAAACCCTGGAAATGAACGCGATCGCGCGCGAGCCGTAACCAACGATTCAACGTGAGATCGTCGGGAAACATCTCGAGCGCGAGATCGTCTGTCTTGCGAATGTCTTCCGGATCGCCCGACAACGCGACCCAGCGAAACGGTCCTTTACCTTCACAAAAGAGCGGCCGGATGTACTCAGGCACGAACCCCGGAATGTCGAAGGCATCCTTGCAACCAGCGTCGAGCGCTTGCTTGCGAATGTTGTTGCCGTAATCGAACGCGATCGCACCCGCGCGTTTCAGCGCCAGCATCGCTTCGACGTGCCGTGCCATCGACTCTTTCGCTCTTTCGATATAGCCGTCCGGATCTTTTTCGCGCAACGTCGCGGCGTCTTCGAGTGACAGTCCGGCAGGCACGTAACCATTCAACGGATCATGTGCGCTCGTTTGATCGGTGACCACATCGACTTTAACGCCACGCCGCACGAGCTCCGGCAAGATCTCCGCGCAGTTGCCGACCAGACCAACCGATACTGCGCGCCGTTGTTCGCGCGCGTCGTCGCAGATATCGAGTGCTTCATCCAACGTCAGCGCGATCCGATCGCAGTAACCAGTATTTACGCGACGCTCGATGCGTGCGGGATCGACGTCGATGCCGAGAAAGACCGCGCCGTTGAGAGTTGCTGCGAGTGGTTGAGCACCACCCATTCCGCCCATACCGCCCGACACGACGAGCTTGCCGGAAAGATCGCCGCCGAAATGTTTGTCGGCCATTGCCGCGAACGTTTCGAACGTACCCTGGACGATGCCCTGCGTGCCGATGTAGATCCAACTACCGGCCGTCATCTGCCCGTACATCATCAGGCCGCGACGTTCGAGTTCGTGAAAGTGTTCCCAGTTGGCCCACGCGCCGACCAAATTCGAATTCGCGATGAGCACTCGCGGCGCGTACTCGTGCGTGCGAAACACGGCGACCGGTTTGCCCGATTGGACCAGCAAGGTTTCGTCGTTCTCCAGCGCGCGCAACTCGCGCACAATCGCGTCAAACGATTGCCAGTTGCGCGCGGCCTTACCGGCGCCGCCGTAAACGATCAGTTGATCCGGCTTCTCGGCGACGTCCGGATCGAGATTGTTCATCAGGCAACGCAAGGCGGCTTCCTGGTGCCAGCCTTTGCAGCTTAGCTCGGCGCCGCGCGGAGCATGGATCACTCTATGTTCGTTCATGCTCATCAGCGGCTCAGCCTTCCGCGAACCAAAGCCGGCGGAACCAGCCGCCGGTTTCGGGCGAACGCGTCAGTTGGTCGAGTTCTCCCGAATCGAGCCACACGCCACCGCACTTGTCGCAGACGTCAATCATGACCTCCTCAAACTTGGTTTCCTTCAGCGTGCCGTCGCAACGCGGACACTTCATCGACGAGAGTCCAGCCGCCTTCGCGTCTTCCGCAACCTTGATCTTTGCGCGCAGCTTTTCGATCGCTTCCCGGTTTTTGCGATTGAAGTACTCTTCTTCGAGGCCTCGTCTTCGTTCGTCCATCCCGTCTGCCATGTATGCTCCTCAGTTAATGATCTGCCTTCAAATCGAAAACCGCCGTGTGAGAGAGGTCAGTACCACCACGCGGTAGCGGGTGGGTCAAGCGTCGAGCAAGCCGAGGCCTGAAACTCTGACAAGCGAAGCACTGATCCACCCGCTACCGCGTGGTGGTACTGACCTCTCTCACACGAAGATCTCGCTTTTTTGAGGCGAGTCTCAGTTGATTAATGAATCGAAGTCGCCGTTGACGATCGCGGTCCTGACTTTCTCAATGTCGCTCGCCATCGAGCGATCTGCTGTCAACGGCTCAACCAAATCCCGTACGATGCGATGCGCGGCTTTCACGCCGCGACCCGGCGCGAGCGGCGCGCGATAATCGAGAGCCTGCGCGGACGTTAACAACTCAATCGCCGTCGCCATCTCGGCGAGCTTCACGATCGAGCGCAACTTCAGCGCCGCGGTCATACCCATCGAGACGTGATCTTCTTTGCCACCGTCGGTGGGCACGTTGTCGACGCTCGCTGGATGCGCCAGCACTTTCGCTTCACTCAATAACGCCACTGCCGACACTTGCAGCATCATGAACCCTGACGAGATTCCGGGGTGCGATGTCAAAAACGGCGGCAGGCCTTCGTTGGTGTCGGGATTGACCAGGCGATCGATGCGCCGTTCGGTGATACTCATCAAATCTGTCAAAGCAATGGCAGCGTAGTCAAAAACGAGCGCGAGTGGCGCGCCGTGAAAGTTGCCACCGGACAAGACTTCATCCGTATCTGCGAACACGAGCGGATTGTCAGTCGCGCTGCCGCTCTCGATCTGTACGACTTCCGCTGCATGGGCCAACGCTGTGCGCACCGCGCCGTGAACCTGCGGCATGCAACGCAAACTGTATGCGTCCTGCACGCGCGGATCGTTCTCGACGTGAGACTTACGAATCTCACTCTCTGCCAGCAACTCGCGCAGGTGCGCCGCGACGGCGATCTGCGCCGGGTGCGGCCGCGCGACGTGAATGCGTTCGTCAAAAGCGACGGGAGTTCCGCGCAACGCTTCGAGCGTCATTGCGCCGGCGACGTCGGCGAGGCGCGCGAGTTTGGCGGCACGATGAAGCGCGATCGCGCCGACGGCGCCCATTGCTTGCGTTCCGTTCAGCAACGCGAGGCCTTCTTTGACTTCGAGTTGCAACGGCGCGATTTGAGCTTTGCGCAACGCGACGTCGCTCGGCATGCGTTCGCCATTGAAGAACGCTTCGCCTTCGCCGATCGCGGTCAACGCGAGATGGGCCAACGGCGCCAGATCGCCGCTCGCGCCGACCGAACCTTTTTCGGGAATCACGGGAGTGACGCCGCGCTCGAGCATCGCGATCAGCGTTTCGATCACGAGCGGACGTGCGCCGCTGAAACCGGTGGCGAGTACGTTTGCGCGGAGCAACAACATCGCGCGCGCTTCGAGCTCCGAAAGTGGATCGCCCAGGCCGCACGAGTGGCTGCGCACCAAATTCAACTGCAATTGCCGCAGGTCTGCGGGATCGATACTGACGTCGGAGAGTTTGCCGAAGCCCGTGTTGACGCCGTAGACGGTGCGTTTCTGTGCGACGATCTGTTCGACCACGCTCCGCGCTTCCTCGGCGCGCGTGCGCGCTTTCGCGCCGAGCGTGACCTGCTCTTTTCCGCTGGCGACATCGACGATTTGTTGGAGAGTAAGTTGTTGACCGTTAAGCTGAAGCATCTCGTTATTGCCGATTTTCGATTGCCGATTGTCGATTTTCCCCACCTGGACACAGCTGTATCTTAGCAATCGACAATTGGCAATTGGCAATCGGCAATGGCTTACCTAACCCCGGTTCCTATGGGCCTCTCGGGTGTTTCGGAAATGTCGATCTTCTTAAACTCGCCTGTTGCCCCGCCGCTGCGAACACGTTGTCGCGCGCGCTTCGCCCGGACGGTGGTGCGCCGCGTCGTGGCGGCAGTCCAACTCGTCATTCGTTTCAATGGCCGCAACGAAAACTCGTGCTTCGGCAACACTTCACCGGTCGCTTCACGCAAACGAACCGTACCGATGGCAAAAACAAAGATCGCCGCGTTAAAAATCACACCGACGACGAAGACGATCCAACCGGGAACAACCCCGACGGTCGCGCGTTCGATGAACGCGTCGAAATCTCGCGCCGGTAGCGGTGACAGATAAACTTTTAAATTCCAGCTCGCGGCGAGTAGCGCAAAGATCCAGAGATAGTTGCGACGCAGGCGCCGGCCGATCGCTTCCCACTCGGTGATCGTGAAATGTGGCGTCGTTAGATCGGCAGCCAGGTGCTCTGCCCAGGATTCTTCGGCCGGTTGGTTTTCAGGCGCGAGCAGGTGCGCGAAGTAGCCGGTTTCAATGATGCGCACACGGCTGGACCAGATCTCGTAATAGCGATAACGCCGCGCTTCCATCAACAGGAAAATCGCCACGAGGATCGAGTTGATGGGAATAACGAAGTGCGGGTTGTTGGGCGAACTGAAAACGAATGAAAGCGTCGCGCCGGCGGTGATCACGGCCCAGTTTGTAGTGGTGTCGAGACGATTGCGCCAGGTGTTCGAGCGTTGCACCTCGCCGCGATAGAAGTGAATCATCGCGGTGTTGAATTCCGCGGGCGACATGCGACGCATGAGTGCAGCCGCCGATTGCGCGCCAGCGTCAGCGAGCGAGTCTGCGGCAGGCGAAGGCGGAGCTGTAGAAGCAAGCGAGGGTCGTAACCTGCTAGTGCCTCTTTCTGACGATTGTGGACCGGTACCTCTTTGGCTTGCTTCGGTGGACATTGGGTTGCGTGGAGCGCGCCTCCGGGAGTGGGGCGCGGAACTCCGGGAAAGCGATAATAACACGCCGATCATGGCTCTAGCGAACGATTTGCCGGTGTCGATTGCCAATTCGCGACGGGTTGCCCTATAGTGGCCGTTCGGTTGTTTGAAGGAATCGAAAGTTAGTGAAAACTGCCGCGGAAACCGTCGATGAACACTGGATGCGGCAGGCGCTGGCCGCGGCCCGGGAGGCTGAAAATCGCGGCGAGGTGCCGGTCGGCACTTGTGTTGTCCACGACGACCAACTCATCGCCGTCTCCGGTAACCGCACCCGCACCGACTGCGATCCCACCGCCCACGCTGAAATCATCGCGCTGCGCGAGGCCGCCCATAAGTTTGGCAACTACCGCCTGCCGGGCGTCGCTGTCTATTCGACGATCGAACCGTGTGCGATGTGCGCGGGCGCTCTGATCCAGGCGCGGATTAAGAGTTTGATTTACGGCGCGCGAGACGAACGCGCCGGCGCAGTTCACAGTCGTTTCCGGATCTGCGACACGGATTTTTTGAATCATCGCATCGAGGTGCGAGAGGGCGTGATGGAAAACGAATGTCGCGCGCTCATGCAGGATTTTTTCCGCCGCAGGCGAACTGAATAAGGCTCGGAGAGGTCGCATAGTGGATTAGTGCACCGGTCTCGAAAACCGGAGTGGGTTAACGCCCACCGTGGGTTCGAATCCCACCCTCTCCGCCAGATTCAAAGGACTTATCAAACGCCGAAGGTTCTCACTCCAAAGTGTCTCGCCTTGAAGTTGGCGCGCAGATGGCGTTTATCCGACATTAACTCTCCTACGGAACTCCACAACATTCAAAGCGCAGAGCTTTTCAACGGCTTCGCGAAGTCTTGAAGGGACGCCATGAGCATACCCGCGAGTCACCCGCGTGTTGCGCGTGGCACCCGGAGTTGTGGAGTGCCCCAAAAGATCGGCAATGTCGTACTCGTGGACGCCCGCAGCACGAAGCCGTGTAGCGAACGTATGACGAAGATCGTGAAAATGAAAATCTTCAATTCCAGCCCGCTGAACCGCCACTGCGAAATGGAAAAGCATCTGTCGCCTGCGTCGTCCAGTGCGGCAAGGATCAAAAATTAATTCATCATCGGCAGCATCTTGTCGCAGCTTAATGAGTGCAGCCAGCGCGGACGAATTCAATGGTACGAGGCGCGGTTTCCCATTCTTCGTCTGATCAATTTCCACCACTGCTTCATTAAGATCGACATGCAACCATCGTCGCGACAGCAATTCTCCCGCGCGAAACCCAACATTCATCGCGAGCGTGGCAAATGCAACCATATAGCTTCCATCATTTTCCAGTTCAGACATTAAGCGATCTTGTTCTTCCCCGGAGAGCCAACGGTCACGCGGCGAAGGTTCTCTAAGCCGCTTCACGCGTGACATCGGGTTACTCTCGATTAAATTATTGTCGTAGGCGAGTGAAAGCACTTTCGATAAAACTTGCAAATAGCGATTCACTGTTGCCGGAGACATGAGTCTCTCAAACTTAGTCTTGCGCTTTCTCAGATCGCTTTTGAACTTCTCGATCTGCATAGCCCTGATTTCCTGCACTAGACAGTTCCCGAAGAAGGTTTTGACCTCTCTCACTCTTTGCTGATCATCCGTCCAACTCCTATTGTTCTCTTTTGTGTATGGCAAATACACCTGATCAATAAAGTCAGAAAGCGGCGTAGACTGTGAAGAAGGGTTAAACCTTTTGTCAAAGATCGCCTGGCGCAGATTAATCTCGGCTTGTTCAGCTTGCTTGCGAGTGCGAGCTTCCGGTAGTGCTTCTTTGACGTAATGGCCTCGCAAGGTGAATTCGACTACCCAAGTCGCCTTTTCCCAATTAGGATCGTTCGGTTTGATCCTTCTACCTAAGTAACGTTTATAGGCTGCCATGTTCGTCTCTCCTTTCGTTTTTGGCAGCCGTCAAAGCATGACACATTATACATGGCCCATGTCCTCTGACAGACTCTTTATTTTAGTAAGTGAACTATTTCCGAAGCCGCTTACTGCGTTGATGTTCAGTCTCCTCCTGCGCCCACTGATCAACTTCATTTCGGTGGTAGCGGCGAAGGTCGCCCATGTACACGCAGGGCAATGGGTGATCATCGGCACGACGCGCCGTCCATTTGCGGATTGCGTGAACGGTGACTTTGCAGTAATCCGCAACGTCTCGCTCTGTCATCCAATCAGTTTGAACAGTCGGGGCGGTCGCAGACTTGGTTTCAATTTCCTCTCGTAGAACGCGCCGGGTGATCTCAGCGATCCGGTGCTCAACTTCAACCCACAATTGATCATTCATGGAACACCCTCAAAGTATTCATGGCGACAGAATACGGGGCGAAAGTGAGGGGATGTCAAGCTGCAAGGCGTGCTCTTTAACGTCTATGGAATCAGCATTTTAACTTAAAATTTTTAAGCACAGCGGGGCTTGCTTTGGAGAGCAAGTCTTTACCGTATCTTCACTGGTTTTTTAATTTTTAAGGAGTTTCGCTCGACCTAAACTAGCTTCGCAAAAAAAATTTGCCTTAACCACTCCCGAAGGCACAGTGTCGCCTTAAGGGTGCAACAAAAAAGGAAAGCGGGATCACAACCGCTTTCCTAATTTTTTAGAAATGAGAATTTTAGTTAATCGCTCTCTTACTCCGGTTTCAGTCGTCCCGTAACGAAACAGAGGTTATTCGCTTGATTGCCTCTTTGCTCAAGTTGTCTGGTCGCAGATTGCCCTCTTTCTTCCATTCAACAAGCATCTTTCGATAAAGCGGTAGCAAGGGCATGTGACTATTGAAATTATGACTGCGATCTAAGTTCTGGAATGCATCCCGAGTCTTGCAGAAGTAGTTCGCGTATCCCATTTGTTTCGTTTCATCGTTCCCACTAAACCCAATGAACTTGATAAGTCCCGCATCAAGACCGGACTTGTCGGAAAGTGCGTCGTAAGACTCACGAAGTGCCGAAAACATCGCGAGGATGTCGATAACTTCGCGGCACTCCGCATCACTCATCGTGTGCGGTTCATCAAAAATCCCCTCCGCAATCTTGTCATACTCAAACTCGTATCCATCTTGAATCGCTTCACGAGCTTTGGCGTAATAGGCGGCTTCGTCAGGATCAACTTTCTCCAAAATGAGGTACTGATTTGCCAGCATCCATCGTTCAACACGAGACAATTTCATACGTTTTACTGTAAGTCCTTTCTGTTCTTCCAACTTGTAAGAGACTCTTTCACTGCTGACCGCAACGCTCCAGTGAGTGAGCCGATTGTGAATCATTATATAGTTTTATCTTCGAGCGATCATTACGTCTCAACCATCACTTTGCTAACTTCAACCCTAGATGGTCGCAGGGCGCATCCGTCAAGTCCTGTTCGACGCCTAAGTACCGCTCTGTGGTTTTGATCGATCCGTGTCCGAGTGAGAGTTGGATCTGATCGATTGCAGAACCACCTTTGTGTGCGAGCTTGGCAAACGTCCGACGAAGATCGTGGGGTGCAAGTTTCCTACAGTCGAGGACTCCAGCGTACTCGGTGAGAAGGTTATAAATAGCTTGTTCGCTGATTCTGTCGTGCGCGATTCTGCCTCCTCTATTAACCGGACGGAACACTATTCCCTCAGTCAAACCAGCGGCATTGACATACGCATCTATCGCAGCTTTGGCCCATGATGGCATTGGCACAGTGCGTACCTTATTGCGCTTGCCAACTAGATCGACTATGACCCAGCGCCCGTCTCTTTGTTGAATATGATCGAACGTGAGTCTTACAGCTTCGGCACGACGTAGACCGCAGCCGATGAGCAATGCAAGGATCGCACGATCCCGCAGCCCCTTGATGGTTCCAATGTCCGGCGCGTTGAGTAACTTTTGCGCGTCTTGTTTCGTTAACCAGTTGCCCGAACGTGTACCCTCTTGCCGAATGCCCTTAACGGCTTTGATGCCGTTCGCGATCTGATTGTCGAGTGCGCCATTGTCAGCGGCTTCCAAAGCCAGCTTGCGGATCGCAGAGAGCTTTTGATTCACTGTTGAGGCGGCGACTCCTTTAGCGTGCAACTCCGCAGCATACCTCTGCACCACAGCTTTGGTAATTCCACGCTCTCCACTCGCACGATACCACTCCGCGAAATCTTTCAGGTGGCGCTCATATGCTCGTTTGCTGTGTGGACTCGACAGGCCATCTAACACGATTTGAATAACAAGTGCGTCGCCTGGGCTTTGTCTCATCAGCGCGTCTTCCATAATCTCCTCCCATTAGGGTTTAATCGAACGCGGCAACCCTCTTTTGAAGGCTGCCGGATTCATCAAACGGTGTTGCCAGCCTTGAGAATTTGGTCAGCGGCGCGCAGTACCTTTTGCGCGCTCTGTTCGGGGATCGCGCTCGTAGGCCCGCGCTTGAGCCATTCCTGTATGTATCCGCGACAAAACTCTGCGCCTTCCAAGCTGAGAGCTTCGCAGCAAAGCAGTGCTACGGCTTCCGCCTCTACTTCGCGGAGGTTCTTAGGTGTGCGTTCTGTGTAGTTGAAATCAGCTTCGGAGGTATGGCCTAGCACTACGTGAGCAAGCTCGTGGAAAAGCGTCTTGTGGGGCAGTTGTGCAACGGGATTGATGGCTATAGAACGCTGCTTGGCGTAACCCTGACAATTGCCGTCTGTGTCTGTAAACGCGATACGTTGAATTGCTAATGCGGCAAGCGCCGTGTCAGCGTCCCAAGTCGGCATTGCTGGCAGTTCCATTGCCTCGCCTTCGGTTTGGGCCAACACAAACCACCGGGACTTATAAACAAACGTGGTAAAGCTCGCGTCCTGCTCCTCGCCTGCTTCGTTTGTCTCTTTGCGCTTAACAGTGACGGGCATACAAAGCGTCAGCGCCTTCTCGCCTCGCTTGACGTGCCTGCCAAGATCATTCCATTTTGGAAACGTGTTAATTGGGCCAACTTCTATACCGCGTAGTTGGCATTGAGTCAGGGCGAGTAATTGATTTCCGAGCGAATATGGATGGAATGCGCTGTAAGCCTTCATTATCGTTCCGGGCTTACTGACCGCTTCGAGCAATAAGGTGGTAAAGTTTGGTGTAGCCATGATCTTTCTCCTAGACAGAAAGTTTGTGGTTAGAAGCTCGTGAGAGTTGGTAGCTCTCGCGGGCTTCGCTTCTTTTGGCGAGTTTTGAAAGAGCGAATTAGCTTTCGATAACGAGCATTATCATAAGCTATCTCTCTGGCGGTTAGCAAGAAAATTTTTCAGAATTTATTGTAACGATAACCTTCTGGTAATCAATAAGATCCAATGACTCCGAGTAGAATGCGAGTAGACTAACTCCTTTATTTGCAAGGATTTACCTTGACATGCTGTTGCGGGGTAATTTAATGTATTCTCTGGTGGTCGGTTGTTTCACAGGGAAAGCCCAGCCGCATGTTTCGCTGCTGTATATAAGCCCGACAATCTTCCGAGAGTTTGCCATCATAAAGAGGAGTTGCACGCTTAAACATGTCAGGCTTAAACCCGCCCACTGAGTATCAATACATTTTTGATTCCGGCGATTGATTGCTTCTCCGTCGTCGGCTGAAATCGGCCCGCCAGCGCCAAATGGCGACCGCCGATCAGGGGCGCAGAGATGTGCTCAACCTTTGCGCCCAACTATCACGATCAATGGCAAGAACAAGCTATTCATTCACAAGAATGCCGAACCATTTCCTCGATCAGGTTATGCCGGACGTTGATAATCTTGCGGAACTGAAAATTCTACTGGCAATCATTCGCAAGACGACAGGCTGGCACCAGCAAACCAAGACGATCACTATCAGCGAGCTACAAGCGTTGACTGGGCTTTCTCGGCAGGCTGTCATCGACGGTCTGACCAGCGCACTCGAAAACGGATTGATCGCTCGCACGCCAATTAGAAAGAAAAGCGGACGACAATCCTTTGCCTACGAGTACAGAGGCGGCTACATCACCCCAAAGATGAACGCCCCTAAAGATCACTGCATTGGTCTTTGATTTAGACCTGTCAGCAGATTGTGGTCTAAGTCCCAGACTGGTGGCAGTCAACAACGCAGACTGATGTCGAGTCTACAGCATAGACAGTCAATAGTCCTGACTGTTGACCTTTAGAATCCGCGAACCTCAAACGATTGATGCAGTTAAGGGAACCTAAAGAAACTCAATTAAAGAAAGTTTCTAAAGAAAGGGAAATAAAGAAACTGTTTTCCTGTAAAGAAACTACTTTACGCACTCGTGAACTCGTGCGTTCGAGATTGAAAGTCTTTTTCTGTTCGATGCCCTGTTGCGAGTAAACAAAGATGCCCCATAGTGAGGAGAAAGGACAGACAAATGCAAAGCGAATTGACAGTGATGCAGGCGAGTGTCGAATTCAATAACTCCAAACAAATTCTCTCTCAACTTACCTCCGAGCGCGACGAGCTTAAGCGCAAGATCAAGGAGGCGACACGAAATGAGGAAATAGCAGAACTACGTGATCGATTGTTTGAAGTCGAGGAAATGGAAATGCCGCTTGCCGAATTGATCGCACTGGAAGCAGCGGTTGAATATTGGAAAGCTGCCCTGCAAGAAGCGCAATGGCGTGAGATAGAAACGCGTGCGAACTTTGACGGCGCGTTCGATGCTCGTGAGCGCAGTATTGCCGAGTTGCGCAAACTAATCCACGATGAAAGCCGCGAGCTTTCTGCGGCACAAGAAAAGTACCTCGCTTCTCAGTACGAACTCCGAGAGATCGGCGATCAACTTAGCCTCTATCAACAGCGCCTTAAAGGTCTTCAGTCTCGGACTGACATACGTCAAGCACAGTTTGGCTCGTTAACGGTTTCATATGTCGCATTGATCTAGTATTTACGTTTCGACTAGGGCTTCTCTTGCCATAGGTTGGCCCCGGTCGAGCAGACGGGCTTTGCTCGCGCATAAATTCGCTACGGCGCTTTTGACGGCAGCGCATCCTAGTGGATTATATGCCTCGCCAGTGCAAGGCCCGTCTGCCTCCTCTAAACCTCGTCACATCAACACACATCGAAAGGGAACGAAGGAAAATGTCAAGTGAAGTTTCAGAGCTACGCCAGAATTGGCTCAACACTCAGTACAGCATTAATGCGCTCGAAGCGCAGCAAAACGAATTGACCGACAAGATCAAGAGCGCCATCACAAACGGAAATGCTCACGAACTGCCGGAACTACGCCGCGAGTTGATCGCGCTTGAGACAATCGAGTTACCAATGGCCCAAGCTGCTGCGGCAGAAGCGGCAGCTAAGTTTTACGACGCAGAGGCCGATCAATTCGACGCCCAGGCTAAATTAGCGCACGAGCACTTAGACGAAGTAGCTAACCGCCGAAATCAGCGGCTGCGAGAGATCGAACTAGAGCACCGCGATCTAAAGTTAGATACGAGTGGCGAGTTTGCCGAA
>Ga0075436_100002189_pt1 | contig 13477 bp, 12 predicted proteins | sample RhiMethybrSRZTD5_FD_75303 | JGI IMG/M metagenome (GOLD analysis project Ga0075436, IMG submission 75303) | Populus rhizosphere microbial communities from Tennessee, USA - Rhizosphere MetaG P. TD hybrid SRZTD5 | ecosystem: Host-associated > Plants > Roots > Rhizosphere > Soil | place: USA...
AGATCGGTAAAGAGCGGTCCGCGGTGCAGGTTGAAGGCGCCAGTGGTGCTGTTGAAGATGTTGCCGCCAATCACGTCCGCCGGCATCAGGTCAGGCGTGCACTGCACGCGCTGAAATTCCAGTTGCAGCACCTTGGCGAGGGCCTTCACTGCCAGCGTCTTGGCCAGCCCGGGAACGCCTTCGATGAGGGCATGGCCGCGGCAGAGCACCACCACCAGCAGTTGCTGAATGAGTTCGTCCTGGCCGACCATTACCCTGCCCAGTTGCGCCCGCGCCTGCTCGGCAAGGTTGCCTACTTTTTCCATGCCCGCTCCCCCACCTTCTGTAATGAAAGCACGTCGCTGTAGCGGTGCAGGGCTTGCACCACTTCCAGCGCCTTGCCGTCCTGCAAATCGAGATTGTCCTGGGCCTCGCGACAGCGCTGCAGCGTCGCCAGCAACCCTTCCGCGTGTGCAAGCCGATGCTGCGCCGCCTTATCCAAATCCATATCTGACGCGGTTAGCGGCATTCCCAAACGCTTGGCCAGCAGGAAACGGAAGCGCTGGTAGGCCACCTCCACCGCTCCCCGGGCGGCATGCGCGCGCTGATAGAGGCCGCCCAGTGTGTCAATGAATTCCAGCGAGGACAGGCGCGATTCACGGGGCAGCGGATGCACCGGACCGCTGCGCCGCGAGAATGCCAGCAGAGCGAGTGCCAGCAACACTCCCAACTGCGCCGCGCCCCAGGGCAGCGGCGTGCGCGCAAAATAGTCTCCCAGCGAGCGTCCCTGCCCATGAAAGTATTCGTCCCAGAAAATGCGCGTGCCCTGCGGCGAGCCGGCGAAGTTCAGCAACAGTTCCAGGTTGCCGGAACGTTGAATGCCCGCATTGGTCAACGGGGTGGACGCAGCGAGCCATAGAATTTGACCTCGCCCGACTTGATAGATCACGGCGACCGGCGCCTCAGTCGTGCCATAAAGCGGAATGTAGCGTGCCCCCGTACTGTTCCACCTAGCCAGCGGGAGCAGCGTTATGTTGGCGGCGCCGCGGGTCAAAGCCCCGGGAAAGAGAGCAGGAAACTCTTTCCACTCCACGGCGAGCACATCGTTCGCGCCGGCGGCGGCTTCCGGCAACACCATGTCAGCCCTGATCCCAGTCGCCAAAATCCTCCCGCCTGACTCCACATAGTGGCGCAAGGCCTGGCGCTCATCCTTGGTGGGCTGGATGATGGGGTCGGCGAGAATCAGCAGGCTGTCTTGGGCATTGAGCGCCTGCGGCGGGTCCAGCCATCGCTCGGTTTTGAAGCCTAGCCTCTGCAGGGTGAGGAAGGCGGCCTTGGCACCATCGGAACCGGCCGAATAGCTGGAAGGATAGATGGACGCACTTGGACCCTGGGTGCCGACCAGCGCTGCGACCAGGGCCAGCACCAGCACAATCGCGGCCGCGCCGATCAGCAGCTTGCGGTCGCCGCTATCGAGGGCGAACTGCATCCCAGGTTCTCCAATTCCTGCAAGGCGGACTGCGCTTGCGCCGGGGTCACCGGCCGGTATCCGTACCACACCATCTCGAAGCTGCGGGTCAAGCTTGCCATCGGCTCGCAATGCTGGGACTCGGGCGGCAGCAGGCGCAGGTATTCCCGGGGCGTGCGCGAGTCGTCCAGACGCCATACTCCCATCTGTTCCAGCCGGAAAACAGCGGCCCAGTAAGAACAATGAACCGCGTCGCGATAGCGCTGCTCGGCGGCGGCTGACCGGGCCTCATCCGCCCACTGCCGCCATCCCCAGGCACCGGAAGCGGGAGCCTGCAGCCCCAGGCGGGTCATGCCGCGCGAGGCCCGCCGCAGGTTGCGCCACAGCATCAACGCCAGCAGGAGAAAGGCCGCCCCCAGAAGGATCCAGGAGAGCACATTGCTCACCGAGGGCTTCAGGTGCAGGCGGCCCATGAGTTTATCCAGTTGCCGGCCGATCCAGCGCCACACGCGGGCCCACATCACATCCCACCAACTGGGCGGGCGCACAAAACGGAATTCTCGCCGGCTGAGCACGGCTGTTAGCTGCGCCCGCGCAATTTGCGCGGAAGGCGCCTGCGAAGGCCGGGTCAGCGCCTGCGCCTGCTGCAACTCCCACTGCAGTCTCTGCTCGATCTCCTGCTGAATGGCGGCGCGGTGCCGGATATCTTTCTCCCAATGAACCAGGGCCAGCAGCAGCCAGGCATTGGAGATCGTGAAGTGCTGGCCGGCGGTCTGCAGTTCAAGCTTCAGAGGAACGGAATGGCGCAGGGCGAGAGCGTTTTCTGGATTGGCGGGCAGCTGCGTCACTTTCGCCGACCAACTCTGTAAATCGGCAATATAGCCCGGGAGGTCAGCGGAGGTATTGGGCGGCTGGGCTCGGGCGCTTACCGCGACCAACAGCCATAGCAGCACCGCCGAACAGAATTTCCGGGAAGAAAGCGACATGTTTACGCGCTGGGCGCGGCAGCCACCGCTCCTGGAGCGGGCTGCACCCCGGCTTGGTCCACCAGCGACATCATTAGCTGCAGGTCAAACGCCTCTTTGCGGACCCGGATATCGTAATACAGCAGGACCAAACCTATCATGATCAAAGGCGCGGAGAGCGCCTGTCCCAGGCCGCCAAACACGGAACTGAGCGAGAGCAGCCAGATAGCTACCTGGCCATGGCGCGCCATCAGAATCATGGCGACGTAGAACGGGCCCTGGAAAATCATCAGGCTCACGTAGGTGATGATCAAAGTCAGCACCAGGAGAAGAAAGCACCGTAGGTAGTTGCCCTTCATGAGCTGCACGCTGCGGCGAATTGCCTGCCCGGCGCGCACGTCCTCCAGCACCAGGCTGGGAATGCAAATGCTGTAGCGGAGCATCAGCCAGATCATGGCTACGAAGCCGACAGGAAATAGCACCAGCATGGTCACGCCGATCGCCACGGCCATTGCCGAGCCACGCCCCACTCCTATTGCCGGAATGAGGAGGGCAAATCCAACCCCGATCAGCAGAAAGATGCCAAACACGCGCACCGCGACCAGGAGCATGAGCCAAAGCAACCGCCCGATGCGGCCGCGGACGCGCCGATACGACGCGGCTATGGTCGCCGTCCGTCCCAAATACACATCGCCCACCGCGAAGGTGCTGGCGCCCAGAGCCACCGCGTAAACAATCCAGTACGCGATCATCGCGACAAGGAATCCGCCAAAGGCACTGCCGATGAACGCAGCGTTAACCGCGGCAGAAGCCGGCCTCGTGCCCATCATGGGCGCCCGAACCAGGGCCATCAGGATGCCCGCCGCCATGGCCAGCAACGAGGGCAGCAGCATGATGCCGAAAAATAGCAAGAAGTTCTTGCGGTAGAGGCTGAACATGCGGTCCAGCAGTTCCGCGAGGCTCAGCGGCTGCAGTACTACACCGGGCATAAAACCTCCGGAGGATCAGGGTCGCGATTGGGCGGATACTACCACAGGGTTGCCGGGAAACGTGTACTTAGAAGCTACCTGTTCCAAAACCAGGGACAACCTGCTCAAAGGAACCTTCCTGAAGGCCGCAACAGACCCTACCTGGACCTGACCCGGTGGGCCGCTACCAGCGCCTGTCCCAGGCTGAGCCCGCCATCTCCCGCGGGCACCTCCGAGTGCGTGAATACCTGGAATCCGTTGCCACGCAAGCGTGCCTGGAGGTGCTCCAGCAGGAAGCGGTTATTGAAGCTTCCACCGCTCAGGCACACGCGATCGAGTTGCGTGCGATGGCGCAAACGCTCGCTTGCGCTGGCAAGGGCATCAACCAGTCCGAGATGAAAACGTGCGGCAATAATGCCGGCGGGAGTTGCTCTCTCCACATCGGCAAGCAGTTCCACCCACAGCCGGCGGGTGCTGAAGATGAGCTGGCCAGCCTCTTGCACAATTTCCAGTTCGTAGCCCGTCTCGGCGAGGGTCTCGTCCATGGCCATCTCGAACTCAACAGCCGCTTGCGCCTCATAGTTCACCTGATGGCGTACTCCTGCCAGAGCGGCCACGGCATCGAACAGGCGGCCACAGCTCGAGGTGAGCGGCGAGTTCAGGTTGCGTTCCATGGCTTGCAGCAAGACTCGTACCTTAACGGGATCAAGCTGTTGCACAAACGGAATCCCCAGCCGCAGGAAGTCGCGTCCGAAATGCCGGTAAAGATAGCTGAGGGCCATGCGCCAGGGCTCGCGCACCGCCGCTTCGCCGCCGGGCATAGGGATATATTCCAAATGGGCGGCGCGCTCGAACCCGTGGTAATCGGCCAATAGCAACTCGCCGCCCCAGATGCAGCCGTCAGTGCCGTAGCCTGTTCCATCTAAAGCGATGCCGATCACGCGGCCGTTGAGCTGGTTTTCCGCCATACAGGCGGCGATATGGGCGTGATGGTGTTGCACTCCCACCAGCGGCAGCTTCTTCTGCCGCCGCGCCCATTGGGTGGAGAAGTAATTAGGGTGCAGGTCGTGCGCGATGACCACCGGCTGGATTTCCAGCACCTTCTCCAGGTGCTTTATTGCTTCCTCGAAAAATGAGTACGCCTGCGGATTCTCCAAGTCGCCCACGTGCTGACTCAGGAAGGCTTGCCGCTCCTTCGTGAGACAAATGGTGTTCTTAAGCTCGCCACCCACCGCCAGCACGGAAGGGATCTCTTGCGCCAGGAACACCGGCACAGGAACGTAGCCGCGCGAGCGGCGCACCTGGCGCGTGCGTCCTTCGGAGATGCGCACTACGGAGTCGTCGCAGCGCAGCAGAATGTCGCGATTGTGCACCAGGAAGAAGTCGGCAAGCCCGCGCAGCCGCTCGATCGCCTCAGGGTTATCAATCGCAATCGGCTCCTCGCTCCGATTGCCGCTGGTCATGACCAGGGCGGAAAAGTGCTCCTGCTCCAGCAACAGGTAGTGCACTGGGGTGTAAGGGAGAAACAGCCCCAGGTCTCGGTTGAACGGCGCTACAGCCTCGGCGATGGGGGCTTCACCGCTCCTGCGCAACAGAACAACAGGTCGCTGCGCTGAACAAAGAGTCAAGCGCGCCGCATCGTCCAACTGGCAAAGTGTCTCCGCCACGTCCAAGCTGGGGACCATCACCGCGAAGGCCTTATCTATCCGGCCTTTGCGCTCACGCAATCGCTCCACCGCGGCGGCGTTGGTTGCATCCACGGCCAGATGGAAACCGCCCAGGCCTTTGACCGCCACCACTGCGCCGTGCTTCAGGAGCTCGGCGGCTCGCTGTATCGGATCTTCACCCGCGAGGTTGGCGCCCGAGTCGTCCCATAGCTCCACCTGCGGCCCGCAGTCCCAGCAGGCGTTAGGCTGAGCATGAAAGCGGCGGTTGAGCGGGTCGTCATATTCCTTCTGGCAGGCCGGGCACATGGTGAAGGCGGCCATGGAGGTTAGCGGGCGATCATAGGGAATGCCGCCCACGATGGTGAAGCGTGGACCGCAGTTGGTACAGTTAGTAAAGGGATATTTGTAACGCCGGTCGCCGGGGTCAAACAGCTCCCGCAGGCAATCGGCGCAAATCGCCACGTCTGGCGAGATCAGGGTGCGAATTGCTTCGCGCCCCTGGCTGGCGAATATCTGGAATCGTTGATCGCCATTGCAAGGCAGTTCCCGAACGCTGACGCCGGTGATGCGCGCCAGCGGCGGCGCCTGGGCTGGAAGGCAGGTCAGGAAATCGTCCACCACCTCTCCGGCACCTTGAATTTCGATGACCACACCCGCCGCTGTATTACGCACGCTGCCATTCAGCCGGCGCTCCGTGGCCAGGCGGTATACGTAGGGCCGGAAGCCCACGCCCTGCACAATGCCGGAGACCGCAATTTCCTTGCGCACCTGCATCAGGTCACCAGTTCCGCCCGCGCCTTCAGGCCGCGTCGGCGTTCCGCGATCCACTGCTGCCACGAATCCAGCCCCGCTCCCGTCAGACAGGACAGCTTTACTATTTCAATCGCCGGATTGATGCGGCGGGCATTGTCCTCCGCGGCTGCAATGTTGAACGGCACGTAAGGAAGCAGGTCGGTTTTGCTCAGCACCAGCAACTTCGATTTCAGAAAAATAGCAGGGTATTTGAGCGGCTTGTCCTCGCCTTCGGTGACGCTGAGCACCACGATTTTGGCGGCTTCGCCCAGGTCATAGCTGGCCGGGCACACCAAGTTGCCGACGTTCTCAATGAACAGCAGATCGAAGGCGCCGGGGCTCCACTCCGCCAGCGCGCGTTCAACCATGCGCGCGTCGAGGTGGCAGGTTCCACCGGTGGTGATCTGGCGCACGGGAAAACCGAAGCGGCGCAGGCGGGCGGCATCGTTCTCCGTCTGAATGTCGCCGGTGAGCACGGCCACACGCTCGTTGGCGGAAAAGGCTTCGAGGGTGCTCTCCAGGAGCGTGGTCTTTCCGGAGCCGGGAGAACTGATCAGGTTCAGGCAAAGCACGCCATCCTGGGCAAACCGCCCTCGCACCTGGCCCGCAATGCGGTCATTCTCGCTAAGCACTTTGCGCTCAAGCGGCACCTGGCTCATAGTCCTCCATTTCCAGCGATACCAGCTCCAGTTCGTCCCCGCTCACGAATTCCGTCTTTGCCTCTCCGCATTGGGGGCACGCCAAGCTGTAATTGGCGACTCTAAAAATGTGAGCACACGCCGGACAGCGCTGCTGCCGGGCGCAGCTCTCGATTTCAAGTTGCAGCGGCTCCAGGTGGCTGTCACGTACCAGCACCTCAAAACAAAAGTGGAGCGCCTCCGGGTTCACGCCCGACATCTCGCCCACCCGCAGCTTCACCATGCGCAGACGGGCGCGCGGATGCTTTTGCGCCTCCTGTTGCGCCTCCCGCAGCACCGAACTCGCGATGCCCAACTCGTGCATAGAGCCTCAGCAGATGCGCGGCAGCTGGTCGCCAGCCAGCATATCCACAATGCGTGTGGTGCCCAGCGGGGTGCGCATGGTCACCAGGCCGGGATGCTCGCGCTTCACGCTCCCAATAACGCGCGCTTCCCTGCCCAGAGAATGACCGCGCATACCCTGCAATAAGACCTGTTCTGCGCCCTCAGCAACGATGGCGACCAGCTTGCCCTCATTGGCGACATACATCGGATCCAGACCAAGAAGTTCGCAGGCGGCCCGCACTTGTTCGTGAATCGGAATGGAGCCCTCATCGAGCTCGATTCCCACCCGCGACTGTCCGGCAATTTCGTTGAGAGCGCTGGCCAGTCCGCCGCGCGTGGGATCGCGCATGCAGCGAATCTTGTCCGTGGCCTTCAGCATCTCGGCCACCAGCCCGTGCAGGGCGGCGCTGTCGCTGTGGATGGTGCTTTCGAACTCCAGCCCCTCGCGCTGCGCCATAATGGCCATTCCGTGGTCGCCGATCGGTCCGCTCAGCAGAACGTGGTCGCCCGGCTTGGCTTGGTTGCAAGAAAGCGAGAGCCCAGGCGGCACCAGACCGATTCCGGAAGTGTTGATAAAGAGGCCATCCCCGCTCCCCTGCTCTACCACCTTGGTGTCGCCGGTCACCACTTCAACGCTAGCCTCGCGGGCCGCATCGCGTAACGACCCCACGATCCGCCGCAACTCCTGCATCGAGAAACCCTCTTCGATGATGAACGCTGCGCTCAGGAACAGCGGCCTGGCACCGCCCATAGCCAGGTCATTCACCGTGCCGTGCACTGCCAGCGAGCCGATGTCGCCGCCCGGAAAAAACAGCGGCTTGACCACAAACGAATCGGTGGTGAACGCAAGCCGGCAGCCGTTTACGCTGACAATCGCCTGATCGTCCAAGCGGGCCAGGGCGGCACTATCAAATGCGGGCAGGAACAGGTCGCGAATGAGATCGGAGGTAAGCCTGCCGCCGCCGCCGTGGCCGAGCAGTACGGTCTCTCCCGCCGGCAAAGGTGCGGCGCAGATCAGCGTGGCCAGACGTCTTGATTCGTCATCCATTCTCTATCCTCGAAACCGGCGGGACGTGGCGGCGATACTGGTAATAGGCGGCACAGGCGCCCTCTGCCGAAACCATCCCAGCGCCCAGCGGATTCTTCGGCGTGCAGCGCGCCGCAAACGCCGGGCATTCGTGGGGCCGCTTCAGCCCCTGAAGGATTTGCGCGCTGATGCATTCCGGCGGCTCCGGCGACGTAATCTCTTCCAGCCCAAAAACCCTCTCCGCATCATGCCGCGCAAACACGGGTCGCAGGCGCAGGCCACTCTGCGGAATCATGCCCAGGCCCCGCCATTTGCGGTCGCATACTTCGAACACTAATTCCATGATCTGCTGTGCGGCAGTGTTGCCCCGGTAGCTCACCGAGCGCGCGTACTGGTTCTCCACCACGGCGCGGCCATCTTCCAGCTGCGCCACCAGCATGGCAACGGATTCCAACAAGTCCACCGGCTCGAAGCCGCCGACCACGAAGGGCACGCGGGATTCCCGCGCCAGCTCCTCGTATTCTTGGTAGCCCATGATGGTGCACACGTGGCCGGGAGCGATGAATCCCTGCACCCGGTTTTGCGGCGAGCGCAGCAGCAGGCGGATGGCGGGAGGCACCAGCACGTGCGCCGTCAGCAAGAAAAAATTCTCCAGGCCCAGGCGGCGCGCCTGCCATGCTGACATCGCGTTGGCTGGGGCAGTCGTCTCAAAGCCCACCGCGAAGAAAACGATTTTCCGCTGCGGCTCAGCGGCGGCCATCTTCACCGCATCCATGGGCGAATAGACAATGCGCACGTCGCCGCCTGCCGCTTTCACGTGAAACAGGTCGGAATGCGAGCCCGGCACCCGCAGCATGTCGCCGTAAGAGACCAGCGTGACCTCGGGCCGCGAAGCCAACTCGATGGCCTTGTCAATGGTTTCCAGCGGAGTGACGCAAACCGGGCAACCGGGCCCGTGTACCAGCTGAATGCGCGCCGGCAGCAGCTCATCCAGGCCGTAGCGCATGATGGTATGGGTTTGGCCGCCGCAAATTTCCATGAGCACCCAGTCGCGGGTGGTGCGGCGGGCAATTTCACTGGCCAGGGCGAGAGCGATGTTTTGGTCGCGGTACTCGTCCACGTATCTCATTGCTAATCACGCGGGCCGCGGGATGCCGGGAAGGAGCTGCAGAATCGCGCGATCCGTCCTGTACCCACCTTAGTTTCTTGTGGGCACAACGGGCGGTGACTGGGGTCACGATGAGCGGTGATGTGCGCCATGCGTCCACTCTCGAACCGCGCGTGCGTGGCCTGCCGAGTAGGCGGTCCAGGCCGCCGGCGCATCAGGTTTCGGGCGGCGCCATCTCCTGTTCCAGCATCCCCATGGCTTTCAGCGCCTCGTAAGTGCGCTCCGCCTCCTGCCGGTCCACGCAGCTGATGGCAAACCCCACGTGCACCAATACGTAGTCGCCCGTCTTTGCTTGCGGCACCAGGTCCAGGCAGGCCTGGCGCACGATCCCGCCAAATTCCACCCGCCCCAGCCGCACGCCGTCAGCCATGCTGGTTTGTAGAATCTTGCCCGGAATGGCGAGGCACATGGCGCACTCTCCCCTTTCCAGCCTAGCCGCTTTACCGCTCTGGAGTCACGGTCATCCGTCACATAGGGTGGGCGGTTGCAGTCCGATGCCGCCCATCACGTCACTGGCATGTGTTACAAGCATCACGGACTTGCGGTGTCACCCGCAGGCTCAGCTACGCTGTTTAGAAGCAGCTTCCGTTCGCCGCGAATGATTCCGCATGAATCATTGCCTTTGCTGCCCCGCTGGCGCACAATGCTGCTCCACAAATGATTCCATGATGAAAAGCCTTTTTCTGCTCCCGTCGATTTGTTTCCTGGCGCTTCTCGCCGCTGCTCAATCGCAACCTGCGGGACAAATTTTCGATGTCGTCATTGTGCACGGCCGCGTGATGGATCCGGAATCTGGCCTGGACGCGGTGCGCAACGTGGGCATCACCAGCAACCGCATTGCCGCTTTAACCGAGCACGAAATCCACGGTGAAAAGACCATTGACGCGCGTGGGCTGGTTGTGGCGCCCGGCTTCATTGACCTGCACTCCCATGGCCAGGATGCGGAGAACTATCGCTACAAAGCTATGGATGGCGTCACCACCGCGCTGGAACTCGAAATCGGAGTCGGCGACATAGACGAGTGGTATGGGCAGCGCCAGGGCAAGGCGCTCATCAATTTTGGCGCCACCATCGGCCATGTTCCCACTCGCATGCGCCTGATGCACGATTCCGGCACCTTTCTGCCTCATGACACGGCCGCCACCGCTGTCGGCACTCCCGAGCAGATTGCGGAAATGAAACGCGACCTGGAGCATGGATTGGCGCGCGGCGCCCTGGGTGTGGGCTTTGGCATCGGCTATGTTCCTGCGGCCACTCGCTGGGAGATCATCCAGATGTTCTCTGCCGCAGCCCAGTACCATGCTCCGGCGTTCGTACATCTGCGCGGGGGTAACGCTCCGGACAGTCCCATGGCTTCGCTCGAGGAGGCCTTGGCCGCCGCCGAAGTTACGGGAGCGCCGCTGCACGTCGTCCACATTTCCAGCACCGGCTTGCGTTCCACGCCGCAAATGCTCGCCACCATTGCCGGCGCCCGCCAGCATGGGCTCGACGTTACCACCGAGTGCTATCCCTACACCGCCGCCATGACTGACCTGGGCTCGGCGCTCTTTGGCCCGGGCTGGCAGCAAGGCATGGGCATTACGTATCACGACTTGCAGTGGGTAGCCACCGGCGAGCGCCTGACGCAGCAGACTTTCGAGAAGTACCGGAAGCAGGGCGGCATGGTCATCATTCATTCCATTCCACCGGAGATCGCGCAACTGGCCGTTACCAGTCCCCTGACCATGATCGCCAGCGATGGCCTGATCCTGAACGGCAAGGGGCATCCGCGCGGGGCCGGCGCTTATGCCCGCGTGCTCGGCTATTACGTGCGCCAGCAGCACGCGCTCTCGCTGATGGAAGCACTGCGCAAGATGACGTTCATGCCCGCTCAGCGGCTCGAAGTGCGCGCCCCGATGATGAAGAACAAAGGCCGCGTGCGCGTAGGTGCCGACGCGGATCTCACCATTTTTGATCCCCAGCGCGTCATAGACAAAGCCACTTACGAGAAGCTGGCCTACTCCGATGGCATCGTGTACGTGCTGGTGGGCGGCGTGCCCGTGGTCAGCGCCGGCAAATTGGTGGAGGGCGTCAGCCCAGGGCAAGCCATTCGCGCTCCCATTCAGTAAGCCAGGATCACAGACTGAGCGGTGTGGCCTGGCCACGGCCGCTTACGTGCTTTTGTTCGCACGCTCGATCAGCGACGTTGGCCAGCAGACGGAGTACCGGGCTGGCTCGGGCTGCGTTGACAGCCGGCAAGTGCGTAAGCTAAAAAGCCCGGTTCGGCAAGATAGATGGGAAAGCCATTGTCGGAAGTAGAGGAGCCTTTTTCATGTCGAAATTTGTGCTGTGCGCGCCGCTGTTGCTGGCTCTGGTATCGCTGGGACAGGCGCAGAACTTGGCGGCTACCCCGCCCATGGGCTGGAACAGCTGGAATCATTTCGCCTGCAGAGTGACCGCGGCCGACGTGCGCGCCGCCGCCGATGCCATCGCCAGTAATGGCATGAAAGACGCCGGCTACACCTACGTCAACATTGACGACTGCTGGCAGGGCAAGCGGGATGCCCAGGGCAACATTCAGGCCAATGAGCGCTTTGGCGACATGAAATCGCTGGCGAATTATGTCCACAGCAAGGGTCTGAAGATCGGCATTTACTCTTCGCCTGGCCCTAAAACCTGTGCCGGCTATGAAGGCAGCTACCAGCACGAGGAGCAGGACGCGAAGCAGTACGCCGCCTGGGGATTCGATTACCTCAAATACGACTGGTGCAGCGCTGAGCAGGTTTATAAGCCCAGCCAGATGCCTGAGGTTTATAAGAAGATGCACGCCGCGCTCGCGGCCACCGGCCGGCCCATTGTGTTCAGCCTGTGCCAATACGGCCTGACACGGGTGTGGCGTTGGGGTGCGTCGGTGGGCGGCAATCTGTGGCGGACTACGGATGACATCAGCGACAACTACGACCGCATGTCCGTAATCGGCTTCGCGCAGAACGGGCTGGAGCGCTTCGCCGGGCCCGGCCACTGGAACGATCCGGACATGCTGGAGATCGGCAACGGGCACATGAGCCATGACGAATATGTCACGCACATGTCGCTGTGGTCGCTATTGGCTGCGCCCTTGTTGGCGGGTAACGACCTCTCCAAGGTAAGCCCTGCAGACTTGGCCATCCTGACCAATAAGGAGGTGATTGCGGTGGACCAGGACGCGAAAGGTGCGCAGGGGCGCCGGGTGGCCGAGGAAGGACCGTTGGAGGTGTGGGCCAAGCCGCTGGCCGACGGCAGTTACGCAGTTGGCCTTTTCAATCGCGGGCAGTCGGCGAATCCCGTAACTTTGCAATTCACGGGCATCGGCATTCACCGAGCAGCCAAAATCCGCGATCTATGGGCGCACCGCGACCTCGGCTCATTCGCCGGCAGTTACACCGTAACCGTGCCTCGCCACGGCGCAGTCATGCTCAAGGTGCAATGAGCCGGGCTGAGGGCCAGAGGTGAGGACGGGGCGTCTGCTGATATGACATAGATGGAAATCATCCGGGCGGCCGACCGCTTGCACACAAGAGAGTGCAATCCTTTGCAGGTTATGCGCTACACATCTGCAAAGGCTGCGGTTAGCCTTGTTTGTAAAGCCTTATCACACAATAAATAACGATTCGGATATCAACGTGCTTATGCACGGGCCTCGCCCGAAAAGGCGAGTCAGTATGCCTAGCTAGGCGGGGAGGATATTCGCAGAATGAGAAAATTCACGCTTTTGGCAGTATTTTGTGGAATGCTTCTGCTGGTACCGTCACTGTTTGCGGCTGCTTGTCCGGATGCAACCGGCCCTTCTGTATCGGCGGCCTATACATCGGGCGGGGCGGGCTGCAACGTTGTGATTACGTTCAATGCAAACGGCTCAATCACAACGACCATTCCAAACGCTAACCCCTATGACGGTGTGGAAGATACGCTGGTCGGTGTGGTTAATAACACCGCGGCAGCTATCGCCAGTTTCAATCTGGCCAGCACCAGCAACAGTCAGTTGTTCGGTTTTGACGGTGATGGCGCCTGCGACGGCTTTGGGGATTACGAGTCCATAGCCAATTGCACAGGAGCGATCGATACTAATGGTTACGGCGGGCCGGGCGTAACCTTCAGCAATATCAACGGTGCTCTGACCGCTGGAACGGTCAATTTCGCCGGCGGTATCGCTGCTGGTGGAACTGCCTGGTTCAGCCTGGAAGAACCACCCAGCTTGAGCCTGACGGTCAATGGCGTCCCGGAACCGGCGTCGCTGTTGCTGCTAGGAACCGGCTTGTTGGGCTTCGGCTTCACCCGTCTGCGCCGCCGCAAGTAGTCGAACGCGCGGTTGCCAGCACGAGCACGATCAAAGGCACGGGTCTTCCCCCTCGTGCCTTTTTTCTTTTTGTGACCCGTGAGCCACGCTCGCGGAGGCAATAGGT
>Ga0075436_100002193_pt1 | contig 13471 bp, 10 predicted proteins | sample RhiMethybrSRZTD5_FD_75303 | JGI IMG/M metagenome (GOLD analysis project Ga0075436, IMG submission 75303) | Populus rhizosphere microbial communities from Tennessee, USA - Rhizosphere MetaG P. TD hybrid SRZTD5 | ecosystem: Host-associated > Plants > Roots > Rhizosphere > Soil | place: USA...
AGGACGGAGGAGAGCTGACCCGGCGCGGGATGGACGGCGCGCTCCAGTCCTTCGGGATCCGCGTCGGTGCGGCGACGGACGGTCTTGCGGCGCTCGGCGATCATCAGGTTGCGCGCGGTGCCGCGGAGGAAGCCCGCGAGCCCCGCCGGCTCGTCGAGCCCTCGCCGCCGCAGGCGTTCGAGCACGATACGAAAAGTCTCCTGGTGGAGATCGTCGGCGAGCTCCGGCGGCGCGCCCAGGCGCCGCAGCAGGTAGAGGAGACCGCGGCTGTAGCGCTGGACGAGCGCCGTCTCGGCGGCGGAGTCGCCCGCCGCGATCCGCCGGACGAGGTCGGTGGCAACTGCAGCCTCGTCCGGCTCGCGTTCCGCATCGAAGCTCATGGCGCCCAGTGCGCCTCGGACCGGGCGGGGCGGCTGGAACGGCCGCGCCGCAGATCTTCCGAGGAAGGGCTCCATCATAGCCTGGCTCGAGGGCCAGCTCCCACCACTCCAGCTCCTTGAGCTTCAGACCCGCGCTTCCTTCTCCTTTTCCTTCTCCTTCTCCTTCCTTCGGAAAGGGTGGTTTCCGTCGGCCGTCCAGGAGCCGATCTCGCTGCCGCCCGTGGTGGGACCATTGAAAATCCTGCACGTCAACTGGCTGCTGCCATCGTACGTGAGCTCAAAACCGTGGGTGGCATCGAAGTTCCCGTCGGCGGTGCTGCTCGAACCGCTGGACTTTTTGGAATCCCAGTCGGTGGAGGGAAGCTCGATGCTCAGATTACCTGAGGCATCGGTCCCAAAGTTCAAGTCCAGTCCCGATGACGGCAGTGTTGGCAGGTGATGGCTACCCGAGCAACCGTTGATGGTCCATTTCCAGGTTGGCCAATCGTCGGTATACGCCATAGCGACTCTCCTTTCCTTCGGATCGGCGCTCCCGATCCACGTTTGTCCTGTCCATTGACTGCCGCCGAGATGCCAGATATCTCACTTGGCAGCGCCTCAGTGCCAGTCTCCTTGCAGGACGAAGCCGGCCCAGGAGTAAGGGCTGCGGTATTTGGGGTCGCGGCGAAGTAAAAGTTGGGCCTTGCGCAGGGCCGCCGCCGACGGCAGCCGGTCGTGCCACAACGCGCGGTAGAAGTGAGTCATCAGCACCTCCGTGGCGCGGTCCTGAACGCGCCAGAGGCTTGCTACCACCCGCGGCACGCCGGCATAGAGAAACCCGCGGGTGAGCCCCACAAGGCCTTCGCCGCGGACCTCCTTGCCGAAGGCAGTGCGGCAGCCGGAGAGGACCACCAAGTCAGCGTTGAGATCCAGCTCGTAGATGTCGGATAGCCCAAGGAAACCCTGCTGGGGCCGGCCGGCAGCGTCCACCAGCGAGAGCACCAGCCCTGAAAGCTCGGGGTTATGCGTATCGGCGACCGCGTGGGTGGCGAAGTGGACAACGCGATAGTCGCGGAGCCCTCCGGAGAGCACCGCCTTCCGGTTCGCAGCCAAATCGCGCGCGGTCCACACCTGGCCGGCGGGGGCCTGGGCCGTGATCGCTGCCGCCTCGCGCCGGGTGGCCGGCAGGCGCTCCAGCGCCACGAACGGAGCCTCGTCCGGCGTGCCCCGCACAGAGGGCTTTGCGGCAGCCGTCCGGCGTGTGATGGACGAGCCGGTGAGGCGCGGATCGTTCGAGGCGAATACCGGATCGGCGAAGACCGCTGCCCATTTCGAGGCCGGAGAACGATGCTCCAGCCGTTGCCGCTGAATGGCCAGAGTTGTCGCCGAGGGCAGATAGGCGATTTCGAATTTCTCGAGGAGAGGTGCGCCGGAATCTGGAGCGGGCAGCGCGCCGAAAGGTACGAGGTGGAGCGCCGCGTCGGAGACGACCACCAGACGATGGTGAGCCACCGCATCGGACCATACCTTGCCCAGCAGGATCCGGCCCAAGGCTTGTGCCGCGCCGCTACCTCGGCCGGCTCCGGCTGCGAGCGTGCTCAGCTCCCCATAGAGCTGCCGTGCCAGGGCCTCGATCTTCCGCTGCGGAGGGAGGAGGAAGCTGCGGAAGGAGCCGGTCCCGATCTCCCAGAGATAGCTGCGCTCCTCGCCGAGCGAGTACTCCAAGAGAAGGGTGCCGGGATCGAGCATTCTGGCGATGTCCTCAACGCCGAGGGAGTGCGGCTTGGAGACAGCGGCGTAGAGCGGATCGAGCCGCCGGATTTCAGCCTCCACGCTATCGAGCTCGGTCAGCAGCGCCTCGATCTCCCGCTCCTGAGCTTCAGTCCTCTCCTCCCCTGCGCCCGATTTCCTCAGTTGCTGATCCGCCTTCGTATTCAGGCGATAGCGCAGGGACCGCCGCCGTTCGAGCAACTCTGCAGGAACGGTGCTTCCGGGTCGAATGGCGTTACCGGAGTAGAGAGCATCGAGCAGGCTGCGCGCGCGCGCCTGCTCGCTGATCTCGAGAGCTGCCCGATCGTGATGTCCATTGGGGTCGGCGGCGTTCCAATCCATGAGCAGATCGATCTGGAGTGAGTAGGCGCGGCGCTGCGTGGCGAGAAAGGCCGCTCGGAGGTCCGGGCTGACGAAGCCGGTCCGCAGCTCTTCCACCCGCGCCACGGCCTCCTCGGCATGTGCGCGCGCCTCATTGGCAAGACCGAAGGACCGCTCCGCCGCTGCCAGCGCCTGGAGCGCCTCGGCCTCGCCCGCGCGGTCGCGCAACGTCCGGTGCAACGTCAGAGCCGCCTGCAAGACGGGCACGGCGTCCTGCGGCCGGCCCGCCGATCGGAGCGCACGCCCCCGCAAATCGAGAGCCCGCGCCTCATAGCTGCGATTCCCTACCCTCTGGAAATAGTCGAGCGCCGGCTCGATCTCGCGGAGCGCCGTGACGGCGTCCCCGCGATCGAGTTGGGCCTCTCCAAGATAGAGCCTGCTACCCGCCTCCAGCCGGCGATCCTGGAGCACAGTGGCGAGCTCCAGGGCGCGCCGGTGGCTGTCGAACGCTTTGTTGAGATCGCCGAGCTTGCGCCAGACACCGCCGAGGTTGTTGAGGGTAAGGATCTCGCCACGGCGGTCGCCGGTCTGCTGGCGCAGCTGCAGAGCATCTTTCAGGAAGGGTAGGGCGCGCTGCGGCTCTCCCAAGCTTTCATAGGTGAGGCCGACATTGTTGAGTAGCGCGGCTTCCTGCAGGCGATCGCCGAGCGGCGCCAGGATTTCCCGCGCCTGGCCGAAGACCCGCAACGCCTCCTGCCACTCTCCCAGCACGCGATGAATCACGGCGATGTTGTTGAGGGTCTGGGCTTCGCCCTGTCGATCCGCGAGAGCCCGGCGCAACTCGAGGGCCTGCTCATAATGGTCCAGCGCGGCATCGGGCTGCCCCAGAAGATCGTAGACGCCGCCGAGGTTGTTGAGGATTGTCGCCTCGCCGCTTCTGTTTCCGAGGTCATGGTAAAGCGCGTGAGCTTCCTGGTAACAGCGAAGGGCTGCCGGCAGTGAGCCGCTCGTCTGCTCTACCAGACAGAGGTTGATTCGGGTTTCAATCTCATCGAGACGTTCCCCGAGCCGTTGCCAGAGATCGAGAGCGGTGCGCAACTCTGTGCGGGCCGCTTCGCTCTCACCCGAGCGCCAGCGGATCAGCGCCAGCCGATTCGACGTCTGGGCCTCACGTCGTGGCTCACCGAGCTCCCGCCAGAGGCCTAGTGCCTGAGAGAAGCCCTCGGCCGCCAGCCGCAGCTCTCCTCTCTGCTGCTCCAGGGCAGCGATGGCAAACAGCGCTTCGGCCTCCCAGCCACGATCTTCCAATGACCGCCACGTCTCCAGGGCCTCCTTGTAGGCGGTCACGGCGCGGCCGAGCGATTCGGGACCCGCCAAGGCGGCGAGCTGCCCACCGCGGACCATCGCCGCAGCGGCGGCACGGCGGCGCCCACCTTCCGCCGTGGCGGGCAGCGCCGCGGCCGCGATGACGTAACGCCCTGCGGAAGAAGCAGCGTCTTGTCCTGTCCTGATCTTGATGCTATATCTACCCGCGCTCTCCAGGAGCAAGATTTCCGGTCCCCATCGCCCGTTCAGGGAGTCAACGGTGAGCGGGCTCTGTCCCGCGATGCCGCGAGCTTCCATCACCAGATCGATGCCGCGCTGCTCCACAGTGATCAGGAGAGGAGCGTCTGCCACCTCGACGCGATAGATATGAGCCTCGCCACCCGCAAGTGCGCGCTCGCGGGCCTGACCGGGCAAGAGAATCTCCTCTTCCTCGCTGATCCCACCGAAGGCAGCGGGGGCTGCAAGGGACAGAACTCCGAGCAGGAGGAAAGCCGGGCGGCTGTACCTCGCCCTGAGTCCGCTCCCGCCGAGCCGGGAGCTTGTTGGAGCCATTCTCTAATTATACGCTTTCCATTTTGTTGAGCGATATACAAAGGTCGATGCCAGGTCCTACGGGCAGGAGTCAAAAAAAGTTTCCCGGCGATGGGCGTATCGCCGGGAATCTCGGATGATCGGACGATCGGGCCGTGAGCTCCTTGAGACGGACCAGCGCGATCAGGTCACGATTGGCTTCGTTCGGCACGATGTCTCTCTTCTAAAAAGCTCCCCGGCGGTGGAGCACCGCCGGGGAGTAGGGGAGACGCCTGCAGAGGCGTCCGGGTTCGTTCAGTCGACAGGGAGGTTCCCTGGCAACGGGTGCACGGCGACCTTCTCCAAAGAGAACGTCAACTCGCCGTTCTTCAGCCTCGCCGCCTGGTCCGTCTCGGCGCGGGCCCAGGTGCCGTCGGCCTCGCAGTGGCTCAAGGTAAAGCCGCGAGGATCCTTCGATACTCCTCTTCCGTGAAGGCCCGCAGGGTCTGCGTACGCACGGCTCCGGCCGACTCGACGGCCAGAATCGTGGCGGCAAAGGCTTCGTCGCTCGGCGCTTCGCGCGCAGGGCGTACGACGTCGCTCTAGACTGGCTGGCGCGGGTGCTGTGATCGCCCTTGCTTCTAGACCCGCGGGAGACACCGGCAGCGGAGCAGGCCGTCAAAGGGGAACTGAAAAGTCATCTACCCTTTCCGCAGGAATCTTTGCATTCAGGTGATTGGGCGGCTGCGGCACTGTGAAGTACTCGCCGGTCAAGCTCTCCCTCGTCACTGTTATCTGCAGAAACCCCGGGAGCTTCGCGTTGGAAGCCACAAGCTCCACTCCTGGCGCAGGGCTCTGGGTACTCTTGAGCTGATGCAGCTTAGAGTAGCCAGCAAACCCACCGGCGCCGGCGACCACATAAGGGACTTTGCGTCCGTTCAACTGCCGCTCGAAGCGCTGGAAGTCATGGACATGCGCGGTGAGCACCGCGGTCGGGGTCACGCCCGAGGCAGTAAAGGCGCGGTTCAGAGCATCCTGGATTGCGATATGACCTCCATGTGTGTCGTCCAGTGAGTACGGTGGATGATGCACGGCGACCAAGATGCACTTTGCCTCGTCAGCGGCGGCTGCCTTGAGTTCGCTCGTCAACCAGTTCTCTTGGACGGGACCCTCATGATCAAGCTCACCGGAGACATTGGAATATAGCCCGATGATCGTCGCGAGCGGTGTCTTGAACGTCCAATATACATTGGGCTGGATCATCGTCGTGCGGTTCGACTGACCGGCCATCCAGGTATGGCGCGGCTGCGCGGCACAGAAGTTTTCCATGAAGCCTCGCAGCGAGGACTCGCCGCCGGGGACGGTCGAGCCGTCGTGGTTGCCGGCGATCGCTACAATAGGCGGAGGGTAGTGCAGATAAGGATCGTAGAATTGCTCCTCATAGCGCGCTCTCTCGCCGTTGTAGTAGACGACATCGCCGAGGTGATAAAAAAATGATGGGCCGTCGGTGTCGATCTCCGGGCTTGGACCCTCAGGGTGCAAGAGAGGCTTCACCTGTTGCTCCATATGGAATGCCACGCTATCTTGTGCCTCCGCACCGTGGCTGCGATTGCCGGTATCCCCGACACAATGGAATACCAGCTTGCCAGCCTCGGCGATTCGCGTTGCCGCTGGCCGACCGAGGACATCCTCGAGGTCAAGGCGAAAGGGATAGCTGCCGGTGGGGGGAGGAAGGGGCTCGAACGCTCCAGAGAAATGAAACTTGGAGCTCGAATCGAGGCTCGATCGCCTCCGATGAATGCCGAAAACGTGGCGCAAGGCCCTGACGTCCATACAATCTCCTCCGCGTTCATGCCGTTCGGCGCTGCCACTGTGCGGACCAGATCTCGATGCCGCGAGGAGCGACCGCGCCGGGCGCGGCGGTTCGTCTCGTTAGACGGATCTACCCAGGGATTTCTTTGGTCGCCCAGCGGTCGCGGATTTATGGCTCACGTAGGATGGCGAGGTTGGAACGTGCAAAGAGCAACGAGAACGCCGCCTTCGGGTACATACCGTAGTCTTCTCATACCCTACAAAGAACGGAAAATCGGGAAATTTCTTGAAAACCCCTGCCGGGCTTGAGTTTCAAATGGGGGGCTATGGCGCTAGAATGGAACTCCGTTGACTCGGCGTGCTTATCGCGCTCGGCTCACAGAGGAAAGGAATCTGGACATGCGGAGACTCATCGTTGGACTCGCTGTCACCGTCGCAGCTCTGTCGATTGCCTTCGCCCAAACCCAAGGCCGGGCAGCAGACCCTAGCGGAGCGGAGGCGCTGGCGGCTGTGAGGCGCGCCATCGACAAGGGAAACGCCCAGTGGAGCGAGGGTTGGGCGAAAGGGGATCCGGCGATGGTCGCGGCCATCTTCGCCGACGACGGCGTGCAGCTCTCGAGCAGCGGAAAAGTGATCAAGGGCCGCCAGCAGATCCTCGAACGTCAGAAGGCGGCGATGCAGGGAGCCGACCCCGGCGTCAAGGTGACGGTCACGACCACGAACGTATGGTTGGACGGCGATACGGCTTACGAGACCGGAAAGTACAAGTACGAGTACACGGAGAAGGGCAAGCCGGGCAAGGACGAAGGGCGGTACGTCACGATCTGGAAACACCAGAAGGATGGTTCATGGAAGCTGTCCATGGATATGGGGCTGCCGCAGGAGTAGCCGCCAGCGCGGATTGAGCCTACGAATCCTCCTCGATCATCCCCTCGAAGCGCGCCTTGTTGCTGGCCTTCATGTAGGCCTCGCGTGCGGCCGTCGGTGGGTGCGCAGCAGGAGCAGGAGTCTAGCTGGGGTGTAACTACTCGGCCCAGTTCTCGATCTCTAAGTCGGGCACTCGCTCAAACTCGTCGACATTGTTGGTCACCACGATCAGATCCCGAGCGAGCGCATGGGCGGCAATGAGGCTATCGAAGTCGCCGATCGGGCGGCCAATCCGGAAGAGTTGGGCGCGGATGCGTGCCGCGACGAAGGCATCGGCTTCCTCGAAAGACAGAACCTCCATTGGCCCAAGGAAGTCGTCCAAACGAGCATGGGCCAGCTCGCGCTGCTGGCTTCCCTCAGCCCCTTGGCGCAACTCCAGCACCGTGACGACGCTCACGGCTACCGCAGCGCGGCCGACGTTCTGCAAGCGTCTCAATACCTGCTGAGGACGATTCTTCATGGCGTAAACGCAGATGTTGCTGTCGAGCAGATATCTCACAGGTCGAAGCTCTCTCGTGCCTGCCGCACTTGCGGTGGCCGCTCGAAATCCTCCGGCATGCCTTCGAAGGCTCGCCAAAAGGATTCCGGCCACTCTTCAGCCTGCACCGGCTCAAGGACGATCCGTCCTCCTTCCCGGTGGACCTCCACTTCCTCGGTTTCCGGCGGGAATCGGAAGTTCTTGGGCAAGCGGACGGCTTGACTGTTACCGCTCCTGAAGACTTTGGCAGTGGCCATGGCTTCCTCCTCGGGGCAAGTATATCTTCGTATACACGTCGCCCCCACCTCCTCCCCTCGCAGCCGTCCAGTGGTGAGGCGGCATTCGGATTCCTACGAATCCTCCTCGATCATCCCCTCGAAGCGCGCCTTGTTGCTGGCCTTCAGGTAGGCCTCGCGGGGCGTGATGTGCTGCTGCTCCACCAAAGCCATCAAGGCGTCGTCCATCAACTGCATGCCCTGCGTGCGGCCGGCCTGGATGATCGAGGTGATCATCGGCGTGTTGCCCTCGCGGATGACGTTGGGGAGGCCCGAGGTCTTGAGCAGGATCTCGTTGACGGCGCAGCGGCCGCGGCCGTCGGCGGTGCGCAGCAGGAGCTGCGAGACGATGCCGGCGATCGACTCGGCGAGGGTGGTGCGGATTTGCGCCTGCTCGTCGGCGGGAAAGGCGTCGATCAGCCGGTCGATGGTGTTGGCCGCGCCGTTGGTGTGCAGCGTGCCGAAGACGAGGGCGCCCATCTCGGCGGCCGTGATGGCGAGGGCGATCGTCTCGAGGTCGCGCATCTCGCCCACCAGAATGACGTCGGCGTCCTGGCGGATGGCGGCGCGCAGGGCGGCGCCGAAGCTCACGGTGTCCGTGCCCACCTCGCGCTGCGAGAAGACCGAGAGCTTGTTCTGGTGCACGAACTCGACCGGGTCCTCGATGGTGACGATATGCCTGGAGTAGGTGCTGTTGATGCGGTCGATGATGGCCGCGAGGGTGGTGGATTTGCCCGAGCCGGTGGGGCCGGTGACGAGCACGAGCCCCTGCTGGAGGTGCGCGAGCGCCTCGATGGCTTTCGGCAGGTTCAGGTCGGCGAGGGGGACGATCATCTCCGGGATGATGCGGAAGACGGCGCCGCAGCCGTTCTCCTGGCGCAGGAAGTTGGCGCGGAAGCGGGCGACGCCTTCGAGGCCGTAGGCAAAGTCGAGATCGCCGCTGCGCGTGTAGTCGTTCCAGCGCTCCTCGTCGACGATCTCGCGCAGCAGCGACAGCAGCTCGTCATGGGACTGCGCGGGCCATCCGGCCACGGGTGCAAGCGAGCCGTGGATGCGCACGCGCGGCTCGAGGCCCGCCGCCAGATGCAGGTCGGAGCCCTTCTTCTCCTTCAGGTATTGGAACAGCTCGTCGATGCGGGGCATGGTTTTCTCGGCGGATCACCCCGCAATCCGCTGCGGCTCCTCGGCATGGCGCAAAGCCTCCTCGCGCGTGATCATCCTCGATTTGACCAGCTCGGAGAGCGAGGAGTCGAGCTGGCACATCCCCAGCGCGCCGCCGATCTGCAGGACCGAGCGGATCTGGAAGGTCTTGTTTTCGCGGATCAGATTGCCCACCGCCTTGTTGGCCACCAGGATCTCCAGTGCGGGCACGCGGCCTCTACCGTCCGCGCGCATGACGAGGCGCTGGGAGACCACGGCCCGCAGCGACTCGGAGACCATGGTACGGATCTGGTCCTGCTGGTTGGGCGGGAAGACGCCGAGGATGCGGTTGACGGTGCGGATGGCGTTGTTGGTGTGCAGGGTGGCGAGCACGAGATGGCCGGTCTCGGCCGCCGTCAGGGCGAGCGAGATGGTTTCCAGATCGCGCAGCTCGCCGATGGCGATGATGTCCGGATCCTCGCGCAGGGCGGCCCGCAGGGCGCGCGCGAAGGAGCCGGTGTGGGGTCCCACCTGGCGTTGGTTGACGATGCACCCCTTCGAGGCATGGATGAACTCGATGGGATCCTCGATGGTGATGATGTGGTCCCGCCGCTCGTCGTTGATGATGTTGAGCAGGGCGGCGAGGGTGGACGATTTGCCGCATCCCGCGGGGCCGGTGAGCAGCACGATTCCTTGGTGGAAGTTGGCGAAGCGGGCGAGCATGCTCGGTAATCCGAGATCCTCCAGCGCCGGCGGCTTCGGGGGGATGGCCCGGAACACGGCGTCGGTCCCTCGCTGGTGGCGGTAGGCGTTGCCGCGGAACCGGCCGATGCCGGCGAGCGTGTAAGCGAAATCCACCTGGCCGCGCTGGCGCAGGGCGGTTGCCTGCTCGATCGTGAGAATCTCCAGGATCAGGCGCTCGGCCGTCCGTGCGTCGAGAGAAGCCGAGTCGAGGTCGGCGAGACGGCCGTGGGTGCGCATTTTGATCGGCGCGCCGCTGTGGAGGTGCAGGTCGCTCGCCCCGCTCTGCAGCGTGCGCTCGAGGAGACGGTCGAGGGCGCGGGGAGCGTCGAGCGAGAGGGCTTGCCGCGCCGGAGCCGGCGAGGGCTCGGCGGCCACGCGGCTCGCTGCGGGCTGCGGCGCCGCGGTCTGGCGCGAGAGGTAGTCCTTCTGGACGGCGAGGATCTGCTCGAGCTGGCCGGGCGTCAGATACCCCTTCTCGACCAGGATATCGCCGAGCTTGAGGGCACTGGCCTCGGTTGCCTGCCACTGCGCCACCTCCAGGAGTTGCTCCCGGGTGACGAGCTTGTAGTGCAGGGCGATTCGCCCGAACAGAAGGTCATCAGGACCGGAGATCATCGGCGGCAGGGTAGTGAAGCTGCCCCGGGTGCGTCAATGTCCCGCACTAATAGGGGGACGACTGTTAGAATCGCGCAGCAAAAACTGACCGGCAAGAACTGCGGCCGAGACCGGGGAGGGTCGTGATGGCGGATCCTGGAAGAGATGTCGAACCGAGATCGGGCTGGGGGCTGACGGCCGCTCTCATCCTGCTGGCGCTGGCGCTGCTGCTGGCGGTGGTCCTGTCGTATCCACCCGCGCCGAAGGCCAAAGACGTACCGCTGACGGAGTTCTCGGCCGGGCGGGCGCGGGAGGTGCTCCGTACGCTGCTTGGAGACGGCGCTCCCCACCCGGTCGGGTCTGCCGCGAACGCGCGGGTGCGCGAGCGCATCCTCACGCATCTGCGCTGGCTGGGGTATGCGCCGGAGGTCCAGGAAGGTTTCGCCTGCAGCGCCGGCGGCAATTGCGCGCGGGTGCAGAACGTGTTGGCGCGCCTGGCCGGACGGGAGCCCGGCAAGTCCGTGCTGCTGCTGTCTCACTATGACTCGGTGCCCGCGGGACCTGGCGCCGCCGACGACATGTCCAGCGTCGCCGCCGTGCTGGAGATCGCGCGCGTTCTCAAGGCCGGTCCGCCGCTCCGCCACGGTGTCCTGCTGTTGATCGACGACGGCGAGGAGGCGGGGCTCCTCGGAGCCCGGGCGTTTACCGAGAGCAGCCCGGCGATGGCGGAGGTGGGGGCGGTGGTGAACCTGGAAGCCCGGGGCACCTCGGGGCCGAGCCTGATGTTCGAGACCAGCGGCTCCGACGCTTGGACCGTCTCCCAGTTCGCGGCCCGAGTCCCCAAGCCGTTCACCAGCTCGTTGTTTCCCACCGTCTACCAGTACCTGCCGAACGACACGGATCTGACGGTGTTCAAGGGCCGCGAGGTGCCCGGGTTGAACTTCGCCTTCATCGGCGAGCCGAGCCACTATCACACTCCGGACGACGACTTCGCCGACGTCTCGCCGGCCAGCCTCCAGCACCACGGCGACAACGCCCTGGCGGCGGTGCGCGGGTTGGCGGACGGGGACCTCGAACGGCCGCCGCAGGGCCGGGCGGTGTTCTTCGACGTCTTCCACTGGGCGGTGGTCCGGTGGCCGGCGGGCCTCTCTCACGTGCTCGGCATCCTGGCGCTGGTGCTCACGCTTGCAGCGGCGGTGCTGGCGCGCCGGCGGGGCTTTCTCACCTGGGGCTCGCTCGTTCTGGGGTTGCTCGCCACGCCGGTGGCCATCCTCCTCACTCTGGTCGCAGGCTTCGGGCTCCACGCGCTGCTCGCCGGCGCCTTTCCCTCGCCCTGGGTGGCTCGGCCTTGGCCGGCCATGGCCGCCTTCTGGCTGCTCTCGCTCGCCGTCAGTTTGTGGACCGCCGTCCTCCTGACCCGCCGCGGCAGCTTCGCGGGAGTCTGGGCGGGCATCTGGATCTTCTGGTCGCTGCTGGGGATCCTCCTCGGGCTGCTGCTGCCGGGAGTGAGCTATCTTTTCATCGTGCCCGCGCTGGTGGCGGGTCTCGCCGGTCTGACGGGAGCGGGGCGTTCGCTGGCCTCGATCCTGCCTATCCTCGTGGCGGCGGTGATCTGGTTTCCCGTGCTCATCTTCCTGTACGACGGTTTGGGGCTGCAAGGTCTCCTCGCCACAGCCCTCCTGCTGGCCTTCGTCTATACGACGTTGGCCCCGATGGTAGCCGTGGCCGGCTCCTTCGGACGCCGCTGGCTGCCGCTCTTGGCGGCGTTGGCGGCGGTCGCCTTTGCCGTCCTGGCGATGGTCTCGCCGCCTTTCTCCGCGGCCTCGCCGCGGACGCTCATGGTGCAACTCCACGAAGACGGGGACTCCGGCGCCACCCGCTGGCTGCTGCGCGGCGCACCGCCCTTCCCACGAGCTATGCTGGAGGCCGGCGGCTTCAAGCCGCAGCCTGAAGTGCCGTTCCCCTGGTCGCCGCCGGGGGCGCAAGCGCTCGTAGCTGCGGCGCCCGGCCTGAACACGGCGGCTCCCGATCTGATCGTACTGGAGGACTCACAGGCTGGTGGCAAGCGGCACCTGCGCCTGCGGCTGGTCTCGCGGCGGGGTGCATCGATTGGGACAATCTATGTTTCGAAAGCTGCGCAGTTGGAGTCGATTGCGCTCGACGGCCAACCGATTCCGGGCAAAGCCTGGAGACCGAAGGAAGAGTGGCGGCCCTACACCAATCTCACGCTTCCCGCTCAGGGCAGCGAGCTGCTCTTGGTGCTCGGCAATACCCAGCCGATTGACTGGTACGCGCTGGACCGCACCTACGGCCTGCCGCCCTCGGGGCAGGCGCTGCTCGCGGCGCGGCCGAAGGATGCGGTGCCGATCCAGGATGGGGACGTGACGCTGGTGAGCCGGAAGGTGAAGATCTGAAGGGACGGGGTGTGGCCCCGTCCCCAGGTCACTCGCATCTACTTGCCGGGTTCGGCCATGGCGATTGATTCCACCTTGATGGCGGTACCGTCCACCTCACCGGTAACCTGAACCTGGTGGCCCAAGTGCTCCTTGGCCAGGTCCTGGTTGTCGAGGCTGTAGAGCTTCTCATCCGCCGAGTTGTAGAAGACGAGCTTGCCGCCTCGTCCGAGGCACCTCTCGGCGCAGCTCTTATGCTCGGCCTTGGCGCCCTTGGCCCCGCAATGGTCGTCGGTGATCCAACCGGTCCAAGTGCCTTTGGTGCCGGCGGCGGCCAGGGGGAGCGCGAACAGGGCGAGGACCAGTAGAGTCAGCAGCACGACGAGCGTCCTTTTCATCATGGGTGTCCTCCTTTGCGTCGCAAGATGGCGGCGGACATAGGATCCTAGCACGCGTTTCGCGGCTCTCCCGGCTTGGAGGATGAACGATGCCGACCTATCGGCTGACGCTGGAATATGAAGGCACCCGCTATCACGGCTGGCAGGAGCAGAAGAACGCGCGCTCGGTAGCCGGCGAGCTGCGCCGGGCCGTAGAGGAGGCCGGAGCGCCAGTGCGGGAGCTCGGCGGCTCGGGGAGGACCGACGCGGGAGTCCACGCGCTGGCGCAGGTCGCCCATCTGCGGCTGGCGACGAGCATCGACCCCGAGCCCTTCCGGCGCGACATCAACGACCGTCTGCCGGCGGACATCCACGTCCTCGCGCTGGCGGCGGCGCCCGACCGGTTCCACTCTCGGCACGACGCGGTCTCGCGGTCGTACCTGTA
>Ga0075436_100002194_pt1 | contig 13464 bp, 10 predicted proteins | sample RhiMethybrSRZTD5_FD_75303 | JGI IMG/M metagenome (GOLD analysis project Ga0075436, IMG submission 75303) | Populus rhizosphere microbial communities from Tennessee, USA - Rhizosphere MetaG P. TD hybrid SRZTD5 | ecosystem: Host-associated > Plants > Roots > Rhizosphere > Soil | place: USA...
TTCGCCTTGCCCGGTCCCGGCGCCTTCAGCGGCACGCCGGCCCGGCGGGCCTTCGACAGTCCGATCGCGATCGCCTGCTCGGGTGAGGCCGCCCCGTGCTTGCCTTCGCGGATGTGGTGCATCTCTTCGCGCACGAATTCGCCGGCCTGCGTGCTCGGCGATTTCCCCTCGCGGCGGTCCTTCTCGGCGCGCCGCAGCGTGTCTTTATCGGGCATGTGAGTCTCCTCTCGAATTTCGAACGGTGCGGATGCTCTGCAATCCGCGTGCCGCCGTGCCGCGCAAGCGCTCGCACTCTGGAATGTCCGACAGCGCGCGCCGCGGGATGTGGAAAACCGGCGAAGGAATTACGGATCGAGAGGGAAGAAGTACTTCACCAGCCCGAGAAGCGCTCCCACGTTTCGGTGGCCGCGCCGCCGCGCAGCACCTGGTATTCGGCGTGTTGTGCGGCCGTCGCGCAGGCGTGGTTAGGCAGGATGCGCACCTGCGAGGCGATCGGAAAGCGGGCGAAATCGATGGCGCCGCCGCCGCGCCGGGCAATGATGCCGTGCTCCTGGTTCGCCTCGGCGACGATGAGATCGTCGATGGGACGTCCGGCCACGTCGCAGACGACGCCGTAGCCCTGGTCGACCTTCTGGCGCGCCGTCCCGCGGTCGCGCGAAAGCGCCATCCAGCCGGCGTCGGTGATGACCCAGTTCTTGTCGCGCTGGTGGCCGATCACCGAGCCCAGCACCGAGATCGCGATGTCGTCGAGCGAGCACACGCCGAGGCCCGCCATCACGAGGTCCTGGAACATGTACACGCCGATGCGCACCTCGGTCACGCCGGCGAAGGACTCGGCGAAGGTCGCGGTGGGCGTCGAGCCGACGCTCACGACGGGACACGCGTGGCCCGCTTCGCGCAGCCGCCGCGCCGCTTCGACCACGGCGGATCGCTCGCGCTCGGCGATCGCGCGAATGGCGCCGGTCGATTCGCAGTTGTACGAGTCGCCCGCGTGCGTCATGACGCCGCCGAGCGAGGGACCGAGCGCGCCGCCGATCTCGAGCAGCTTGCGATCGCCGGGCTCCACGCCCGCGCGGTGTCCGTCGCTGTCGATCTCGATCAGCGCCGGCATCGCGACTTCCGCCTTGCCGATCGCGGCCACGTGCGCCCGCGCGCCCTCGACGCTGTCGACGATGACCGAGATGCGCCCGCCGCGGCGCACGAGCTGGGAGAGTCGTGCCACTTTCGCCGGCACCATGCCGACCGCGTAGAGGATGTCGCGGAAGCCGTGGTCGAAAAAGTATTCGGCCTCGCGCACGGTGGAGACGGCGATGGGGCCCGACGGCGCGCCGAGCGCCACGCGCGCCGCCTCGATGTTCTTCACCGTCTTCACGTGCGGGCGCAGCGTCACGCCGTGGCGCTCGATGCGGCCCCGCATCGTCGCGCAATTGCGCTCGAGCTTCTCGGCGTCGAGCAGCAGCGATGGGGTGTGGATCGATTCGAACATGGACTAGAGATGCGCTGCGATATCGGCCTGGAACTGCGCGCGGAAGCGGCTCTCTCCGCCTTGCGCGGGATGGCGCACGTAGCCCGCGCACTCGATGCCCCAGCGCGCGAGCGCGTCCTCGGCGACCTTGCCGACGGCGAAGAGCGCGAGCGGGCGCCTGAAGAAGCGTAGCAGCGTTTGCAGCGCCGCGCGCCCCTGCCCCACTTCGGCGAGCCGCGGCTTGCGATTGCTCGACGGCCCGCAGGGTTGCGCGAGGCCCTCCGCGCGATACGGATGCCACGGAAACGCGTTCCAGAGCACGACTTCGAAGGGCTTGCCGCTACGCTCGATCTCCTGCCAGATGACGGCGGCGCTCCTCTCGCGCTGTGGTTTGTCGGGCGCGCCGCGGCTCGTCACCGCGAGCGGCCGCCGCGCGACGAGCTCGCGCTTGTGCAAGAGCTCGAATTCGGAACAGAAGGCGATGCCGGTAAAGCGGCAGCCGCGGTGGCTCGGCGCCTCGCCCACCAGCATCACACGCGCATGCGCGCGGCGCGCCTCGAGGTAGACCGCCATGTTCTCGCGGCGACGGCGCGGCATCGCGCGCCGCGGCGCGTGGTCGCGTTCGTCGTGGTCGCGCCACGGATTGAAGACGCAGGGACAGTCGGCCGGCCCGCGCCTCAGGATGTCGAGGAATTCCTCGATCGCGCTGCCAGATCGGGGCATTTGGTTAGACTAACGCAATGCGCCGGATCGTCTCGATGCTCGCCTTGTGCGCCGCCCTCACGGTACAGGCGGCCGACCCGTATCCGTCGCGCCCGGTGAAGATCATCATCGCCTTCACCGCCGGCGGGACCACCGACATCGTCGCCCGCCTGCTCACGCCGCGGCTCGAGGAGCGCTTCAAGCAGCCCTTCGTCGTCGAGAACCGTCCGGGCGCCGGCGGAAACCTCGGGACCGAGGTCGCGTGCCACTCCGCGCCAGACGGCTACACGCTCCTCGTCAACACCGTCGGGCCCATGGCGGTCAACCCCACGCTCTACAAGAAGCTCGCCTGCGATCCGCTCACGGAGCTCGTGCCCATCGTGCAGATCTCGGACGTGCCGAACGTGCTCGTGGTGCACCCCTCGCTCGGCGTGAGGACCATGGAGCAGTTCGTCGCCTACTGCAAGGCGCATTCCGGCCAGATCAACTACAGCTCCACCGGCATCGGAACCTCGGCGCATCTCTCGAGCTTCGTCCTCATCTCGCGCGCCGGTTGCGACGCGACGCACATTCCGTACAAGGGTGCCGAAGCTTTGAAGGATCTCCTCGCGGGACGCGTGCAATTCATGTTCGCCACGATTCCTTCGGTGATCGGGCACATCAAGGCCGGCGCCCTCATCCCCATCGCGGTCACGAGCCCGCAGCCGTCGCGCTCCCTTCCGGGAATTCCCACGGTTGCGGAATCGGGTTTTCCCGGCTTCCAGGCGGGATCATGGGTCGCGATGTTCGCGCCCGCCGGCACGCCCGCCGATGTCATCGCGGCTCTCAACAAGGCGGTGAACGACATCCTCGCCGACAAGGCGATCGAGTCGCGCCTCGTGGAAGAAGGCGCCGATCCCGTCGGCGGCTCGCCGGAAAAGCTCAGCGCGTTCCTGCGCAGCGAATACGAGAAGTGGCGCCAGGTGGTGAGGGATTCGGGCGCCAAGGTGGAATGAGGAGACGACCATGGAAATGCTGCCGCTCAAGTCGATGAAGGACCACTGCAGCGCCGCGGAATGGAAAGCGCGCATCGATCTCGCCGCGTGCTACCGGCTGGTGGCGCACTACGACATGTCCGACATGATGGCGAACCACATCTCGCTGCGCGTCCCCGGCGAGGACAACGCGTTCCTCATCAATCCGTACGGGATGCTCTACGAGGAGATCACTGCCTCCAGCCTCATCAAGATCGACCTCGACGGCAACATCCTCGCGAAGCCCGACTTCGGCGAGCTGAATTACGGCATCAATCGCGCCGGCTACGTGATCCACGGCGCGGTGCATCGCGGCCGGCACGATATCGCCTGCGTGATCCATACGCACACGTGGGCCGGGATGGCGGTCTCCGCGCTCGACTGCGGGCTGCTGCCGATCACGCAGACGGCGATGCGCTTCCTCAGGATCGGCTACCACGACTACCTGGGCGTCGTGCTCGACAAGTCGGAGGAGGCATCGCTATTGAAGGATCTCGGCGACGGCGACGCCCTCATCCTGCGCAACCACGGCTTGCTCACGGTCGGCCGCACCGTCGGCGAAGCGTTCAACTGGATGCATCGCCTCGAGCTCTCGTGCCGCTCGCAGCTCGCGGCGCTCGCGACCGGGCAGAAGCTGCGAAGCGTGCCGCAAGACGTGCTGGAGAAGACGTTCCTCAACTACCAGCCGCAGACGCGGCGAGCGTTCGGCGTGATGGAGTGGCCCGCTCTGCTGCGCAAGCTCGACCGGATGGATCCGGGCTACCGCTACTAGCCGGGCGTCGGCTTCTTCGCGGCGTTCGCCGCGTTCTCGGCGTTCTCGCGCCCCTGCCCCTTGGCGGTCGTGGTCTTCTTTTCGGGCACGGTGGGCTTGCCTTCAGCGGCCTTCTTCTGCTCGGCCGGATCGTCTTTCGACGCCACTTTCTTCACCGCGCCCTGCTCCTTCGCTTCGGCGAGGAGCTTGTCGCAATCGGCCTCCTGCTTCTTGCCCGGCTCGATGAACGGCACGATCGCGAGCGGCGGGGCAACGGCGCCGAGCGCGATGGCGGCGCCCGCTTGCACCGCGAGCGGTCCCGCCTTCGGATGGATCTTCGGTTTCTTGAGCGGGCCTTCCATCACGATGGGGCTGCGCAAGACGATCGCGCTCGGCAGCTTGCCGCGCCCCTTCGCCTCGATGTCGAAGCGCTCGTTCGCGAGGTCCATCTTGCCGCTCACGTTGATCAGCGTTTCCGTGGTATCGACGATGAAGGAGTCCGGCGTGATCACGCCGTCGTTCACTTCCATCTGGCCGACCGCGCAGCGCAGCTCGACCTGCGCGTTGCGCGTGCCGAGCAGCAGCAGCGCGTGCTGGAGGTCGATCTCGAGGAGGTGCGTGAGGAGCGCGCTCACCTCGCCGCCCTCGCTCGCCACCACGAGCTTGCCGTTGCTGGTTCCGAGCATGTCGCCGATGGAGGCGCCGTGCCCCTTGATGTCGGCGCGGCCGTAGAGCGTTCCGAGCGACTCGTCCATCGTCTTGAACGCCGGGAAGAGCGCTCCGAGGTGCATGCCCTGCACGTCCGCTTTCACCGCGGCTTGCGTCGGCTTCGCCTTGCCGTCGAGGGTGACGTCGGAAGTGATGCGTCCGTCCGCCATGCCGAAGTTGAGGGGCTGGAGGCGCAGCACCGAATCCTTGAGGACGAGGTGCGTCGAGAGCGTGTCGAGCGGCAGCTGCTTCGGCCGCAGGACACGCTGTGCGGTGAGCTTCACGTCCGCATCCATCAGGCCCCACTTCTCGGTGCTGATCGGCTCGTGCGGAAGCACCCGCGCGCTCGCCTTCTGCTCGGCGGCTTTCTCGGCTTCCTGCGGCGTTTTCTCGTGCTCGGCCGCTTTCGGCGTCCCGATGACCGGGCCGAGGTCCTTCAAGTCGAGCTGCTTCGACTGGAGATCCGCGATCATCATCGGCCGCGGCTCGGTCTTGCGGAAGGTGAAGCCGCCACGAAGATCGCTGTCTCCGACCGTGCCCTGGAACGGGTCGAACACCCACTCGTTGCCGTCGTGGCGCAGGCGTCCGGCGAGCTTGTACTGCGGCGTATCGGGAAGGACCACGCCGACGAGGTGGTGCAGGTCCTTCATCGTGTGGCCGCCGATGGTGAAATGGAAATCGAACGCCTGCAGGCTCTTCGCGACGCTGCCGTCGGCCGACGCTTCGGTCGCGCCGATCGTGCCCTTGCCCTTGAAGCGGATCGGACCCGCGGGATTGGCCTGCAATGACGGCAGCGTCACCGTGCCTTTCGCCTCGTCGCCGCGGAACTTGCCGGTCGCGGTCGCGCTGATCTCGCCGTTCTCGCCGAGCGAGCCCTTCGCGTCGATCTTGAGGTCGGTGTCCTCGTCGACGTTGCGGTAGACGATGTGGCCGTCCTCGAGCGCGACCCAGCGCAGCTCGATGCGGCTCGGCGCCTTCTGCTCGGCGTCGAAGCGCCACGTCGCCTGGTCGCCCTTCTGCTCGAGGTTCGCCGTCCCGCCGCGCGCGCTGAGATACGGAACGATGACGCGCTTCTCGAAAAGCGGCGGCACGGCCACCATCGCGGTGAAGCCCTGTGCGTCCACGAGATCCTTGCCGCGCGCCCACGGCGGGTTGGAAATTCTCAGCCGCTCGAGCGTCACCACCGGCGGCCAGCCCCAATGCAGTCGGATGCCTTCGAGGTCGACGTCGCGGTGGATGCGCGCGGCCACCTGGCTCTCGAACCAGCGCTCGCCGCGCTCCGACTGGACAAAGAGGATCGCGCCTCCGAGCGCCACGACCGGAAGCAGCAGGATCACGAGAACGACGACGCCGATGACGCGGAGCGCTTTCATGCAATTGTTACGATGCGCCTTCTTACCGGCGGTTCCGATCCGTCATTCTTGGAAAACGCCGTAGGAGGCGGCCGCCTGGGCCGATCGGACCAAGCCGCAAAAAATGGTACGTGGCACCATTTTTTCAGGCGAAGCGGCTCGCGAGCTCCGCCGCGAGGCGCGCCAGGGCCTTGCGCAACTCGGCGGGCGCGCGAATTTCGAAGGCGAAGGGAAGCCGCATCAGCTCGCGCGCGTACCAATCGAGCTCCTCGTCCGCCGAGCCATGGACGACGACGCCGTCGGGCGTTTCCGATGCGATGCCCAGCACCTCGGTCACCTCGCGCCGCGCGGTCGCGATGTCGGTGTGCAGCAGGATCTCGGTCTTCACCGCGCGCGGCAGCGTCGCCATCGCGCGCGACAGGTATTCGACCGCGTCGAATCCGTCGGGACGCTCGAACGGTTTTTCGGTGACGTCGGCGTGCGCGATGCGATCGAGGCGCAACGTCCTTAGGCCCTGGCGCAGGCGGCAGAAACCGACGACATACCAGCGGCCGGAGCGATAGACGAGGCCATAGACGTCGAAGTCGCGCGACGTGAGCACGCCATCGGCCGCGCGATAGCGAAGCGCAGCCGCGCGCCTTGTCTGCGCGCATTGGCTCAGAACCCGCAGCAGCTTCGCGTCGGCGTTGGTTCGCGCGTCACCGGTCTGCAGAGCCACGCTTTCACGCAGCGCCAGGATCGTCTTCTTCGGAGCGCTCGGCAGCACACGGTCGAGCTTCGACTGCACGCTCTCGATCGCGGGCGCCGCATCGGCGAGCCCGAGCCCGCGCGCGGCGATGAGCCCGAGCGAGAGCGCCTGCGCCTCCTCGTCGGTGAACATCATCGGCGGCAGCTTGAAGCCGGGCACGAGGCGGTAGCCGCCGTAGCGTCCGTGCTCGGTGGTGATCGGGATGCCCATCTCCTCCAGCATCGAGATGTAGCGCCGCAGCGTTCGCCGGTCGACCTGAACGCGGTCGGCGAGCTCGGCGCCGCCGATCTGCTCGCGCGACTGCAGCAGCTCGAGCACGGCGAGGACGCGGGTGGTCGGATGTCCCATGCACCCCGACTTTATTGGAGAACTAGGGCATATATCGCCCTAGATCGGCGGTAGTGTACGCCATATGAAAAGCGCACTCCGGATCCTCTACGCAGCGCTTCTCCTGTTGCTACTGATCGCAGCCACCTGCCCCAACCGCGCGCTCGCGGCCGGCGCCGTGCGGCTAGATCAGCGCGCGCGCTTTGAGCTCGTCCTTGAGATAGGCGTAATAAATCGGAGCGGCGACTAGGCCGCCGATCCCGAAAGCGGCCTCCATCGCGACCATCGCGACGAGCAGCTCCCACGCCTTGGCGTTGATGTGCGAGCCCACGATGCGCGCGTTGAGGAAGTACTCGAGCTTGTGGATCACGACCAGGAAAGCAAGCGAGGCGGCCGCGACGTAGGGCGAGACGCTCAGGCTGATGATCACGATGATCGTGTTCGAGATGAGGTTGCCGACCACGGGCAGCAGCCCCGTCATGAACGTGATGGCGATCATCGTCTTCGCGAACGGCAGGTGGACGCCGAGGAGCGGCAGCACCGCCACGAGGTAGATCGCGGTGAAGACGGTGTTCAACGCGGAGATGCGCACCTGCGCGAAGACCACGCGGCGGAATGCGTCGCCCAGGCGCGCCGCGCGCTCGCCGAGCGCGCCGGCGAGCGGCCCGCCGCGCACCTCGGGGCTCGCCTCGCGCAGCGACACCATCGCCCCGATGATCATGCCGATGATCACGTGCGCGAAAACGCGGCCGATCTCGCCGCCGACGAGCCGCAGCTCGCCCGCGTGCTCGCGCAGCCAGTTGATGGCCGCGTCCTTGAGCGCGTCGGCGCCGATCGGAATGCTGCCCACGAGCCAGTCGGGGAGCCTGCCGCGCGACTCTTCGACGATGTCCGCCATCTTCTGCATGAGCCGCGAGACGTGGCCGACGTCGCCGCGAAGGAACGTGCCGATGCCGAGGATGGCGAGGATGAGAAGCACGACGACGGCGGTCGCGATGAGCGCCACCGCGGTCACGCGTCCCGCATGCGCGAGGCGAAGGCGCGGCGCGATCACGTGCACGAGCTCGTAGACGAGGAGCCCGGCGAGGAGCGCGGGCAGCAGGTGCAGGTGCAGGACGAGCAGCAGCAGCACGCCCGCGATCACCCACGAGGCGATCGCGTGCGGCAGGGGTGCTGGATCGACGGGCCGCGTGTCCATGGTCGGCGTTCTGACCCGCGAATCCTACGCGCGTTCAGGGATAATTGACGCACACGCGTGCGTCATCCCGGCGAAGGCCGGGACCCAATCCTCGTGAACGACATCACCGACGAAGTCCGCGGCCAGTACGAGTCGCTGCCCTATCCCGCGCGCGATCCGGCCGACGAGAAGAAGCGGCTGCTGCGCACGTGGCTCGACGACCTGCCGATGATCAACCATTACTGCTTCGGCGGGCGGCAGTCGTTCGCGAACGGATTCCGCGCACTTGTCGCCGGCGGCGGCACCGGCGACGGCACCGTCTTCCTCGCCGAGCAACTGCGCCATTCCGATGCGCAGGTCGTGCACGTTGACGTGAGCGCCGCGAGCCTCGACATCGCGAAGCGGCGCGCGGAGAGCCGCGGCCTCGCGAACATTCGCTGGATCCACGACAGCCTCTTGAATCTTCCGGCCCTGGGTCTCGGCAAGTTCGACTACATCAACTGCGTCGGCGTCCTGCATCACCTCGAGGATCCCGACGCCGGTTTGCGGGCGCTCCTCGAGGTGCTGGAAGACGGCGGCGCGCTCGGCCTCATGGTCTATGCGCGGCACGGCCGGACCGGCGTCTACCAGATGCAGGAGCTGATGAGGATCGTGAACGAGGGTGCGGCCACGCGCGCCGCGCGCATCGACAACGCGAAGCAAGTGCTGCGGGCGGCGCCGCGTTCCAACTGGTTCAAGCGCGGCGAGGACCTGATCCAGGACCATCGCAACGACGACGCCGGCCTCTACGATTTGTTGCTGCATTCGCGCGATCGGGCGTATTCCGTCGGCGAGCTCTTCGCGTGGCTCGTCGACGGCCACGGCTTGAATCTCGAGCTCACCGATGTGCAGCACGGCCGCTCCGCCTACCTGCCGCACATGCTCCTCGGTCCCAAGCCGCCGCCGATCCTGAAGGCAATCCGCAAGCTTGCGCTGCGGCGCCAGTACGAGTTCGCGGAGCTCTTCACCGGCCGCATCCAGACGCACTCGTTCTTCGCGAACCGCAAGCCCAACCGCGCGGCGTATGGCGACCGGTCGATGACGCCCTTCTTCTTCCACGAGCCGATGACGGGAACGGACATGGCGCGCGTCTTCGCCATGGGACGCGGCCGGCCGATCGTGCTCGACCACGCGCACACCGGCGTGAGCGTCGAGGTGAGCCCCGGGCGTCATGGACCGGACATCCTGCGGCACATCGACGGCAATACGAGCTTCGCCGCCGTCTTCGAAAAGGTCCGTCAGCAACACGGCGCCGACGCGGCGCGCCTGTCCGACGACGTCCTCTTCGACGATTTCCGCGACATCTACGAGACACTGAACGCTCTCGACCGGCTGCTGCTCCGCGCCTAGGAAGCGGCGGGGAATACGGCGCACAATTGAGCTGTTCTCCCGTCGACGGCTCCAAATATTCGGAGGATGTATGCGTGCGACGATCCGTTTCCTGGCTCTGCTCGCCGCGCTCGCCGCCGCGAGCGGCGCGGCCAACGCCACCTACCACCTTTGGCTCATCAAGCAGCTCTATTCCAACGCCGACGGCACGGTGCAGTACATCCAGCTGCAGGCGTACGCGAGCATGCAGCAGTTCATCACCAACCACACGGTTACGGTGACACAGGGGTCGACGACCCGCTCGTTCCGGATTCCTTCCGACCTTCCGGGCGACACGGCGACCTCGATGATGGACGACTCCGGCTACGGCTACTACACGCCGATGATGACGTACAAGTCGATGATCATCGCGACGCAAGGCTTCGCGAGCATGGGCTTCGTCACCCCCGACTACATCGTTCCGAATGGTTTCCTCTTCACGTCCGGGACCGCGATGGTGAACTGGGGCGAAGGCGCCGACACGTTCCAGTATTCGTCGCTGCCGACCGACGGAAGTCACGCGCTCAACCGTAACGGCGGCATCGTCGACGCGGTCGCGACGAACTTCATGGGCGACATGGCGGTCGTCCAGGCGATCACGGCGCGCGTGCCGGCCGCGTTGAGCGGTCTCTTCTACAATCCCGGCGAGTCCGGCTGGGGCGTGAACTTCACGCAGCGCGGATCGAACGTCTTCGCCGCCTGGTACACGTACGACGCCAACGGCGCTCCCAAGTGGTACGTGTCGACGTGCGCGATGAACGGCGGCGCCACCGGAACCACGGGAACGTGCAGCGGGGCGCTCTATCAGGTCACCGGGCCGCGATTCTTCGGCACGGCATTCAATCCGGCGAGCGCCAACGCCGTGCAAGCGGGGAACCTCCAGGTGACGTTCTCCGATACCGACCACGCGACCATGACGTACACGGCCGTGGCGGGCCAGACACGCAGCGTTCAGGTCATGCGCCAGCCGCTCGCCGCGGGCGCCGTTCCCGGAGTGAACTACACCGATCTCTGGTGGAATTCGAGCGAGTCGGGCTGGGGCATGGCGTTCACGCAGCAGGCGAGCACCGGATTCATCGCGTGGTACGTCTACGACTCCAACGGCAATCCGACCTGGTATGTGGCGACCTGCAGCGTGAGCGCAACGGCGTGCTCCGGCAATGTGCTGCAGACGACGGGCCCGAGTTTCGGCGCGGCGTTCGATCCGAACCAGGTGCACGCTTCGCAGGCGGGCACCATCAGCGTGAATTTCACCGACCCCAACAACGCGGTCATCAACTACACGGTGAACGGCGTGAGCGGGTCGAAGAGCGTGACGCGGCAGATTTTCTAGCTGGTGTCTGTCATCCGTGTACGCTTCGGCGTATCAGGGGCCGATAGCGGGAGCGGACCATGCATCCAAGGTCGATCGTGGTGGCGGCGGTGGTCGCATGCGCCGCCGGCTGTGCGCATGTTCCCTCCGACGAGGCGGCGTATCCGCCCGTGATCTTCGTGCACGGCGCGTTCGGCGACGCGTCACGCTGGACCACCACGCTCTGGCGATTCGAATCCAACGGCTGGCCGCGCGAGCGCCTGTTCGCATTCGATGTGATCTACCCGATCGCCGGTCCCGAGTTCGACAAGCCGCAACCGCGCCGGACCACGGCAGGCGAGCACACGGCACAACTCGCGGCCGAGGTGGAACGCGTGCGCCGCCTCACCGGCGCCGACAAGGTCGTGCTCGTCGCGAACTCGCGTGGCGGTTTGGCGGTTCGCGATTACCTCCGCAGCGACGAAGGCAGGCGCGTCGTCTCGCGCGCCATCCTCGGAGGCACGCCCAATCACGGCATCTGGAACACGCCCGAATACCTGCCGCGTTATGAGTTCAATGGAAGCGGCCCGCTCCTCACGTCGCTGAACGCGCCTCGAGGACCCGGCGGGCTCGAGATCACACAAGGCGTCGCCTTCATGACCATTCGCTCGGACGGGTTGGACAAGTGGACTCAGCCGGACGGGCGATGGGTGGGCCAGCCGAAGCTGCGCACGAATGTGTCGCACGAGAGTCCCGAGCTCAAGGGCGCGGAAAACATCGTGCTCGCGGGCGCCGACCACCTCGAGACCTCGTACGGTCCCGAAGCCTTCGCGCACACCTATCGCTTCATCACGGGGCGGCAGCCCGCGACGAAGGCGGTCGTCGCGGAGCGCAGCATCGTTCTCGACGGCAAGGTCTCGACCGGTGACGAGGCCACGAACATCCCTGCGCCGGGCGCGACGATCGAAGTGTACGAAGTCGCGTGCGAATCCGGCGAGCGCATCGGACCGGCAGTCCACAGGAAAACCACGGGCGGCGACGGAATGTGGGGGCCCTTCGCGGCGAAGCCCACGGCATGCTACGAATTCGTCGGCTGGGCCGAAGGCACGGCGATCAACCACACGTATCGCTCGCCGTTTCCCAGATCCTCGATGGTCGTGCAGATGCGACTCATGGCGCTGGACGACAACGACAGGAAAGCCGCGAGCGTGATCCGGATGATTCGCTCGCGAGGATTCTTAGCGCTCGGCCGCACGCGGATGACCCTCGACGGAAAGGATCCGCCGGGCATCCAGTCGGGCGTGCCCGGGCTCAACGTCTCGACGCTAAGGCTGGACGAGCCGACGATGCGCAGCGTCGTCGCGGAATACGACGCGGAGCGCATCGCCGTGAGGACCTGGCCCGTGCGCGAGAACCGGTTGGTTCGCGCGGAATTCCACTACTGATCCTGCGCCATCCCTAGAAGCGGTACTTGAGTCCGAGCGACACTGCCTGGAGCTTCGCGCCGGTCCAGCAGTGCGGCGCGCCGCCGTTCGGATCGAAGCCGGAGGCATCCGGATTCGAGCCGTCGTGGCAGTCGGTCGTCACCGCGCGCCCGCCCGCCCCCAGATCGTAGTGCGCGAAGCGGTGGTTCACGGTCGTCGCGTAGTCCAGGTACCAGCTGAAGTTGCGATCGACCGTGTGTTTCCACGCGGCCGTATACATGTTGGCGCTGTTGTCCACGCCGGGGAAGAACCCGTTCGCGTCCGCCTGCGAGGCGTCGGGATTGTGCTGCCCCGGATCGCCTTGCGCGCGATTCGCATGCGCCCAGCCGAAATGGATGCTGTCGTGCGGCGTGAGGATCTGGCTCACCGCGAGCCAATAGCCCTTGCGCGTGCGCTCGTTCTGGTCCGCGAGCGCCGGATCGATGTGACGCTTCATGTCCTCGTAGATCGCGCTCACCGTGGTGTGGGTCGGAAACTTGAACTGGATGCCGACCTTCCACGCGTCCTCGTCGGCGACGTCGCGTGGGTCGAACGCCGGCAGGTCGCTCGTGCGGTTCACCTTCTTGTGCATCTCGTAGGCGCCGGTCAGGTAGATCGGGCCGCCTTCCCACGCGACGCTCGCGCTGTACGCGTCGCTGAACGAGCCGTCGTTGCAGGCGACCGGAAGGCCGCCGCTGCCGGGCACGTTGCCGCCGGCGCACTCGGGCTCGCCGGACGGGATGTTGCTGCTGTCGTCGGCCCGGTTCTGCCCCGGAGACCACAGGATCGCGACGTTGACGCCGTTCACGTGCGGCGACTCGTACCAGATCGCGTGGCTCAAGCGCGTGCCGAACTCCGTGCGGTTGTCGCCGCCCGTGTTGCCCATGATGACGGCGTAGTCGCCCCACATGCCGGAGAACTCGTTCATGCGCGCGGTGGAATTCTTGTATGGCGCGTCGGTCTTGCCGATCTTGAGCGCGCCCCAGCCGGAAGCGAGGCCGATGTAACTGTTGCGTGACGCGAGCGACCCCTTCACCTGGCCGCTCGTGTTGGCGTTGCT
>Ga0075436_100002197_pt1 | contig 13460 bp, 8 predicted proteins | sample RhiMethybrSRZTD5_FD_75303 | JGI IMG/M metagenome (GOLD analysis project Ga0075436, IMG submission 75303) | Populus rhizosphere microbial communities from Tennessee, USA - Rhizosphere MetaG P. TD hybrid SRZTD5 | ecosystem: Host-associated > Plants > Roots > Rhizosphere > Soil | place: USA...
ATGAAGAAATCGTTACTCCTACTGGGTGTCATCGCGGCTCTGGCCATCGGCGCGCCGGCGTACAGCCAGTACATCTACCTCGACGTCAACGGCGATGGCGTGAATACCTCGTCGGACGCGCTCACCTCATCGACCCTGAGCGTCGACGTGTGGCTGAACACGAATCACAACAAGGCAGGTGGGGTGGTCGCCTGCGCCGACGGCACCAACCCGCTGGACATCGGCAGCTACGACGTCATCCTCCACGCGAGTGGTACGGGCTCCGTTGGTTTCGGCGCCTGGACGAACAGCATGACCGGTTACGCGCAGGTCAACCCGCCCACGACGGCGGGCGCAGACTTCGCCGTCGGCTTCGGCTCGGCCGGTTCGTTCAACACGGCGGGTCTCTACAAGCTGGGCTCGATCGCGGTCGCGATCACCGGACAGCCTGTCATCTCGTTCTCGACGACTCCCATGGTTGGATCCTCGTCGATAACGGGCTTCGGTTCGGAGTGCTCGGGCTCGGACAACCCGAACACGATGACGCTTGGTCTGGATTTCTTTGACAACAGTGGCACCGCAAGCCCCACCCCCGTCAATTCGACGACCTGGGGCAAGATCAAGCAGCTGTACAGGTAGCAATGAAGCCGTCCGATCCAGGGCGGTATTGAAGACTAGCGAGGGGCGCGCTGGATTTCGTGCGCCCCTCGCATTTTTACCGTAACGGGCCAGGCCCGGTCCTTCGACCGGGGCCGACCGAGTCCTCGCGGCGGGAATGAGTCCGCGAGGTGTCGGGCGGCGGAAGCGGGGAGGCTTCCGGCTCGCCTCTGGGGTTACACGGGCCCCAGGTTGAGCACTGGAGCGTCGACCGGGTACGCGGGGATACACAGCCGGTCGGCGGATCACGTTCGGAACCCGCGATTCGCCCGGGACAGGCAATCGTGGGAGCTCCGGACCAGACCAAGCCCGGGAGCACGTGCTTCCGGCGGGGAGGAATCAGATGCAGCAAAGGTGGAAGTGGCTCTTCGCGCTGGCGGTCTTCCTGCTGGCGCTCTCAGGGTTCACTCCGGCCTCCTATGCGGGAGTGCCGGATGTGTTGCAGTCGTTCTACGTGCCGCAGTCGGGGTCGGTGACGACGCCGACGGAGGGCGCGGCAGCGATTGCGAATGCCCGTCGTTGCCCGAACGACGATGGGATTCAGGTGTTGAAGCTCAATTCGCGTTTGAAGGTCGTGGTGAAGGCGTCGGATGGATCGCCGATCGTTGGGATACCCGCGTCGGACATTTGCGTGCTGTTCAACGGGGGGACGCCGGCTCAGGGGTTCAGCGGCGTGGGCGATGATTCGATCATCGCTAATTTCCAATTCAATCCGCTGGCGAACTGTCCGGACATTCGCTGCGTGCAGGCGGATGCTCCGACGGACGGTGCTGGCGTGACGTACATCACGTGGATCGGTGCGACGCCGGGTTCGCCGGGTACTGGGACTCGTGATCCGTTCCGGAAGTGGGGCGGGTACGCGGGTTCGATCCCGGTGGTGGTGCTTGGGTTCCAGCTTCAGGGCAAGTTGACGTCGGGGTCGGCTCTGGGAACGTACACGGCCCACGTGAAGAGCTTGGACTTCGTGGGCGGCCGCACGACGGTCGCGAACCAGGGCGAGCTGGTGAACTCGTTGGACATCAACCCGGTTCAGTCGGACGCGGTGCCCGGGAAGCCGTACAAGTACGGCGAGGATTTCGACAACAACGGGATCGTGAATTCGATCGACCTGAACTTCATCAAGGCTCACAACAATCACAAGTGCAACTTCCCGACCGTGAACTAGTCGGAGTAAGCCCTGCGGGCTAGGCTCCTTTGAGGAGCGCCCGAAGCACCTGACATCCCCCCCTTAGTTTGGCCGGACGCAAGAGGCGGCGCCGATGCACCGGCGCCGCCTTTATGATTCTCTCCAGGGGCGCGCAGGAGGAATCATGAAGACTTCGCTACTACTCCTCAGCGCTGTCGCGATCCTCGGCCTCATTCCCCCGGCATCGGCGCAATACATCTACATGGACGTGAACGGAGACGGTGTTTGCACGTCCTCGGACGCCATTCTCAGCACCACGACATCGGTCGACATCTACCTGGACACGAGCCACGACTACACGGGCAGGGCCGTGACCTGCGACGATGGCACGAACTCGCTGGACATCGGCAGCTACGACATCATCCTCCACAAGATCGAAGGCGGCTCGCTCGTCTACGGAGCGTGGACGAACGCCATGGCGGGCTATTCCGTCCTGAATCCTCCCACCGTCGCGGGTCTCGACTTCGGCGTCGGGTACACGGCCCCGGCTACGTTCGACCCGCCTGGACTCTACAAGCTCGGCACGCTGGCGATCACGGTCAATGGAGGCGTGGGCCTTCAGTTCCTGACGAGCCCTCCTCCGGGAATTCCTTCACCCGTGACCGGCTTCGGATCCCACTGCTCCGGGAGCGTGAATCCGAACACCATCACGCTCGGTGAGGATTTCTTCACTGCTTGCGGTACGGCCGTGCCTGTGGCCGTCGAGGCGACCACCTGGGGAAGGATCAAGATGACCTATCGATGAGATGCCCGCGTCGCTCGCACGCGGGGAACCACGGGTGCGCTCCGGATGCCCGAGGGTGGCCCGAAACTCTGGACGACGAGTCCAACGGAAAGGAGCGGTATGAACGCTCGGTTACTCCTTCTGGGCATCGTGGCGGCCCTCGGTCTGGGGACCGCGGCCCAGGCGCAGTACATCTACGTCGACGCGAATGGCGATGGCGTGTGCAACTTCTCCGACGTTCTCTTCGCCGGCGTCACCTCGGTCGATGTCTGGCTCGACACGAGCCATGGGGCGAACGGTGCCGCGGTGACGTGCGCTGACGGTGTCAATCCACTCGACATCGGCAGCTACGACATCTTGATTCGTTCCAGCGGCCCCGGAGGCGTCTCCTATGGCGCGTGGACGAACAACATGAGCGGCTACGCCCAGCTGAATCCGCCGACCGTCGCCGGTCCGGATTTCGGCGTGGGCTACGCCTCGTCAGGCACCTACAACCCTCCGGGCCTTTACAAGCTCGGAACCCTTGCCCTAACCGTCACGGGGAATCCAGCCCTGTTTTTCCTCGCGAGCCCACCCCCGGGGATACCCTCCCCGGTAACCGGGTTCGGATCGGAGTGCTCTGGCTCGGATAACCCGAACACGATCAGCCTCGGGCTCGATTTCTTCGACAACTGCGCGCCGACCATCACGGACGCTGTGGAGACGACCACCTGGGGCAAGATCAAGATGGCGTATCGGTAGGAAACCTCATCCCGCGCGCGAGCGGCGCGGGTGGTAAACAAGCGAGGCGCGTCGGGCATCCGGCGCGCCTCAAATGTTTCTCAGGTCCGGATCAAGTACGCGAGCGCGAAGCCGATCTGCGCGACGAACATCATCACGTACATGTGCGTCCAGGACGGATGATTTTCGGTCCGCGCCAGATCGTCCGGCCGGCGGAGCATCAAGTACACGACATAGGATCCCCAGAGGCAGAGCACCAGGGTCAGGAGATGCAGGATGTGCCGGTCGCCCGTGAGGATGTGCGTCTCCGTGCCGTAGGGGATCAACAAGAAAGGCAACACCAAGAATGGCGCGATCATCCACGCCGCGCGCCTCGGCCCGTGCACGACCGGAAGCGTGCGGAATCCCGCGGCGGCGTCCCCGCGGAGGTCCGCGAAGTCCTTCGTGGTCGTGGCCCCGAGGAGGAAGAGCCCGAAGATCAACCCGATGTACCACGGCTCGAGCCGGCCGAAATCCCTCACGCAGGACCACCCGGCTACTTTGAGAAGCACCCCGCGCGGGATCGCGATCACGACGTTCGCGAGATAGGGGACCGATTTCCATCGCAGGGGAGGCGCCGAGTACGCGACCGTGAGGGTCGCCGCGGTGCCGGCGAGCAGCGTGCACTGAGGGCCGACGGGGACCGCGAGCACGAACGCCAGCACGTAGAGCCAGCCGCTGAGCCGGAGCGCCTCGCTCTCCACGATCCGGCCTGACGGGAGCGGCCGCTTGGGCTTGTTGATCGCGTCCGCCTCGAGATCCGTGACCTGGTTCAGCACGTTCGAGGCGGCGTTCAGGACCGCGGCCATGAGGGTTCCCAGGGCGATCTTCACCCCGACCCAGATCGTCAGCGGCACGGGTGGGAAGGCGCCCAGGGCGATCACGCTCCCCGTGAACATGCCCAGGGCAGGGGCGATCAGCGTGAACGGGCGGGCCAGCTCCCAGTAGAGCGCGATCTTCCTGAGAGCCACGAGCCCTCCGAGCCTGCTAGTGAAGTCCCAGATCGCGGCCGTCCATCGCGGCCGGCGCGGCGATTCCCAGGCGCCGGAGCACGCTGGGGGCGATGTCCACGATGGACGGGGTGGTCGCGTCCATCCCACGGGACGAGAAGAGGACCCCGGGGACGAGATCGGGGTCGACCGAGCAGTGATCGGCGCTCCAGCGACGCTCGTTCGGCTCGATGATCTCGGGCGGAATGCCGCCGAGCGACGTTTGCCAGGAGACGCGATAGCCGCGCTCGAACCCGACGACGAGATCGGGAGCCTCGTCGAAGTAGGGCCCCTTGTAGAGCTCCTCCTTCGTGTAGACCTTCCGCACCACCGGCTCCCCGGTATCGGGATCGCGCAGCGCGCCGAACTTCTTCACCAGCTCGTCCCGGACGGCCTCGTAGGGTTTCCCCGGGGGCACGATTCCCCGTGCCTCGCGCCCTTTCATGTTCACGTAGATCTGTCCGAGCGCCAGCGCGTAGGCGCGCGTCTTCGACCAGTCCACGTTGGGCCAGAAGGTCCCTCGCCCGAAGAGATCCTCGAGGTTCCGGTCGCGCACGGGATCCAGCCGGGAGAGGGTCATGTACCCGTTCCGCACCAGCCACGTGTTGATGTTCACGGCCTTCCGGAAGCTCGCGAATCCGTGGTCCGAGCAGACGATCAGGGTCGTGCGCCCGTCCTTGCAGCGCGTGAGCAGCGTGCCGACCAGCGTATCGGCGCGCATGTAGACGCGATCGATCGCGTCCCCGTAGCGCGCGGCGAGCTTGCGGTTGTACATCGGATGCTGGGGATCGATCAGCCTCCAGAACATGTGCTGCACCTTGTCCGTCGACTGGAAGACGGTGACGAAGAGATCGGGGTCCATCGACTGGAGCGCGTCCAGCACCAGCGCGCGCTGGCGGTCGAAGGAGTAGTTCAGATCTTGCAGGAAAACGTCCTCGTCGATCTTCTCCTCGTTCAGGGCCCACGTGTCTTCCGGCCACCCCAGCGTCTTGTAGAGGCCGAGCTTCTTCGCGAGCTGCGCGCTGTACGCCGGCGGGCTCGAAATCGGGATCGGAGGATGCCGCGGGTCGAGGTTGATCGGCGAGAGGTAGACGCGCACTTCGGGGTAGGCCTCGATCACGTGGAAGCGGGCGATCCCGTGCACCGAGACCATGGGCGCGACGTGAAACTGGATCGAGTACCAGTCGCTCCATTGCCCTTGTCGAATGGTGCGCGTTTTTCCCTGGAGAGAGATCTGGAGCGCGTTCCGGTCCACCCTCTGGAACTCAACCGGTATCGTGATGTCGGGGATCCGCCCCTCGCTGTCCCTCCCGGCGAACGGATTCCGGGGACCGTGCACCACCGAGCGGCTCCGTCCGGAGGAATCCAGGGTCAGCCGGGCGATCTTCCCGCCCATCTCGGTGTCGGCGGCGCCCGTGGCGTCGGTGGCGAAATAGGAAAAAGTCCCCATGGTCCCCCGGATATCGGGAACCCCCAGCCCGGAGAGGAGTACGCCCGTTTGTAGCTTCTCCGGCGGGAAATTGATGGGGGCCTCGAGGACGGCCGTGCGCACCCCGCGCGCGGACGCGATCTGCCAGAACGTGGTCCCCTTCCGGTTATTGATCACGGCCGGGGCGCGCGTGGGAATGAACCCCAGGGCGAACTGCCCCCGGCGCACGGTCACGGTCGAGAAGTCGGGGTAGTACGTCGCGGGGTTCCGCTTCAGGAAGTCATAGATCCGGGTCTTCCCCGGATTCGATCCGGTCGAGAAGGCCGACCAGGCGACGGGCGACTGCGCGGGGTTCGTGGTGTGGAGCGCCCGAAACGTGCCGTGGCGTTTCATCCAGGCGAAGTGGGGGAGCTTTCCCTCGGCCATCAGGCGCTCGGCCACGCCGGGGTCCATGCCGTCGAATCCCACGATGATGAAGCGCTCGTGAGGCTGGGCCGGGAGAGGCGTATCGGAGGAAGCGAGCAGGAGCACCGCGGTCACGAGCAGGATCGACCCCGTGATCCGCGCTGCGCGATGGCTCGACCGGCTTGTCGCGTGAGGTAGGGAGTTGATGGCGGAAGTCTAGCACCCATGCCTGGTGAGGTCAAACGAGGGGGGACCAGCCTTGACGCCTTTTCCCGCCGGTTTCTATAATGCGGTGCCTGGGCTACCCTCCGCGCCATTGACGAAAGGAAACCGAGACATCCGTCCCGCCTCGCGACGCCTCCTACCCCTGGCGATCGTATCGCTCGTTCTCTGTGCCGGACCGGTATGGGGCGCGAGCGCGCCTTTCCGCGCGACCTCGCAGAACGCGCGGGGCGCCACCTTCGACATCAGCCCCCAGTCCGCCCGGTTCGACAGCGTCACCGTGAGCACGGGCGTGTACGCCCGGGTCACGGTCCCCGGCGGGTACGTCTCCGAGGAGCCGGGACGTCCGGGCCTGCCGATCCTCATGATCCCCGTGGGCGTGCCCGACGGCATGACGGCCAAGCTTCGGATCGCTTCGGCCGAGTGGGAGGAGCGGTCGCGCATCCCGCCGCCCCTGCCCGTGATGCGCCAGGTCTACGTGGGGGACGATCCGGACACGCATCTTCCCATCAGCGATGAGCGTTTCGAGCCCGACGCCGCGATCTACGGGCGCTCGGAGACGTGGCCCAAGGACGCGGTGGCGTTGGGCGAGGGCGGCCCGCTCGGCGACTCCTGGATGATGCCCGCGTTCGTGCGGCTGGTGCGCTACGACCCCGGTCACAAGAAGTTCTACGTCCTGAAGCACATGACCCTGCGCGTCGATTTCGTCTCGGCGACCTCCGGTGAGCTGAAGCTGCGGCCCGAGGTCCGGCCGGGCGCGGACGTCGGCGCGTGGCAGAAGGTGCAGCGCTCGATGCTGGGCAATTTCGAGTCCGCCCGAGCGTTCCCGAGACGCGCGACGATGTCGCCTCGCGCGGCGCGGTTGGCCCGGCGCGCGCCTCGTCGGATCGCCCAGAATCCCGAGTTCAAGCTCTCGGTCACGACGACCGGATGGAGCTCGGTGAGCTACGCGACGTTGTCCGGGGCGGGCTTCCCCGCGGGGATCTCGATCTCCCAGATCGGTGTGTGGGAGCGGGGGTGGGACGACACGGGGGACAGCGCCACGTCGACGCCGATTCCGGTCGTGGCGCGGGACAACAACACGAACGGCGTGTTCGACGCGGGCGACGCGATCACCTTCTACGCCCGGAATCTCCGGGATCGCGTCGGTCCGCTCTCGATCGAGAATCGGTATGCGTACAGCAACGTATACTGGCTGACCTGGGAGAACACGGCGGCGGCCACGCCTGATTCGATCTCCGGCGTGATCGCGGGCTCGCCCGCCGTGCCCACGTCATTCCTGGATACCATCCATCTGGAGCAGAACCCGCGCGTGATGACTCATCCCAATGCGACGGCGGGGTCCCCGCCAGAGAACGTGGAGTACATGTTCTGGACGGATGGTCAGGATCCTGACCAGTTCAACACATCAATCCCCTTCGCCCACCCGGACGTGTCCGCGCCTTTCGGGATTCGAGCGAGATACCAGGGCAAGGAGAACCAGACCCACAGGCTGAGCATCTTCTATCAGAGCTCGACCGGGATTACCGATACGTTGGCCCTGAATCATGATTCCTTTGGTCGTGATATCTACCTTCTCGATACCGGCCTCACGATTCCCGGGAGCCTCATTGGCCCAGGCACGAACCGCTACCTCCACGAGGGGTTCGTGCGCTTCTCGTCCAATCCCACCTTCTTTCCGGGTAGCCAGGCATTCCTCGACTGGATCGATGTCACGTATTCGCGGCTCTATGTTGCGGATGGTAATCGATTCGAGTTCACGAGCGGCTCGACAGCCGGAATCGTGGAAATGCACGTCGGAGGGTTCACCCAATCGGGAATCAACGTCTATGACATTACCAATCCCACGGGTCCCTTGCTCGTCACTGGAACGACCGTTAGCCCCACTGGCCCGGGTGTCTACGAGGTTTCCTTGCGAACCGACGCTTCGGCCGGGATCCGGCGCTTTGTCGCGGTCGTGGCGGGATCGGAACTGGCTGTGAGCGGCGGTTCGGTGGTGCGGGACACACTTTCGAACCTGACCGTGCCGGCCCCGTTCCCCCCGGGTGCATTCGCGCGCGGGATCCTGATCACCCCGGATGCATTCCTCGCGCCCGCGAACCGCCTCGCTGACTTCAGGCGCGGTCAAGGCTACGTCGTCGAGGTCGCAAGCGTTCAGGACATCTACGATGAATTCAACGGTGGCCTCAAGTCAGCGCTAGCCATTCGGAGGTACTTTCAATACGCATATGACGTCTGGACTCCGCGCCCTTCATTCGCCGCGCTGCTCGGAGATGCCAGCCTCGACTACCGAAAGGACATGACCGCGAGCAGTGTGGACTGGGTCCCCACGTATATGGCCTTCGAAACCATCGCGGGGCCGGACGGGGCGGACCTGGTCGCTCAGGACGCCCGATACGTCCTGAATCTGGGGAGGGGCAACACGGACGCCGCCCGGAACACTCCGAGCATCTTCCTGGGGCGAATCCCTGCCAGCACCGCGCCCGAGCTGGATCAGTTCGTGACCAAGCTGATCCAGTACGAAGACTTCCAGCCGACCGATACGTGGAGGGGGAGGCAGTTCCTGTTCTCGGACGATCAGTACTCATCGACGATCTACTTCAACGCCGGGTACTGTTTCCAGCCCGCCGAGATCCTGTTTCAGCAGGCGAACGACAACATGTCGGCTACAACGGCAGCAAGCCCCTCAGGAAGCGATCTCATCACGGTGAACCTTCATTTGAAGGATTTTACAGATCAGGTCGCGGTAACCTGCACGGATCCGGCGAATGCCGGGTGTCGCAAACTTCAGTGCGTCCTTGACGCCACACGGACCAATGGTGGTGCTGCCGATTCCTTCTACACCGAGTACAACAAGGGCAATCTGATCTTCAACGTGGAGGCACACGCAAACCGCCTCCTGCTCACGCACGAACAGATCTATTTCCCGCTGGCCACGGGAGATCTCGCCCGACTGAGCAATGTGGGCAAGCCGAACTTCTACATGATCTGGGGTTGCCATGTGAATCAGTTCCCGGATGCGGCGATCGGGAATGGAGACATCGACCCGACGGACGCCATCGGCGAGCAATGGATGATGCTAGCCAACGCGGGATCGATTGGCGGGTTAGGATCGACCGCCTTCGAGATCATCGACACGAATGCGAAGATGAACGGATTCATGGCAGATGCGTTCTACTCCACCCCACCGGCTCCACCTCCTCCTCCCGGGCAGCCTCACCAGGCACGCTGGATCATGGGCGAGATCGTCGGGCAGGGATATGTCCGGAACGCGAACGATCCCAGCTTCCTCCAGCAGGCCATGAACTCCACGGTCGTCATGTTCGGCGATCCGATGACGCACATGGACGCGCTGCCGCCGCGTATCTTCGAAGTCACGAAGGACGGCACGCCCTTTCCGGCGGACGGGTCCCTGGTCATCGACACACAGGGGGTGACCGACAGCGTGACCATCGTCGCCAAGGTCCGCGACGAGGCGGGCCTCCGGCGGACCGACCTGGTGGAGCGCTCGGTGGCGACCGGGAGCATCACCCTCGTCGATTCCACCCTGTACGCGGTCGCGGTGTCGGACACGGGACGCGCCCACACCCTGACCGCCCACTACCGGCCGCACGTCGACAACTACGATCTCATCGTTCGCTCCTTCGATTCGAACAACCGCGAGCAGGATTTCACGTTCCAGGTCCGGAGCACCGTGCGGTACCTCGCGAACGGCTCGGTGATCATCAACGGCGGCTTCGTCGAATCCAACGCGACGCTTCGCGCCGAGGTGACCACGCCGATCCCCGTGACGGCCGATTCCCTGACCCTGCTCCTCGACGGGGTCCTCCGCGCCAACGTCACCAAGACCGCCCTCGACGCCACGAACCGCCGCTGGGCCCTCGACCTGCCGCCCCAGGACTTGATCCAGGCCACCCACACGCTCGATGTCGAGATCAGGGGCCGCGCCGGGGTCTTCGCTCGAGCCTCGTTCCAGGTCGAAACCGGTCTCACCCTCAAGCGTGTCGCGGTCGTGAGCCCGCGGCTCATGGGCTCCGGGTGCGACGGCTCCGTGTTCCAGTTCGAGCTGAGCACGCCCTCGCCCAAGGTCCAGCTCCTCCTCATGACCGTTTCCGGCCGCCGCGTGGCCTCGCTCGAGTGGCCGGGCAAGGCCGGGTTCAACGTCTATTGCTGGGACGGGCGCGACTCCCAAGGCAACCTCACCGCGAACGGTCTCTATTTCTACCGGCTCAGCGCGGTGGATGCCTCCGGGCACAAGGTCTCGCAGGATGGACGGATGATCCGAACCCGATGACCGATCGGCGAAGCGGCAAGACCATCTTCCGCGAGCTCGGCCGTCTCGTCACCGAGCAGCGGAATCCACGCTCCAGAAACCTCGACCGACTCACCACCAAGCAGATCCTGAGACTCATGAACCAGGAGGACCGCCGCGTCCCGATCGCCGTAGGCCGCGAGATCCCCAACATCACGCGCGCGGTCGATATCATCGTCGAGCGCCTGGCCCGGGGCGGGAGGCTCTTCTACGTCGGCGCCGGAACCAGCGGTCGCCTGGGCGTTCTGGACGCGACGGAATGCCCGCCGACGTTCGGGACACCGCGCACCCTGGTGCAGGGCATCATCGCGGGCGGGCGCCGCGCGCTCGTGCGGTCCATCGAAGGATCCGAGGACGACAGCAAGACTTCCCAGACGGCGCTGCGCCAGCACCGCGTAGGGAAGCGCGACATCGTGGTCGGGATCATGGCCAGCCGGCGAACGCCCTACGCCCTGGGCGCGCTCGAGTACGGGCGGAAGGTCGGAGCCGCCACGATCGCGGTCACCGCGAACCCGGCCGGGAGCGCCCCGCTCCGGTGCGACGTCGTGATCGCCCCTCGGGTCGGCCCCGAGGTCCTGACCGGCTCCACGCGCCTCAAGGCGGGCACGGCGCAGAAGCTCGTCCTCAACATGCTCACCACGGCCGCCATGGTCCGGAGCGGCAAGGTCTACGAAAACCTCATGGTGGATCTCCGGACCGCGAGTCGTAAGCTGGAGGAGAGGACCAAGCGCGTGTTCATGAACGTGACCGGAGCGTCCTACGAGGAGACGGGACCCTGGCTCGAGCGCGCGGGCGGTTCGCTCAAGGTGGCCATCGTGATGCGCCGCGCGGGCGTGACGCGGGCGGAGGCGGAGAGGCGGCTCAGGGAGGCTCAGGGATGGGTTCGCGAGGCCATTCGGTCGTAACGCTGGCGGTCGCCGCGGCGCTCGCCCTCGGCGGCTGCGGCCAGGGCGGCACCGGCAAGCGCGCCGTCGTCTTCTGGCAGTTCTCACCCCTGACCGCCATCCAGCCCATCCTCGATCGATTCCATCGCGAGCACCCCGATATCGAAGTCCAGGTGGAGCAGCTCACCTGGCAGAGCGGCCGCGAGAAGATGGTGGCCGCCATCGCGGCGGGCCGCCCCCCCGACCTGGCCGAGCTGGGCTCGACCTTCATCCCCGGGCTGGTCGCGGACAGCACGCTCATCGATCTCACCGACAGCATCCCGGACTTGAAGCCGCTCCTGCGCGGCTGGTCGGCGGCCGAGTACCGCGGCCGGGCCTACGCGATTCCGTGGATGCTGGGCACGCGCGCGATGTACGTGAACACCGACCTGCTCCGGCGCGCGGGGCTCTCCCCGGAGCATCCGCCTCTGACCTGGGCGGAATTCGCGAACGCGGTCGAGCGGATCGACGCGCTCGGCGGCGGCGTGAAGGGCTTCGGGATGAATTCGGGAGAGCGCGAGGTGCTCTTCAAGAAATTCATGCCGTTCGCGTGGGGGAACGGCGGCGACATCCTGGATTCCACGCTGACGCGAAGCGTCGTCTCGAGCCCGCAGAATATCGAGGCGCTTCGCTACTATCTGACGTTGAAGCCGCACTCGCTCCTCGACCGGCAGGAGATGCTGGACGAAGCGTTCACGAGGGGCCGGGTGGGATTCGCCATCTCGGGGCCCTGGATGCTTCGAAAGCTTCCCACCTCGGCCCCGGAGCTTCATTTCGTGGTGACGCTGATGCCTCGCCCGACCGCCCGCAACGGCACGCCCGCTTCCTTCGCGGGAGCCGAGGCGCTGGGGATCTTCCGAGGCTCGAAGGAGAAGGCCGCGGCGCTCACGCTGGCGCGCTTTCTCGTGAAGGAGCAGAACGCCATGCCGCTCTACGTGGCGACCGGAAACGCCTTCCCGGCGGCTGCCATGGCGGAGCAGGACACCTACTTCGTGTCCCACCCGCGCGACAAGGTCTTCGTGGAGCAGCTCCGCACGGCGGTGGCGCCCCCGGTCCACCCGAAGTGGGTCGAGATCGAGGAGATCCTGAACGCGGAGCTGGAAGAGGCGATCTACGGGAAGAAGTCGCCGGAAGAGGCGCTCCGCTCCGCGGACGCCCGGATCGGGGCCCTGCTCGCCGCCAGGCCATGAAAGTCCAGTCCATCGCCGGACTCCTGCCCTGGTCCTTCTTCTTCGCCGTGTTCGGGCTCCTGCCCCTCCTCGCGGCCCTCGCGCTCAGCTTCTACGACATGAATCCCCTGAGGCCCGATCTGACGCACTGGATCGGCGCCGGGAATTACACCCGCGCCGTTCAGTCGCCGGCCTTCTGGCACGCCCTCCGGACGACCGCGATCTTCGTGGTCGGCACGCTGCCTATGACCCTGACCCTCGCCTACCTCGTGGCCGCGCTCCTGGGCCGTCTCCGCCGCGGCGAGGCGCTCTTCCGCGCGGCGATCTTCTTCCCGGCGACCCTCTCGATGGTGGTGATCGCGCTCGTGTTCAAGTCGCTCTACGCGGAGCAGGGGCTGCTGAATGGGTGGCTGGAGGCGGCCGGGCTCCCGCCGGTGCATTGGTTACAGGATCCTCGACTGGCGCTGCCTTCGATCATGCTCATGGACGTCTGGTCCAGCGTCGGTTACTACGCCATCCTCATCCTGGCCGCGAGGAAGACGCTCCCCATCGAGCAGCTCGAGGCGGCGCGGCTCGAGGGAATGCGCGCCCGCGAGATCGAGCGGAGGATCGTCCTGCCGCATGTCCGGCCGGTGATCCTCTTCGTGATCCTCCTCAACACCATTCGATCTTTCCAGATCTTCATCGAGGTGTTCGTGCTCACGCG
>Ga0075436_100002198_pt1 | contig 13460 bp, 10 predicted proteins | sample RhiMethybrSRZTD5_FD_75303 | JGI IMG/M metagenome (GOLD analysis project Ga0075436, IMG submission 75303) | Populus rhizosphere microbial communities from Tennessee, USA - Rhizosphere MetaG P. TD hybrid SRZTD5 | ecosystem: Host-associated > Plants > Roots > Rhizosphere > Soil | place: USA...
ATGAGCGACGCGCGCCTCGGCCCTGCGCTCGCCAGCCGCGCGCTGGAGGCGATCCGCCGCAACGCGACGCTCCAGGCCCGCGTGATCGCCGATCTCGTGGATCTCTCACGGCTCGGCCGCGGGCGGCTCGCGCTCCAGCTCGACGCCGTCGATCTCTGCGGCGTGGTCACCGCCGCAGTGGAGGCGCTGACCGTGACCGCGACGTCCCGAGGCATCAAAGTCGTCGCGGACCTGTCGGCCACGTGCCCGCGCGTGTACGGCGACGCGGCGCGGCTGCAGCAGGTCGTCGGCAATCTGCTCGGCAACGCGATCAAGCACAGCGACTGCGGCACAAGTGTCTCCGTCACGCTGGACGCCGTAGGGAGCACCGCGCGCATCGTCGTGACGGACGAAGGGCACGGCATCGCGCCCGAGCTGCTTCCCCACGTCTTCGAGCCGTACCGACAGGGCGAGGGAGGCGAGAGCTCCGGCCTCGGGCTGGGTCTGGCGATCGTCCGCCAGCTCGTCGAGCTACACGGAGGCCGCGTGGAGGCGGCCAGCCGCGGCGTCGGCCACGGCGCGTGCTTCACCGTGTGGCTGCCGGCCATGTCGCGCCCTCACGACGCGGGTGCGGCCGCGATCTCGCCGACCACGCGGACGCGCACGCGCAGCGAGTTGCCCGGCAGATAGGCGAGCGGCAGATCTTCGACCTCGACGGTCCGAAGCGTCGAGCGCTCGGCTCCGGAAGTGACGGCGCGATCGTCGGCGATCGTGCGCGCCCGCGCGATCGCTTCTTCGCGCGGCAGCGACTGAAAGATCTGGTCGACCTCGCCGCTGACTTGCGCGATGGCGGCACCCACGGCGTTCGCGACGGCCTGGTGCTCGACGGCCACGACCGACGACACGCCGGCGAGCCTCGAGGGCACGACGAACGCGCCGCCCCCCACGACCACCAGCGGCACGTCGCCCGCTTCGGTTTTCACGCGGTCCACAGCTTCTTCGAGCATCGCGCTGATCCGCTCGACGGCGCGGCGCACGAGCGGGGCGGGCAGCGACGCCACGCGACCTCGATCGCCGAGCTCGATGAGGCCGGCCGCGACGCCGATGTCGGTGACCGTCAACGTCGGCCCGCCGAAGACACGGCTCTCGTCGGTGAGCCGGTATCCCACGCTCACGGGCCCGATCGAGAGCGGTTCGAGGCTGACGACGCTGCCGCCGCCAAGCCCGAGCGACAGGAGGTCCGGCATACGGAAGAGCGTTCGGACACCGCCGACCTCGACGACATTGTTGGCCTCACGAGGAAAGCCGTGGCGAAGGGCGCCGACGTCGGTCGTCGTGCCCCCGACGTCGATCACGAGCGCGTCGCTCAGCCGTGAGAGGAACGCCGCTCCGCGCATGCTGTTCGTCGGGCCCGAGGCGAACGAATAGACGGGATACTGCTCCGCGACGTCCGCCAGCATGACCGTGCCGTCGTTCTGGGTCAGATAGAGCGGTGCCGCGATACCGCTGGCGCGCAGCGCATCGGTGAAGGCGCGCGCGGTCTTTCGTGCGAGATCGAGCAGGCACGCGTTCAGCAGCGTCACGTTCTCGCGCTCCAGCAGTCCGATGCGACCGAGGCGGTGGGACAGGGTCACGGACGCGTCGGGACACTCCTCGGCGAGGATCTCCTTTGTCTGCTCTTCGCACGACGGATCGAGCGGCGAGAACACCGAGGCAACCGCGACCGAGGTGACGCCATCCTTCCGGAAGCGGCGCGCGGCGGCGCGCATGCCAGCGGCGTCGAACGGGACGATCGGCCGGCCGTCGTACTCGTGACCGCCTTCGAGCATCACGACCTCACCGCAGACGATCTGGGCCAGATCGTCGGGCCAGTCGACGAAAGGCGGCAGCGACGCGCTGGCCGGCAGGCCGATGCGCACGGCGGCGACGCGCGTGAGGCCGCGGCGCTGCACGACCGCGTTGGTGAAGTGGGTGGTGCCGATCATCACCGCCGTGACGCGCGCGGCATCCGGCGCCGCCGCCAGCAGATCGGTGAGCGCGCGCGTGACGCCGCTCGTGACGTCGGCCGTCGTCGGCGTCTTGACGGCAGCCACGACGCGGCCGCCGTCGAGGAGGACAGCATCGGTATTTGTCCCGCCGACGTCTATTCCTATTCGCCGTCGGAGGGCCTTCGCAGGGCTCCGGCCCTCGACGGTCGGGCGAATGTCAGTCGGCGTCATATCTCATTCGCCGTCGGAGGGCCTTCGCAGGGTCTTGAAGCGTCACGCGAACACGGAGGTGAAGTCGAGGTCGTATCCGAACGCACGCGGACCGACGTGCTCGAGTCCCTTCGGCGTCAAGAGCACCGGGGCTGCCGGCAAGGCCACGACGGTGACGCGTTGACCGTAGCGCAGCGTCTCGGTGCCGACGGCATCGCCCGACACTGTGTCGAGCACGCAGATCAGATCCGGCGTCGTCACTCGCACCGTGTCGTCGAGCCAGCCGACCGCGAACTCGTTCTGGAACGCGAGCCGGAACACGTGGCTGCGGTCGTCATCCAACCCTTCCAGCGTCGCGGTGCCCCGGAGAAACCCTTCGGTCGCGCGCCGCGCGACGTCCTGCACCTTGCCGGTGAAGAGCCGAAGGCCGTGCTCAGCGTCGATGACCGCCTGCACGGGGTCGCGATGCTCGCGCCGCGCCGCCTGCACGGCCTGGCCCAGGCGGATGGCCTTGGTGGTCGTATAAAGGATGCCGCACTCCTTGACTTCCTTGCCCGTGCGGGGCGCTTTGCAGGTGCCCGCGATCGAGCCCACCGCGACGCATGCCGTCCGCGACAAGCGCTCCATCCACTTCCACGACTGCGCACGGGCGACAATGACGGCGTTGTCGCGCACGTCGGCAAGCGTCAGCGGGTACATCGGCAGGTCGTGGATCGCGAACGAGGTCATCTGCGCTTCCGGAAACGCGCGGCCCATGCAGTCGCCGTCGACCACGGGCAGGGCCAGCATGGCGGCAGCCATGAACGGCTGGATCGAGTTGCCGCCGCCGATCTCGAGCGACATGACGGCGCGGAAGCGCCGGCCGAGGTAGTCCTCCATCATGCGGACGGCGCGCTCGATCGTGCGCGGGTCGGTAAGCCGTTCCTGGCCCACGAGCGGCGCGCCCATATTGGAGACGATGGCGACCAGATCGTCGTCGCCGAGGGCCATCGGATCCATGAGCTGGACGACGACGCCGTCGCGATACAGGCGCCGCATGTTCAGCAGCGCCAGGTACGGGCTGCCGCCGCCGCCGGTGCCGAGGATCCAGGCGCCGATCGCGAGCGACTCGAGCTCCTCCGCGCTGACGTCGCGGATACGCATCAGAAGCCCGTGAACTCTTCCAGGCCGACGACGCGACCGATGCCCAGGACCACCACCAGCGCGACGGCGATCGCCACGGCGGACACGGCGGCGGCCGTCGGATCGAACGAGTATTTGAGATACGCAAAGAGCTCGATTGGCAGCGGCGTGAGACGTGACGAGGTGAGAAACAGCGACAGGGTGAAGTTGTCGAAGGAGATCGCGAAGGCGAAGATGGCGCCCGCGACGACACCGGGCTTGATCACGCCGAGCGTCACTTCCAGGAACGCGCGCACCGGCGACGCGCCGAGGCTCTGGGCCGCCTCCTCCAGCGCGAGATCGAAGTGCGTCAGGGTTGCGGTGACCGTTCGCACGACGTACGGCGTCGTCACGACTACGTGCCCGATGAGCAGTGCCCACCACGTCTGATGCAAGCGGACGAGCGTGAAAAACTGCAGCATCGCCACGCCGGTGAGGATCTGCGGCAGGAGCAGCGGCGAGGTGACGAACGCGTTGACGGCGTCCCGGCCGCGGAATCGGCCGCGCACCAGCGCGATCGCGGCCAGGGTGCCGGCCAACGTCGACAGCACCGCGGTCCAGAGGGCGAGCTCGGTGGACAGCCGCAGCGCCTGCATGAATTCCCGCCGCGCGAAGAAGTTGGCGAACCAGCGCAGCGAGAAACCCTGCGGCGGAAATGTGAAGAACGCGCCGCTGTTGAACGCGGCGACCACCACGACGAGCATCGGCACGAGCAAGAAGGCGTAGACGGCGACGACCGCGGCGCGCAGGATCACACGATGCCTCGCAGCGCGCGCTCCGTGACGCGAATGTAGAGTGCGATGAGGGCGATCGAGATGACCAGCAGCACGAACGCATTGGCGGCGCCGAAGGGCCAGTCGAAGACCGACAGCACCTGCTCGTAGACGATCATCGGCAGCACCTGGACTTTGAAACCGCCGAGCAGCACGGGGACGACGAACGAGGAGATTGCCAGCGAGAACACCAGCAGCGAGCCAGCCAGGATGCCCGGCAGCGAGAGCGGCAGCGTGACCTCGAGGAACGCGCGCCAGGGGGAGGCCCCGAGTGTCATCGCCGCCTCGAGCGCGTACGGGTCGATGCGTTTGAGCACGCCCGTGAGCGACAGCACCATGAACGGCAGGAACACGTGGACCAGGGCGACCGTGACGCCGAACCGGTTGTACATGAGCGGCAGCGGCTTCGTCAGCCAGCCGCGCTCGACGAGCGTGGCGTTGATCAGGCCGCGATCGGCGAGCAGGATCATCCAGCCATAGCAGCGGATCACGATTCCCACGAGCAGCGGGGACAGGACGGCCACGAGCAGCAGCGGCTTCCATCGCGACGCGGTGCGGGCGAGGTGATAGGCGAGCGGGTAACCCAGCAGCAGCGATGCGAGGGTCACGATCGCGCCGAGCACGAGCGTGTCCCAGAGCACGCCGACGTAGTAGGCGTCAGAGAAGAACCGCGCGTAGTGGTGCAGGGTGAAGGTCCACTGCATCTCGCCAAACGACTGGCGCGAGACGCTGATCGCCACCATCAACGCCAGCGGCGCCACGAAGAACACGCCGAGGAGTATCAGGAACGGCAGCAGCAGGAGCAGCCGCGCCCGAATGCTCATCAGAGCGCGAGCAGCTCCGCCGCCAGTCGCGCCACGAGCAGATTGGCGACGAGCACCGGCACGCCGAGCCGCGCGGCGAGATCGCGCCGTGTGACGTCGCGGAATCCGATGCAGTCCATCACGACGACGCCGACGCCGGCGTCGCGCAGCGCCGCGGTGGCGCGCGCCAGCGCGGCCGGATCGTGCTCCTCGTACGGCGACAGCGCCACCACCGCGGCATCGAAGCCGTCGGCGCGCCAGCGCGCCGTCGTCTGCGGAACGTGCCGCGCGGACGGGGTCAGCACGCCGAGCCGGCCGGGATGCGACAGGCCGCGCAACACGCCGAGCAGGACCTGCTGCGGCTCGAGCAGCGGACGCCGCGCCGTCAGTCGCGGAAAGGCGCCCGTGCACAACAGGACGGTGAGCGCGACGCCCTGATCCTCGAGTGCCGCGATGCGCGCCTTCACGAGCGGCAGCACGTGCGTCTTGCCGACGAACACTGACGAAGCATCGGCGAGCCGCGTGACGAGGATCTCGTCATCGCCTTCCGGAGCCAGTCGTGCGATCGCCTTGCGGTCGAGCCCGTCGAGCGCGCCCGCCTCGAGGATCTCGACTCCAGGCAGCAGCGCCGCCATGTCGGGCACCACGTCGCTGCGTGGCGCCTGACCGACCGTAACCATGCCGATCTTCGCTTTGCTCACGACCTCACCTCTTCTTATAGGCTCGCCTCGCACGGCGGGGCTCATGCAGACTCGCCTCGCCAGCGGCTGCGGCTCGCCCTACGGCCCCGCGACGTGCTGCGGCTCGCTCCTCCGTTTTATCGGCTCGCCTCGCACGGCGGGGACTCACGCAGACTCGCCTCGCCTGCGGCTGCGGCTCGCCCCACGGCCCCACGACGTCCTGCGGCTCGCACTGCGGGTCACGACACCAGCACGCGCGCGTCGGCCGCCGACCAGCCCGCCCGGACGCGGCTGCCCGTGGGGAAACGCACGCGGCCGAGCTCGACCGCCTGCAGCTCGAGCCCACCGTCGGCGGCGAGCAGATAGCGCACGGTCTCGCCCTGGTACACGACGTGCGCGACCGTCGCTGCCAGCTGATTGTCGAGCCCGCCGGTGTCGTCCAGTCGAATGCGCTCCGGCCGCACGGCGACAGTGACGGCCGCACCGGCAGCTGGCGCGACGCCGGCGGTGGCGATGGTGACGCCGCCGCACTCGATCGCCGCGCCGCCGCGGCTGTGCCCGGACAACAGATTCGTGTTGCCGATGAAGCCGGCCACGAAAACGGTGTGCGGCGTCTCGTAGATCTCGCGCGGCGCGCCGATCTGCTCGACGCGGCCGGCGCGCATGACCGCGACCCGATCGGACATCGTCAGCGCCTCTTCCTGGTCGTGCGTGACGTAGATCGTCGTCACCCCGACGTCGCGCTGTAGCCGCTTGAGCTCGATCTTCATGTGATCGCGCAGCTTCTTGTCGAGCGCTCCCAGCGGCTCGTCGAGCAGCAGCACCGCGGGACGCGTGACGAGAGCGCGGGCCAGGGCGACGCGCTGCTGCTCGCCGCCGGACAGCTCGCGCGGATAACGCTCGCCGTGGCCCGGCAGCTGCACGAGCGCGAGGGCCTCGCTGACTCGACGCCCGATCTCGGCGCGAGCCGTGCGTTGCATGCGCAGTCCGAAGGCGACGTTCTGGCGGACCGTTCGGTGCGGAAACAGCGCATAAGACTGGAATACGAGGCCGACGCGACGCCGATGCGGCGGCACGTCGTTGACGCGGGTCCCGCGGATGAGGACATCGCCGGCGTCCGGGCGGACGAATCCGGCGATCGCGCGAAGGCTGGTGGTCTTGCCGCAACCGGACGGCCCGAGCAGCGTGAAAAACTCACCCGGTGTAACGTCAAGCGACACGCCGTCGAGGGCGCGCGTGGCGCCGTATCGCTTCTCGAGGCCGCGCAGCGCGACGTCGGCGGTGCGCGGCTCGCTCAGCGAAGCTCCTTGTTCCAGCGCTCGGTCCACTGGGGCCGCTGCCGAGCGACCTGGGTCCAATCGAACAGCACGAGACGCTCGACGTCCGCGGGCCCCGCAATCAGCTTCTTCGTGACGTCCGCCGGCAGCTTGACGGTCTTGTTGGTCGGGCTGAAGAACAGCTCGGTAGCGAACGCGGTTTGGACCTCGGGCGACAGGTACATGTCGATCAGCTTCCACGCGAGGTCCTTGTTCTTGCTGCCGCGCGTGACCTGGATGACCTGGTCGAGGATCGGCACGCCCTCGCTCGGCGCTACCCAGTCGACCGGGATGCCGCGCTTGGCGAGATCGTACGTCGAGCCGTCGTGCAGCACGGCGATCGAGACCTCTCTGGACTCGAGGTGCTTTTCCATCGTGCCCGTGAAGTCGACCATCTTCGCGTTCAGGCGCTTGATGGCCGCGATCCCCGCGTCGACGTCGAAGTAGTCGCGGCCGAAGATCTTGTCGGTCATGAAGAGGAAGTTGATCCCGAGCGTGTTGCCGATGACGTAGATGCCACGCTTGCCGTCGTACGAGGCGTCCCAGAAATCCTTCCACGATGTCGGACGCTTCAGCCCCTGGTCGGTGCGATAGGCGAGCCCGATGCGCGCCCAGAAGATGGCGAGGCTCGTGTCGCCGATGAGCGCTTTGTCGTACACGTTCTTGATGTTCGGTGCGGCCGCGACGTTGCGCTTGTCGAAGAAGCCGCGCTCGCGTGGAATCGGAAACGGCGGCTCGTTGCCCATCACCACGTCGAAGGGCGGGTTGTCGGGGCCGGCGGCCATGAGCTTGGCGACCCATTCCGTGGTGATGCCGGTCACGATCTCGACGCGCGCGTCGTACTTTTTCTCGAAGGGCTCGACGAGGACCTTCTTCATCACCTCCGACCAGCGCCCGCCATAGCCGGTGACGACGAGGGTCTTCGACTGCGCGGTGACGGGGGCCGGCGTCGGAAGCAGGAACGACGCGAGCAGGGCGAGGACCAGCGGGAGCGCGAGCAACGGTCGTCTCATGGAGCGCCTCCGGGGCGGGATCACAGAACGTGCAGCCAGGACCGCGCGGTGAGACCGTCTTTCTTCCAGAAGCCCGTCTCGGCGAGCCAGCCGATGGCCTCGTCGCCGCGCGGCGTCTTCATCACGGCCAGCGTGCGCGCGCCCTCGAGAAAGCCGCCGAAGGCGAGCCGGCCGGCGCCGCGCGCTTCGATCAGCGCAAACTGCGCCATGTCTTCGTCGAGGGCAGGGCCCTCGACGAGATTGGCCACCCGCGAGCCGTCGAGGACGACCGGCACCTGCTCCCACGGCTCCACGAAGTGAGTGAAGGACTGCGGCGTGTAGCCCGTCCACGCGCCGGCGACGTAGTACGGATCCTCCTCGACGACGGATCGCACCTGCGCGGGCTGCTGCAACCGATAGAAGATGTCGACGCGCCGGCCATCCGGCGCCGGACCGCCGCCGATCACGATGCCGGCCGCGCGCAGCCCCTGTAGTCGCTCGATATGTGCGCGTCGATGTGGCTCGCGCTTGGCGGCGTAGCCTTCGGCGGTGGCGATGGCGAGGTGGAAGACGATCACGCGGGTGAGCCTACCACCCGTGATACCGTGGGAGAAAGTGGAGCGTTTCGAGCGGTTCCGGGCGAAGTTTTCCTTCCCCCTCGACGATTTTCAGGTCGAAGCCATCCGCGCCATCGACGCCGATCAATCGGTCATCGTCTCGGCACCGACCGGCAGCGGCAAGACGCTGATCGCCGAGTACACGATCCACTGCGCGCTCGAGACGGGCCGCCGCATCGCCTACACGACGCCGCTCAAGGCGCTGTCCAACCAGAAGTTCAATGACTTCACTCGCGCCTACGGCGCCGACAACGTCGGGATCCTCACCGGCGACGTCAAGGTCAACCCGCAGGCGCGCGTGCTCGTGATGACGACCGAGATTCTCCGCAACGCGCTGTTCGGCAGCGGCCTCGACGACCTCGGCTACATCGTGCTGGACGAGTGCCACTACATGGGCGACGAGGGCCGCGGCACGGTGTGGGAGGAGATCATCGTCGGCGCTCCCAAGCACGTGTTGCTGGTCGGGCTATCGGCCACGGTCGCCAACGTCAAAGAGATCGCCGACTGGATCTCGCTGGTGCACCGCCCGATCGTGCCGATCTTCCATCCCGAGCGCCCGGTGCCCCTACATTACTCGGTGGCCGATCTCGCCGGCGACATCCACGACGTCGCCGACGTCCGCAAGGGACGGGCGCGGGTCGTGGGCGACGAAACGCGTCAGGACGACCGCGGACGCTGGTACACGCGCCGCGTGGTCGATCCGACCGTGCTGATCGAAGCGCTCGACGCGCGCGGCTGGCTGCCCGCGATCTACTTCATCTTCAGTCGTGCTGGCTGCGAGCGGGCGATGCAGGACGTCCTGGCAGACGGCCGCCCGCTCATCACGCGCGAGCAGCGGCGGCAGGTCGACACGATCATCGGTGAGGCGGTGGCGGAGAACCCGTCGATCGGCGAGTCGACGCTGAGCCAGTCGGTGTTCCAGGGCCTGCGCATCGGCGTCGCGATGCACCACGCCGGCATCCTGCCCGGCCTCAAGCGACTGATCGAGACGCTGTTCGAGCGGGGGCTGTGTCGCGTCGTGTTCGCGACGGAGACGATGTCGCTGGGTATCCACATGCCGGCGCGCGCGGTTGCGCTGCAGGGGCTCACCAAGCGCACCGACCGTGGCTTCCGCTCGCTCTCGCACAACGAGCTGACCCAGATGGCCGGACGCGCGGGGCGGCGGGGCATCGATCCGGAGGGCCAGTGCGTCATCGCGCTCGACGCCCGGGACGGGCTCGAGGATCTCCTGCGCGTCGTGGACGGAGCACCCGAGCCGATCGAAAGCCAGTTCAAGCTCGGCTATGGCTCGGCGGCGCTGCTCCTGGGCACCGGCGCGCCACCGGAGCTTTTGCGCAAACGAATCGAGTCGTCGTTCGGGCAGTATCAGAACCTCAAGCGGATTCGAGAGATGGAAGCCGAAGTGCGCGCGCTCGAAGACGCGCTCGAGCGCGCCAAGGTGTACGAGGCGCCTTGCGGTGACTTCTCACGGATCGGCCGTTATCGCCGCGCGCGCCAGGAAGTGGAGGCACGGCGGCAGACGCTCGGCCGTGGCGGACGCCGCGGCGAGCGGGCGCCGGCGGAGGCCGAGCCCGGGAGGCTGGCCCTCGTCCGTCGCAAGGGAGCGCCGAGTCTCGCCATGATCCTGGGCGTGCACGCGATCCGCGGCCACCGCACGCTGTTCGACGCGCTGCTTCCCCACGGCGCCGTCATCCGGCTCAAGAGCGGGCTCGTGAAACGCATCTTCTGGGCCACGCCGCCGCTGCACGTGCCGCGTGACGTTCGGCGCGGCGAGCCGCGAGGCCTCCGTCATCTCACCGAGCAGCTGGCGGCCCTCTCGGTGCCCGATCTCATTGCGCATGAGCGCGAACAGGGACCGGAGGCCGCGCTGGCGGCCATCGAGTGTCATCGCTGCCCGTGGGGCGCGACGAGCCGTTGCGATCATGCGTCGCGCGACCTCGAGCGGCTGCAGGAGCGCGTCGCCCAGCGCCGCGCCGCGCTCGACGCGTTCGGCAACGCCTACTGGCAGGAGTTCCTGCGTGTTGTCGAGGTGCTCGAGCAGTTCGGGGCCGTGGGGGACGGCCGGCTGGAGGCGAAGGGGCGGCTGGTGGCAAGCCTGCGCCACGACAACGAGTTGCTGCTGGCCGAGACCGTCGCGCGAGGGCTGTTCGACGACCTCACGCTGGCCGAGGCCGCGGCGCTCTGCTCGGCGCTGCTCGAGGAATCGCGCTCGGGCGAGCCGGCGCTCGCACGGGCATTTCTCAAGAAGCGTCCGAAGCTCAAGCAGCGCCTCGATCGGCTGATGGCCGCCGCCGAGGCCGTGTGGCAGGCTCAGCGGGCGCGCCATCTCACCGTTGCCGTGAGCGTGCACCCCGGATTCATGCCCTCCGTGTTTCGCTGGGCCTCGGGCGACGATGACTGGGCCGGCATCGTCTCGGAATCCTTCGGCGGCCACGAGGGCGATCTCGTGCGTGCGCTGCGGCGCCTCATCGACCTGCTGCGCCAGCTCGCCGAGGGCCCGGACGTTCCGGTGGCGACCGCGCGGCTGCTCGGCCAGGCCGCGCGCGTGATCGACCGCGGCATCGTGCTCGAAAGTGCATTGATCTGAAGCGACGTGCCCGGCTATTCTGGCCGAGTGAAAAAACACACCGCGCTCGCCCTCATCGCCGTCCTCGTGCTGTTGACCGGATGCTCGATACCGCTGGAGACGAAGGATCAGCGCACCACGCAGGGGCCGACCGCTGACGAATTCTGGATGACGAAGATGCTCGCCAGCAACGGACGGTACCCGACGTTCGAAGAGAAGCGACACTTCGAGGACGAGCTCGACGGCAGGATCTCGAAGTATCTTCGCGAGAACGTCGACGCTGCGTCGGACCCGCTGACCGCTCCGGCGTTTACCAACCTGCATCAAGTGACCGCCGGGATGCAGAAGGCCCAGGTCGAGGTCCTTCTAGGACCCCCGTTCTCGACGTCCGACGACGCGCAGCAGATGGCGAACTGGGCCCGTCGGCACTGGCCGGAGATTCGCGGCCGCGCCGACGAGGCGTGGGGCTATCCGTTCGGCTGGATCTTCTATTTCAACAAGGGCAAGATTGTCGAGATCACGCAGTATCTGCCGGGGACGCTTCCATGATTCGCTCCGCGCTCGGCATCACCAAGCGGACGCCGCTCGCGGCCCGCGGCATGGTCGTCGCCGAGCATCCGCGTGGCGCCGAGGTCGGTGCGCGGATCCTCGAGCGCGGCGGCAACGCCGTCGACGCGGCGGTGGCCACCGCATTCGCCATGACGGTCGTCGAGCCGTTCATGTCGTCCATCGGCGGCTCCGGCACGATGCTGATCCACCTCGCGCGCCGTGGCGAGACGGTGGCGATCGACTTCAACGGCGTGGCGCCGCAGCGCGCGCACGCGACGATGTACCGGTTGCTCGGCGGCGTCTCCGACGCGCTGTTCCCGTGGCAGAAGGTCGAGGGCGAGGTCAACGTGTACGGTCATCGCTCCGTCGCCGTGCCGGGATCGGTGGCGGGTCTTGCGCTGGCGCTGGAGCGGTACGGCACCATGGCGCTGGCCGATGTCCTGGCGCCGGCCATCGAGATCGCGCGCGACGGGATCGTGCCCGACTGGTATCTGGCTCTCAAGCACGCGCAGCATCTCGAAGAGCTCGCCGCCTTTCCGGAGACGGCGCGCGTGTACCTGCGTCACGGACGCTCGATCTACCGGCCGCCGTCCATGCAGGCCGGCGACATTGTCCGCTATCCCGATCTTGCCGAGAGCCTCACCCTCATTGCCAAGGAGGGGCCCGACGCGTTCTATCGCGGCGCGATCGCCGACGCCATCGCCGACGAGATGACGCGCGGTGGCGGCCTGATCACCAAGGAGGACCTGGCGGCATATCAGGTCCGCGTGGCCGCGCCGCTCACGGGCCGCTACCGCAACCTCGATCTCGCGTTCTCTCCGGGCTCGACCGGCGGCATCACCGCACTGGAGACGCTGAACATCCTCAACGAGTTTCCCGCGGCGAGGGTCGGCGCCAAGACGGTCGAGGGACTGCATCTGCGCGCGTGCGCGCTCAAGCGCGCGTTCCGCGATCGCTTCGAGCACCTCGGCGATCCGGCCATGATCGACGCGCCCTGGGAGCGACTCGCTTCGCGTGAGCACGCGCGCGCCGTGGCGCGCGACATCCGCGCCGGCCGTATCGGTGCCGCCGGACCGCGCGGCGGTCGCGCGACGGACTGCACGACGCACCTGGGCTCCGTCGATCGACACCACAACATGGTCGCGCTTACCAACACCGCGGTTTCGATGTGGGGCTCCCGCGTGGTCGTCAAGGGGACCGGCATCCTCCTCAACAACGGCATGATCTGGTTCGACCCGGAGCCGGGACGGGCCAACTCCGTCGCCGCCGGCAAGCGCGTGCTCGTCAACATGGTGCCGACGCTCGGCTTCAAGCGCGGTCGGCCTCATCTCACGATCGGTGCGCCTGGCGGGCGCGCGATCATTTCGGCGATCCCCCAGGCGATCGCCAATCTCGTCGACGGCCGCGGCTCGCTCCAGGACGCGGTGGAGGCGCCTCGCGTGCATACCGAGGGGGGCGACGTGCTCGTGTCGACGCGCGTCGGAGACGCGGCGCTCAGCGGCCTCGCCCGACGGGGCCACACGGTCGTCCCGAAAGAAGAAACGTACTCGACGCTGAACTTCGCGCGACCGGTCGCGATTCGCGTCACTCCCAAAGGCCTCGAGGCCGGCGTCGAGCAATTCGGCATGGCCTGGGCCGCTGGCCATTGAGCGGATGGCCAGCTTCGTCCTCGTTCACGGCGCGTGGCATGGCGGATGGTGCTGGGTCCGCGTCGCACGTCTGCTCCGTGACGCCGCGCACGAGGTGTACGCGCCGACACTGACCGGCCTCGGCGAGCGGGCCCATCTTGCGGGCCCGGAGGTCGATCTCGAGACGCACGTCCAGGA
>Ga0075436_100002201_pt1 | contig 13456 bp, 14 predicted proteins | sample RhiMethybrSRZTD5_FD_75303 | JGI IMG/M metagenome (GOLD analysis project Ga0075436, IMG submission 75303) | Populus rhizosphere microbial communities from Tennessee, USA - Rhizosphere MetaG P. TD hybrid SRZTD5 | ecosystem: Host-associated > Plants > Roots > Rhizosphere > Soil | place: USA...
CGTCTTTCACCGACGCGTCCCATCGCGTAGCCTCTTCTTCACGCCAGAATCGCAAATCGACGTGTGCGTTGCCCACCGCGAGACCGCGAAGCGTGACGTCCGGCAGCCACCTGGGCAGCTGCGGATCGATCAGCAGCCGGTTCGCGGGAGCGTCTCCCCGAAGGCCCAGGATCGCCTGCAGCAAATGGAAAATGCTGCCCGCCGCCCACGCCTGCGGCACGTTGGCGCCGACGTACTGCACCGGAAAGCGTCCCGGCTGTCGCTCGATTCCGGCGTAGAGCTCGGGCAAGCGATAGCTCGCGAAGTAGCTCGCCGCCTCGGAGATGTCGCGCGCGACCCGCGCCGCCTCGGCCGCGAAGCCATAGCGCTTGAAGCCGAGCGCGATGATGCCGTTATCGTGCGGCCAGACCGACCCGCGCTGATACGAGAAGGGGTTGTATGCGGGGTTGCGAGCGGACAGCGTGCGAATGCCCCACCCGCTCCACATGTCGGGCTCGAGGAGCCGCGCGACGACGCGCGCCGCGTTCTCACGGCTTGCGATGCCGCTCCAGAGCAGATGCCCTGCATTGGAGGCGATGGTGGCAATCGGCTGCTTCTCGGGATCGAGGCCGAACGCATAGAACCCGATGTCTTCGCACCAGAACCGCCGCTCGAACGCCCGTTGAAGCGTGGCCGCTTTCCCGCGAAGCTCGGCGCTGCGGTCGCGTTCGTCGAGGACGTCGAAGATCTCGGCCATGCGGAGCCACGCGTCGAACACGTAGCCCTGCAGCTCGCACAGCGCTTTCGGCTGCGGGACCTGGCGACCGTCGGGGTAGACGACCGCGTCCACGGCATCCTTCCACCCCATGTTTTCGTAACCTTTCGACGATCGGGTGCGGTACTCCTGAAATCCGTCGCCGTCGAAGTCGCCGTCGCGGTCGATCCATTCGAGACAGCGAAGCGCGACGTCGCGGTATCTGCGGAGGAGCTCCGCATCGCCGAGCCACTTCCACGCCTCGTGGAGCGTGATCAAGTAGAGCGGCGTCGCGTCGGCGGTCCCGTAGTACGGCGTATGCGGGACCCGATGGAAGTGCGCCAGCTCGCCGAAGCGGAGCTCGTGAGGGATCTTGCCGGGCTGCGCGTCCCGCCAGTCGTCTACCTCGGTCGCCTGCAATTCGCTGAGCCGCTTCAGCGCGCCGCGGACGAAGTCGGGATTCACCACCATGTTCTGGAGGCTGACGATCAGGCTATCGCGACCGAAGATCGTGACGAACCACGGCACGCCGGCGGCCGGCAGCCAGACGTCGTGCGCGACGTCATGCTCGTAGAGGCGCAGGGCGCCCATGTCCTCGACCGATTGCCGGTAGACCCGATAGATGTCCTCGTTGGCCGACGTCAGCCGGGTCGCGCGCTTCAGCCAATCCTGCTCCAGCGCATCGAAGTGCCCCTCCGAACTCTCCGCGTCGCAGTTCCGGACCGGCGCCCGAACACTCGCGTCCTGAATGAACACGTACTCGCCGCAGGCGCGCCACGTGGTGCCCGGATCGAGTGCGACATCGAACGTGATGCGGCCGTTCGCAAGCTCGGGTGGTGACCCGCTGCGGGGAAATCGATATCGGAACTCGCGCGCGAAATCGCGGTTCGTGTACGAGGTGCGCAGCTCGCGGGCGCCGTCGTTCCAGTCGGTGACGACCCGCCCGCGCCGAACGAACTCGTGGGTCTTCACCTCGAAGAGGTCAGCAAAATCCGACCGCACCGCGATTTCCAGGTTGAACCGCACGGGCTGCAGTCCATAGTTCGTAAGCTCGATGTCCTCGTGGATACCTTCCCCGACGGCGCGCGTGATCGTCATCGCGAGTGTGCTCCGGGGCACGAGGCGATCCTCGGTCTTGAATGCCCGGTTCATCAGGTGAATGCGCGCCAGGTAATACGTTGGCGTGCCGGACGTGAGGAGCTGCCACGGTGTACCGTTCGCGAACAGACGATAGGCGCTCACGAAGCGCGTGTCGGCGCAAAACACGCCCTGCTCGGTGTTGGCGGCGACCTCGCCGAGAAGGTCGGTGACCATGAACGTGCTGCCGTGGTTGATCGTGAGCACCGGCGGGCCGATGATGACTTCAACGGACATCCCCGCATACCTCCGGTTCAGCCGGGGCAGCCGCAGAATTCCGGTCGTCGCCCGGCACCGTCCCGCTGGCTCGTCGCTCGCAATCCCAATGCCCGCGAGTGTGTGCGCCGTGTAGAACTAACATTGGCGACGAACCAGGTACCGCTCGATCGACGGCGACCCACCCGCCGCCTCCCCCGGCGCTCGCTCACTGGCGGACGCTGATGCTCTCCTCGTCGTCAATGTATGTACATCTTGTCCATGCGTGCACATACACAACGCCGCGGCCGGCGTCAGATCCGATGGTAGGATGACCCGGTGGGGCCAGCTGCGACACGAACGACGGACGGACGTGCTCCCGCGCGACTGTCCCCGTGCGTCTGCAGCACGCTGCGCATGGTCAGCCGTGCCGTCACGCAGCTCTACGATGACATCTTGCGGCCGAGCGGGCTCCGGGTGACTCAGTTCAGCATTCTCGCAGCCATCGCGCGCAGCGGCGAGGCCAACCTCCGGCAACTCGAGACTGCGCTGGCCATCGACCAGACGACACTGACGCGCAGCCTCAACCTTCTGGAACGTGATCGTCTCATCGAACGCGTGCCCCACCACGACGGGCGGATCAAAGCAATGCGGCTCACGGGGAAGGGGGGACGGCTGTTGGGCGTTGCGCGGCCGCTCTGGGCACAGGCGCAGGCCAAGGTCCTCCGGGAACTGGGGACGAGGGCATGGGATGACGCCGAGCGCCGGCTGGCGAGCTTGCTCAACGTCGCCGTCGAGAAGAAGCGCCGGCTACGGCGGGACCGCGTGCGCAAACTTGCGCGAGCGTAACCACCGGGTGTCGGCTGACATCTGAACAGCGGGGGCGTCCGGCGATCATGAACTCTTCGGATTCCGGACACGGACCAGCCGGCGCAGCCGAGCGTCGAACGATTCTCGACGCCATCCCGGCGATCGCGTGGTGCAAGCTGCCCGACGGCTCGAACGAGTTCGTGAATCAGCGCTGGCAAGACTATACGGGTATCCCGGAAGACCAGGCGCGCGGGCAGGGTTGGCACGCGGCCGTTCACCCCGACGACCTTCCGAAGCTGATCGAGAAGTGGGACCAGATCGTGGCGTCGGGGAAGAGCGGAGAGTTCGAAGGACGTCTTCGTCGCCACGATGGAGTGTTTCGCTGGTTTCTCGCTCGCTTCGAGCCCGTCCGCGACGACGCGGGCGAGATCGTCAGATGGTACGGAACGAGCACGGACATCGATGCGCTCAAACAGGCAGAAGCGAAGTTGCGCGAGGACGAGCGCGCCCTCCGCCGGATCACCGACGTGATACCTCAAAACATCGTCATTCTCGATCCTGATGGCAGTCCGATTTACGCGAACCGCGCGACGCTCGATTACACCGGTCTGACGATGGCCGACGTCGTCGGCTCAGACTTTCGGACCCGAATCTTCCACCCCGAAGATCTCGAACGCGTACGCGATCAGCGGCAGGCGGCGCTGGAAGATGGTCTTCCGTTTGAGCTCGAGCTGCGGGCTTTGAGCAAGGACGGGCAATATCGATGGTTCCTGACCCGCTACAAGCCCTTCCATGACGAACAAGGGCGCTTGGTCAGCTGGTACGCGACGGGAACGGACATTGACGACCGTAAACGAGCGGAAGACCGAACGCGGAACGAGAATGTCGCATTGCGCGAGGAGATTGTGCGCTCATCGATGTTCGAAGAGATCGTCGGCTCTTCGGATGCGCTCCGGGCGGTGTTGAATCAAATCGCGAAAGTAGCGCCGACCGACTCTACCGTTTTGATCCAGGGTGAGACCGGGACGGGTAAAGAGCTCGTCGCCCGTGCGATCCATAATCGCTCCCGGCGGGCGAGTCGTGCGTTCATTCGCGTCAATTGCGCCGCGATCCCGCAATCGTTGATTGCGTCGGAGCTGTTCGGGCATGAAAAAGGCGCGTTCACCGGAGCGCTCCAGCGACGCCTCGGCCGCTTCGAGTCAGCCGACGGCGGGACCATCTTTCTGGATGAAATCGGAGAGCTGCCCCAGGAAACGCAGGTCAGCTTGCTGCGAGTGCTTCAAGAGCGTGAATTCGAACGTGTCGGGGGAAGCCAGCCGATCGTCGTCGATGTCCGAGTGCTGGCGGCGACGAACAAGGACCTCACCACAGCCATCAGGGACGGCGTCTTCCGCGCAGACTTGTTCTACCGTCTCAATGTCGTTCCGATTCAAGTCCCGCCGCTTCGCGATCGGCGTGGTGATATCCGATTGCTCGTGGAGTATTGCGTCGAACGATATGCGCAGAAGGCCGGGAAGCGAATTCGAAGCATCAGTAAGGAGACGCTCGACCTGTTCGAGGCCTATCACTGGCCGGGCAACATTCGCGAACTCCAGAATGTGATCGAGCGGGCCGTGATTCTCAGCGACGCCGATGTGTTTCGAGTGGATGCCAGTTGGCTCACCCCGGCGCCTGCCGGGGGCGTCGTGCCAAGCGGCTCATTGACCGCCGATCTTGCCCAGCGGGAGAAAGCGATCATCGAGGACGCGCTGCGCGATGCTCACGGTGTCATCGCCGGGGCGACCGGTGCCGCAGCAAAGCTGGGGCTACCGAGACAGACCCTCGAATCCCGGATGAGGAAGCTCGGCATCGACCGATATCGCTTCAAGACCTGAAGGACCTCGAGCTCTACGCCGAGATTTCGGCGAATGCCGAAGACTCGGCGCTGGGTCAACGAGGTAAACCGCGGTCATTGAAGACTTCCCGTCTGGCGCGTGGTTTGCGATTCCCCGGGCTCCATGCGAACCAAGCCAAGCATCATATTCGTCCACGGGATTTGGGCCGACAGCAGCCACGTCCCTATGCTGTCCAACCCGGATGTCGTGATCGACGTGATCCGTACGGCCGCACTCGCCTTGCGATGAAGACAACCGCCGAGCAGAACAAACGCCTCGTCCTCAAAGCGTTCGACACGTTGTTCAACGAACGTGACTACGCGGCAGCCGATAGGTTTTGGTCACCGCACTACATCCAGCACAGCGCTCACATCGAGCCGGGCCGCGAAGGATTGGCCGGGACGATCGTCGCGGACGGGGACGTCGTGATGGTCCACGGACGATTTTCAGGCTTTCAGCCGCTGAGCTGGATCGCCGCCGACATTCTTCGCATCGAGGACGGGATCCTGGTGGAGCACTGGGACGTGATCCAAGACGAGGCGACGGAAGCACAGTTCGGGACAACCTTCCCGCGATGACGCTGAGGATCGAGCAGTCTTCAGATCGCGGCCACACGACGATTCGACTGATCGGTCGGATGCAGGTCGAGCACGTGGCAGAAGTCCAGAAACAGATCGAGACGAGCGGCCCGACGGTGACACTCGATTTGGAAGACGTGACACTGGTCGACGTTCATGTCGTCCGCTTCCTCGGCACCTGCGAGACCAGAGGAATCGAGCTTCGCAACGGCTCTCCATACATCAGCGACTGGATCGCCAGGGAGCGAACATGAAAAAGATCGGCCAAGTCGTCGTTGCCGCGACCGTAGCGATGATTCCGCTCGTCGCCTCGGCACAGAGCCTCACCGAGACGCAGGCGCGCACCGCGATCGCGCCCTGGTACGCACTGTTCAACCAACCGGTTCAGGGCGATATGCGCACGCTCCAGGAGCAAGTCCTCACCGCCGACTACGAGTCGTGCTGGGGCTATCTGCCGAGCGAGTGCTGGGGCCGCGAGGCCTCCATCAAAGTCGTTGGCGGCTTTGCCAAGTCGATCCCCGACATGAAATTCGACATCAAGGAAGTCCTCGTCTCAGGCGATCGGGTCATCGTCCGCGGTGAGGTCACCGGAACACCAGCCGGCGATCTGTTCGGTGCGCCTCATTCGGGCAAGAGCTTTCGGATCATGGCGATCGATATCCAGACCATCAGAGATGGCAAGATCGCGCGGACGTATCACCTCGAAAACTGGCTCAGCGCGCTGGGACAGCTTCGAGCGAAGTAGCGCGTTCAACGCCCGAACAGAGGGTTCCTCCATGATGTACAAAGCAATTCAGGTCACAAAACCCGGAGAATTCGCGGCCGTAACAAGGCCGCTGGTTGATCCCGGTCCCGGTCAAGTGCGAATTCGCGTGGAGGCGTGTGGCGTGTGCCACTCGGACGCCGGCACGGTCGAAGGATTGTTTCCCATCGACTGGCCTCGCGTCCCCGGCCACGAAGTTGTCGGACGTATCGATGCCGTCGGTTCCGGTGTTCAGGGCTGGACGGTTGGTCAGCGTGTGGGCGTCGGCTTCCTCGGCGGCTCGTGCGGTTACTGCGAATTTTGCCGCAATGGCGATCTCGTGAACTGTCGAAACCAGGGATTCACGGGCATTCATTCGGATGGCGGATATGCCGAGATGATGCTCGCAAAATCCAGCGGGCTCGTTCGCATTCCTGCCGATCTGTCATCGGTCGATGCCGCGCCTCTGCTGTGTGCAGGACTCACGACCTTCAGCGCTCTCCGTAACGCTCCGGCAAAGGCCGGCGATCTTGTCGCAGTGCTCGGCATCGGTGGCCTCGGTCATCTCGGCATTCAGTACGCGCGCCACATGGGATTCGAAGTCGCGGCGATAGCTCGTGGCCCTGAAAAAGCGGATCTCGCGAAGAAGCTGGGTGCTCATCATTACATCGACAGTGCAGCCGTCGATCAGGTCACAGCTCTGCAAGAGCTCGGAGGCGCCCAGGTGATTCTGATCACCGCTTCCAGCGGCAAGACGGTGTCTGATACGTTCAAGGGGCTGCGCCCAGGCGGTGCGTCCATCGTGGTCGGTGTCGGGCCAGAGCCGATCGAAAACTCGGGTGCGGACCTCATCTTTGGGAGCCGCAAGCTTGAAGGTGCGCTCACCGGAAATCCCGGGACGGCTGATGCCACGCTCCGCTTCAGCGTCCTGAGTGGGGTCCTGGCCATGATCGAAACAACTCCGCTTCAGCAAGCCGCGGAAGCGTACGCAAAGATGATGGCCGGCAAGGCGAGATTTCGCATGGTTCTGACGATGGATTCCACTTGATGGGTGGGGCAGCATGAAATTTGGAACGATCGGCGCCGGCGCTGTCGCGCTCGCATTCGGACGAGAGGCGCTGGCCAGGGGCCACGAAGTGGTCTTGAGCAGCCGGCGTGGCCCAGACGCACTCGTCGACAAAGTCGCCGAGCTTGGTCGTGGTGCGTCCGCGGCCTCGGTCGAGGAAGCCGCGAGCCTCGACTACGTGTTACTCGCCGTTCCTTGGCGAAACGTCGAGTCTGCGTTGAAGGGCCTGCCCGCCTGGAACGGCCGGGTACTGATCGATGCGACGAATCCCTTCATCGAGACGAGCCCGAAGCTCGTCCTGGCCAATCTTGGCGGCAAGGGCGCGAGCGACGCCGTGGCGGCCCTGGCGCCAGGCGCCCGCATCGTCAAGGCGTTCAATTCGATCGTCACCGCCCGCTTCAATGAAGGGCCGGTCAAGAACGGAGGCCGTCGCGTGATCTTCGTCTCGGGGGACCACGCCGAACCGACCGCATTCATCAAACAGCTCATTGAGAGTTTCGGCTTCACGGCGATCGATCTTGGCGGTCTCGCGACGGGTGGCCGCCTGCAGCAGGCCGGGGGTCCGCTCGCCGGTCTCGACCTCGTCGAATTCGGTCACCACTGACGCGGGAGGCCGCGGAATGCGTGGGGTGCAAATCAGAAGTTTCGGCGAGCCGGGAATCGTCCTCGAGCTTGGCGACCTTCCCGAGCCTCCAGCACCGGCCGCCGGACAGGTGCTGATCGGTGTCGAGCATGCGCCGATCAACATGAACGACTTGTATCTGATCCAGGGCGTATATCCGGTCCGCCCCTCGCTGCCGAGCGTCGTCGGAAATGAAGGGGTGGGACGAGTGTTGGCGATTGGGAGGGGCGTCGACCACCTGAAGGTCGGAGATCGGGTACTGGTGCCGCTTTACAGCGGGAGTTGGCGCGAGCGACTCGTTGCACCCGCCGCGGGCCTGTTTGCACTGCCCGGCGCCGACCCGCGCCAACTTGCCATGCTCAGCATCAATCCGCCGACGGCGGCTCTTCTGCTGAACGAGTCCATCGACCTCAGGCCCGGCGACTGGGTCGCGCAGAATGCCGCCAACTCGGGCGTCGGCCGTTCCCTCATCGCCATTGCCAAGGCTCGCGGCCTCAAGACAATCAACTTCGTTCGCCGCCCCGAGCTTGTTCCCGAGCTGCACGCCGTCGGCGGCGACCTCGTGATCGTCGATCAGAATGGGGCGCTCGACAAAATTCGGGCAACGATCGGCAACGCCCGCGTGCCGCTCGGCATTGACGGGGTCGCAGGCAAAGCCAGCGCGACCATAGCCAGCGTTCTCAGCGAATCCGGGACGCTTGTCGTCTATGCTCTGATGAGTGGCGAGCCAGTCACAGTCGCCCCGCTCGATCTGATCGCCAAGCGTGTCGTCGTCAAGGGTTTCTTCCTCAACCATCCTGATGTCGAGCTGAAAATACCGAGCGCGCTGCGCGAGACGGCGCCGCTCGTCGCTTCAGGCACAATTCGACTGCCGATCGTAGCGACCTATCCGCTCACCGCCTTCCGCGAAGCCATTGCCCACGTTCAGCGTGGCGGTAAGGTGATGTTCGACGTCGAGGAAGCTATCTGAGCGCAGCGACAGGAGCCAGAACATGCGATTTGCGATCTCCATCCCGCAGTTCGTTTCTGACGGTGAATTCGATCCTGCTCGCTTCCGGGTGTACATGGCGCGCGCCGAGGCGCTCGGCTTCGAGAGCGCCTGGACGCTGGAGTCGCCGATCGGCTCGATGCCCTTCCTGAGCCCGCTGCAGAGCTTGAGCTATGCGGCCGCCTGCACCGAGCGAATCCGCCTGGGCTGCGCCGTGTTCGTCACCCCGCTGCACAGCCCGGTCCACCTCGCCAAGGACCTGAGCACGCTGGACCAGTTGAGCCGCGGTCGGATCGAGATCGGCGTCGGCACGGGCGGGCGGCATCGAATGTTTTCCGCGTTCCAGGTCGATCCCACCAGTCTGGTGGCGCGCTTCAACGAGGGACTGCGGCTGATGAAGGCACTCTGGACCGAGCCACGGGTCAACTTCGAGGGGCGGTTCTGGCAGTTGAAGGACGCAGCCATGGAGCCCAAACCATTCCAGAAGCCGCATCCGCCGATCTGGTTCGGCGCCAGCCACCCTGATGCGTTGCGGCGCGCTGTCAAGTACGGCAACGGCTTCTTCGGGGCCGGGTCGTCGACGACGAAGCAATTCGCCGAGCAGGTGCCGATTGTGCGGCAGGCGCTCGCCGAGGCGGGGCGCGACGCCGCCAGCTTCAAGATCGGCAAGCGCGTCTACATCGCCGTCGACGACGACGCTCAGCGTGCGCGTCGGCGAATCGGCGAGACGCTGCAGCGCTTCTACCCGTTCTTCCAGTTGAGCCACCTGGAGGCGTTTCCGGTCTACGGCCCACCCGAGGCCTGCGTGCGAGGTCTGCGCGAGGTCGCACAGGCGGGCGCGGAGCTGATCCTGCTCAACCCGGTCTTCGACGAGGCCGAGCAGATGGAGCGCCTGATGGCCGAGGTGGTGCCCAAGCTCTTGTGATGCTGCTGGCGCCAACGCTCAGCGTAGCTTGTCGAAAAAGAGATAAAGGGCGGCAATCCGGCCGTCCCGGGCAACGATGAAGTCAGTCCCGGCGTAAGCTGGCGCCTCACCTGGGCGGCCCGATACCCATTGGATCCGCCCGGCATTGCCCAATTCCTCCGGCTCGGCAATTGGCTGATATCCAAAGTCAGGGTGAGTAGCCCTGATTGCGCCCGCGACGCGATCGATCTCGTCGCGGCCACGGTAGACGCCCTTGCTGGGATCGTAGAACACGCAATCCTCGGTGAAGACCTCGTCGATGGCCGCGCGCCGTCGCGCGGGGTCGTTTTCACCGAAGACGTCGAGAAGATTGCGGGTCAGCAAGGTCGGTATGCTGTAGGACATCGCGTGTCTCCTCTCCGGCCAGGTTTAGCGGGACTTGCCCGCTTGGGTGATCTGGAGGACGTAGCGGGTGGCAGGGAGGTCGAGCGCCGCGTAGAACTCGCCAGCGATTGGCCTGGCGTTGTCGTGAAGCATCTCCACGAACGCCGCCGATCCCGACGTTATCGTGACGCCTGCCTGTCTCATTTGCTCGATCGCAGTGAGTCGTAGGAGATCGCTCCAAGTACCCGAGGCATCCAGAAGCGCATAAACGTCATATCCGTCAGCCACTGCGGACATGGCGGGGAACGCCAAGCAGACGTGTGTTGTGATCCCGCCGATCATGAGCTTCCGCCGCCCGGTCCGCGCGACGGCATCGCGGACTCGCGGCTCATCCCATGCGTTGACGACGCTGCGCTCGATGTTCTCCACCCCGGGCAGTGCCTCCGTGAGCTCGGGCAGAGTCGGGCCCCACATCATGGGCGCAGTCGACGTGAGCACGACTGGGACGCCGAGGACACGCGCGGCGCGGGCGAACGCGATGGCATTGTGACGCACCTCGTCTGGCGCGAGATCTCGAATGCCCGAGACAAGCCCGGCCTGATGGTCGATAAGCAAGAGTACGGACGTCTCAGGTGCGAGCCGCGCGTAGGCGCGTCTTCGCCCGCTTTGCGACTGGTCTATCGTCTTGGTATTACTCATACAGCGTGCTCCTCCTCGAGAATCGGGTCTCGTAAGCCTCGAGCTACCGCCGAGCTGTCGCCACGGGCCGAGTCACCGGGCGTCGGAGCGCAACATTCACAAGCCCGACTACGACAGCGCCGCCGACCGTGAACCACGCCACGCTCGCGTTCCACACTGCAGACATACCGAGGAGCGCATCAAGCGAGTACATCCCAGGACCCAGAATGGCGAGCACGACACCCGAGACGGCGTAAACAAGCGGCAGCTCGTAACCGTTTGCCTGTGCAAAGAACCCGTTCGGCAGGTGCACCGCCACGATCGCCACGACCATGACAGTGATGATCAAGCTCGGGCCGATCGGGCCGAGCAGCCCGGTCGCCGTCAGCAAGCCGCCCGCAACCTCGCCAAACCCCGCCGTGACAGCGAAAAACAGCCCAGGACGAAAGCCGATGCTCTCGAAGAAGCCGGCGGTGCCCTTGAGGCCGTAGCCGCCAAACCAGCCAAGCAGCTTCTGCGTCCCGTGCGCGGCCAGTGCGAGACCGATGATCAACCGTGCGATCAGCAGGGCAGCGTCCATCTGTTGGTCCTCCTTACACTTGTGTTGAGTCGTCTACTTACTTATAGTAGCCGTGTCGAGACGCTATCAACAGTGAGGACCTATGTCAAGTAGCCAGGCTACAATTAGTAAGCGTGGACGTGTGACCGCGAAGGGCCGCGACCTCTCGGGTTTTTGTCCGCGCTTTCACTACGCGGTCGAGCTGATCGGCCGGCGGTGGACGGGCGCGATCGTGCGGGCGCTGTGTGGCGGGCCTCTGCGGTTCAACGAGCTGCTGTCGACGGTCCCAGGGCTCTCGGACCGGTTGCTGACTGAGCGACTCCGCGAGCTCGAACGCGAGCACATCGTCTCGCGCGTCGTGGTGTCCGGCCCGCCGGTCCGTGTTCAGTACTCGCTCACCGAGCGTGGGATTCAGCTGGAGCCGATCATCCGCGCACTCGGGGAGTGGGCCGAAGTCCACGTCCCGGCGCCCGCCGAGGACGCGCGTGGGAAGCGTCGTGCTGCGCGGGCACGATAGGTAGCCCGTCGACGGACCGTCATCGGACGGACATCGCCGCGCACATCAGCGAGCGCCGATCCTGTCGAGTTCTTCGATCGCGTCAGCCGGCAGCTTGATGGCGGCGGCGGCGATGTTCTCGCGTAGGTGCCCCACCGAAGAGGTACCCGGGATGAGCAGGATCGTGGGCGAGTGCTGCAGTAGCCACGCAAGCGCGACCTGCCGCGGCGATGCCCCTCGTCGCGACGCGACCGCGTCGAGCACCGCTGACTGCAACGGCGTAAACCCTCCGAGCGGAAAATATGGGGTGTATGCGATTCCTTCCCGTGCGCACCGACTGACGAGTTCGCTGTCGTGTCGGGACGCAACGTTGTAGTTGTTCTGCACACAGACGACCGGCGCAATCGACTGCGCCTCGGTCAGCTGCTCGGCCGACACGTTGCTGACCCCCAGGTGCCGGATGAGGCCTTGCTGCCTCAACGCCGCGAGGACGCTGAACGGTTCGGCAATCGACCCAGGAGTGGGACGGTCGAAGTCACCGACGCGCAGGTTCACCACGTCGAGCGTGTCCAGCCGGAGATGTTTGAGGTTGTCGTGCACGGCGGTGGTCAGCTCTTCGCGGGACAGGGCAACGGGCCACGACTTGTCGGGGGCGCGGCGGGCGCCGACCTTCGTAACGACGTGCAGCTCTTTGGGATAGGGATGGAGCGCGTCGCGGATCAACTCATTGACGATGTGCGGTCCGTAATAGTCGCTCGTGTCGATGTGCGTGATGCCGCACTTCACCACTTCGCGGAGCACGGCGACCGCCTCGCCTCGATCGCGTGGCGGCCCCCAGACGCCCGGACCTGCGAGCTGCATGGCGCCGTAGCCCATGCGGCTCAGCGTGAGATCGTCGGCAAGTTTCAGACTGCCGCCGAGAAGTGCTGTCGGCATATGGTCCTCCATCCGATTCGTGCTGAGCTTGACAACTCAAGTTCAATTGATTAAGCCTCAAACGATTTGACGACCAGTGCGATCTGACGGGGACGTGTTCTGCAGATCCATGCGCACTCAAGCCGAGTAAGAGGACCATTTGAACACCGAAGGCTCCGATCGGCTGACGCACACCATGGTCATCAATGGTGGCCGTGCGCTCGCTCAAGCGGTCGACGAGCAAGATCTTCTTCGATCCCTCTGTAACACTCTCGTAACAGATTGCGGGTTCCGGCTGGCCTGGTGTGGCCTTACGGAACCGGGCACGAGCAACTCCATCCGGCTCGTCGCACACGCAGGAGATCGGGACGGATTCCTACAAGAGCCGGGTTGCTCTGAGACTCCGGCAACCTCGGTCATTGGGGCCGGTGAGCCATGCTGGATTAACGCCATTGCTGATAGCCCCTTGGTCCTTCCGATCCGCGCGGCGGCCCTGAAACGCGGCTACACTTCGGTACTCTCCCTCCCATTAAAATCCGACGGTCAACTGTTCGGTGCCCTCACCATCTATGTCGATGATCCGGGCAAACTCGACGAACGAATTATCGAGCGACTTCGGGAGTGGTCAGATCTCTTTGCCCTTCGAGTCAAGACGCTCCGGTCGCACGAGGAGCGCGTTCGGCTGATGATCGATACGACACCTGCCCTGATCCACACCTCCCGGCCCGACGGCTACCTCGATTACTTCAATAAACGTTGGTTGGAATACCTGGGA
>Ga0075436_100002203_pt1 | contig 13455 bp, 11 predicted proteins | sample RhiMethybrSRZTD5_FD_75303 | JGI IMG/M metagenome (GOLD analysis project Ga0075436, IMG submission 75303) | Populus rhizosphere microbial communities from Tennessee, USA - Rhizosphere MetaG P. TD hybrid SRZTD5 | ecosystem: Host-associated > Plants > Roots > Rhizosphere > Soil | place: USA...
CGCAGGGCACGGCGGCCGATATCGAGATTCAGGCGAAGGAGATCCTGTACCTGCGGTCCAAGATGAACGAGCTCATGGCGAAGCACACGGGCCGCACGGTGGAGCAGATCGAGCGCGACGTAGACCGGGACCGGTTCATGTCGTCCGACGAGGCGAAGCAGTACGGGTTGATCGATAACGTGATCGTGCAAGCTCGGGCGCTGGCAACGACCGAGCGGAAGGCGTCCTTGTGAATTAGTTCACATGAACGTGCCGAGCTCGCCGCTTGACCGTCATTTTTGGGGGTGTTAAGTATCGCCACCCCACCGCACCCCCCGTCAATGGGGGAGCAAGCTGATGCCCGCTTCACCTGTTCCCGCGGACCCCTATGTCGCACGACAAAAACCTGCGTTGTTCGTTCTGCGGCAAGTCGAAGGACTCCGTTCGGAAGTTCATCTCCGGCCCTTCCGTCTACATCTGCAACGAGTGCATCGCGCTCTGCAATGAGATTCTCGCCGAAGATGAAGAACGTGAAGTCGCCGAAGCGATAACGCAGGTCCCCACTCCGCAGGAAATCAAAGAAGTTCTCGACCAGTACGTAATCGGGCAGGAGCGGGCCAAGAAGGCGCTCGCCGTCGCCGTCTACAACCACTACAAGCGCATCAATTCCGCGAGCGGCAGAGAGGACGACGTCGAGCTCGACAAATCCAACATCCTGCTCATCGGCCCAACAGGCGTCGGCAAGACGCTGCTGGCGCAAACGCTCGCGCGCATCCTCGACGTGCCCTTCACCATCGCCGACGCGACGACGCTCACCGAAGCGGGGTACGTCGGCGAGGACGTGGAGAACATTCTCGTTAGGCTGCTGCAGGCGGGCGAGTTCAACGTCGCCGAGTGCGAGCGCGGCATCGTCTACATCGACGAGATCGACAAGATCGCGCGCAAGAGCGAGAACCCGAGCATCACACGCGACGTCTCGGGCGAAGGCGTGCAGCAAGCCTTACTCAAAATCCTCGAGGGCACGGTGGCCTCGGTGCCGCCGCAAGGCGGCCGCAAGCATCCGCAGCAGGAATACATCCAGATCAACACGAAAGACATCCTCTTCATCTGCGGCGGCGCGTTCGACGGACTCGAGAAAATCATCGAATCGCGCATCGGACGCCGGCAGATCGGATTCACGAAGGAAGAGGTGCAGAGCGGCAAGGTCCAGGACCTGGCGAAAAATCCCTTCGCCGAAGTCGAGCCCGATGACCTGCTCCGCTATGGGCTCATTCCGGAGCTCGTTGGACGTCTGCCGGTCTGCGTGGCGCTCGAAGCACTCGACGAGGAATCGCTGGTCCGCATCCTCAAGGAGCCGAAGAACGCGCTCACCAAGCAATACACCAAGCTGTTCGAGCTCGAGGAAGTGAAGATCACCTTCGACGAGAGCGCGCTCCGCGCCATCTCCGGCAAAGCGCTCAAGCGCGGCACGGGTGCACGAGGCCTGCGCGCCATTCTCGAAGAGATCATGACGGACGTGATGTTCGAACTGCCAAGCCGCGACGACATCACCGAAGTAAAGATCACCGAGTCCTGCGTGCTGAACGGCACACCGCCGTTGCTCGAGCTCTCGGCGAAGCGACAGAAGAAAGAAGCCTAGACAAAACGAGCGCGCCGGCAGCGGCGCGCTTTTTATATTCCGTCATGACCACTATCGTCCGCGGCGACGAATCCTTCGAAGTATTCGAGCGCCTCCCGGTGCTCCCGCTGCGCGACGTCGTCGTGTTCCCCTACATGGTCATCCCCCTGCTCGTGGGACGGCAGGGATCGCTCGCCGCCGTGGAAAAGGCGGTGGCCGGCGACCGGTGGATCTTTCTCGTCGCCCAACGCGACGGCGAGGTGCAGGAGCCGCACGCGTCCACCTTGTATCGCACGGGCGTCGTCGGGCGCGTCCTCCAGGTATCTCGGCTCTCCAACGGCACGACGAAGGTGTTGCTCGAGGGCGTGGGGCGCGCGCGCGCCACGCGGTACACGCCGGGCGGTGCCCTGCTGCGTGCAGCGATCACGGCCGACCCGCTGCTGGCCGATCCCACGACAACCGACGATGCCATGACGCGTCGCGTGGCGACGCTGTTCGAGGAATACGTCGGGTTGCACCGCCGCCTTCCGGCCGAAGTACTGTCGTTGGTCCAGGGCAGCGAGTCGCGGGAGCGGCTCGCGTACGCGGTGGCCGCGCACCTGCAGGTGCGGCATACCGTTAGGCAGAATCTGCTCGAATCGCCGTCGTTCGCCTCGCTCACCGAGCGGCTCGCCGCCGTGCTCACGTCGGAGATCGAGATTCTGCGCCTCGAGCGCAAGATCGAGAACGATGTGCGCGGCTCGCTGTTCCAGAACCAGCGCGAGTTCTATCTCCAGGAGCAACTCAAGGCCATTCACCGCGAGCTGGGTCAGGAAGACAGCGACGATTTCGACGAGCTGCAATCGGCGATCTCGGCGAAGGGACTGCCCGAGCACGCGCGCGAACGGGCCGAGCGCGAGCTGCGCAAGTTGCGGCGCACGCCGCCGCTGTCGCCCGAGTCCACGGTGGGACGCAACTATCTCGACTGGCTCATCGGCTTGCCGTGGACGGAGCGGACGGACGATCTCCTCGATGTGACGCGGGCGCAGACGGTGCTCGACGAGGATCACTTCGGCCTGCAGGACGTGAAGGACCGGATCCTCGATTACATCGCGGTCCTGGCGCTCGTGGGCAAGCTCGAGGGACCGATCCTGTGTCTGGTCGGTCCGCCGGGCGTGGGCAAGACGTCGTTAGGCAGGTCGATCGCCCGCGCGCTGGGCCGGCGCTTCGCCCGCATGTCGCTGGGCGGTGTGCGCGACGAAGCCGAGATCCGCGGACACCGCCGTACGTACATCGGGGCCCTTCCCGGCCGCGTGATCCAGGCGATGCGCCGCGCCGGGGTGGTCAATCCGGTGATCCTGCTCGACGAAGTGGACAAGATGGGCCAGGACTGGCGCGGCGATCCAGCGGCTGCCTTGCTCGAGGTGCTCGACCCGGAGCAGAACCGCGCGTTCAGCGACCACTACCTGGAAGTCGAGTACGACCTGTCGCAGGCATTGTTCCTCACGACGGCCAATTCGTTAGGCCAGGTGCCGGATCCGCTGCGCGACCGTATGGAGATCATCCGGCTGCCGGGCTACGTGGATCACGAGAAGCACGCGATCGCCCGCCAGTATCTCGTGCCGAGGCAGCTGCGCACGCACGGGCTCGACCCGGCGACGGTCACCATCCAGCCCGAGGCGCTCACCGAGATCGCGCGCGGCTACACGCGGGAAGCGGGCGTCCGCGAGCTCGAGCGGCGAATCGCGCGCATCGCGCGCAAGCTCGCGCGGCGCGTTGCCGCGGATCCGGCGGGGAGTACGGCGTCGATCACCGTCGCGCCGGGCGATCTCGTCGGCCTGTTGGGCGTGCGGCCGTACGACGACGACCCGACACAGCTCGAGGATCGGGTCGGCGTGGCCACGGGGCTCGCGTTCACATCGGTGGGCGGCGATCTGCTCGAGATCGAAGTCGCCGTGGTGCGCGGGCGGGGCCGGCTGCAGCTCACCGGTACGTTAGGCGACGTGCTCAAGGAGTCGGCCGGTGCGGCGCTCAGCTACGCGCGGTCGCGGGCCAGCATGTTGGGCATCGACGCCGACTTCGCGCGCTCGCGGGACATTCACGTGCACATGCCGGCGGGCGCCACGCCCAAGGACGGTCCGTCGGCCGGTATCGCGATCGCCACGGCCCTCGTGAGCGCGCTCACCGGCGCGGCCGTACGCGGTGACACGGCCATGACGGGTGAGGTGACGCTCCGCGGACGCGTGCTGGCCATTGGCGGGCTCAAGGAGAAGCTCGTCGCGGCGCACCGGGCCGGCGTGACGCACGTGATCATTCCGTCGCCTAACGCACGCGAGCTGGCCGAGATCGCGCCCGACATCCGCGAAGGCCTCGTGTTCCACCCGGTGTCCACGATGGACGAGGTGCTCGCCCTCGCGCTGCGCGCCGAGCGGCACGTCGACACCGGTATCGCGGTGTCCGATGTCGCGCACTGAGAAGCCGAGCGCCGAACCGCTCGTCATTCGACGCCTGGCCTTCCTGGGCGGACTGGCGTCGCCCGGCGGATGGCGGCCCGAGTCGGCTCTGCCCGAAGTCGCATTCAGCGGCCGGTCCAACGTCGGTAAATCATCGCTGCTCAACACGCTGGTTCGGCACAAATCGCTGGCGCGCGTGAGCCAACAGCCCGGAAAGACGCGAGAGATCAACTTCTTTTCCGTGAACGACGCGCTCGTTTTCGTGGACCTGCCCGGCTACGGCTACGCGCGGGTGTCGCACGAGGAGCGCGCCAAGTGGCGCCCGCTGATTCAATCGTATCTCGAAACGAGCACGCAATTGCGCGGCATCGTCCAACTGCTCGACGTTCGGCGCGACCCGTCGCCGGACGACCGGCAGATGCTCGAGTTCCTCGCCGAGCTCGGCGCACCAACCATCGTGACCGTGACGAAGGTCGACAAGCTGTCGGCCGCCCGGGCCGCAGCGCGTGTCGCGGAGATTACGACGTCGCTCGGATTGGAACCCGAGCAGGTGATTCCGTTCAGTGCCGTGACGAGACTCGGACGCGATGAGTTGGCGAGTGCGATCGAGGATCTCGTAGCCGCGCCACCGTGGCGGCAGGGATGAACGGACGCCAGCAATTTGGATGGCAGGCTTTGCGAGAAACGCGTTGAAGGCGGATAACAACAAGGAAACGAGAATGACTGCGGCGCCTCTGAGTTTAGGGTGCGGCTGGTTCTGGCAATTACGCATGAAGAAACGGACAAAGCACGGACACTGCGGACAAAGCACGGACCGTGCTTTGTCCGTTTTTTTCATGCGTAGAAGCCTGCCACGTCGTCCCGAATCGCTCCGAGCAAGCCGGTGGCGTTGTCCCGGTGCGATCACCATCTCGGATGCAGCCGTGTTTGTCGTAAAACGTCTAAAATCTGTGTCGTAAAAGCCGACGCCAGCGATCCGTTGGCGAAGGCATCGTGCGGCGTGCCGCGATCGGGCTTCTCTCGAGGCTCAACCACTGGCGCCGATCGGGAACCGGCGGGTGGACGAATTCCGTTCCTTATACGACACTTTTGTGTTACGGTACGACCATGGCCATTCTGCCGCTCAAGAAATTGGCGCCGACTCCGGGTGCGACGGTCGTCGATGCGTGGCTCGAACAGATAGCGGATCAGCTCGCGCACGACGATACCGACTACAGCACGATGTGTCGCAGCGCGCTGTGCGAAATCGTGTACCCCGAGTACGCACGCCAGTGGGAGACCGCGGTCAACGACGAGTCGCTGCCGTTGGGCACGCGCGCCGCGCTTCTGGCGCTCGACCCGCGCAACGTCACGCTCGAGCCCGAGTATTACGCCGATTGCGATCAGGCGCGATTCCAGCGCGTGAAGCCGCTGCTCTGGTTGTGGTACGGATTCGATCGCACGCCGCTCGGCGGACAGAACGTGGACATCGGCGTGAGGCTGCGCCGGCTGCTCGCGCCGCGCATCTTCAAGCGGTGCGGCGAGAACTTCAAGGCGTTCCAGCACGTCGAGTTCTCGTTCGGTTACAACATGGATGTGGGGGACGATGTCGTCATTCATCGGCACGTGCTGCTCGACGATCGCGGCGGGATCGTGTTAGGCAACCGGGTGTCGATCTCCGACTACGCCAACGTCTACAGCCACACCCACAGCATTGTCGACCAGCGCGACGTGACCAACGCGGTGACGCGCATCGACGAGGGCGTGCGGATCACGTATCACGCGACGGTGCTGGCGGGCGTGCACGTGGGCTGCGACGCGATGGTGGGCGCGATGGCGGTGGCCACCAAGGATGTCCGCCCGCACCACGTGAACGTGGGGATTCCGGCGAAGAGCGTGCGCGTCAAGCCGAACGCGCCGACGGAGCTCAACGAGTGTCTGCCGACGGCGCGGCAACGGTCCACCGGAGGAGGCGGACGCGCGTGATGGATCGGACGATTGTCCCAGGGCTCGCTCGGCGCGTGATCGGCGGCCTAACGCTGTTGGGCATGGTGGCGGCCTGCGCCACGTACTGGCCGACGCTGAGCGCCGCCAGCACCCACACGCGCGGCGACGCGTTCCAGTGTTCCATGGACCAGCTCAAGGAGCTGGGCTACACGCCGCGCACGTGGAACGAGCGCGACGGGTCGATCGATGCCCAACGCATCAATCGCGACGCGTCGGCGGACCTCTCGCAGGAGCAGCAGGAAGTGGACAAGCTGCTCGTGCAGACGAAAGCCAACGGCCAGAACGGTTCGACGATCGACGTCCGCACCGAAACGGTGCTGCGCCGCTTCACGCGGACCGGTTGGACCGAAGACGGACGACCGGCGTCGCCCGCAGTCCAGCAGTCGGGGAAGGCGCTGCTCGATCGGTGCTCCGGTAGGTCGACCTCGGGCTGATGCGCTGATCAGACCGGGACGCTGGCCGTGATGAGCCCGGCGCGTCCCGGCAATTCCCGGCGAACGATGCGTCGCACCGGCACACGGTCCGGTGTCGCCAGCCACTCCCTGGCAATCTCCTCGAGCGTCACGAAGGCGACGCCGTCCGCGATCCACGCATCCAGTTGTCGCTCGAACAACGCGAGCAGCGCGGTTCCCTCCACTTCGGTGTGGATCGAGTGGATCTCCGTGCCTGCGATCCCGCGCCGATAGTACGCGATAAACGAGGCGTCGTCGGGCATTTCCGGCGAGTTGTACGTCTCGTCCCAGGTGGGAAGCGTCGTCGGCAGTTGGATCGTGCGAAACCGCGCGCCGCCGGCCTCCGGATAAAACGGCGTGTCGCCGCGTGTGTCCGACGCATAAAGCAGGTCGAACCGCTCCTGGGCGGCGAGCGAGGCGCCGGTGGCGTGCCACCCCGGGGCGGCGGATGCACGGGCGCGATGCCCGAAGATCCGTGCGAACTCATCGTGCGCGCGGCCGTAGTCGGCGGCGATCTGCGCTTCCGTTAGGCGGTCCAGCTTGTCGTGCCAGCGCACGTGGTCCCAGGCGTGCACGCCCACCTCGTGGCCGGCGCCGGCCACCGCGGCGATGGAACCGGCGAGCCGGCTGCCGATCATCGGCGCCGGCAGCAGCGTCCCCGAGAGCGCGGTGCGCGGGCCGTACAGCGACAGCGCGCGCGACCGCAGCATCTTCCTCAGGAAGCCCTTGCGGGTGAAGATGCGCACGATCGCGCGGCCCGACCGGTCCGGGCCTAACGTGAAGAAGAACGTCGCCCGGATCCGGCGGGCGTCCAGCGCCCGCAGCAGGTTGGGCACACCGTCGCGCGTGCCGAGGAACGTGTCGCAGTCCACCTTGAGCGCGAGGCGCCGCGCGGCCGGCGCGGCGGGCGCCGGACCGCTCACGGCGCCAGCGGCCGCTTGCGCGACGACAGGTAGAAGTCCAGCGTTAGGCGGATCGCCTCGTCGAATCCGATGCGCGGCGACCAGCCCAGCCGTTCGGCGGCGTGGCGGATGGACGGCACGCGCGTCGGAATGTCCTGGTACCCGTCGCCGTAGTACGACTCCGACTTGACGTCCACGATCGGCGTCTGCTGGACGACGCCCTCGTAGCCCGGATACCGCGACACCGCCGCGAGCAGCCGCTCGGCCAGCTCGCGGATGGACACATCGTTGGCCGGGTTGCCGATGTTGAAGATCCCGCCGTTCGCCGCGCCGTTCTCGTTCACGAGGATGCGCATCAAACAATCGATGCCGTCCCGAATGTGCGTGAATGACCGCCGCTGGCGTCCGCCGTCGACGAGCTTGATCGGTTCACCGTACAGAATGTTGTGCAGGAACTGCGTGAGGACGCGCGACGACCCTTCTTTCGGCGAGTCCACGTTGTCCAGGTGCGGTCCGATCCAGTTGAACGGACGGAACAGCGTGAACGCGAGGCCCTCTTGCTGGCCGTACGCGAAGATCACACGGTCGAGCAGCTGCTTGCTTGTGGAATAAATCCACCGCTGCTTGTGGATCGGCCCGTACACGAGCGTGGATCGATACTCGTCGAATTCCGCATCGGGACACATGCCGTACACTTCGGACGTCGACGGGAACACGACGCGTTTCTTGTAGCGCACGCACTGCTTGACGATGCGCAGGTTCTCCTCGAAGTCGAGCTGGAACACCGCCAACGGATCGCGGACGTACGTCGCCGGCGTGGCGATCGCGACGAGTGGGAGCACCACGTCGCACTTCTTGATGTGGTATTCGATCCACTCCTTGTTGATCGCGATGTCGCCCTCGAGAAACCGGAATCGCCGGTTGTCGAGGAACGGCTCGATCTTTTCGGCGGACATGTCGAGCCCGAACACTTCCCAGTCGGTGCTGGTGAGGATGCGTTCGGTGAGCGCGTTGCCGATGAACCCGTTGACGCCGAGTATGAGAACTTTCATGGAGCGTTAGGAGTGGTGAGCGTGTTGGGCGCGAGGTGGCGCGCGAGGTCCGCGCCGTCGCGCTCGACGTCTCCGCCGATCTGGCCGCGCACGATCTCGAGCCATTGCCTGTCGGGGCCGCCGCACGCGACGTAGAGGCGGTCGTCGATGACGCGCATCTCTCCCGGTTGGGCGCCGTTGGCGCTCCAGCCGCCGTTGCGGGTGCGCCAGACGTACAGGGTGCGTCCGCCGTGCGGCGTGAATGCGCCCGGATACGGATGCGACACGGCGCGCACGAGGTTGTGAAGTTCCGCGGCCGGCCGGTTCCAGTCAAAGGCGCCATCTTCGGGGCGGCGCTTGCCGAATGTCGTGGCGCGCGCGGGGTCCTGCGGCCGGCGGGGCGCGCGTCCGGAGGCGAGCGCGTCGAGCTGCCGCTCGAGGACGCGGACGGCGGCATCGCAGACGCGCGCCTGGACCTCGCAGGCGGTGTCGTCCGGACCGATGGGCACGGCCTCCTGGTCGACGATGTCGCCGGCGTCGGGGCGAGCGGTCATCACGTGCAGGGTGGCGCCGGTTTCCGTCTCACCGTTGAGCACGGCCCAATTGACGGGCGCGCGGCCGCGATAGCGCGGCAGGAGCGAGCCGTGCACGTTGAAGCTGCCTAACGGAGCGACTGCCAAGGCCGCCGGCGGCAGGAGCGACCGATAGTAGCACGAGAGCACGAGGTCCGGCCCCACAGACCGCAGCGCCGCCAGCGGCTCCGGCTCCGTGAGGCGCGCATCGAGGCGCACCGGGATGCGGTTTTGGACCGCGAGCGCTGCGACCGACGGGAACCAGGTCGCCTCGCCGGGCACGTCGGCGTGCGTGTACACTACGGCCACGCGGGCGTCCCGCTCGAGCAGCATCGAGAGACAGGCGTGTCCGACGTCGGCGTAGGCGAAGAGCGCGATGCGCGGCCCCTTCATGGACGCGGCACCGTGCCTTCGACGCCGCCCTCCAAGCGGATCACGGCGCCCGTGGCGCCGTACACGCGGCGCACCAGGTAGCGCGGCCGCCCGCGCACCTCCTGATAGATGCGCCCGACGTATTCGCCCACGATGCCTAACCCGGCCATGAGCACGCCCATGACGACGAACGCGAGCGCGAACAGCGTGAACACGCCGTCGGCTTCGGATGCGCGCAACAGGATGAAGCGGCGGATCAACAGGTAGACGCCGAGGATGAGACCGCCGCTCGCGGTGAGGAATCCGAACAGGGTGAAGATCTGGAGGGGCACGACGGAGAAGCCCGTCATCAGGTCGAAATTGAGCCGCAGCAGCCGGTACAACGAATACTTGGACGCGCCGGCGCGTCGCACCGCGTGCCTAACGGAAATTTCGGCGGGGCGGCGCGAAAAGGTCTGGGCCAAGGCCGGGATGAAGGTCGACGATTCCTCGCACCGGTTGATGAGATCGATCACTTCGCGCGAATACGCGCGCAGCATGCAACCGTAATCGGTCATGCGGATGCCGGTGATCGCCGTCGTCACGCGATTCACGATGCGCGACGCGGCGCGCCGGAAGAGACTATCGCGGCGCACCTCGCGCACGCCGCCCACGACATCGAACCCCTGGTCCGCGAGGGCCAGCAGCTTGGGGATTTCCTCCGGCGGATTCTGGAGATCGGCGTCGATGGTGACGATCACGTCGCCGCCCGCGATCGCGAATCCGGCGAGGATCGCGGGGTGCTGGCCAAAATTCCGGCTCAGCTCCACGACGCGCAGCCGGTCGGGATATCGGTCGAGGAGTCCGCGCAGCACATCGAGCGACCGATCGCGGCTGCCGTCGTCGACGCAGATGACCTCGGACGGGCGGTCGAGCGTGTCCAGCACCGCGAACAGGCGCGGCACGAGCTCGGGGATGTTCGCTTCCTCGTTGTACACGGGAACGACGATCGAGACCTTGCCCCGCGATGCGGTCGTCATCGCGCGCTCCGTTGGGCAATGTCCAGAACCGCGGCGATCACATCGTCCTGGTCGGCGTCGCTGAGCGACGGATAGAGCGGCAGCGACAGAATCCGCTCGGAGACGAAGTGCGCGTCGGGATAGTCGCTGGGGCACCAACCGTGCCGGTCGCGATAATACGAGAACTCGTGGGCCGCCGTGTAGTGCAGGCCGACGCCGATGTTGCGCGCCTTGAGCTCGGCCATGAACGCGTCGCGGGTGATGGTGAGCGCGTCGAGGTTGACCAACGGAGTGTACAGGTGCCACGCGTGGCGCGCCGGATAGGGAACCGGCTCGGGCAGGATGAGCGCGTCGAGATCGCGGAACGCGGCCTGGTAGCGCTCGGCCAGTCGCCGTCGCGCGTCGATGAACGCATCGAGCTTGGGCAGCTGGTGGATGCCTAACGCGGCTTGCATGTCCAGCATGTTGTACTTGTACCCGGGCAGGGCCACGTCGTAGCGCGGCGAGCCCGCCCGGTCGAAGCGCTTCCACGCGTCCCGGCTCATGCCGTGGAACTTGAGCAGCGCCACGCGCGACATCACCGACTCGTCGTGCGTGACCACCATGCCGCCTTCGCCGGTGGTGATGTTCTTGTTGGGGTGGAACGAGAACACGCTCGTGGTCGGGAACGACCCGATGCGTTTGCCTTTGTACTCGGTGCCGGCTGCGTGCGCGGCATCCTCGATGACCGTCAGGCCGTGGGTGCGCGCGAGGTCGAGCACGGGATCCAGGTCCACCGGCTGCCCAACGAAGTGCACGGGCACGATGGCTCGGGTGCGTGGGCGGATGCGGCGCGCCACTTCGTCCACGCGAATCTGGAGCGTCCCGCGGTCGATGTCGGCGAGCACCGGCACTGCGCCCACGAGCTCGATCACGTTGAGCGTCGCCACGAACGTCATCGGCGAGGTGATGACTTCGTCTCCGGGCCCGATGCCGTGCGCGAGGAGCGCCAGGTGCAAACCCGCAGTGGCCGACGAAACCGCCGATGCATGGCTGCCGCCGACGTACGTGGCGAAGTCGCTCGTGAACCGCTCGACTTTCGGGCCGGTCGTGATCCAGCCGGAGCGCACGCAATCGATGAGCTCCTCGATCTCGGCGTCGCCTATGGTGGGACGCGAGAAGGGGAGGAACGACGTGCGCTCCGGTGGGCGCGGTGCGGGAGGACGTGCGGGTTCGGTCATCTCGCCGGGTGAGGGGATGCGACGGCAGCCGGGAAATTCGCCAATACAACATACTTCCGATTTGCGGCCAGCGGCGTCCCATTCGCGTTCGAGCCCGCGAACTCGGCGCGCGCGCGGGCCTTCACGACCACCACGAGATGCTCGCCGGAGTTCCAGCGTTTCCAGAATTCATCGCGCGACCAGTAATGGTCGGGTGGCCGTATGCCGTCGGAGCCGAGCTCGTCCACGTAATCGGCGACGACAATGGGATGTCGCAACACCCACGGGAATTCCTGCGGGTAGCACCGATACGACACGACCCGTGCATCCGGTGTGCGCGCGGCGACGAGTGCGAGGTTGTGCGCGGACAGGTCGTCGGCGACGTGCGGCAAGGCGAGGATGATGGCGAGGTACAGGCCGCCCCAGCCTAACGCGGCCGGGAACAGGGCCCGCCGGCCGTGTGTGCGGGCACGCGCGACGCCGATCCACGCGCCGGCAACGAGCAGCCCCGCGCCCAACGCAGCCAGCCACGACACGTCGTAGCGGCGGAGCTCGCCGCTCGCGATCCCATAGCCCACGCCGGCGAGCGAGACGATCGTGACGATGACCGCGTGGACGATCAGCGGACGTCGCACGCTCTCGGTCCGCGTGAGGAGCGCGCGGGCGACGAGGGCCGCTGCTGCCGGAAAGGCGGGCAGGATGTACGGCAGCAGCTTGGACCGCGACACCGAGAAGAACACGAGGATGACGCAGAACCAGATCGCGAAGAACAGGTCATCGGCGTGCGCGGCGGCGCGCGCGCGCCAGGACACCGCTATCTGCCTAACGGAGCGCGGCGCGACGAACGTCCACGGCACGAAACCGGCGATGAACGCGGCGACGAAATAATAGATCGGCCCCGCGCGCTTGGCTTCGCCGGTGGCGAACCGCGAAAAGTGTTCGCGGACAAAGAAGATGCCGGCGAAACCCGGCGCCGCGCGCTCGACGAGCACGAACCACGGGACGGCCACGACGAGAAACACGAGCGGTGCCGGCGACCACAGCGCCTCGGCGACCCGGCGCCACCGACCCGTGACGCCGGCCCAGATGAGCAGCACGAGGCCCGGGAACACGATGCCGATGAGGCCCTTGGTGAGGACCGCGAGCGCCGCGCACGCGCCTAACGCAGCCAGGGCGCCGGGGGCGCGCGCGCCGCGCTCGCGCGCCGCGAGGAACCGGCGCAGCGCGAAGAACGCACCGGTCATCGCGCACGTGAGCAGGCCATCGGTGACGTTGTAGCGGCCCAGCACGAAGCTCAGCGGCGCGGAGAGCAGGATGAGGGCCGCCCACAATCCCCATCCCGGGAGCGCGGGCGTCTCCAGCTCGAACGCCACGATCGCCGCCGTGCCTAACGCAGCCAGCCGCGTCGGGAGGCGGGCGGCGTACGCGTCGAGGCCGAAGGCCCGCATCGACAGCGCGTTGGCCCAGTAGAGGAGCGGCGGCTTCTCGAAGTAGTGGGCGTCGTTCAAGCGCGGTGTCACGTAGTCGTGCCTCGCCAGCATCTCGCGCGGGATCTCGGCGTAGCGCGCCTCGTCGGGTTCCATGAGCCACGAGCCGGGCAGCTCCACGAACAGGAGCGCGACGAACACGAGCAGCAGCGCGATCACTGCGCGCCGTTCGCTCATCGTCAGTGCACCGTTGGGCGAGGCGCTCGTTGCCGGCAACACCTCAGCGGACCCGCAACACGTCGTCGACCGCGCCGCCATCGCCGCTGCGCAGCAGATACGCGGCCTCGCGCAACGCGACCGCCGAACGAGGCCAGGCGTAGCGCGCAATGGCGTCGTCGATGGAGACCCAGTCGGCGCGCGCGTGTTCGCTCGACAACCGCACCACGCCGTCGTCAACGATGCCGGCGAACGCGACCGCGAGCGTGAC
>Ga0075436_100002204_pt1 | contig 13447 bp, 13 predicted proteins | sample RhiMethybrSRZTD5_FD_75303 | JGI IMG/M metagenome (GOLD analysis project Ga0075436, IMG submission 75303) | Populus rhizosphere microbial communities from Tennessee, USA - Rhizosphere MetaG P. TD hybrid SRZTD5 | ecosystem: Host-associated > Plants > Roots > Rhizosphere > Soil | place: USA...
TCGGGGGTGTTCTCGCGGAGCGTGTTTGCGCGTTACGTGGACCGGGTATGCGAGGACATGAGGCAAGCGCCCGGCATGGCGGCCGCACTGGGAGGACATTTCGAGCCTGCGGTTGACTCCATCTACCTGGGCGGCGGCACGCCCACGATCCTGCCCGGCGAAGACGTGGAGCGGGTTTTTGCCGCCATTCGCCAGCAGTTTTCCGTCGCGCCCGGCGCCGAAATCACCGTGGAGTGCGCCCCCGGAAGCCTGGATGAACGAATGCTGAGGACGCTCGCCCGCTGTGGCGTGAACCGGGTCAGCCTGGGAGTGCAATCCATGGTGGATGGCGAAGCCGCTGCCGTCGGCCGCCAGCATAAGAGGGCTACTGTGCTTGAAGACATCGCCCGATTGCGCGCCGCCGGCATTCCCAACATCAACCTGGATCTGATCGCCGGCCTGCCCCATCAGACTCCGGCGAGCTGGGCAATTTCTCTCGACGAAGTTATTGCCACCGGCGTGCCCCACGCCAGCGTGTACATGCTGGAGGTGGATGAGGATTCACGGCTGGGACGGGAGTTGATGGCCGGCGGCACCCGCTATCACGCCCACTTTGTTCCCAATGATGATGCGATCGCCGACTTCTACGTGGAAGCCTGCCGGCGGTTGAACGCGGCAGGCATTACCCAGTACGAGATTTCCAACTTCGCCCGCCCAGGCACCTTTTCGCGCCACAACTTGAAATATTGGACACGGCAGCCGTATCTCGGCTTCGGAGTCGATGCCCACTCCATGCTGGAATCGTCTGCCGACGCCTACACATTGTTGCGCGCTCATTCGATGCGCTCGCAACCCGGAGATACGCCTGGCGATAACGGCGGCTCCCTTCCTTGTGATGTATCTCAGGCCAATGTGGAGGCGGTACGCTTCTCCACCTCGGATTCGCTGGAAGAATTTCTCGCGGGCGCTGTGCTGAAACAGATGCCGGTGTCCTGGGCGGAAGCGCGCGAAGAAGCGTTCTTCTTGGGACTACGCCTCAATCGAGGAGTGGACCTGCGCACCATCGCGCTACGCTTTGGCTTGCCTGCCGAACTGGAGGATACGGTCGCCCACCTGTGTGCTGACGGCTTGCTGGAGCGGGCCGGCAGCAACATTCGCCTGACCGACAACGGACGACTACTGTCCAACGAAGTATTCCAGCGCTTCCTGGCGTGTGACACAGTTGCGCGAATGTAGAAACGCGGACCCTTCTCTGCTCCGCAGCAGAGGAGTTGGAACCTTCGGGCGTCTACGGAGCGCCTTCAGGCCCCAGGCATTTAGCAAGCCGCGGCCGCGGGACTTAGGAGGTCCACCCCGCAGACATTCTTGTTGACTTTGACCCTCGCCGGCATCTTTCATTAGACTTTTCTTTCAGCGGCAGCATAAGTGCCCTATTGGCTGGCGTTGATTGGCAATTGCCTATGCCTTTCCAAAGCGAGCCTCGACCTCCGATGGTTGACTTGCGCAGCGACACCGTCACCCGGCCCACGCCGGAGATGCGACGCGCCATGGCCGAGGCCGAGGTGGGCGACGACGTTTACGGCGAAGACCCCACCGTCAATCGGTTGGAGCAGCGGGCGGCGGAAATTTTTGGCCGCGAAGCCGCCCTCTTCGTGCCCAGCGGCACCATGGGCAACCAGATCGCGCTCAAGGTCCACACCAGGCCCGGACAGGAAATTATCTGCGAGGACCGCGCCCACATTTTCAATTATGAAATGGCCATGCTGGCGCATTTTTCCGGTTGCCTGGTGCGCCCGGTGCCCGCGCCCGACGGCATTCTCACCTGGGACCGCGTTGAGCGGGTGATTGCGCCGAAAATCTATTACCGCGCCCAGACCGGGCTGATCTCTCTGGAGAACACGCATAATATGGCCGGCGGCACGGTTTACCCGCCGGAGATTTTCAACGACATCTCCGAGCGGGCACATCAGGCGGGTTTGCCGGTCCATCTTGATGGGGCACGGATCTTTAATGCCGCTACTGCGCTGGGCAAGCCAGTTGCCGAAATCAGCCGGAACGCCGATTCGGTGATGTTCTGCCTGTCTAAGGGACTGGGCGCGCCGGTGGGATCTCTGCTGGTGGGTAGCCGCGCCTTCATTGACCAGGCGCGGGGTTACCGCAAATCACTGGGAGGAGGCATGCGCCAAGCCGGAGTGCTGGCCGCCGCGGGCCTGATCGCGCTGGAAAAAATGCCGGCCCGCCTGGCCGACGACCACGCCAACGCCAAATTTCTGGCCGCGGGACTGTCACAAATTCCCGGCCTCCGCCTGGATGCCAGCAAGGTCATAACCAACATTCTGGTGTTCAAGGTTGCCGGCACAGGCATGACCTCGTTCGAGATCTGCAAGAAGCTGGGCGAACACGGCGTGCTGGCCAGCGGCATTGATGCCGAGCATATCCGCATGGTCACCCACATGGACGTGGACCGCGCCGGCTGCACCCGGGCCCTGGAAGCTGTGCAAACTATCTGCGGGCATGGCCGTCGTGCGGGCGCCGCCGATTGAAGCCCTGCTATCCGCTGCGAAGTGCAAGCCGGAACCCGCCTTTTTCGCGCACGGCATCTAATCGAGGATGGTGCAACCATGAAAATCGAGATCAAGCGCTGCTTTCTTTGAGCCGACATTCGCCATCAGGCCGGGAGCCTGAAGCGCGAACTGGAACAACAGCCCGGAGTGGAAAAGGTAAAGCTCCGGATGGGAGGCGGCGGCGTGCTGGACATATTTGCCGACGGCAAACTGGTGTTTTCCAAAAAACAGGCCGGCCACATGCCGACAGCCCAGGAAGTTCTCAGCGCGATTGGGGCAAGCTGATATTTCGCTGATGTGAATTCTCTTCCCCCCGCCGGGGCTCGCCTTGCTTACGCCTTGTTACCCCGGGCTTACGCCCGGGGTCAGATTCCTTTGCCGCTTCGCGGCTGGATGAAGTGTGCGCGCCTGCTTCAGGCTTGAATGATCGTGTCTGGGATCAAGTCTTGCCCCCACTGCCAGCCCATCTTTCCATGCACCGGGCTAAAATCGCTCGATCTCGCGCTCCTTCCCCCTGACTTCCGCCGTGTGTTCTAATGAAATGTTTTGCTCATGGTGAAGACGTAACTTGTTATGTCTCCTGTCCAGGGAGGTAACGGTTTTGGACTTTCAGCTAACCGACGAACAGCAGCAACTCCGGCGTAGCGTACGCGAATTTGCCGAGCGGGAGATCCTGCCCAACGTCATGAAGTGGGACGAGGCGGGCGAGTTTCCGCTGGCCACCATCAAGGAACTGGGCAAGCTGGGCCTGATGGGGGTGGTCTTCCCGCCTGACTTGGGCGGCGCCGGCATGGGCTATGTGGAATACGTCACAGCCATCGAAGAACTTTCGCGTGTGGACGGTTCGGTGGGCATCATTGTGGCCGCGCACACCTCCCTCTGCGCCAACCACATCTTTCTTGCCGGCAACCAGCAGCAGAAGCACAAATATCTGCCGCGGTTGGCCTCGGGTGAGTTCATCGGCGCCTGGGGACTGACTGAGCCCGGCTCCGGTTCTGACGCGGGCAGCGCCCGCATGAGCGCGGTGCGCAACAAGCACGGCTGGATCCTGAACGGCACTAAGACTTTTTGCACCAACGGCCACTACGCCGATGTGCTGGTAGTGATCGCGGTCACCGATCGCGCCGCCCACACCCATGGTCTTTCCGCCTTCGTCGTGGAAAAAGGGACCAAGGGATTCCGCCCTGGGAAGAAGGAAAACAAGCTGGGCCTGCGCGCCAGCGACACCGCCGAACTGATCTTCGAAGACTGCGTGATCCCGGAGGAAAACCTGGTCGGCGCCGAGGGCAACGGCTTTATTGACGCCATGCGCGTGCTCGATGGCGGGCGCATTTCCATCGCGGCGCTCTCCCTGGGCATGGCCCAGGGCGCCTACGAAGCGGCGCTGAATTATTCCAAGCAGCGCAAGCAGTTTGGCCGCGCTATCAGCGACTTCCAAGCTATCCAGTGGAAGCTGGCCGATATGGCCACCGAAATAGACGCCGCCCGCCTGCTCACCATGCGCTCCGCCTCCATGAAGGATGCAGGCATGAAGACCACGCTGGAGTCGTCCATGGCCAAGCTCTACGCCAGCGAGGTGGCGGTCAAATGCGCCAATGAGGGAGTGCAGATTCACGGCGGCTACGGGTTCATCAAGGACTATCCGGCGGAAAAGTTTTACCGCGACGTGAAGCTGTGCACCATCGGGGAAGGCACCAGCGAAATTCAGCGCATGGTGATCGCGCGGCAGATATTGAAGGACTAGCAATCAACCAAATGAGAACCGCAAAGGACGTGGAGTTAAACAAGCAGTTCTGACGTGATTAGAAATTGAAATCAAATCCTCTGCGTCCCTTGGCGTCCTCGGCGGTTTGGGTTTGATTTCCATCGAGTATCAGCCGTCAAAGCTATTAACAACTTTGTCCAGCGAAATCCAATCCCTGGCTGACCGCGCCCGCAGCGGCGACCCACGTGCCCTGGCGCGGGTGATCACCGCCGTCGAAAACCGCTCGCCGGAATCCTCACAGCTATTGCGCGCGCTTTTTCCCCACAGCGGACGCGCCCGCATGATCGGCATAACCGGCGCGCCCGGCGCGGGCAAGAGCACGCTCGTGGACCAACTGGCCCGCGAATACCGCAAGCAGCAGCACACCGTGGGCATCATCGCAGTGGACCCGACCAGCCCGTTTAGCGGCGGCGCCATTCTGGGCGACCGCATCCGCATGCAGGCGCACCATGCCGATGCCGGCATTTACATCCGCAGCATGGCGACGCGCGGCTCGCTGGGCGGCCTGGCGGGCACCACCGCCGACGTGGCCACGGTGCTCGACGCTTCCGGGCGCGACCTGGTGCTGATTGAAACCGTGGGCGTGGGCCAGGATGAAGTGGACATTGTGCGCCTGGCAGATGTCACAGTGGTCATTCTTGTGCCCGGCATGGGCGACGACGTACAGACCATTAAGGCCGGCATCATGGAGATTGCCGACATCTTCGTCATTAACAAGAGCGACCGCGAAGGCGCCGAGCGCGTGGAGCGCGAAATCCGCGCCATGCAGTCGCTGGCCACGCGCCAGGATAACTGGAGCCCGCCCATCATCAAGACTGTGGCTACCGAGAGCGCGGGCACCGCCGAACTGGCCAAGGCTATCGCCGATTACGAAGCCTATCTGGCCAAGCACAATCTCGTTGTCAAGAAGCGCGCGCGACACTGGCACGACCGGCTGCTGGAGATGCTGCGCGATGCGCTGTTACGGCGCGTGGTGCGCGAGCAAATGGGCGAAGAGGAAATCAACCGCTACGCTGCTGAAGTTGCCGAGCACAAGCGCGACCCGTATTCTCTAGTGGAAGAGATTGTTGCCAGCCTGGGGAAGAACGATGTTCGACATTGACCACCTGGGAGTCGCCGTCAAGTCGCTGGCCGCTGCCCGCAAATTTTATGAGAACCTGGGACTCGAAGTCGTGGGCGAGGAGACAGTGGAAGACGAGCAGGTGCACTTGGCCATGGTGCCGGTGGGCGAGAGCCGCATCGAACTGCTGGAGGCGACCTCGTCAGATTCGGCCATCGCCCGCTTCATCGCCAAACGCGGCGAGGGGCTGCACCACATCGCGCTGCGCGTGAACGATCTGGCCGCCACCGTGGAACGTCTCAAAGAAAAAGGCACGCGCCTGATCTCCGAAGACATCAAGGTCGGCGCCGGCGGCCATCTCTACGTGTTCGTTCATCCCTCCAGCACCGGCGGCGTTCTGCTCGAACTTTGCGAAGACCCGCCCCAGGGCGTTTGACCATGCTGCTGCTGGCGGCGGACACATCCGGCAAGCATGGCAGCATTGCGCTGGCCCGTGGTGACCAGAAAAGCTTCGAAACTTTGGAGGTTGTGCCCCTGGCCGGTGGCACGTTTTCCGCGCAATTGGTGCCGCAGATTGCCGACCTCATCCTGCGGCATGGTTTCTCCAAGCACAATCTGGACGGATTCGTGGTCGCCTCCGGCCCGGGCTCGTTTACCGGACTGCGGGTAGGCTTGGCGGCGATCAAGGGTCTGGCGGAAGTCCTGCAGAAGCCAATTGCCGCCGTGTCGCTGCTTGAGGTGCTTGCCGTATCTGCACAGGTTGAGGCGCAAATCGTCGTAGCGCTCGATGCCGGGCGCGGCGAGGTTTATGCCGGGGAATACGAGGTTCTTAGCGGCCAGGCACGGCTGGAACGCGAAAGCTTGTTAAATGAAGAGGAATTGGTGGCCCTGGCAAGAGGCAAACTCGCCCCCGTGGTCACGCCTGACGAACTGGTGGTGCGCTGGACGCAAAAGCACGGACTGGAGGCGCTCACAGTGGAGTATCCGCGCAGCGACGCTCTTGCGCGAATCGGCCTGAAAAAGCTGCTGGCAAGGCAAACGATTTCTCCAGCCGACCTGGACGCTAACTATATTCGCCGCTCCGATGCGGAAATATTTGCCAAGCAGCAGTAGTTGCTAGTTGGTAGTTCGTAGTTGCAACTCGCAACTTTGAAACTTCCGAAACCTTAAAACCGCTATCCTCTACAATCTTCCCGTGGCCGATTCTCCCAACCCTCGCCTCGAGCGTGTGCTGGAGCAACTGCGGCTGTACGAGCACCCGCTGGTGAACTTCGATGCCCGCGCCAAAGGCGACGCGGTCGAGGTCATCATCAATTTCAAGCATCCGCCCGTGCCCGTACACACCTACTATTTCGACCTGCACCCCCGCGACCTCGACCACCCGCAGTTCGAGTGGAGCTTCCAGCGCCAGCTCTATGCTTGTCTGCACGACTACATCATCGAAATGTTCTCGCGCACGCCCCAGGATCGCGCCCAGCGGCAGCGCGAAGGCCTGTGAGGCTGCGCCAGAAAATCGAAGAGGAGATTCGGCGCCGCGGGCCCATTCCCTTCTCCCGCTACATGCAGATGTGCCTCTACGACCCCGAACTGGGCTACTACGCGGCCCACGCGCAGCAATTCGGCAAAGCCGGCGATTTTTACACTTCCAGCGACGTGCATGCCGTTTTCGGACGCTTGCTGGCGCGCCAGTTCAACGAGATATGGCTGGCGCTCGGCTCGCCATCTGTATTGCGGATAGTGGAACTTGGGCCCGGCCGCGGGCTCTTTGCACAAGATGTGCTGGACTGGTCGGAAAAGAGGTTTGTAGATTTTTTTCAGGCAGTGCGTTATGCGCTGGTTGAAGCCTCTCCGGCCTTGCGCGGTCGGCTGGAGGAAACGCTTCAACGGCATATCGAGACCGGAAGAGCCACAATACTTGAAAAGCTGCCGGCCGAGCCAACGACTCCGGCCATCATTTTTGCCAATGAATTTTTCGACGCGCTGCCGGTGGAGGTCGTTTCACATCGCGGCGAATTGCGCGTGGGCTGCGAGCAGGGACGCTTCACCGAAGGGTTTGTGCCGACGTCCGTGGCGGCGCTAGATTACCTGGACCGCTACAGTGTCCACCCCGAAGCGGGCGAGCGGGTGGAAGCGGCGCTGGCGGCACAGGAATATATGCGAAACCTTGCAGAGCGGCTGGGCTGCGGGTTCGTGATTGCCCTTGATTACGGCTACACGCGTGACGAACAACTGGCCGGCCGGCACCGCGGCACGGTCACCGCCGTCCGCCGCCACACCATCAGCGCCAGCCCCTACGAAGCTCCCGGCGAACAGGACATCACCGCGCACGTGAACTTCACTGCCTTGCAGTCGGCTGCCCGGGACGGCGGTCTCGAACCGCTGGCGCTGCTCACCCAGGCGCAGTTTCTGATGGGCATCGGCGAAACCAATCAGTTTGCCGATGCCTTCGAAGAAACCCGTCTCCCGCAGGAGCAAGCCAAAGTGGCGCTACAGCTCAAGCACTTGGTTACGCCGGCCGGCATGGGCGAGAGCTTTCATGTGCTGATCATGAGCAAGGGAGTGGATGCCGGCAGCGCCCGGCTGTTGAGTGGGCTGAAATTTGCCCGTTAAACAGAAATACAGAGTCCCTTGGTCGAACTCACGCTTGGGCCAGCTCAGGACAGCTCTCGCTGTACCGGCGCATCCGGTTTGATGAGCAATGACGGGGTCGCGCACTGGGCGAAAGGCCAACGATCAACAGCTGTTCTTCACACTGGAAGCTGTTCCTGCTGCCAGCCAGGCGCGACGGGCTGCGCCTCGGCGGTAAGGTCCAGCAGCAGCTTTTCCAGGACCAGTCGTTTGCCGGCGGGATTGGAACGCAACGCGAGGTCAGCGCGGGCCACCAGGCGGAGGGCGCGTGTCAGTTCGCGTTTGGATTTGTAGCGCCGAGCCTGCTTGATGATGTCCTCGGCGGCAAAGGGCGGAACGCGGAAACCCTGCCACAGGGCGGCCCACAGCATCCGAGTATCGCGCACGTTGCGTTCCAGGATAACCAGCATCTGGCGAAAACTCTTGGCGAGCATATAGAGATGGCCGATAGCCGCATCTTCGCCTTCCCCAGTGGAGAGAATGGCATCCAGCACCTGCAGCGCTTTCACCCTGTCCTTGGCGGAAATGGCGTCGGTCAACTCGTAGAGCGAGCGGTGTTTGGCGGCCAGCACCATGGTTTCAACATCGCCTAATGTGATTCGTTTTTTCTCGCCGACATAGAGCAGCAGTTTTTCCAACTCGCCGGCGAGCATCGTCATATTGCCGCCCAGCGCGTCTACCATTTCACGGGCGGCGTCGGAATCAATCTTTGCCCCATCTTGCGCGGCTTGCTCGGTCAGCCAGCGCACAGCTTCGTTCTCTTCCACCCTGGCCAGTTCCACGATGCCGCAATACTCGCCCAGGGTCTCACGAATTTTTTCGTAGCGCTCCTTGTCGGTGAGCTCCATGCGGCGCACATCGGCAGGAATGCTGATGTGGTCGGCGACAAAAACCAGCAGCGCGTCCGGATTGGGATGCTTGACGTACGCCTCGATGGCCTCGAATTCGCCCTCGTGCGACCCGCGCCCGTACAGGTTCTTCACTCCCCGAATGAAAAACACCTGGAAGGGGGCCATGAGCGAGGGTGTGCGCGCCCGATCCAGAATTTCGCCCAGTTCGGTTTCGCCCAAGTCAAACTCATACAGCGCGAAGTCGCGCAGGTCGGCGGGCACCAGGGCCTGCAGTACAGCCTCGCGGCAGCGCCGGCGGAAAAAGCTCTCATCCCCAACAAAAACGTAGGCGGGGCGCAGCTTGCGGCTGTTCACCTCGGCTACAAAGCGCTCGGATGGGGCAAACGCTCGCATCAGTAAGTCTCCAGAACATCGCTGACCAGGGCGCCAGCGAAATCGCGCGACAGCCGCGCCATCGCCGGCGACTGTTCCTGGAAAAAGCTGGAAGGCGAACTGCTTATCTGGTATTGCTCGCGGAAGACATAGCTGGGATTGTCATAAAGGACCTTGCCATCTTTATCGGTGAGAGTAGCCTTGATTCCTACCTGCACCAGTACCGTCGCCACGCGCCCGGTGCGCGAGTCCAAAGTGAGCGGACCCACCGCCGCATACAGAACGGTCCCGCGCAGGGTGGCATCGGCCGAGCGATCCTCCCGGCTGACCACGTGGTAGCGGGTGCGGGTAATGAATTCGCGCACCACCGCCGCCGTCAGATCCTGCTCGATTCGGTAGGTCTGCGAAGTGTTAACAAACACCGGAACGGCCAGGGTATGCAGTTCGGTGGGCAGCTTGTTGTTGTGCCCGGCCTCATGATAGCCACAACCGGTCACGATAACGGCCAGGCAGGCCGCCAGCAGCATCGCTGCGCCGCGCTTCACTGGATTTTGCCTCGGGGACGCGCGGTGGCCATCTCCTCCGCAATTTCCACGGCAGTGTTGGCCACAATTCTCAGGTTGTCGGCGGCCGCCCACACCCAGATGCCATTCTCATGGCTGCCATCGCGGCGGCAGGTCAGCAGGATATCCGCCTGTCCGGCCGCAGTGATCGTGCTGGGCGATTCCTCCGCCCCCCGGCTCACTACCACGTGTTCCCCGGCCAGCGCCTGCGCCATGTCGCCCACCGATAAACTCTCCTCCATTTCAAAGTAAATGGAGAAGGCGTGTCCGTGGAAGACGGGAGCCTGTACCAGCATCAGGGCAGGCACGAGGGCCTGGCCGGCGGTGATGCGCCGGTAGTGGTCGAGTACGCGCCGCTCCGCCGCTTCCAGCGAAGGCAGCGCCTTCTCTCCGTAGCGCGCTACCAGGTTGAAGGCCACCTGGGTATCGAAAACCTTACGCGGCAGTTCGTGGAAAGAAAGCAGGTTCACCGTTTGCTCATGCAACTCGTCCACGCCGCGGCGGCCCTGTTCTGAGGCCGGCTCATAAACTGTAACCGTGGCCGAACGCAGTTTGCCTGCTTTCTGCGCCCGCAGCACCAGCAGTGCCAGAACCACGGCGGCAGGGTGTGCCGCCACCACGGGCGCCGGCTCCAGATCCGGAGGCGAATTGCGGCCCAGTTGCCGCTCCACCCAGGGCGAACGCAGCAGGGCGCCGGGCACGTTCTCCAGCCCGAAAGAGAGGTCCACGATGGCGCTGCCCGCGCGCCGCGCCAGTTCCCAGTTGCGCCGGGTAAAGCTTTCGTCCGACGTGAAGAAAGCGAAGTCCACCTTTTCGAAGTGCTCCGGGCGCACCGCCTGCACAAAGCTCACCTCGTCGCCCACGGCTTCGAGCTGGCCCAGCGACTCATCGTCGTCCAGTAGCTTCACGTCGCGCCGGGGGAAATTGCGGTCCCCCAGCACCTCCCCCAGTTCTTTGCCTTTCAGGGTGGCTGCTCCCACGATGGCTACGCGGAAGCTGCCAGCAGCGGGCGATTGCGGCCGTGAAGGAGGAGCCGATCTGGAATCTTGCGTCATCGCACCTCCGTGGCTTCGGTGTAAGCCGGCGGGGGCGGCGGACTGCCGCGGCGGTGCAGCACATACATCAGCCGCCAGAACACGCCGGAGAGCATGTAGGTCATTGCAATCAGAAACAGCACCGGCCGGGAGAAGAACCAGATAGCGGCGAATAACAAGCCGAATACCACGATCAGGCGGAAGGGATGGCGGCGGCGCCAGTCAATATCCTTGAAACTGTAAAACCGCCACGTGCTCACCATGAGAAAGGCGGCGCTCAGCATCAGCGCCAGCCAGATCAAGGCCACCCACCATAGGGCGATGGGGTCGCCACCGGCAAAATGCACGACGGCAGCCACCACGCCCGCGCCCGCCGGAATGGGCATACCCACAAAATACTTTTTTCCAGGGCGCCCGGGATTGGAAGGTTGCGGATTCACCTGAATGTTGAAGCGAGCCAGGCGGCTGGCGCCCGCCATGAGAAACACGAAACTGGCAATAATGCCCGCCTGCGTCAGCTTGCTGTACCACTCGGTGTGGGCCATGGGGGGTATAAGGTGAAAGCCCCACATCCAGGCCAGCAGAGCCGGGGCCACGCCAAAGGTGATCACGTCAGCCAGCGAGTCCAATTCCCGGCCAAAATCGCTGCTAGTCCGCGTCATGCGGGCAAAAAAACCGTCCAGCGCATCGAAAATGATGGCCAGGCCGATGGCCTTGGCGGCGTTGTCGAAATGCCAGGGCTCCATCACGCTGGCCTGGATCACCTGCGAAATGGCGTAATAACCCGCCGCGATGTTGGCCGTGGTGAACAGCGAAGGAATCAGGTATGCGCCTTTGCGCTGCCGTTTCTCGCGAAAGGGAGCATCTTCCTTGCGCCGCATGGGGAAAGGCGGTTCTGTCATTTCCGACCTCCGGGTTGGCTGTGGAAAGCCAGGGTGGACTGCAACTCCGAGCGCTCGCTGCCCACGTAAGCCAGTACGCTGGACCCGCCTTTCACCCGATCTCCCACCTTCACCTTCACATCAGCAGCGGCGTCCAGAAGGACGTCCGTCCGGGAGCCGAATTTGATCATGCCGACGCGTTGGCCGCGCTCCACCCGGTCGCCGATTTTCTTGCTGAACACAATGCGCCGCGCCAGCAACCCCGCAATCTGCTTGAAGACCACGCTTTGGCTTCCCCCGTCAACGGTCACAATGTTCTGCTCGTTGTGCTCTGCGCTGGCCGCCCCCATGGCATTATGGAACTGGCCCCGCTGATAGCGCACGTCGCGGATCACACCGGCTACCGGCGAGCGGTTCACGTGCACATCAAACACGCTCAGGAAAATGCTGATGCGGCGGCGGGCGGCGCCCTCCACCTCCACCATGGAAACATCCGTAACTTTGCCATCAGCGGGCGAAACCACCGCTCCCGCGGTGGCCGGGATGACCCGCTCCGGATCACGGAAAAACCAGAGGAAAAAGGCGGCCAGCGCCAGCGCCGGCACACCCCAGGCAGGGGCTGTGAGCCATCCCACCAGCGCCGCTACCCCGAACAGGGCAAGCCCGTAGTAGTACCCGTCCCGAACCATGAGATAGGAAAGATTATATGGGCAGTGACCCGGACTATGCTCGGATTCTATGAAACAGGTGGGTTGCGGGGTTCGGGCGCGCGAGCAGACACCCACCCTCGGGCCTCTGGCCAGAGGCGAAGTGGCGATTAAGCAACCTGGTTGGCGGTTCTATAGTGCCGCTCAATCAGCTCCATCTGGTCCTTGAGCCGCAGTTTTAGCTTCTTTAGCCGGACTTCCTCCAGCTTTTCATCTTCACTGAGATATCTTTTTTGGGTGAGTGCGTCGAGGCGTTGAGCGTACTGAAGGTGTTCTTGAGCCAACCGGCGGAATTCGTCGTGGTTGGCCATCAGCAAGTCTCTTGGAGAGAGCATCCTGCTTGGCCTCCTATCAACTTCTACCCCCACGCTAGCACACCTGGGTTCGACCCTTCAACCGATTTTCCAGGTCTGGCCGCAAATTTCGCGGCTGGTTCAGCCGCCTTCCAAGCGTGGGAATTGCTGGCCAGATCGACTTATTTAAATTCTTTCCTTTCAGCGTACTTGAGGAGATTCATTAAAGCTGTATCGGTACAAAATGGCATCTTCTTGCGGATTCTGATAGTAGCGGGGACGAGTTCCGGCCAGCACAAACCCGCAACCCTCATAGAAACGGCGAGCGGCGGCGTTGGAAGCGCGCACTTCCAGAAGAATAGCCACCGCATGCTGCTGTTTCGCCTGCTGCACAAGGGCGCGCACCAGCTGCGTTCCCAGTCCCCGGCGCTGGGCCGCAGGCGCCACCACGACATTTTCCAGCTCCCACTCCGGGCCCACGGCCTGGGCCACGAGGAAGCCCGATACCTGCCCATTGTCCGCCACTAATCCGAGCCGGGGCGGAGCATCGGGCTGAAAAATCGCCTGGTATTGCGAGCGCGACCAATGAGCGGCCGTGCTTGTGGCCTGTTCCATTTGCACCATGGCATCAATGTCTTCCGGAGTAGCCCGGCGAATAGCGGCTTCTGTCACAAGAGACATTGTAGAAGGCTGAAACCTTGAAGTTCTGAAGCGTTGAAGACTGGCGAAGGCCTGCCCTTTCGAGCGAAA
>Ga0075436_100002206_pt1 | contig 13445 bp, 12 predicted proteins | sample RhiMethybrSRZTD5_FD_75303 | JGI IMG/M metagenome (GOLD analysis project Ga0075436, IMG submission 75303) | Populus rhizosphere microbial communities from Tennessee, USA - Rhizosphere MetaG P. TD hybrid SRZTD5 | ecosystem: Host-associated > Plants > Roots > Rhizosphere > Soil | place: USA...
CCCGGAGCGCCGAAGAACGCGACGAGCGCGGGGGCGTACACGGGCCGCGCGACGATCGGGCCCGGCGCCCACCCCCAGTAACCGTCGACGAACACCCAGCGCCCGTAGTGGTAGGGCGCCCATCCCCATGGCGCGTCGTCCACCCAGGTCCAGCCATAGAGGGGATCGGCCACCCAGTGGCCCGTGCTGTACGGCGACCAGTCGCTGGCAACGCCGTGCGGCACCCAGACGGACCCGTACGTCGGCACGACCCGCCAGGCGCCGTAGTGATCGAGATCGTCGACGCCGTACACGCCCGCCGGCACGTAACGGGCGCTCATCGAGTCGATCAGCTCTTCGGTGCGGGCATAGTTCCAGTTGTCCCAGACGTCGAGCGCCGGCGCGACGAAGCTCTGCACCGTCGGTGTGGGGGCGCCCTCCACCACGACCTCTTCGCTGGGCGCGATCGCCACCGCCGCGCCACCCGCCGGCGTCATCGTCGCGCGTCCCGACCGCCGCGTGATGAACGACGTGCGCTCCGGCGAGACGTCGACGCGATAGTAGCCGGGGGCGTCGATCGTGAAGGCGGCCGACGGCGTGTCGACTTCCACCGTGCGGCCCGCCTCGACGGTGCGAAGGTCGAGCGAGACGTGACCCGCGGTCACCTTGAGCTGCAAAAAGTCCGGCTCCTGGTTGACGAGGCCGAGCTGTGTATCGCCCCAGGCACGCACGAACGCCCGGGCGCCGACCTGCAGCTCGAGGTTGCCACCGTTGCCGGTATAGGTCTCATCCCCGGGCGCCAACGCCGTGTTGATCTGCGCGGGCGCCCAGTCCGCCGCACCTGGACGCCAGTAGGACACCTCACCGTTGACGTAGCTCAGCCGCGGAGGCGTACGGCCGATCGGACCGTCGGCGCTCGACGCCGGCGCACCCGGGGCGGCCGGGGCCGCTGGGATAGCCGGGGGAGCCGGGACCGCCTGAGCGGCGGCAGACGCGGCGAGCGGGCCAAGTGTGAGGACCAGGCCGAGCAGGAGCGCGAGGGATCGCTGCGCGATCGTCGTCATGGCGAGAGCCTCCGTATCCGTTGGACGCCCGCAGGTTTGCGGTCATTCGCTCGCGCAGGCGCGGCGCGTGCGGTCGACGACGCAGCGACGATCAGAGGTATTTCGTCGGCATCATGATGGTGCGCCACATGTGCGCCGACGGACTCGCGTCCCACCCGAGTCCTTCTTTCGGCTGCCTGAAGTGGCGGCCCACCACGTCCGTGAACTCCTCCAGCTGCACCTGCACGGTGGGATCGAACGCGTAGAGGTCGTTGATGCAGATCAGCCGCGCGCTCATGTACCACTTATGGTTGCGCGCGTACTCGTAGTCGCGCTGGATGTACGGATCCGGCACGTAGTCCGCGCCGAAGAGCTTGACGTACATCTTCGGATAGGCGTAGCCGACTGACTCGTCGGGATAGAAGCGCAGCGCCTGGTGATAGCGGATCGCCCACGCGACTTCCTCGTCCACGTACGGCTCGAGCATCTGCGCGGCCCAGTACCCATGGTCACCGCGGATGAAGCCGGCGATGGCGATGTCGTGCAGCAGGCACGCGAGCACGAGCTTTTCGTCCACGCCGTTCTTCTGCGCGAGCCGCGCGCTCTGCATCAGGTGGTTGGCGGGGCCGAAGCGATACTTGAAGAAGTCGAAGATGGTGGGGCGCGCCGGCATCGGCGCCAGCCGCGGATCCTGGCTCATCATGACGAGCTTGCCGTTGTCGGGCCGGGTGATCGGAATGCGTGGATCCCGGTCGCCTGAGACGTAGATCACCGACTTCACGACGGTACGGTCCAGCTCCTCGCTCAAGACCCGCTCGGCCGCTTCGGCGCGCTCTAGCATGCTCATGACGGTGATTATAGCCAGCGCACGGCCACAAATCTTTACATTCGCAACATACGGCGTTCATCGTCGTCGGCCACGTTGTTCGGTGTGCGGGGCGGGTGACGTCCCGCCGCCGACACGACGAGGAGGACGACAGCCATGACAGGACGGACGTTTCAGAAGGTGACGACCATGGTGCTGATCGGAGCCACGATCGCGGTGGCCGGGCTCGTGGGCGCGCGCGCGTACGCGCAGGGGCCGGGTGGCGGCATGCACGCGGGAATGATGAAGCGGATGATCTCCGCGGCGCTGGATGAGGCGCTCGACCAGGCCGCGGTGACCGCCCAGCAACGCACCGCGATCTACGCGTCACGGGACCGCGTCTTTGCTGTGCTCCAGGCGAACCGCCCCGATCGGACCGCGCAGCGCGACCAGGTGCTAGCGCTCTTCGAAGGCGACAGGCTCGACGCCAGCCAACTGCTCGCCATGCACGCGCAGATGGAGCAGCGTCAGCAGGCCGTGCGCGCCGCGATCACGCAGGCGATCGTCGAGATCCACGACACGTTGACGCCGGCCCAGCGGCAGACCGTCGCCAACTACGCGCGCACGTTCGGCCCGCTCGGCATGCGGTGAGTCGACGCGCGCTGATACCGTAGAAGGGTGCCGACCGCGACGGCCGCGCTTCTCATCGACGACGACGCCCGACTGGGCGCGCTGGTGACGGAGTATCTCGGCAGGCACGACATCACCGTCACCGTCGCCGCCGATGGAGAGCGCGGCCTCAGCGTGTTGCGTCGCGGCCGCTTCGACGTGGTGCTGCTCGACGTGATGCTGCCGGGGACCGATGGATTCGAAGTGTGTCGGCGGTTGCGCGCGACCCCGGAGATCGCGGAGCTGCCGGTGATCATGCTGACCGCACGCGGTGATGACGTCGACAAGATCGTCGGGCTCGAGCTCGGCGCCGACGACTACCTCGCCAAGCCGTTCAACCCGCGCGAGCTGCTCGCGCGGATTCACGCCGTGCTCCGCCGCGGCCGCACGACGGCCCCGCAACGTGGGCGGCTCAGCGTGGGCCGCCTCGAGATCGATCTCGACGCGCGCGCGGTCACCGTGGACGGACGCCGACAACCGCTCACTGCATACGAGTTCGAGCTGCTCACCGTGCTGGCGCGCGCCGCTGGCCGTGTCCTGTCGCGCGAGCAGCTCCTGGACGCGCTCAAGGGGGCGGCCTGGGAAACCTTCGATCGCTCGATCGACGTGCACATCTCCAAGCTGCGCAGCAAGCTCGAGCCCAATCCCAAGGAGCCGCGTTACATCAAGACGGTGCGCGGCGCGGGCTACGTGTTGGCGCGGGACGCCGACTGACATGGCGCGCCTTCACTCGCGGATCTATCTGCACTTCCTCGGCGTGCTGCTCGTCGTGGGCGTGACGACGGCGGTGGTGTTCGCGCTCGGTGCGCGCGAGGCGTTCCGTCGCGACATGGCCCCTCGCGTGACGCGTCATCTGGCCTCCCTCGTGGGCGAACGGATCGGTGATCCGGCGGCCCTGACCGCGCGCCTGCAGCAGATGCACGAGGATCTGCATCTCGCTGTCCGCGTACGCGACCTGGACGGGCGCGTGATCGCCACCGCCGGCGACGATCTGCCGGCGCTGACGCCCGCGGAGCAGGCGGACGTGCGCGCCGGCCGCGTGGTCATGCGGCCGCGCCCGATGGGTTTCGCGGCGGCGCCGATCCGTGACGCGTCGACGGGCGATGTCGTCGCGATCGTGGAGGGCGCGATGCCGCGGCCGATGGCCACGCCACCGCTCTGGCGTCCGGCGCTCGTGGTGGCAATGGCGCTCCTCGCGGTCGCGGTGGCGACGCGGCCACTCGCTCAACGTATCTCGCGACCCGTGGAGCGTCTCACGGCCGCCGCGAGGCGTCTGGGCGCGGGCGATCTCACCGCGCGTGTGCCAGCCGACGGGACACACGCGCGGCGCCGCGATGAGATCGCCGAGCTGACGCGCGCATTCAACGAGATGGCGGAGCGCGTGGAACGGCTCGTCCGCGCCGAGAAAGATCTTTTGGCCAACGTTTCGCACGAGCTGCGCTCGCCACTGGCGAGAATCCGCGTCGCCCTGGCGCTGCTGCCGCGCGGGTCCGACGACGACGATCGCCGGGTGCGCGACGTCGAGCGCGATCTCGCCGAGCTCGACCGTCTCGTCGAGGACGTGCTCACCACCGCGCGGCTCGAAGCGACGGGACTGCCGACGCGGCTCGGCGCCGTCGACGCGCAGGCGCTGCTGGAGGAGCTGGCCGAGCGTGCGCGTCACGACCCGCTGACCGCGGCGCTGCCGGTGCGCGTCGAGAACGGCACGCCGGTGACGCTGACGGCGGACGGAGCCTTGCTGCGTCGCGCGCTCTGGAACCTCGTGGAGAACGCCGCCAAGTACGGTGCGCCGCCGATCACGCTGTCGGCCGCGCTGGACGGCGAACGCGTCGTCTTCGGCGTGAGCGACGAAGGCGCCGGCATCGCCCCCGCCGATCGAGAGCGCGTCTTCGCGCCGTTTTATCGCGCCGACGCCGCGCGCACGCCGGATCCGAGCGGCGAGACGCGCCGCGGTGTCGGGCTCGGCCTCACGCTCGCGCGCCGCGTCGCCGAAGTCCATGGTGGAGCCATCACCATCGAACCGGCGTCCGGCGGCGGTGGAATGCCGCGCGGCTGCCGCGTGTCGCTGTCGGTTCCCCGCGAGCCGGCTACCTCTTCAGCTTGACGTCCTCGTAGGGCCCCGAGTACGCGAAGCCAGGGATGCCGCCAAGGCCCGACTCCTCGATGCGCGGCCCCACGCCGTTGAGGAACGCGAGCTGCCAGATCGGCGCGTAGATCGCGCGCTCGTGGACGAGCTGCTGAATCTTGTGCAGAACCGCCTCGCGGCGCTTGGTGTCGAGCTCGACGGCCTGCTCCTGGAACAGCCCGTCGATGTCGGGATGGCTGCCGTAGACGTACGTGCCGCCCGTGGCGACGAACGCTTCGAGCCGCGTGGCCGCGTTTCCGAAGGCACCGCTGCCGCCTTGCACGACGTTCCGGAACTTCTTCTCGCCGTACGCACTGAAGAACGCCGCCCGTTCCAGCGGCCGCAGCCGCGTGCGGATGCCGACGGCCTGCAGATAGTTCTGCACGGCCTCGGCGAGATTCGCATAGGCGACGTCGCAGGTGTAATCGCCGGCGTCGAAGCCGTTGGGATACCCGGCCTCGGCGAGCAGCCGCTTGGCCCTCGCCGGGTCATAGACGGCGGCCGGCGGCTTCCAGAAGAACTCGAAGATGTCCGGCACGATGCTGTTCGGGATCCGCGAGAAGCCGAGCGTCTCGGCCTGGTTGATTGCGTTGCGGTCGAAGGCGAGGTTCACCGCCTGGCGAACCTTGAGGTTGTGCCACGGCGACTTCGCGTCCCACTGCTCCGGGAAGTACAGCCAGAACGTGCCTTGCAGCACCGTCGCCTTCAACTGCAAGCCCGGCGTGCGGCGGAGCTCTTCGGCCAGCGGGCCGCGAACCGAGTAGACGATGTCGACCTCGCCGCGCTTGAGCGCAGCCAGCCGCGTGGACTCGTCGGGGATGACCTTGAAGACGATGCGCCGGACACTTGGCCGCTTGCGCCAGTAGCCGTCGAACGCCTCCATGACCACTTCGACACCCGGCGTGAACGAGACGAACTTGTAGGGCCCGGCGCCGATCGGCGCCTTCTTATAGCCCTCGTCGCCGACCTTCTCGACGTACTTCTTCGGCACGATCCACCCGGCGCCGGTCGCGGTCGTATAGAAGGCCAGGAAGTCCGGCCACGGCTGCTTGAGTCGGAATCGGACCCGCGAGGGATCGACGACGTCGACGCCGGCCACGCGATCCTTGAGCGTCTTCACGGCGGCGCCGCGGTAGCGCTCGAACGAGAACTTCACGTCCTCGGCGGTCACCGGCTCGCCGTTGTGAAAGCGCGCGCCCTGACGCAGCACGAACTCGTAGGCGAGGTGATCCTTGGAGACCGTCCACGATTCGGCGAGACTCGGGGCGAGCAGCTGGCCCGGCATCGGCTTGGCAAGCGCGTCGTGCAGCGCGTAGTAGATCATGTACGGCGTGATGATCCCGGACGACTCGGCGGGATCGAGCCACGTCGGCGCCAGTGTGATGTGCACGCCCCACGTGACCTGATCCCCCTGCGCCGCCGCTTCTCGCGCGGGACCGCTCGAGACGATGACGATGATCGCGAGGATGATCGCGCGGTATGTCATGTCGACCTCCTGATCGCGAATGCGGGCGGGATGATGCGGTCGACGCTCGCGCCGTCCCACCGCCAGCCCGGCACGTGGCTCCAGTATTGTTCGGTCGCCTTCCGCGCCTTCGCACAGACCTCGCCCTCGTCGACGCGCATGAGACGCCCACCCTGCACGAGCACCTTGCCGTCGACGATGACGGTGTCGACGTCGCGGCCCGTGGCGCCTTCGACGAGCGCCTTGATCGGGTCGACGTACACCGGCGCGCCGAGGTGATCGAGGTTGATCAGCAAGACGTCGGCCTTTGCGCCGGGCGCGAGCCGACCCAGGTCACTGCGGCCGAGGAACTTGCATCCCCCCAGTGTCGCTGCGTTGAAGACGTCGCGCGGGAGGCCGGCCTGATAGTTGCCGTCGGTCACTTTGGCGAGGAGCGAGGCGAGCCGGAGCTCGGCGACCATGTCCATGGGATAGGTATCGGTGCCGATCGCGAGATTGACGCCGGCCTCCAGATACCGCTGGAACGACTGCAGCGTCATGGCCATCTTGGCGTACTTGTACGGGCAGTGGCCGACGGTGGCGCCCGTCTGCGCGAGCACGCGCAGATCGTCGCCGAAGGCATAGCGCGGCCACGCGTGGGCAGTCGTGAACACGACGTGGCCCAGCAGCGTGCGGTCGTCGAGGAAGCCGATGTCGGCGAGGAACTGCACCGGCGTCTTGCGGTGTTCCTCGATGATGCGCTGGAACTCGATGAGGTTGCCGCCGGCGTGCGTGTGGATCGGCACGCGGAGCTCGCGCGCGGCGTCTTTCCCTGCGCGCAGCAGCGGCTCGCTGCACGTCTCGACCTGCGCGGCGTTCAGCATGCCGCGCAGGCGGCCCTGCGCCGTGCCGTCGTACTTGCGCACGAAATCGATCGCTTCGCGCAGCCGCGCCTGACCGACCGCGGTGTCCTCCTCGTACGTGAGGCGGCCTTTGGCATCCATGTACGTATCGCGGTCGCGGAATGGCGGGCTCGCGTATACGCGCACTCCGAGGTCGTCGACCAGACGCGCGTAGCCCTCCCAGTCGCCGCGCAGGCCGCCGACGTCGATCACGGTCGTCGTGCCGTTCTTGAGCGCGTGCAGGAAGGTAAACGCGCGCAGCGCGGCCACCGCGTCGGCCGGCGGCGGCGTCATCTTGCCCTTGAGCGGCGCCGCGAAGCTCATGTAGTTCGCGGTGCGGTAGTCGTTCTTCGCCATGTCCAGCAGCAGGTAATCGCCGCCGCCGCCCGCGGTGTGCACGTGCGTGTTGATGAAGCCGGGTGCCACGAGCTTGCCGCGCGCGGAAATCGTCTGATCGACGGCACCCGTGTATGCTCCGCCGGCGTGCACGATCGTGTCGTTGTCGATGACGACACTGCCGCGCTCGTGGACCTCGTGACTCTGGCCGTTGTGGGCAACGACCCAGCCACCCTCGATGAGCGTCTTCATGCGCACCTCCTGTGGCTGACGGCTCGGGACTAACGCGCGGATTCTTGGGGTCGAGCCGGCTCCGAGAAACTGATGCTGGTGGGCGCGTTGGCTTCGAACGGACTCCAGAGACCGAGCTCCTTGCCCATGTCACGCAGCGCCGGCAGGACTTCCTGACCGAGCAGCCGAATGCACGTCTTCGTGTCCTCGGTGGACACGAAGCCGTCGGCGGCCCAGAAGCCGACGATGGACGGCCGCGTCTCCTCGAGCAGGCGACGCAGCTTGGGGATGACGGTCTTCGGCGTGCCCGCGATGATCTGCTGGTTCTGGATCTGGTCCTCGAACGCGGCCCCGCGCGGGTTGGAGCGTCGCCCGACCGCGTATTCGACGAACGCCGTGCGATACGACGGCGAGAAGTAGCCGGACGGGCTCGACCACACCGGATGCGCCAGGCCCGTGAACTCACCCTGCATCCACATGAACTGCCTGGCGTTGGCCATGGCCTTCTCTTCCGTTTCGGCCACGTGGCAGCGCTGCAGGTACCCGCGATACTCGGGGCCGCCGGCGTAGCCGGTCTCCTGCGCGACCTGGTCGTAGAGCTCCCAGATCTTTTTGGTGGCCTCGATCTCGGTGCTCAGCGCGATGTAGGGATAGCGCTGCTTCGCCGCCCAGATGATGGTCTCTTTGCTCAGCACCCCCGGGATCCACACGCGCGGATGCGGCTTCTGCAGCGGCAGCGCCCACGGATTCACCACGCGGTGCTGGTAGTGCGTGCCCTCCCAGCGAAACGGTCCGGTCTGCGTCCACGCCTTCACGACCAGCGCGTGCGCCTCCTCGAAGCGCTCGCGGTTGTACGCGGGATTGACGCCGGTGGCGAGCTGCTCCTGGCCGCCGCCGCGTACGAAGCCGGAGACCAGCCGGCCGCGCGACACCATGTCGATCATCGCCAGCTCTTCGGCCAGGCGCACCGGGTTGTCCGCGAGCGGCAGTGGGTTGCCGAGCAGCACGAGCTTTACGCGCTTGGTCGTGGCGGCGAGGATCGAAGCGAAGATGTTGCACTTGGCCTGCATGCAGAACGGCGCGTTGTGGTGCTCGTTGAGCATGATGCCGTCGAAGCCGACTTCCTCGGCCAGCCGGTAGTGCTCCAGATACTCGTTGTAGAGACGGCTGCCCGCGACGGGATCGAAGTGACGATTGCTGAACATCAGCGCGGTGGCGCCGAAGTCGCGACCTTCCTGCTCGGGGTACGCCGACATCGGCTGCTCGGTGAAGTACATGAGGTGCATCGGATCTCCTCAGGCCTCGGTGATGAACCGCGTCACCAGGCTCGCAAGCTCGTCAGGCTTTTCCATGTCAACGAAATGACCTGCGCCGTCGAGAATCTCGAGCCGCGCGTGCGGGAGCGCCTTCTGATACCGCTCGCCGCACTCCAGCGGCACGATGCGATCGTCGCGGCCCCACACGATCAGCGCGGGGATCGCGACACCGCCGAGCAGATGCGGCAGCGTCGGATTGTACATGTAGGGTTTCCACGCGATGCGGAACGTCATCTCGCGGTTGAGATCCCACTGCTCGAGCCGGCTCGTCGCCGGCTCGGCGCCGAAGAGGCGATCGAACGCGCGCTGGTCGGCGAAGCCGCGGCGCACGTAATCGATATACGAAAGCAGCGCTTGATCCGCGATCTCGCCGCGCTCCGGTTTGACGCCCATCGCCCCCACGAGCACCAGGCGCTTGAACGCTCGCGGCGCCATCGTTGCCATCTCGGCCGCGATCCAGCCTCCGAACCCGAGCCCCACCAGAGTGAGGTCACGCGTGAGATCCCGATCGCCCAGCAGCCACTGATACACGACGGCGACGTCGCGCACGCTGCGCATCCAGTCGGGCCGCGACGAGCGGTCGTAACCGGGATGCGACGGGACCAGCACGCTGCACGTGCGTGCCAGCGCATCGTCGAAGAGCGCAGGCTCGGGCCGGCCGATATCGTGGTGCAGTACCAGCACGGGCCGGCCGCTGCCGGCCGATGCGATGGATAGATTGATGCCGGCGACGGACACGGTTTCGGTACGCCAGGGGACGGGAGAGGGGCTCATGGGGGCGGATTCTATCAGCCGCGCGGCGGCCGGCGCACCTCCGCGGCGACGCCCGCATACCCCGCACGGAGCACGGCGGCGTCGGACGAGTAATTGATGATGGTCGCCCCGAGCTCGATCATCTCGCGCACGCCCTCGACGCTGTCGGTGATCATGGCCACCTGCTTGCCATGCTTGCGGGCGGCCGCCGCCAGGCGCTTGCGATAGCCGGTGAGCGTTTCGCGCTGCGCGGGCGTGCCGAGCACGCCGAGGTTCTGCGCGAGATCCGTGGGGCCGATGGTGAGCGCGTCGATGCCCGGGGTGGCGGCGATCTCGTCGAGCCGATCAAAGGCCTGCTTCGTCTCCAGCATTGCCGTTACGTGCACGCGCGCGTTCGCGGCGGCCATGTGCTCGGCGGGCGCAAGCGTCTGGTACATCGTGTGCGGGCCGAAGCCGTACATCCCGCGCTCGCCGAGCGGCGCGTAACGCGCACACGCCGCCACCTCGGCCGCCTGCTCCGGCGTGTCGACCTGGGGAATGTGCAGGTTCCACACGCCGGCGTCGAGCAGGCGCGTGATCCACTCGCGATTGCCCTCCGGCGGTCGCACCACGATCGGAAAGTCGAGCGCGCGGGCGAGCGTCGCCATGTCGGCCACCGTCTCCATCGAGAACGGCGAGTGCTCCATGTCCACGCGCGCGAAGTCGAGGCCGGCCGCTCGGAGCAGCGTGAGCACGGCCGGCGTGCGGATCATGGTGATCCACGTGCCGAGCTGAATCTCGCCGCGCTCGGCGCGGATGCGATAGGCGTTGTCGTTCATGGGACGGCTCCTGGGGCGGGAGGGTCAGACGCGCACGCGCTGGATGCGCGCGCCGAGTGCCTGCAGCTTGGCGTCGATGTTCTCGTAGCCGCGGTCGATCTGATCCACGCTGCGGATGATCGTGCGGCCATCGGCCGCGAGGGCGGCGACCACCAGCGCGATGCCGGCACGGATATCGGGACTCGGGATGCCGGTCGGCTCGCCGCGCAGGCGAGCAGGGCCGTGGATCAGCGCGCGATGCGGATCGCACAGCACCACGCGCGCACCCATGCCGATGAGCTTGTCCACGAAGAAGAGCCGGCTCTCGTACATCTTTTCGTGGAACAGCACGGCGCCTTCGGCCTGCGTCGCCGTGACGAGCGCGACGCTCATGAGGTCGGCGGGAAACGCTGGCCACGGACCGTCGTCGATGGTCGGAATGGCGTTGCCGAGATCCGGCCGTATGGCCAGCTGCTGCAGGCCCGGCATGATGAGATCGTCTCCGTCGGACCGCGTCCGCACGCCGAGCCGACCGAACACCGCAAGCGCCATCCGCAGATGCTCGAGGCCCGCGTTCTTGATGACGATCTCGCCACCCGTCACGGCGGCCAGCGCGATGAAGCTGCCGACCTCCATGAAATCGGGACCGAGCGTGAACTCCGCGCCGTGCAGCCGCGACACGCCATGGATGCGGAGCAAGTTGCTGCCGATGCCGTCGATCCGCGCGCCCATTGCCGTCAGCAGCGCGCATGTCTCCTGCACGTGCGGCTCGCAGGCGGCATTGCGGATGATCGTCGTGCCCTCGGCCAGCGAGGCCGCAAGCACGACGTTCTCCGTTGCGGTGACGCTGGCTTCGTCGAGCAGGATGTCGGCGCCGCGCAGCGGTCGACCTCGCAGCACCAGGTCGGGTTGCTGCTGCAGCCCCGCACCGAGCGCCTGCAGGCCCAGCACGTGCGTGTCGATGCGCCGCCGGCCGATCTGATCGCCGCCGGAGTGGCCGACGCGCGCCTCGCCCTCGCGCGCCAGCAGCGGGCCCACGAGAACCAGCCCGCCACGCACGCGCTTGAGCAGCGTCGGGTCGGGGGTCGTTGTCATGATTCGCCGCGCGCGCAGCGTGACGGTGTGCGCGTCGTGACGGTCCACCTCGACGCCGAGGCCCTCGACCAGGGACAGCATCGTGCGGATGTCGGCGATGTCGGGGAGGTTGTGCAGGCGCACGGGCTCGTCGGTGAGCAGCGCGGCCGCGATCAGTGGGAAGGCGGCGTTCTTGTTGCCACTTGGCGTGACCGTGCCCCGGAGGGGGACGCCGCCGTCGATGATGAGCTCATCCATGGCCACGACGATGCTATCGTACGCCAGACCATGGGCCCGGCGATATGACAGATCACTTCCGCTTCGTCCACATCACCGATACCCACGTCATGGCGGGCGGAGTGTGGCGGATCCGGGGCACCGACGTGGATTTTGACACTGATGCGTCGCTGCGTCGGGTGGTGGACACGGTTGGGCGACTGGACCCGGTGCCGGCGTTTGCCGTGCTCGGCGGGGACCTGGCGAGCCCCGACCTCCTGCACCGCGAGCGGACGCTGGCCCCGGCGGAGTACGCATCCTCTTATATGCGTCTGACGGAGATCCTGGCCGGCCTGCCCTGCCGCGCCCACTACCTGATGGGCAACCACGACAACCTCGAAGCCTTCAACCAGGCGCTGCGTCCGGACACGCCCAAGGACGCGCCGTGCTACTACGGCTTCGATCACGGCGGCATGCATTTCGTCGCGCTCGATTCCCACGAAGCGGGCCACACCGACGGCGTGCTCGACGCCGCCCAGCTGGCGTGGCTGGAGCGCGACCTGTCAGCCCACTCGCAGACCCCGACGGTGGTCTTCGTCCATCACCACCCGTGGCCGCTCGGCCACGCGTGGATGGACACAATGCAGCTTCGAAACGGCTCCGAGCTGATGGCACTGCTCGGCCGGCACGCACAGGTGGGCTGGCTCATCGGCGGCCACGTCCACAGCGAGCAGATGATCCAACGCGGCGGCTTGACGTTTCTGACCACGCCGTCCACGTGCATTCAGCTCGCGAAGGTTCCGGGGCCCGCGCACTTCGAGCCGGGGCCGCCTGGCTTCCGCGTGGTCGATGTGGAAGACGGTCGGCTGTCGACGTTCGTCGTGTACGCGCGCTGAGCGACCCGACTACCAGATCCGCGGCACCAGCCGATACGGAACTTTCTTTTGGTACTCCGTGTACCCGGAAAGACTTCGAGCGAGCAATCGCTCCTCGTCCAGCAGCCGCCATATCAGGAACGGCAGCATGGCCCCGGCCGCCAGGAGGCCCCAATAGGACCCGAGCGCCAGTGGCGTGCCGATGACATAGAGTGACGCGCTCGCGTACATCGGATGACGGACGATCGCGTAGGGCCCCGTCGAGACCACGTGCTGATCTGGAGTCACCTGAATGGTGGCCGCCGTGAACGTGTTGACTCGATAGACGCGAAAGATCAGGTAGAAGCCGACCGCAGTGAGAATGTCGCCGCCGACGGCGAGCCAGACTGGTGTAACGGACCATTGAAAGCGGCGATCGAGCGCGGGCACGGCGAGAAGGGCGATGAACCCGAGTGAGGCGCCGAGCATGATGACCTTCTGCCGCGGCTCCTTTTCGGCCGTCGGACCGCCACGCATACGGCGCTCGAGGAGCGCCGGGTCATTCCTCTCGAGATAGACCGTGGTGAGCCAGGATGCTCCGACGAAGATGACGAGATAGACCCACGCCTGCCAGTAGTGCAGCGTCGCCGCGGGAAGGAAGAGCAGGAGCGCCATCACCACGGCGAGTGCGGCGAGGGCGGACCGGGCTCGGGTCTTCAGCCCGTGCAAATGCTCAACGACTGAAACGCTGGGCGGCTTTAGCGCGCGCTTTCGACGCTTCGACGTCGCGGTCGCGGGGCCCAGCGGTGGTCACGAGACCGTCGATCAGCGCCCTGGCTGCGTTCGCGACCTCGTCCACCGCGCGCGTAAACACGGCTTCGTTCGCTTTGGACGGCTTGGT